>ENA-OQCL01001105-OQCL01001105.1-human-gut-metagenome-genome-assembly--contig:-NODE-1105-length-10593-cov-3.275463_pt1 | contig 10593 bp, 11 predicted proteins | sample MGYA00242502_ERZ504586 | MGnify/ENA primary metagenome ERZ504586 (study PRJEB26092, sample SAMD00036316) | human gut metagenome | host: Homo sapiens | study: EMG produced TPA metagenomics assembly of... | reverse complement strand
GACGCCCTGGGTATCGAGTACGAAGACATCCTGTACCGCAAGGCGCTCCAGAAGGGCTTCTTTTACCATCTCGGCGCGCTCCGGGCAGTTGCAATGAGAGATAGCAAGCGTTTTGTTTTCTACATGCTGTGCGTCATTTACAATGGCATCGACCATTTTCATCAGTGCTTTGTTGATGCCGCGCGCCTGATCGAGCTGTACGATATCGCCCTCCGATGTGGCTCCCATAACCGGTTTGATCTTAAGCGCGGATGCAACAAGTGCTTTTGTTTTGGAAAGGCGGCCGTTTTTCCGCAGAGTTTCGAGATTTTCCAGCACGAAATAGGTGTTCTGTGTGCTGATATAGAGTTCTACTGTCTCTACGACGCGCTCAAAGCTCATGCCGGCTTCCTCGCACTCCACGATTTTTTTCCACAATCAGGGTCTCTCCTATCGATGCGCTTCTGGAATTGAATACGTGAATCTTCAGATCCTCGTTCTCCTCCTGCGCCAGGTTTGCACCGAGCACTGCGCTGTTATAGGAACCGCTGAGCTGTGCGGAAAGTGTGACCGCGTAGCACCGTTCTGCTCCGTTCAGAAAAGATTTCCGGAAATAATCCGGCGACGGGCAGGCGGATTTCGGGCACTCCGGGCATTCCGCTACTCTCTTTAAAAAATATTTCTGGTCAAATGTCTCGTCATCCAGAATGGATTCTCCGCCGACTTCCAGGGTCAGCGGTGCAATTTCAATATTTCCTCTTTTTTTCCATATCTGCTGTCAGTTCACAGCAGCTGTCTGCAACAATGTGAAAACTCATATATTTTATCCCTCCAAACTTGATTCCGCTTTTTCTCACTGCGGACGTTTCGTATTTCCAATCACCGCTCTTTTTCAAACCTTCCTGAACTAGGGACGAATTCGACACAGTGAATTTTTTGATATTTTGTCATGTAGTTTTGATAACTACATTTTATCATAACACACTTAGTGCTCCATTGCAAAAAGTTTTTTCCCAATAAAAGTTTTTCCGTTAAAAGTTTTTCCTTTTCTTGTCGCACTCCCCTTTTTGCGGTATACTACGGTCATACGGCTTTTTTGTTTATGGATATTTTTCCATTGCTTATTTTCAGGAGGTGGTACGTATGGAATGGACTTTTTCGGATTCGGTCCGGCTTTCCCTGCTTTCGTTTTCGGAAGCTTCCAAAGCCTGCGCGGCGCTGCCCGGATTTTCTCTTTTCCGGCGCAGTCTGCAGCCGGAGCGCATCGAATACTGCCGCGCAGAGCTGCTGCCTGACTGCCTGGTCGGATCGCTTGCCGTCCCGGACAAGACGCATCCGCTTCACCTTGCATTCTCGCTTGCGTTTTATCTCGACCGGGGGCAGCTTATTCTGGCAGCCGACGAACAGACACTTCCGGCTTTGCAGAGCCTCCTCTTCCCGGAAGAACCGCTCGATACTTCCGATGTCTTCCACCTGTTTTTCTCGTTTCTGGAATCGCTGATCCAGGAGGATATGCTCTATCTGCAGAATTTTGAGAAGCGCCTCGCGACAATCGAGGAGTCTCTTCTCGACACTCTGCCAAAAGAGCTGCAGCGGACCCTGATCACGATTCGTCGGGAGCTGCTCGTGTTCCATGCCTATTACCAGCAGCTTCTCGACATGTGCGAAATACTCTCCGAGGACGAAAATCACTTTCTTCCCCCGGAATGCGCCCGTCAGTTTTCGCGCCTTGGAAACCGCGTGGACCGTTTGTACGACCACACCCAGATGCTGCGGGAGTACGCCCTGCAGATCCGCGAGATGCAGCAGGCGCAGATCGACCTGCGTCAGAACGATACGATGCGGATTCTGACGGTCGTCTCGACGATCTTTTTCCCGCTTTCCCTGATCGCCGGCTGGTACGGCATGAATTTTACGCATATGCCTGAGCTTTCTGCCCCGTATGCGTACTTCATCCTGATCGGCGTCTGTATTCTCATTGTTGCTGTTGAAATTTGGTATTTTAAAAAGAAAGGCTGGTTTTAACTACGGATGATTATCCTGCAGATTACACAGTTAAAGAATTTTATGAACACTCTGCTCCGTCTCGAGACATTTGACCGCTTTCCCGTCTCCGAGGCGTCGATCACAACGTTTACGACGTTCTCCATCGACGGCAGTCTTCACACGGACTTTTTCGATCCCGACGACGCGCAGCTCTTAAAAGAAAAAGGGCGGACGCGGCTTCTCTGGAAAGATGTGAAATCTTTCTGCTATTCCGTCATCAAAGGAAAACGGACACCCCTGCAGTTCAAATTTGTGTTTCAGCTTCCGCAGGCGGCGTGCGAAAAAATGATCGCGGACCATGCGCTGCCGCTGGAAATAGAGAACGTGTTTGGATGCTTTCTGAATTTTCAGTATAAGGACGGAAAACTCTTACTTACCACCGGAACTTCCCTCAAAATCTTTACGATGGACAAGTCGCTCGACCGCGTCTTCGATGAGGAAGTCCGCCAGTTTCTGCTGAAAAATGAAATTGCATTTGAAGAACAGATATAAAGACAAAATACTTATTTAGAAAGGTTCTCTTTTTATGAATCAGATTATTATGTGGATCATGGCAGTCGGCGCGGTACTCGGCGGTGTCGACCGGATCGCTGGCAATCGCTTCGGACTTGGAAAACGGTTTGAGGAGGGCTTTACGCTGCTTGGACCGACGGCACTTTCCATGTCGGGCATCATCTGCCTCACCCCGCTGCTCTCCCGCTTTCTCCGTTTCGCCCTCGTTCCCATCTGGAACTTTTTGGGGCTGGATGCGGGACTTCTCGCCGGCATTCTCGCCATTGACATGGGCGGCTACCAGCTCGCCGGAGAGCTTTCGGCATCGCAGGAGATGGTGCGCTACGCAGGACTTGTGATTGCGGCGACGCTTGGCTGTACCATCACCTTTACGATTCCGGTCGGCATGGGAATGCTGAAAAGCGGCGACCGCCTCTTTTTCTCCCGCGGCATGCTGATCGGCACGGGCACACTTCCCGTCACGATGATCGTCGGCGGACTGCTCTCAGGACTCTCTTTTCTGCAGATCGTACTTCAGTCGCTCCCGGTGCTCCTCTTCTGCTTTCTGCTGATGTTCGGCATCTGGCGTTTTCCGGAGCAGACCGTGCGCGCGTTCACGGTATTTGCAGATGTGATCCGGCTTCTGACGACGATCGGCCTCATCGCGGGCGCGTTCTGCTATATGACCGGCTTTTCGCTGCTCCCGGACCTTGCGCCGCTGGAGGACGCGATGGCGGTCGTCTCGTCCATCGGCATTGTACTGCTCGGCAGCCTTCCGACGGCGGAGCTTTTACAGCGGGTGCTCAAAAAGCCGCTCTCTTTTATTGAAAGAAAAACCGGCATGAACGACAGCAGTGCCGCCGGTCTTCTGATGGGCATTGTCAAGCCCTGTTCCGGCGATCACAATGATGGAAAAAATGGACGAGCGCGGAAAGATTGTAAACGCAGCTTTCCTCGTCTCCGCCGCATCGACCATCGCCGCACATATGGGATTTACGTTCGGCACCGATCCTGATTTTGTCGTGCCGCTTCTCGTTGCAAAGCTCGCTGGAGGCATCGCCGCCGTCTGTGCCGCACTGTTTTTCACGAAGAAATCTGCTTATAGCAAGACCAGAAAATAACGCAAAAAGGCAGTGCTGCAGGGCGCGAATTACAAGGAACGGATTTGAAGGCGTACCGGGGTACGACGAAAATCCGTGACGCAGTAATTCACGTTCTGCAGTGCTGGATTTTTGCATTATTTTCTGGAATTGCTATAATTGTTTGAGAGCATACATAGCAACGCAATAAGACCTGCGCCGTTTGAAAGCGCAGGTCTTATTGAATTTCTTACTTATTTTCTATTTCTTATTTCACCATATCCTCTTTGATAATTCCATGCTCTTTTAAGAGATCTCCAACTACATTTCCATCTACCAGTTTCAGCAGAGGTTTTTTCAGCAGGTTGAGCGGTCCAGGAAGCTCGATTTCCAGCGGGGATTTTCCATCCATCAGTTTCACGGAGCTGTCCAGCAGGTCGCGGATATCGTAAACGCTGCCCCATACTTCCGGCACGCCGCGGTCTACGCCGAGGAGTCCGTAAACAGCTTCCATTGCGGTACGAACGGAATACTCTGTCGTGAAGATGGTATCTCTTGGTGTCTCAGCGAACTGTCCAAGGAATGCGAAGTTGACGCAGCCATCCGGGATGACATCCGGGCGGTCGCCCTTTCTTCTTGGCATAAAGAATGCGGTGATGTACGGCATCATGGTCGGTACGCAGACAGCGCTGTTCTCTGCCAGCTCCGGAATCTGGTCAACCGGCACGCCGAGGTGGTACAGCCACTCTTCGGTGATCTCTTTACCAGTGCACTCTTTCATCGGTTTCTTCACATAGTCGCCAGGTACGTCGGTGAACAGGCTGTAAACCCATACGCATACCTTATCTTTATCCTGCTCTTTGAACTGTCCCTGACGGTTGATGGTCCAGCTTAAAAGCCACTTGGAATCCTGGCAGCTTACGATACCGCCGGTAACAACCTTTCCGGTTCTCGGATCACGTTTGCAGATATTGGTGATATACGGAATGATCTTATTGTCGAGAGTGGTAATTGTTGCGGATTCCCAGTTTGTCTTTGCAATATCGGAGCAGAATTTCTCCGGATGTCCAAAGGACGGATCCTGTTTTGCAATGTTTTTCCACAGGCTCCAGCAGCCGCTCGTGCGGACCTCTGCATCACCGTTCGGTGCATGGTTCTGATCGCCGTAGATCGTGCCTTCGGTACAGCTTCCGTTGGTAACGAAGACGAGGTCATTCTCGGTGAGAACGATGCCTTTCTCGACGCCGTTTACTTTGCACTCGATGGCTTTTGCTACTTTCTTTCCCATCGTTGATTTCAAAGATAACGTTGGTTACTTCGGTATTGAACTGGAAGTCTACGCCGGCATCCTCGAGGTATTTCTTCATCGGAAGAATCAGGGATTCATACTGGTTGTACTTCGTGAATTTCAGTGCGGAGAAGTCCGGCAGTCCGCCGATGTGGTGAATGAACCGCTGGAAGTACAGCTTCATCTCCAGTGCACTATGCCAGTTTTCGAATGCGAACATCGTTCTCCAGTACAGCCAGAAGGTGGAATTGAAGACTTCATCATCGAAAACATCCTCGATCGTCTTGTCGTAGAGCCTTTCGTCCGGCGTCATGAAAAGCTTCACGATCTCCATCGCGCCCTTCTGGCTGAGATTGAATCTGCCGTCGGTGTGCGCATCCTCGCCGCGATTTCCGTGGCGCGGCAGAGAGAATAGTTTGGATCCTCGCGATTGAGCCAGTAGAATTCATCGAGTACCGACGCATTGTCGATTTCCAGCGACGGAATGCTGCGGAAAAGATCCCAGAGACATTCAAAATGATCCTCCATCTCGCGCCCGCCGCGCATGATATAGCCGCGGCTCGCATCGAAGATCCCGTCACAGGCGCCGCCAGCCACATCCATCGCTTCGAGAATATGGATGTTTTCGCCTGGCATCTGTCCGTCGCGCACAAGGAAGCAAGCTGCTGCCAACGCTGCCAGCCCACTGCCGACAATATACGCGTGCTTGTTTTCCACGCCCTCCGGTTTTTTCGGACGCGCAAAGGCTTCGTAGTTGCCGTTCGTGTAGCGGATGCCCTTGCTGTTTGTCGCGTGGCGGCCCAGCTCTGTGTTGCGATACTCTGCCACCGCCGGCGACAGTTTTTCCCCGGCAGCGCGTTTCTTCGCCAGCGCCACCGCTGCGCCTGTCCCAGCAGCGCCCAGTGCCGCCACAGTGATCTTGGAATGTTTGTTCATAATCCATCGTCCTTTCCTTAGTATGTATCAGTCAGACTATTAACGATGGACCCATCTTAATCCGCTCGGGCATTTTTCGCCATAAACAGAACAGCGCGGATGATAAGAATTTTATCATCCGCGCTGTTTTGTAAAGTTTTATCGGACGGAACGCGCCAGTTTTCTATGATAGAGCGCAAAGGCCAGCACCGCCGCCAGCGCCAGCCAGCCCAGCATGATGAGCCAGCCAGCCTGAACGCTGAGAATGCCGCCAACGGACGCATCCATCGCAAAGACAGCGCCGCGCATCTGGCTGAGGCCGTAGGTGTTTGGGATCGCCAGCGCAATATCGCGAAGAATGCCCGTGGCATATTTGATCTGCGCCGTCGCACCGGAAAGAAACCACAGCACCACCGTCGTCGCCATTGTAAACACAGCAGCACCGCTGAAGCTGCCCACAAACAGCGCCACTGCCGCTGCAAAAAGCACATAGGTGAGTCCCAGCACAAGCATCGGCAGCGCCAGCTGCAGCAGATGCGGCGCCAGATTCAACCCGGTGAGCGCGTACACGAGCAAGCCGTTCACCGCTGCCGCGAGTGCGCCGGCAAAAAGCGCCACGACTACCCGCGCTGCCAGCGATGCCCAGATGCCGCACGGCGCCAGCCGATATTCATACAGCGTGTCGTCGTGTTTTTCCCGTGTAAAAAACGATAGAGCATATTGAACATCGCGCCGAGGAGAAACGCCAGCAGAAAAACCGCCACTGCAATGATGTCAAACCACGGCAGCTGCGCGTCCACATTGATCACCTCACGCACCTCAAGCTGCAGATCGCTGTCGGTGGCGCGGTAGAAATCGAGGATGCCTTCCTCCAGATAGAGGCGCAGACTTTTTCGCCATGTCTGTGTTGTAATTGTTGAAGCTGTAATCGATGACGCCACTTTTCGCCACGCGCCAGCGCCGCGCCGAATCCTTCGCTGCAGGCGACAATGCCGTTCACCTTGCCAGCATCGTAAAGCGCCTGCGCTTCTTCGCGCTCCGCTACAACCGCTTCAAAATATGGCCGATCGCCGAGGGGGGAGATCTGGCTGAAGATCGATTCCTCAAGCTGCGCGCTGTAACTGCTTTCATCCTCGTCGACCCAGGCGAGCTTGAGCGAGGTGAAACCGCCAAAGGTCAGCGCAAAAACAAGCAGGATCACCGTCGGCGCAATGAGCCCGGCAGCGAGCGCCCGAGGATCGGCCTTGAAAAGCAGCAGCAGCTTTTTCAGTTCTGCAAGAAAAAGTCGCATCATCGTCCCTCCTCTCCGCGCGTCCAGCGGCTGTAGACCGCGAGAACCACCGCCAGCGACACAGCAGCCGCGAGCACGAGCGCCGCGCTCTGGAAAGCGAGCGCGCCCGCGCCATCAAAATAACACCAGCGCACCAGCTCGATCGCATACGTCGCCGGATTGAGCGCGCCAAGGATATTCGCCACCGTGCCGAAATACGACAGCGGCCCAAATCCTCCGCCGCCGACCCAGAGCACCAGCGCCGATACCAGCGAGATCAGGAATGCCGTCAGCGCCGAGTGGATAACCAGTCCCAGGCACATCCCCAGGCAGAGAAAGCTCGCGTAGACAAGCAGCAGTACACCGGCAAAAGCCAGCACATGCACCGGCAGCGCGCCGGATATCAGCGTGAACACCGCCAGAAATGCCGCGCCGGCGCAGACACATTTGACCAGCCCCGCCAAAAGTTTCCCGCAGATCAGCAAGCGCGGCGACGCCGGCGCCAGCCTGAGCAGCGTCGTCGTGCGGTCCGACCATTCACTCGTCATCGCAAGCATGCCAAAGAGCAGCCCCGAAAGCATCAGGCTGAACACCAACACACTCACGCCAAAGCCCGTATCCCAGGGGATATCCTCGGCGTAACGCGTGTGCTCGCGCACCGTCACACCGCCGTCCTCCCGCAGCGCGTCGATCGTCTGACGGACAGCGCCGTCGACGCGGTTGCGGTAATTTTTCGTCATGTTTTCGTTGACATCATTGACGTAATGGATCAACTCACCGGAGAGCACGCCGTTTTCCAGCTGCGGCTCCTGCACGACGACGAGCAGATCATTCTCCGCATCGGAGCGCGGCACATCCGCAGCCGCCGGCGAAAGCGACAGATACGGCGTGCCGTCCGGCGCACGATAGTCCGCCACGCCCTGCAGAAAAGCGCTTTCCCCGGCGTCTGGATAAGTTGCCAACGGCAGCACAATGCCTGACGAGAGCATCAGCGAAAACGCCAGCAGAAAGAGCAGCGGCGAAACCAGCGCCGCCAGATGAAACGACGGATCTTCGCGCACCGCGCGCAATTCCTTCATTATGATCGCACGTAAACGCATCTGCCCCACCTCCTACTCCCGCAGATTTCTGCCGGTGTGATGCAGAAACACATCGTCGAGGCTCGGCTTTTGCAGCGTAATGCGCTCGATCGGCGTGCCTGCCAGCGCTTCCAGCACCTTTGCCAGATCCTGCTCGCCATGCGGCGCGCTGACGACAAGCGTTCCATCTGCTTCGCGGTGAAAATCGCCGAGCAGCTTCTGCAGCGCCGCATCTGAATGCGCACTTCCGGCTTTCAGCCGCAGCTGGATCGTCGCCGCGCCGAGGGCATCCTTCAGCTGCTGCGGCGCACCAGCGCAGATCTTGCGCCCGCGGTCGATGATCACCACCTCTTCGCAGAGCGCGTCGGCTTCAGCCATGATGTTCGTCGCCACAACGACGGTCTTGCCTGCACGGCCGAGGGCGCGGATGTACTCATGGATGCGGTGCGTGCTCTGCACATCCACGCCCAGCGTTGGCTCATCCAGAAGCAGGATCTGCGGATCGTTCAAAAGCGCGCGTCCGATGCCGAGCCGCCGGCTCATGCCGCCAGAATAATTTTTCACCGGCTCATCCGCCCGCGCTTCCAGATCCACGAGCTGCAAAATTTCACTGATGCGCGCTTCCGCGTCTGCGCCCTTCGGCAGATAGAGCGCCGCATGAAAGCGCAGATTTTCCCGTGCCGAAAGCTCCGGATACAGCGCCGTGCTCTGGGGCAGCAAGCCAATGGCGCTGCGCACCGCTTTGTGGTCACGCACAGGATCCATCCCCAGCACGCGGATCGTGCCGCGGTCCGGCTTGTACAGCCCACAGATCAGATGCAGGATCGTCGTCTTGCCAGAGCCGTTCGGCCCCAGCAGGCCGTAGATCTTCCCAGCCGCCAGCTCAAGCGAGAGATCGTCCACCCGCTTCGCCTTGCCGAGAATCTTATCCACATGGTCCAAACCAATGCTCGCTTGCGCATTCATCCTTCCCACCCTTTCTTACTCAGCTTTTGTCAGCGCGCCATGCAGCACAAGCTGCACGATCATTTCGCCAGCGCGCTCCGCCGACACATCGTGCGTAATGAAAAACGCCGGCTGAAAAATGCCGCGCACGAGAACGAGCAGCGACGCCGCCAACAATCCAGCGTCCACGTCCGCGCGCACAACGCCAGCGCGCTGCGCCTCTGCAAAAAGCGCAGCCAGCGCCTGTTCGCGGCCTTTTCGCGTGTCATCGATCAGCTGCCAGAGCGCCGGCAGACTACTCTGGAGATCGCTCAGAAATCGCTTGTCCATGCGCAGGTAGAGCGCTGCCAGCAGCTGCACGCCGCGCCGCAGTTTTTCCTCAAGCGGCAGCGATCCCGCCAAAAGCATCGACATCTCTGCGTCGGCCTGCGCCAAAAATCGGCGCACCACCTTTTCTGCAAGCGCGTACTTATTCTCCACAACCTTGTACAGCGTCACCTTGCTGATGCCAGCCTCTCTGGCGACATCGTTCAGGTTCAGCGCCTTGTAGCCATGGCGAAAAAGCTGCGCTTCCGCAACATCCAGGAGTTTTTGTTCCAGCGCGTCTTTTTCGTAAGCCATCTGTTCCGCCTCCTCAAAAAAATGAACTCGTTTTACTGTTTGAGTTTATTTTATATTTTTTCGTTCATCCTGTCAAGCAAAAAAACAGACGCCCATTGCTGAACGTCTGTCTCAAATATTTATTTTTCTGCCGCCGCAAAATTTTCCAGCGCGCGGGTCACGGCGTCGTGCATGACGAGGCTGGTCTTGCGCACGATCTCGTGATAATTGTCGTCCATGCCACGGCGGATCCAGTCGAGCATGAGGCCGACGAAGCTGTATTTATAAAAATCAGCGATGAAGGCTTTGTCCTCTTCGCTGGCCGCGATCTTCTGACTTTTCTCGTCGATGACGCCGCGGATGAGATCAGCGGTGAGGCTATAGAGAAAACGCTCCATGCGCTCGCGGTCGAGGGAGCGGTAGGCGTTCAGCACAAACGGCTTGTTGTCGTAGACGGCTTCAAAAATTTGCGCGAGCCCCTCGCTCCAGGTGTCCGCCGTTTTCTTTCCGGCGAGCGCCGCTGTGGCGTCCTCGATGCAGGCCCACTCGACGAGATCGTAGATATCCTGAAAATGATAGTAAAACGCCATGCGGCTGATGCCGCAATCGTCGGTGAGATCACGGATGGTGATCTTGTCGAGGGGTTTTTTTCAGGAGCATATTTTTCAGCGAATGCTCCAGCGCTTTTTTCGTGATGCTGCTCACGGCTGTTCATCCTCTCGCGGTGATGATCGTTGTAAAACGCAGAAACCGCCACTCGGCCAAGTGACGGTTTCTAAAATAAATTGAATAACATTACACATCGAAACCTATACGGTCACGATTATCGTAAAACTATATTTAGTATACACAATAGCGCACGTCTCTGTCAAGAAGCAAACACTGGCAACTATTGACAGC
>ENA-OQCL01001104-OQCL01001104.1-human-gut-metagenome-genome-assembly--contig:-NODE-1104-length-10605-cov-2.751861_pt1 | contig 10605 bp, 15 predicted proteins | sample MGYA00242502_ERZ504586 | MGnify/ENA primary metagenome ERZ504586 (study PRJEB26092, sample SAMD00036316) | human gut metagenome | host: Homo sapiens | study: EMG produced TPA metagenomics assembly of... | reverse complement strand
GCTTTTCGGCGCCATCATGGTGGTGGGCCTGAACACCCTGGTGCGGGCCCGCGAGGATCTCATGGAAGCGCGCAATATGGTCATTGTGGCGCTGATCATCATTTTCGGCGTGGGCGGCATGCAGTTCAGCATCGGCAGCTTCAAGCTGGGCGGCATCGGCCTGGCCGCCGTGACCGGCGTGCTGCTCAACCTGTTTCTGCCCCGGCGCCGGGAATAACGAGCGGCAAGCGGCGAAGGGCTGAAATCAGGGCTATGTCTTTTCCGTCAAGCGTGTTAGACTTCTTCCAACGCTGATTCGCAGCGTGCATATATACGGAGGTACGCACCATGACGGAAAAAAAATGATGATGGATAACACCACCTGCCCGGTTTGCCACGGCAGCGGCAAGAATAACGACGGTTCCGCCTGCTATGAATGCGGCGGCAGCGGCCAGCGGCAGAACGCCTGCCAGGTTCCCGAAGGGCCGGAGCACACCGGCGTGTGCGATTAGTGGGATGTCACGCTTCACCTGTCGGTTCAGCGTGAAGATCGCACAGCAAAAACCGCGTTTTTTTGCTGTGCGTACGCTGCCTGTGGCGGTCGCGCACCCCTTGCGGGTTTGCGACATGTGTCGCTTGACGCGACACGAGAGCATTTTCATGCTGATTTGACGGAATACGAATGCCAGAAAAAAAGCGGCGGGGAAACCCGCCGCTTTTTGATGTCGCGGGCTTCCCCCACTGATGTGGAGGAAGCCTGTCTGTTCCGGCCGACGCTTCGTCAGCGCAGCAGATCGGGCAGGAAGGTGATGATGGACGGGAAGTAGGTCAGCAGCACCAGGTCCACCAGCAGCATGACCAGATAGGGCATGACCTTGGCCGTGACCTTGTCGATGGACAGGCCGGTGATGGAGGCCACCACAAAGAGGTCCAGGCCCACGGGCGGGGTGATGCAGCCGATGGCCAGGGTTCACCACCATGAGCACCCCGAAGAACATGGGGTCGATGCCCATGCCCGTGGCCACGGGCAGCAGAATGGGCGTGAGAATGACCACCGCGGCCGAGGCGTTGATCAGCGTGCCGATAAAGAGCAGCAGCACGTTGACCAGCATGAGGAAAACAATGGGGCTGTCGGTGAGGGTGGCGAAGCTCTGGGCCAGCATGTGCGGCACCTGGGCGTTGGTCAGAATCCAGCCGAACAGGTTGGCCGCGCCCACCACGAACATGATCATCGTGGTGTTGTAGGCCGCGCTGAGCAGGGTTTTGGGCAGATGGGCCAGGGTCAGCTCCCTGTAGATGAAAAAGCCCACCAGGGCTCCGTACACGGCGGCCACGGCGGCGGCCTCCGTGGGCGTGAAAATGCCCGTGTAAATGCCGCCGAGAATGATCACCGGCATCATCAGCGCCCAGAAGCATTCCCTGAAGGAGCGCAGAATGCGCATGACCGAGAAATGCCCCTCGCCCTGATAGCCGTTTCTTTTGGAAATGACCCAGCTCACCACGCACATGCTCACGCCCATGAGAATGCCGGGCGCGAAACCCGCGATGAACAGGTCGGCAATGGAGGTGTTGGCAATGGAACCGTAGACCACCATGGTGATGGACGGCGGAATGACGATGCCCACGGTGCCGCCGCTGGCCACCACGGCCGCCGCGAAGGAACGGGGATAGCCGCGCCGCTCCAATTTCGGTCGATCATGGACGCGCCGATGGCCGCTGTGGTGGCGGCCGAGGAGCCCGAGAGAGCCGCGAAGAACATGCCCGCCACGGCCACCACCAGGGCGAGGCCGCCGGCCAGCGCGCCCACCAGGGCCATGGAAAAGTCAACGATGCGGCGGGTCACGCCGCCGTCGGACATGAAGGCCCCGGCCAGCATAAAGAAGGGCACGGCCATGAAGGAAAAGGAATCCACCGAGGTGAACATGCGCTGCACCACCACGATGAGCGGCATATCCAGCACGGCGTAGAGCACAATGGCCGAAGAAAGGCCCAAAGCCACGCCGATGGAAGCGCCGGTGGCCAGAATCAGCACAAAGGACGTCAGAATAACCCACAATGTCATGGCGGCCTCCTACCTCAGTTCCGCGGCGGGCGTCTTGAGGACGCGCACGAGGTTGCCGAGAACATACAACAGCATGACGCCGCAGCCGAACGGAATGACCACATACACCCAGGACATGGGGATCATCATGGCCGGCGAGGTCTGGAAATCGGCCAGCATGACCATGCGCACGCCGTTCCAGACCATGATGGACAAAAAGGCGATGGAGAAAATATCGGCAAGGATATTCAGCGTCTTCAGCGTAGCGCCCTTGACGCGGCTGGTCAGGGTTTCGATGCACATATGCCCGCCGTAACGGGCCACCAGGGGCAACGAAAGAAAAACCACCCAGACGAAGAGATAACGCGCCAGTTCTTCCCCGAAATGCGGGGTCCAGCCGAAGACATAACGCGTGATGACCTGCCCGAACACCAGCAGCAACATGGCCGCATTGGCGACAATCACCAGGGCCTTGAGCATCTTTTCTAAAAATCTGGACAATGCGATCATGGAAACCCTCCGGCTGCCGATACGCCGCGTCCTTCACCCGTCCGGCGACAGCCGACGCCGGTGAAGAGACGGCGGGCGTCCGCTTTCGCAACCTCCGGAGCAAAGTAACTTTTCAAAGTTACTTTGCTCCGGGGAAGCCCGCCGCAAAAACGAGGAATGTCCGCTTACTTCACGGCCAGAACGGCCTTGATGTTGTCGTCGCCGAAGCGCTTGGTATAGATGTCCCACACGCCGCGCGTGGCCTTGGCAAAGGCTTCCTTGTCCACATCCTCGTTGACCCGGCACTTGCCGCTGTCCTGGATGGTCTTCAGGAATTTGCCTTCCAGGTCGCGGCAGAGCTGGCGCTGCCAGTCGCGGGTGTCCTCGGCGGCCTTGCGCACGATCCGCTGCTGTTCGGGGCTGAGTTTTTTCCAGGCGATGGTGCTGATCAGCACGGGCTCGGAGGCATAGGTATGCCCGGTAAGGGAGAGATATTTCTGCACCTCGTAGAAGTGCTTGGTGGCGATGTGGGCCAGGGGATTTTCCTGCCCGTCGATGACGCCCTTCTGCAAGGCGGTGTACAGCTCGCTCATGGCCATGGGGGTGGGGCTCGCGCCCAGGGCCTTCATCATTTCAATGTACACGGGCTGTTCCATGACGCGGAATTTGAGGCCCTTCATGTCTTCGGGGGTCTTGATGGGGCGGACGTTGTTGGTCATGTGGCGCACGCCGTTTTCCCAGATGGCCAGGGTGATCATGCCCCGGGCCTCGCCCTTTTTGCACAGATCCATGCCCACGGTGTCCAGGGCCTTGTAGGCATGCTGCACGTCGCGGAAAATGAAGGGCAGGTCAAAGACCGCCACTTCGGGCACGAAATTGCCCAGCACGGCGGTGCCGGTGAGGGTCATGTCCACGGTGCCGAAGGTCAGGCCCTCAACGAGGTCGCGCTGATTGCCCAGCTGGCTGGAGGGGTAGACCTTGATTTCCACTTCGCCGTTGGTACGCTCTTTCACCAGTTTGGCGAAATGGTCCGCGCCCTGGCCGTAGGGATTTTCAGGCTCGGCAATGTGCCCCAGTTTCAGGGTGACGGGCGCGGCCAGAGCCAGGGATGCGCCGAACAGCAGAATGGCGGCGGCGGACATGATGGTGCGGAACATACACAACTCCCTTGTAAGAATACGAATTATGAATCCGAAGCCGGGCTTGCGCACGCATTTCGAGAGTCACCGCAGCCCCCGCGACGGTTCCTCCGCGTGTGAAGAAAGCCACGCTCCATGCCATTTATATACTTATCTATGTAGCCTTGCTCCCGGTATCTGGCAAGAAAATTCCCTGTGTATTGTTTGCATGCTCAATGAATATCCCCGCGACATGCTGATGGATTTCTTTTACTGTGTGGAATAATAGTCTTTTTGCCCGCCACGGCGCCAGGGCCTGTTTGCGCCGCTTCCGACGGTCGGTGCGGGGGAAAAGCCGCCTCTGTCGGGGCAAAAGAAAATTGTGTAGGTTGGCGTTGACGCCATGGGGATCGTTGCCCCACATATCCCATGTCGCCGGAGGTATGCTTATGACTGTGCATGCGGAACAATGGCAAAAACTGCTCGCCCCGCACCGGATAACCGGTACGGGAACCCGCTGTTATGAGCTGTCGGACGACAGGAACCCCTTTCTACAGGATTACGACAGAATCGTATTTTCCAGTTCGTTCCGCAGGCTTGCGAAAAAGACGCAGGTGCATCCCCTGAGCCGGAACGATCATATTCACAACCGATTGACTCATTCCCTGGAAGTCAGTTGCGTGGGGCGCTCGCTGGGCATTCTGGCGGGGCAGGCGGTAGCCGGGCGGGGAGACATGCCCCAAGGTTTCACGCCGGTCCATTTCGGGCAGATCGTGCAGGCGGCCTGCCTGGCCCATGATATCGGCAACCCGCCGTTCGGGCATGCCGGGGAATCCGCCATCCAGGACTGGTTCAAGGACGAGCAGAACGGCGGCAACTATCTGAAGGAACTCAGGGAATACGAAAAAACCGACTTCAAGACCTTTGACGGCAACGCCCAGGGCTTCCGGCTGATCAACCGGATTGAAAACAACAAGGATCGCGGCGGGTTCCGCCTGACCTTTCCGGTCATAGCCGCGCTGGTCAAGTATCCGAACTCTTCCTATGAGGCTGTGGGGAGTGATTCAAAAAAATTCAACTATTATGCGGCGGCAAAAAAATATCTTCTGTCAGGTGTTTGAAACGCTGGGCCTCAGTTGCGGCGGGTTCCGCCGCCATCCGCTTTCCTATCTGCTGGAGGCCGCCGACGATGTCTGCTACCGCATTATTGACATGGAAGACGCGCGGGAGCTGCGGATCATCTCGTATGAGGACATCCTCGACGTGCTGGAGCCGTTGAAAGCGGCCCTGAACATTGACGAGGAAAAACAGAAGGCCATGGATTCCGACAGGCGGCGGGCGGGCTTTCTCCGCGCGCAGCTGATTTCGCATATCGTGCGCTCGCTGGGCCGGACCTTTGAGGACAAGTACGCGGAGATCATGGAGGGCCGCCTGGAAGGGAGCCTGCTCAAGCACGCGGAAAGCGACGTCGCCGACTATCTGGAGCGGGCGAAAAGGATTTTTACTGAAAAAATCCTGAACAATAACCAGAAGATTTCCCTGGAGGTGGGCGCGTACAATCTGTACCGGCGGCTTCTGGACGTCTTTATTCCGGCCTGCTTCAAGGTCAAGATGAACCGCAGCCTCACCTATCAGGAGGAACGGGCGCTGCATCTCATGGGCGTGAACGCTCCGACGCACGACGACGATCTCTATCAATCATATCTGCGCGTCCTTGATTTCATTTCCGGCATGACGGACGATTATGCCACGTTCATTTCCAGGCAGTTTTCCGGCACGGCCGGTTGACGCGCAAGCGCGGCGGGAAAGAGAGCGGGCCTTTTCCCGTTCCGAGCGGGCTTGACCTTTGATTCTTAGTGTGCTTTTTTCCCAAAAGGTGCTCAAACACCTTCCAGTGACGGTTTCCCACCCCGAAAGTTTGTGGGTTTTCTGTGCCCTTTTGGGGCCTGCTTCCTGCATTGATGTTCCGGGTGTGGGCGAAATACAAGACCGGCTTGCCGGGAAATAGCCCGCCGCTCACTGGCGGTTTTGAGCACCCGGAGCTTTTCGTTCTGAGGGCTCAATCAAAAAACCAGTGAGGTGCCTTATGTCCCAATCTCTCTCAACTCCCGTTCCTTCCCCACGCCCAAGTCTTCCGGATTTCAGCGCGCTGGCCGCAAAGCTGCAAGAAACCGCCCAGGCCCTGCTGGCCTTTTGCCCGGCAGGCCGGGACGGCGGCAATGCGGCGGACACGTCTTCCCCCATGCCGGGAGGGGTCGTCCGGCGTGATCCGTACCTACCTTCTTCCGGACTTCGCCGTGAAAGAGGAAAAGTGCCTGTTGGAGGAGTGCGGCGCCGGAGACTGGCAGGAAGCCCTGCATATGGTGCGGGGCAAACTTGAAATTCTTTCCTGCCTGATGCGCCACTTTGATGAGGAAGAAGAGGTGGACGGCTTTTTTCTCAACCAGATTGTTGAAAACCTGATGGCCCAGCCCTTGGACATGCTGAACCGGCTTTGTTCGCTGGTGGCGGATTTCCAGGAGCCGGAACCGGAAGACAAGTAGAGCACTCAGCCGGCGGCGGTAAGGACCAAGAGCGCCGGGATGTTTTGAATCCCGGCGCTCTTCGCATGCGTTTAGCTGTCCGACTTGTTCGTATCGCCTTTTTTTGTGGCTGATATCTATTTCATCCGGTTCGTTGACGGCCTGTTTGAAGATTTTTGATGGCCTTGCCGAACCCGGCACTGATTTCAGGCAGCTTTTTCGTGCCGAACAGCAGCATTACAACCAGCAGAACCATGAGCAGATGCGGTATACTGAATAAATCCAACATGGCGGGACTTCCTTTTTTGGGGTACAAGCGACGCGGGGCCGGAACCGGTCCGGCTTTTTACCTATACCTGCCTTACCATACCCGCCTTCATTGTAAAAGCAAGCTGTCTGGCAGAAGACCCCCGTTGGCCGGGAAGAACGGCGTGCCGCCCTTGTTCAAGGATTTTGCGCGCGAAAGGTTCGGGAGAGGCGGCCGGGAAATCTCCCGGCGCAATGCGGGCCGTGTCGTGCCCGAAGCTGAGGAAAAACCGCTCCATGAAAAATGGCCGCGCGCTGTTGTCAGCGATCACGGCCATGGACAGTTCTGAAATTGCTTCCGGAAAATGAATGCAGCGTATTGTGGAATCAAAGGCCGCCCTCCTTTGGGGAGAGCGGCCTTTGACGGGAACGTTCTACTTGTTTTCCTGGGCCGGTTCGGCGTCTTGCTGAGCCGTGCGGGCGCTGTCCAGAACGGCCTGCAATTTGGCCTGGTCTTCATGCGAAAGCGAAGATTGCAGGATAGTGCCGCCGGTGCCGCGCAGTTCGTCGAGCACCTTGTCCGTCAGGGTGGAATCGACCAGCACAAACAGGGCGGACGTGCCGGGGGTCAGCTTTTCCGCAAGCTGTTTCATGAAGTTGTCATTGATGCCCACGTCGCTCAAGGCCCCGGCAACCGCGCCGGCCCCGGCCCGACCACAAGGCCGAGCAGGGGATTCATAAAGATCAGGCCGATGAGCGTTCCCCAGAAGCCGCCGCCGACCGCGCCGCTCGCCGTCAAATTGTACATCTGGTGCAATTTGATTTTGCCGTTCGGCTTTTTTTCAGCAATGACGGCATCCTCAAGCGAAACAATGATAGGATTTCTGCATTTTAATGAAGTCGAGACGAACTTCCTCGGCCTTGAATTCCGTGTCGTAAACCACGACGATTAGATTACGCATGTCAAACTCCTATATGAAATTGGGCTATATATTCGGGTGTAACGTCAACCTGGTCCGAATCTACGCATTGATGCACGGTTTGCGCTCTTCCGGGCAAACATTTCGCCCGTGGGCGGGCGCGGGATCACCCGTGCTGATTTCTTATAAACGGATTCGTCTCTCCCGGCAATGTCTGCGCGAGGGCAGCACCGTGTCCGGCCGGAATTATTTTCGCGCCTGCCAGCGGCAGGGCGGTTTGCAGAGCCCTGTTCCGGCGGGGCGGGCGCCTGTAAGCCGCTGACGCGGCAAGGGCCGGCGCCTTCGGCAGAGAACAAAAATCCTATTTAGAGACAAGCCCGGGTCAACAGGTTGAAAACCCGCTGGGGGGCGAAGTATCGCGGCCTGACCGCCGGGTACGGCTCCATGAAACGCGCACCCGGCGGTCAGCCTGTTGTTTTGCTTACGGTTGGGTATTCAGCAGCTTGTCCACGCTGCTGTTTCCGAAAACGCGCGGGTCCGGGAAAAGGGACTTGTCCTCACGAACTTTGCGCACGTCTTCAGCGCTTACAGCGGGAGCATGATTCCCCCAGCTGCCGCGGATAAATGTCACCACATCGGCAAGCTGTTGGTCATCAAGCCGCCAGCCGAAGGGCGGCATGGTTATGGAGGAAGGGGCGGCCTTGAAACCGGGCAGCGTTTGCCCCTGAAGAACAATGTGAATGAGCGAGACGGGATCCCCGCTCAGCAGAACCGGGTTGCCGCGCAGTTCCGGGAAGAAACGGGCATAGCCGCTTCCATCGGTTCTATGGCAGCTTGCGCAGCTGTCCACATAGGTGGCTGCCCCTGGCTTGCTGTCATCGCCTTTCCACAATTGCCGGGCGACCGTCTTGTCTTCCCTGAAAGGCGCTTGGGACGGATCCTTGGCGGGAAGGGATTTCAGAAAACGCGCCATGGCAACGGCATCGTCGCGGGTCAGATAGCGCGTTGCTGGTTTCAACCACCTCGATCATCTTGCCGAAGGCGGCTGTAGGATCATTGCGCCCGGTCAGGAAGAACTCCGTCAGGTCCTCCACGCTGCGTCCGGCCAGCCCGTCCTGATTGTCTCCCCGCAGATTGATGGCTATCCAACCGGCATAATTGCCGCCGCCGGACAAAAAGTCCTTGCCCTGGCTCGCCCATTGGGCCTTTTCGACCCCCTGCGCATTTCTGGGCGTATGGCAGAAGCCGCAGTGGCCCAATCCTTCCACCAGGTAACGGCCGCGCGCCACCACCGGGTTTTCGCCGGGGGCGGGGGCAAAGGGCCTGACCTCTCGTGGAGCCGCTTCGCTCACCGGCTTGTCGGGCTGACTGACCTTATTGTCGATGGGCTGAACGCCGTGCATGAAGAAGTTATACAGGTCATGCACGTCTTCATCGGTCATGATCGCATACGAGGGAGGCATCATGACCGACATGGGGCCTCTTGGCGAGATGCCCTGCCGCACCGTCTTGTCAAAGGCGGCGAAGTCGAATCTGCCGATGCCTGTTTCCTTGTCCGGGGTAATATTGGGGCTGTTGACGATGCCGAAAGGAACGCCTCCGGCATAGGGGCCCTTGTGATAGGTGTGACAGGCAATGCAGTTTGACGCGCGGGCGACATATTCGCCGCGCCTGACGCTCTGCTCAAGATCGCTTGTGGCTGCCCGCGCCGTTGCGGCCACGGCAAAAACACCCAACGTCAGAACGATAAGTAGTTTTTTCATGGTTGCTCCTTACGCCAACGGTCCGGGCTTTTTGAGATAATTTTCGCGAATGGCTTTGGCGGACCAGTAGGTCAGGGCCGCCACCAGCCCGGTGGGATTATAGCCCAGGCCCTGCGGAAAAGCGGATGCGCCGGGAACGAAAACATTGTGCACATCCCAGTTCTGCAGAAAGCGGTTGACGGCGCTGGTATTCGGATCAGTGCCCATGACGGCTCCGCCGTTCAAATGCGTCGTCTGGTATGTGCCGAGATTGAAATGTTCTCCGGGATGTTTGGGGCTGCCGGTAATGAATTTGGGATGCAGCGCCCTGGCAATGATTTCCAGCTTCTTGAACATGAACTGGTTCATTTTGATGTCGTTGTCCTGCCAGTCAAAGGTCATGCGCAGGAGAGGCTGGCCATGGACCGATTTGTACGTCGGGTCCAGATCCAGATAGTTGACCCTGTAGGACTGATGCGCGCCGTGCACGTCCATGGAAAGATGGTGGGTATAGTTTTCCGCCACGTCGGCTTTCCATTTGCTGCCCCAGTTGGGAGTGCCCGGCGCTGTGGGCAGGCCGGAGATCGGCTTTGTTCCGGCCTGATTTACCCAGAACGGCGCGCCGCCCACAAAGCCGTACGGGGCGTGGTCGAAGTTGTCGGCGTTGAAGTCGTCTATGGCGACACCCGCGCCGCCCGCGCCGATAAAGGGATTGGTATGAACATTCTTGTCAAAGAAGGCTTTTATGGTGGTCATGTTCTGATACGAAAAGTTCCGGCCCACGACGCCCGTATTGGTGGCGGGATCATACGGCTTGCCGATGCCGGACAACAGCATTCAGGTGCACGTTATGGAACTGGAAAGCCGAAATGACGACGATATCCGCGGGCTGTTCGACCTCGTTGCCCTGTGAGTCCACATAGGTGACGCCCGTGGCCGTTTTTTTGTCTTTGCTGAGGTTGACCTTGAGAACCCAGGAGTCGTTGCGCAGCTCGAACCCCGGTTCCCGGCGCAGCGCGGGCAGGATGTTCACATTGGGAGACGCCTTGGAGTACATGTAACAGGCGTACCCGCTGCAAAAGCCGCAGAAATTGCACGGCCCCATCTGGGCGCCGTAGGTATTGGTATAGGTTTGCGAGGTGTTGGCCGAAGGCAGGTCATAGGGGTGAAAGCCGGCGGATTCAGCCGCCTTGTAATAGAGCCGGGCCGAATAGGTGCGCTTTTGCGCCGGGAGCGGAAAGGGATTTGAGCGATCCGGAGCGAAGAAGTTGCCGCCCTTGCCCTTGCCGACGATTTTACCGTTGACGCTCCAGGCTGTGCCGGATGTTCCGAAGACCTTTTCCGCCTTGTCGAAAAAAGGCTCCAGTTCGTCGTAGGTGACGCCGAAATCCTGAATGGTCATTCCTTCAGGGATGAAGTCTTTGCCGTAGCGTTCCTCATAATGGCTGCGCATGCGCAATTCCATGGGAGCGACGCGAAAATGGACGCCCGACCAGTGCAGCCCCGCGCCGGCGCTGCCGTGAATCCCGGCGAAAATGCGTCGAGGTT
>ENA-OQCL01001103-OQCL01001103.1-human-gut-metagenome-genome-assembly--contig:-NODE-1103-length-10612-cov-2.610491_pt1 | contig 10612 bp, 9 predicted proteins | sample MGYA00242502_ERZ504586 | MGnify/ENA primary metagenome ERZ504586 (study PRJEB26092, sample SAMD00036316) | human gut metagenome | host: Homo sapiens | study: EMG produced TPA metagenomics assembly of... | reverse complement strand
GGTGCCACATCCACGTTGGCTAGGCCGCGGCCATCCACGTCGTAAGCGCCCTCGCACTGGTTGGCAGCCGTCGCGCCGCCCCACAGGAAGTCATTACGGAAAGCCATGCATCAATCCTTTCACACGATAATTGTCATAGGTTCAGTATCTCTACAAACAGCGCGTCGCTCAACGGCAACGGCACAGCTCGAAACTTCTTTTCGCCCCAACGGCCTCATCCGCCCGCAGCGACTGACACTTCCTGATACCTCGCTTCGTCCCCTAGCAACAGGTTCGCCTCTCGAGGTTTTTCCTCCACAGGAACCCGTCCCCGGGGAGGAAAGGAAGTGAGGGGCCTGGCGGCAATGACTGCGGCTAAGCGTACGTGATGGCCTCCAAACGAAGAAGCACGGGAGAGCTATAGCGCATAATGGCGACCTCGTCGCCGTTGAGACGGCAGTCGCGCACCCACGCGCCGTTCTCAACGGTCCCCGTCTCGAGCGACGCCACATCCACATGCGGCTCACCCGCCGCGTGCGACTCGAGCGCCAAGCCGCAACGAAGCGCAAGCAGGTACACGGCGCCGTCGGCGGCGCGAAGGGCCGCACACGCACCGGGCAGGGCACCCTCATCAAAGCTCACCTTAATTGCTATGGAACCCATATCGAGCAGGCCCTCGGCTGCCACCTCACTCGTCACGGCATCGAGCGTCGCGTACGCGGCATCGTCCTCGGCAAGTTCAAATAACTGAGCCAGCCCACGCGTGACCTCCGCATATTCCTCCCGGTCCTGAGGCGTGAGCAAAGCGGGGTCGCTCGTATCCATGCCAAAGAGAATACCCGCCGAATCGCCAAAGGGCTCGCCCATCTCCTCGTAGCCAAAAGGAGCGAAGCACAGGGCATGGTGATGGGCCACCGCCCAGACCTGGCGCGCGGCGGCGTAGGCGTGCGTCGCGGTCTCGGGGATAAAGAGCGGGTTGTCCTCGCACGCATATCCGTCGCAGACCTTGCAAAACGCCGGGATGTAGATATCGGGGCCCAGCATGTCGATGCTCGGGGCGGCATGCTTCCACACGCCCATCACGCGCAGGTTGGGACCGCCCGTGGGAAAGCGCCCAGGCTTGTGACCCTTGTCGAGCCAGCAATTGCAGGCCGTGGGCAGCGGATGCTCGGCGCGGCCCGCTGCGGCGACCGCCTCCACGTAGCGAGCCATGTGGTAGGTGGTAAACATCTCCTCGGCATGCTCGCCAAAAACCTGTTCCCACGAACCAGAGCCGGCGCCCGCTTCAAGGGCTTCCGCAAGCTCAGACGCCAGGGAGGTAGGATCGACCGCAAGCGCCTCGATCAGCTCCGTAGGCACGCTCTCCGCAAAGGCGGCATCCGCCCAAGGCGAGTGCTCACGTGCCGCGACCATCTGGCCGCACTCGTTTTCTACCTGCACGAGTATCACCGTATGATCTTGCGCATCCACCTCGCGCAAGTGCGCCATCAAAGCCGCGTAGGCGCCGGCATCCGCCGCGCGCGTCTCCTCGCAATAGAGCGAAAGCGCCGTGATCTCAAAGTTATGGAACTCGGCATAGCGAACCTTGTTCTGCCCGGGGCACCATCTGCGCACGGCGAAAACGCTCGATATCGCGTTTGACCCACGCGGGCGCATAGTAGCACTGCGCATTTTTGTACGCGCCAAACCACAGCACGCCCAGGCGCAGCCCGCGCTCGCGGGCAAGCTCGAGCATCATGTCCACTTGGCCAAAGTCAAACTCGCCCTCTGCGGGCTCCAAAAGCTCCCAGGTAACCGGGGCGAGCACGGTATTCATACCGAGCGCCCGCGCGCGATCGAGAGCATCCGCAAAAGCGCGGCGCCCACCCGAGGCGGAGTTATGGCACTCGCCCGCAAACAGCGTATAAGGCCGGCCGTCCACCATCAGGCGTTGCCCGCCGCCAGCACAGGTGTACAACTGCGGAATTTCCGCCATGGCAACTCCATTCTTCCGTTTTGTTTCAACCCCCTGAGGGCCGAGCCGTGTTGAGAGCACCGGACGCGCGACCAGGGCCTACCTGTCGTCCATGCGAGCCGCCCCTCCGATGGGAGATGGGTTAAAGGACGGCAAACGAGGCGAGATCGACCGAACCGACGCCCTCGATAGCCAGGTAGAGTGCATGGTCACCGGCAACGGTCTTCGTCAGGGATGCGACCACCGTGCACCAGCCCTCGCCTGGCACGAGCTCGACGCGCGTCAACTCAGCGCCATCCGGCGCGTCCAAGCGCACACTCACCACACCGGCAAGATCCCCGCGCACCTCGAGCTCCACCGTGCGCTCCGCACCGGAAAACGCCAGGTATTTGTAGCCCACGCCCGCTCCATCGCAGAGGTTGGCCACATAGGTACGTGCCGAAGTCATACAGCCCGCATCGACTTCCTGGGTAATCACCGGATGGTTATCGGCGATTTCCAGATTGCCGGAATAGTGAACCGCGCCGGCCGGCCCCACCAAGTAGCAGCAAATACTCGCCGGGTACGCGCGCCCGCAAGGAAGCGCTCCGCCATTGAGCCCACAGCTCGTTATCTCTACTTGTTCGATATGTCCATCGGAAGCAATCTCGATGGGCTCAGCGCACCCCTGGCGCGCGTGCTGCGCACCGTGCGTATGACGGTGATAGAAGATGTAGTCGCGCCCGGCAATGCGCGCCATGCCGCCATGGTTGTTGCCCAGGTCCATCACAGCGGCGTCCTCGGCCTCGTGCCCGGGCAGGCCCACATCGCCGTTGGAAACGAGCACGCCGCCGTAGGTTACCGGACCTTCCGGCGTTGGCATCGTGGCCCAGCAGAGCTCATGTCCGTTTTCGCTCGAGTAGACAAAGTAGTAGCGCCCGTCGAGCACGCGGATGCTCGAGGCCTCAAAGAAGGCATGCCCTTCAAAACCCGTGTCCGCCGCCTGCGTCACTGCCGGAGCCAGATGCTTGGGTGCCGCGGCCATCGTGCGCATATCGGCGCCGAGCCGCACCACGTAGCCGCCCTCCATGGAACATGCGGGCATGCGCGAGCTCGGCTTCTTGGCGCCAAACCCATAGTAGAGCCAGCAGCCCCCGTCCCCGCAGGGAAGGACCGCCGGGTCAAAGGGCATGCCCCAGCCCTCCTCGCCCGCAAACGGCGAGCCGTCGGGGCTTGGCAACTAAGGGCCCAGATAGCGGTAGCGTCCCGCTGGCTCATCGCACACGGCGACCGACATGATGCAACCACTCGTCATGCTTAGCGTGAAGTAATACAGATAGCAACCGCCCGTCGGCACCCTGGCACACATCGGGCGCGCCGTACCCGGTTCGATCGACATTGGCCGGGTCATCCTCTTTGCGCCAGATGGTCCCCTCAAACGTCCAGGAGCCCAGATCGTCCACCGGGGCTGACCAGCACACGTAGTCACCCGGGCAGTATGCGGTGCCCTCGGGTGCGTCATGGCTTCCATACACGTAGACTCGGTCACCAAAGACATGCGGTTCGCCATCGGGGATATACTCCCATCCCGGGAGATACGGATTGGTTGCGATATGAGCCATGTCAGACCCCTCCTATCGATATCGGGCGCGGTACCGGACGGGCGCCGGCGACAAGACCGAACGCCTGCCGCGCACCGCGTGCACCATTCGTTAAGCAAATGCAGCTAGACGAGCTCGAACTCCCCCACCAACAGGTCGCGGCTGTTAGGCCCCGCCATGACCTCAAACGCGCCGGGCTCGCTTGCCCAGCCGTGCTCGGGCGTCCAAAAACGCAGAGCCTCCTCGCGCAGGATAAACGTCACCGTGCGGCGCTCACGCGGCGCAAGCTCAACACGCGCAAAGTCACGCAGTTCGAGCATGGGGCGCACGCGCGTTGCCACCTTGTCGTGGATATAGAGCTGCACGACCTCAGTACCAGCAATATCGCCCTCATTGGTCACGTCGATTGAGACCTCGATGACACCGTCCGCCGTAAGCTCGTCCGCACTCAGGCGCAGGTTATCGTAGCGCGCCGTATGATACGAGAGGCCGTAGCCAAAGGGGAACATCGCATCGTTAGGGCAGTCCATATAGCGGCTCACAAAGCGACCGCTATGCGTTGATGCCTTAGCGGGACGTCCGGTGGAGAGCTGCGCATAGTAGAGCGGCTCCTGGCCCACGTTATGTGGGAAGCTCACCGTGAGCCTGCCGCTCGGATTTGACCGTTCCCAAAGGAGCACGTCGGCTACCGAACGCCCACCAGCCGTACCGGGAACCACGCCTCTACGATTGCATCGCAATCATCGATCACGTCAGTAAGGGCAAGAGGACGCCCGTTAAAGAGCACGAGCACCACAGGCTTGCCGAGCGCGCGCACGCGCTTGAGCAGGCGCTTCTGCGGAGCCGGTATCGTAATGTCCGTACGCGCTCCGCCCTCACCGCTCTGCAGCATGTGTTCTCCGAGCGCCATGACCACCACATCGCTCGATGCGGCCAGCTCGAGCGCCTCGGCAGCCATCGTCTCTAGATCCGCGCCCTCGCCCGTCGGCGCACCGAACGCGGGAATCTTGCCAAACTCCCCAAGCTCGCTGTAGTCGTCGAGCGTGGGACAGCCTTGGGCCCACGCAAAGCCGTCGTCGCCCAATACCCCGGCAAATGCCTCGGCAAGCGTTACGGAATGAGTTTTATCGGCATGAATCGCCCACATGCCGATGATGTCTCGGCTGTTGGCATAGGGACCGATGAGCGCCACGCGCGGAGCGTTGCCCCCCGGTCGTAAGCGGTAGCAGCCCGCCTTCGTTTTTAAGGAGCACGAGGGCCTCGTCGCACGTTTTCACGCGCGCTCTCAAGACGCTCCGGCGTGCACGTGACCTCCGTACGGCGCTCGGGCGAGCACGTACGATACGGGTCCTCAAACAGACCGAGTCTGTTCTTGAGCTCGAGCACGCGCATGCAGGCGGTATCGATCTGCTCGAGCGAAACCTCACCCGTTTCGATAAGGGCCTCAAGCTCATGTGCGTAGCAGGGCGTCTTCATGTCGATGTCCACGGTGACATTCATGGCGAGCTTGGCCGCCTCGCGACGGTTTGCCGCCACACCGTGTGCCCTGAGCTCGTCGATCGCCGCGTAATCGGTGATGATGGGACCGTCAAAGCCCCACTCGTCGCGCAACACGTCGTGCATGAGCCAGCGGTTTGCCGTGGCGGGGATGCCATCGATGGTGTTGAAGCTCGTCATCACCAAATCGCAACCAGCCTCGACCGCCGCACGGTACGGAGGCAGGTACTCGTTGCGCAGGCGCCACTCGCTCATATCCACCGTGTTGTACTCGCGACCCGCCTCGGGCGCACCATAGCCCGCAAAGTGTTTGACGCAGCTGGCCAGGCTCTTCTGCGGCGTACCGTCACCCTTAAAGCCCTCGACCATCGCGCGGGCGAAGCGGCTGCTTAGGTACGGATCCTCGCCCGGCATCTCCAGGCAGCGACCCCAACGGGCATCGCGCACCACGTCCACCGGCGGGCTAAAGGTCACCATGCAGCCATCGGCCACGGCCTCTTCGGCAATAAGCTTGTAATCCTCGCGGATAAGCTCTGGGTCCCACGTGGCTCCCAGGCCCAGGGGGATTGGATAGCAGGTTTGATAGCCATAGATCACATCGGCCATAAAGACGAGCGGGATCTTAAGACGGCTGCGCTCAAGATATGCATCTTGGATACGATGCACTTCCTCGGCGCCCAACACGTTGAGCACGCTGCCGCATACGTCAACATCTTCTTGCGTCACGCCCAGCTTGGCACGCGGACCAACCGCTACGGCATCGGTGCCAAAGCACCCACCGTCAAGCTGCACCAACTGCCCGATCTTCTCGCGCAGGGTCATACGCCCCAAAAGCTCAACGAGCTCGGATTGCTTCATGGCTACCTCGTTTCTGTTGTGTGCCCTTATGGGAGGACGCCGGATTCGTGTAGGGGTCAGCGCCCTCCCATAAGGGCGCACGGGGCGCATCTGGCGCCGCGCCCCGTGCGCCGGCGTCCAAAGACGCCGGTTTCCCAGAACTAGTTGTTCTCGAGGATCATGTCGTCGTTGAAGCCGAAGGTCAGCGTGCCCACAAAGGTGAGGACGGAGGCGACGGCGAGCGCGATGACGTCCTCCATACCCACCGAGCCGATGATGGCCGGGATGGTGATGAGCGAGGTGGTCATGAGCGCGGGCTGGTGCAGGCCAAAAGTGGCAGCGATGGCACCGCAGATGCCGCAAGAGACGATTGCGATCACAAACGGGCGCTTGTACTTGAGGACGGCGCCGTAGATGGCGGGCTCGGTGATGCCGGCGAGGAGCGCAGAGATGGCGGCAGCGCCGGCGAGCTCCTTGAGCTCGGTGTTCTTGGTCTTGAGGAAGATGGCAAGGACCGCGAAACCCATGGCAAAGTTGGTGCCGACGGTAATGGGCAGGATGACGTCATAGCCGAGCATACCGATGTTCATCTGGATGATGGGGATAAAGGCCCAGTGCATACCAAAGATGATGAGGCAGGGCCAAAGCAGACCGATGAGGAAGCCTGCGGGCAGCGGGGCAACCTCAAGCAGGGAAACCAGGCCGTTAGCGATGAGACCACCGATGAAGTCGGTGACGGGGCCGATGATGTAGAGGGTGAGCGCAGTGGCCACGACGAGGGTCACGACGGGAACGATCAAGCCCTTGAGGATATCGGGGACGACCTTATTGAGGCCCTTCTCGATCCAGGACTGTACGTACACGGCAAAGATGATGGGGATAACCGAGCTCGTGTAGCTGATGAGCGTTACCGGGATGCCAAAGAGGTCAACCGGGTCGCCGGCGCTAAAGAGCGTGGAGAGCGTGGGGTAGCACAGCGCAACGGCGATGGCCATGGCCGTCCAGTCGTTGCACTTGAACTTCTTGGCCGCAGTGCGGGCAAGGAAGACCGGCATGAAGTAGAACACGCCGTCGCCGATGGCGTAAAGCAGCTGGTAGGTGGTGGACTCGGCCGCGAGCCAACCAAAGGAGTTGGCCATGATCACAAAGGCCTTGAGAAGGCCGGCGGCGGACATGGCGGGAAGCATCGGCATAAAGATGCCGCTGATGAGCTGGATGGCGCGGTTGACGATGCTGCCACCGGCCTCGTCCTCGACCTCGCCGCCAAGCTGGATGTTGGAAACCTTGGGCAGGGCGTCATACACGTCGGTAACGTGATTGCCGATAACAATCTGGTACTGGCCGGCGGCCACTAGAACGGAGATAACGCCCTCGGTCTGGTTGAGCTTCTCGGTCTGGGCCTTCTTCTCGTCGTTGAGGGTAAAGCGCAAACGGGTAATGCAGTGGGTGACGGACTTGACGTTGTCCTCGCCACCGACGAGTTCAACGATGGTACGGGCGAGAGCCTCGTAATCGCGTGCCATGTGAAACCTCCTTGTTTCACTCGTTACAAAGATATCTGCAGCCCCGGCGCCTTGGAGCTTAACAGCAGGTTGCGCGGCGATGCCGCGATGTCTGCCGACGCAAAGCCGGCCAGTTGGGCAGTTAGACGGGTGCCCGGCCGCCGTATCAATGTCCCGGGCAGAGCCGGTTGATATGCATCATCAGATAGAGCAGCTCTTCGTCCGTGCAGTGCCAGCCGCAGGTTGCCCTCATGTATTCGTCGATTGCGCGTGCACAGGCGTACGCGTCTGAAAACTCGCTGGTCGCTCGTTTGAAAAGATCGCTATTGCGCGTCTCCTCGTCCTCACCCTTGATAAGGCGACTGATAAGAAAGCGCATATGGGTCACAAAGCGCGCATAGCTATATGAGTAGCGGTCGATGATCTCGCCAAGCGTACGCTCGATAATCCCGGTGACCGCATCGATGACCTCGGTACTCTTTACGACCAAGTCCATGTTGCCCTTTGCGCCCGCGTTCTCGTCATCGACCATCTCGGCGTTGACGATATGCAGCGCAATCGAAGCGGCCTCGGTCTCAGGAAAATCAACGTCCTCGGCCACAGCCATAACGAGCTTGACGCCGCGGCGACCGACCTCGGCCTCGCGCGGATAGACGAGGCGGACTTCCTCGTAGAGCGGGTTCTTGATCGAAGCACCCTTGCGGGCTCGGTCGATGGCAAACTGAAGGTGGTCGGCGAGCGTAAAGACTAGATTGGGATTGAGCGTGCAGTTGAGCTCGTTGCGTGCGATATCCACGATACCCGACGCGATAATGATGACATCGTCCGAAAAGCGATGCGACAGCATCGTACATCTCAGGGCTGATATCGCGGAAGCTCCGCTGGATGGCGCTTTCGTCCTCAATATAGGAAGGGGCGCCGCGAAAGCCAAGGCCCTTGCCAAACAACACGAGCTCGCGCCCGGCATCGTCCTCCGCAAGGACAACGTTGTTGTTTATTGCCTTGGTTATCAGCATGAAAAAACCTCCCCTGGGCTCCACTTGGACATCTCGCGACACCGGCTCTCGAGTCGGCGGTTGCTATGACATGTGCTCGTGGCGCCTCCCGAGGAGTAACGCGGTGCAGCTGCCAGTATAGAGGTTTTGCTGGGTTATTAAAGTGATTATATAGAAGTTACCGTTCGCCCCTGTTTTTCTACCGTTCATCCTTGACCCCCCCCAGGCAAAGGCAACCAAAGGCGCACACAAAGGGGACAGGCACCTTTGTGGTGGTTTGAGACAAGGACCCTAGTCCACGGTGATGTCGAGGTTCTTGCCCGTGAGGCCTACGTAGCCGCCCTCGGCAGCAGGTCATTTGACCGAATAGGAAAAAAAGGAAAAAATAGGAAAAAAAGGAAAGGAGACTTATGACAGAAACCATCTTCTCCCCCTCATTTGGAAATCGCCCGTCCTATCTGGTGGGGCGTGGGAGCGTGATTTCGACATTCATCTCCGGCCTTGAGCAGGAGCCGGGCAATCGAGACCGTGCCATGCTCATGCTTGGCCAGCGAGGCAGCGGCAAAACGGTTCTCCTGTGGGAACTTGCCGATCGCGCCCGCAAGCTCGGCTTCGTTGTTGCCACACCCACCGTAGCCTCCGAGGACATGCTCGAGCGTATTGTTGAAAAAATCCAAGAGGCGGGCGAGCCCTATGCTAACAAACGCCATCTTCCTAAACTCACGAGTGGCAGCCTGAGCGTCTTCGGCTTCTCAGCCGGCCTTGAGTTCACGCGCGATGTGCAGGAAACCAAAAGCTTCCAGTTCAAGCTCACGCAGCTGGCGCGCAAACTGACCGAGCAAGGACATGGCATCCTCATCCTCATCGATGAGCTCCAGGCCAATTCAGCCGAAATCAGACAACTCGTCACCGCCTATCAAGAGCTCGTCGGCGAGGGACTCAACGTCGCGCTTGTTATGGCAGGGCTCCCGGGAGCCGTCTGCGCAACACTCAACGACCGCGTACTGACATTTCTCAACCGCGCACGCAAGGTCACGCTCGAACCGCTTTCAGTCGGAGATGTGGATGCCTACTATCAGCGAGCCTTTCGAAGAACTCGGCCTTGATATCCCAAGCGATCTTCGGCTGGACGCCGCTCGCGCAACTCAGGGCTCGCCCTACATGCTGCAGCTCATCGGCTACAACATCGCCAATCGTTGCCAGGCAGGAGAACACGTAACGCCAAAGCAAGTTGACGGAGCAATCGAAGCGTCAAAGGCCGATTTCGAAAACGATGTGTGCGAAACGACGCTCGCCGCGCTCTCGGACCAAGATGTTGCGTTTCTCGCCGCAATGACCGACGACGAAGACGGCACGTCGCGCATTTCCGATGTGGCCGAGCGCATGTCAGTCACGCCCGACTACGCGCAAAAGTATCGCCGGCGCCTCATCGACGCCGGCGTAATCGAACAGGCGCGCCGCGGTTACGTGCGCTTCGCTGTTCCATATATGGCTGACTACTTGCGCAGCCAGCTCTAGGCAGCCGCCACAATGGGGGCAGGTACCTTTGAGGTGGATTGGGCCCGGTTTATCTCAATCTGTAACAGGTAGAGACGATTTAGCCCGCTAGATGTTACAGATCGAGACGGAAGATTCTAGTCCACGGCGATGTCGAGGTTCTTGCCGACGAGGCCCACGTAGCCGCCTTCGGCTGCCTTGGGGCTGTCGGCGTGGCAGAGGACCCACTTGTCGGCCTTCCAATAGCAGTAGCTGTCACCGGCGGCAGGCATGTCGGCTGCAGCCTCGGGGCGCGGACCATTGGTGCCGGCGGGCAGCGCAACCATCACCTGGAAGCCGCCATCGTCGACCATGCACGGCGTGTAGTGGAGCGTGGTGTTAAAGACTTCGACGACCGTACCCGCCGGCACGCGGAACGCCTTGACGCACGCGGTGTCGAGCCCGCCGTCCTCAATCTCCCAGCGATGCGCCACGAGCAGGATAAGTCGCGGGCGCCAGGTTAAACTCGCTGGCGCGGTGATACTCCAGGCAGTTGAGGCGTGTGTTGTGGCCGTTGCACCAGCCGAGCTGGAAGGGGCGGCGCCAACATGAGAAAGCCCAGTTGTCGGCATCCTTGACGCCCTCGAGCTCCGGCGCACTTGCTACGTACTTGCTGCCTCGGGAATGGGCGTGGCAGAGAGCGCCTCGAGCACGGGCGACGTGAGCTCGACGGACGTATCCAACGTGCATAGGCATTGAACTCGGATCGTTGACAGAGTAGATATGCATGTT
>ENA-OQCL01001102-OQCL01001102.1-human-gut-metagenome-genome-assembly--contig:-NODE-1102-length-10630-cov-3.020470_pt1 | contig 10630 bp, 10 predicted proteins | sample MGYA00242502_ERZ504586 | MGnify/ENA primary metagenome ERZ504586 (study PRJEB26092, sample SAMD00036316) | human gut metagenome | host: Homo sapiens | study: EMG produced TPA metagenomics assembly of... | reverse complement strand
TAGGGCATCCGCCGCGCCAAAGGGACAGCAAAAAGCCCGGCCCCACGCTCTACGGGGCCGGGCAACCAATCCATGGTAGGAAGAGACGCGGCAACGGCCCCGCCCCCTGGGGCAAAGCCGCTGCCCATGCCCTACGGGCAGCGGCGGCTTCATCCGCCTGCCGCGGGATACTATCATCAGACAACCTCACCCGCTGTTGCGCGACGATCGCCGTGCGCGTAGCACCGTAGGACCTAAAGTTTTTGTACGCCCAGGGAAACGGCTTCGCCGTTCACGTCCCAGTCCTTGGAATAGCCCTGGGGCTGGGCGTTGTGAAGCTGATCGGCCAAGGTATCGGCGGCGATGGCGTCGCCGTAGCGGGCGAAGATGCCGGCGATGGTATCGCTGCCCTGGTAATAGACGGCGATATGATCGGTCACGGCGAAATCCGCCTCCTTGCGCATGGTCTGGATCTTGCTGACCAGCTCCCGGACGAAGCCTTCTTCAACGAGGGCAGGGGTCAGACGGATATCCAGCACCACGGAGGTATCCCGGTCGGACTCCGCCACAAAGCCTTCCTTCTGGCCGGTGGACACCAGCACATCCTCGGGGGCGAGGCTGACGGACGCGCCCTCCAGCTGGAAGGTATAGGGATCGCCTGCCTTGTGGGCGGCTACCACCTGGTCGCCCACGCCGCTCTGGGCCAGGTAGGCGTTGATCTTAGGCAACAGCTTGCCATAGCGGGGCCCAAGGGTCTTGAGCTGGGGCTTCACGTTGTAGGTGATGAAGGAGGAAGCGTCGTTGACATATTCCACGGCCTTCACGTTCAGCTCCTCGGCGATGATGCGGGAATACAGCTCCGGCAGGGCCGGGCCCTGGATAAACATGGCGGGCAAAGGCTGCCGGTTTTTTGATGTTGGCGGTATTGCGGGCGCTGCGGCCCAGCACCACCACGTCCAGCACCTGGTCCATGTGGGCTTCCAGCTGGGGATCGATGAAGCTCTCGTCCACAGCGGGCCAATCGCACAGGTGGATGCTCTCCGGGGCGTCCTTGTCCACGGTACGGACGATGTTCTGGTAGATCTCCTCAGTCATGAAGGGGATAAAGGGGGCGGAGATCAGGCTCAGGGTCTTAAGGACGGTAAAGAGGGTCATGTAAGCGGCCTCTTTATCCGGGGTCATATCCTTGCCCCAGTAGCGGTCGCGGCAGCGGCGGACATACCAGTTGGACAGGTCGTCGATAAACCGCTGGAGCTCCCGGCCGGCCTCGGTGATGCGGATATCCCCCAGGTAGGCGTCCACAGCCTTGACCAGGGAATTGAGCCGGGAGAGGATCCACTTATCCATGGGGGAAAGGTTTTCCCGGCGGAGGGCATGGGCGGTGGGATCAAAGCCGTCGATGTCCGCATAGAGGACATAGAAGGCATAGGTGTTCCAGAAAGTACCCATGAATTTCCGTTGGGCTTCGGATACGGCTTCCGGGGAGAAGCGGCTGGGCAGCCAGGGCATGGAGCCGGTATAGAAATACCAACGCACCGCGTCGGCCCCCTGCTTATCCAATATGGACCAGGGGTCCACCACGTTGCCCTTGTGCTTGCTCATCTTCAGGCCGTCCTTATCCTGGACCAGGCCCAGCACCAGGCAGTTTTGGAAGCTGGGCTCGTCGAACAGGCAGGTGGAGATGGCCAGGAGGGTATAGAACCAGCCACGGGTCTGGTCCACGGCCTCGCTGATGAAGTTGGCGGGGTAGCGGCGGGCAAAGAGCTCCTTGTTTTCAAAGGGATAGTGCCACTGGGCAAAGGGCATGGAGCCGCTATCGAACCAGCAGTCGATCACCACGGGTTCCCGGCGCATTTCGCCGCCGCACTTCTCGCAGGGGAAGGTGATGGGATCCAGGAGGCTTGTGGAGCTCCAGGTCCTCCGGGGTGCCGGGGGCCAGCTGGCACAGCTCCTTGCGGCTGCCGATCACATGGACGTGGCCGCAATCCTTGCACACCCACACAGGCAAGGGGGTGCCCCAATAACGCTCCCGGCTGATGCCCCAATCGATGACGTTTTCCAGGAAGTTGCCCATGCGGCCTTCCTTGATGGTCTCGGGGATCCAGTTGATGCGCCGGTTGTATTCCATGAGCCGGTCCCGGATGGCGGTCATCTTGATGAACCAGCTCTGGCGGGCGTAATAGATCAAGGGGGTGTCGCAGCGCCAGCAGAAGGGATAGCTATGCTCGAACTCCGGCGCCGCAAACAGCAGGCCCGCTTCTTTTAGGTCGTGGAGGATCAGCTTGTCCGCGTCCTTTACGAAGGCGCCGTCCCAGGGGGTGCCGCCGCACATGTTGCCCCGGGTATCCACCAGCTGGATAAAGGGCATGTCGTGCGCCTTGCACACCCGGGCGTCGTCCTCGCCGAAGGCGGGTGCGTTGTGGACGATGCCGGTACCGTCGGTGGTGGTAACGTAGTCGTCCGCGATCACGTAATGGCCCCGTTTGCCGGTTTTGGCGCAGGCGGCCCCGGTGCAGGGGAACAGGGGCTCATAGTCCCGGCCCACCAGGTCGCTGCCGGGGAACACATCCAGGATCTCAGCCCCCTCGCCCAATACGCTTTCCACCAGGTCCCGGGCCAGGATGAAGGTCTCCCCATCCTTGCGGGCGCGGCAGTATTCCACGTGGGCGTTTACGCACAGGCACACGTTGCTGGGCAGCGTCCAGGGGGTGGTGGTCCAGGCCAGGTAATAGGCGTCCTCATCCGCGCAGCGGAAGCGGACGGTGGCGCTGGTTTCCTTTATATCCTTATAGCCCTGGGCTACCTCGTGGGAGGAAAGGGCCGTGCCGCAGCGGGGGCAATAGGGGACGATCTTATGCCCTTTGTAAAGCAGGCCCTTTTCATGGATGGTCTTAAGGGCCCACCATTCGGATTCGATGTAATTGTCGTCATAGGTGATATAGGGATCTTCCATGTCGGCCCAGAAGCCTACACGGTCGCTCATCTCTTCCCATTCGCCCTTGTATTTCCAGACGGATTCCTTGCACTTCTGGATAAAGGGGGTCACCCCATAGGCCTCGATCTGCTCCTTGCCGTCCAGGCCCAGTTCTTTTTCCACCTCCAGCTCCACAGGAAGGCCATGGGTATCCCAGCCCGCCTTGCGCAGCACATCGTAGCCCTTCATGGTGCGATAGCGGGGAATGATGTCCTTGATGGAACGGGTGAGGATATGGCCGATATGGGGCTTGCCATTGGCGGTGGGGGGCCGTCGTAGAAGGTATAGGCGGGCGCGCCCCGACGCAGCTCCACGCTCTTTTCAAAGATACGCGCCTGCTTCCAGAAGGCCAGGGTATCCTTTTCGCGGCCTGCGAAATCCAGGGTTGTGGAAACCTTTTTGTACATGATGCTTCTCCTGCTTGTGGATTGTTTGCTCCGGCCCGAATACGAGCCCACGGGGAGCCAAGCCGCCCCGCATAGAGCCGGTACCTTTATATTAGTGAAAAGAAACCGGTTTGTAAAGCATCCCTTCACGGTTTTTTCACCTTTTTCAGCGGATTGGGTTTGAAGTGGTAAACCTTTTGTGCTACTATTAGTAGGATACGATATGCTTAAACGTGGTATGCTGTTTGCAGGACTGCATTTTTGCATACCCATGGAGGTACAAACTTGAAAAAAAAATCTTTCCACCCCGCTGATCTACCTGGTATTGCTGGTGGTCATCATCGCGTTGGTATCCGGCTTTGACCCCAGGGGGAATACGGCGGAAGAGGTGAGCTATAACGACTTTATCCAGCTGGTGCGGGATGAAAAGGTGTCCTATGTGGACATCACAGACTTGCAGTTGGTTGGCTTATATGTCGATAGCGAATTATCCGAGGAAACCTTCCCAGCCAAGTATGATTTCTATACCTACATCCCCTCCCTGGAAGCTTACCGGGAGGATATGACCATCCTTACCGAGGAGCTCAAGGGCATCCCCCGGGATCAGGTGACCAATGCGGATTTCCCGGTGGAGTCCATGGCCAACCCCACCCCCAAGCCCTCTATCTGGGAAGGGTTGCTTCCCTATGTGCTCATGATCGGCGCGCTGGCGGTGCTGTATTATTTCATGTTCCGTTCCCAGGGCGGCGGCAACAGCGTGATGAACTTCGGCAAGAGCCGGGCTCGCACCCAGATGGACCCTGGCAAAAAGGTCACCTTTGCCGACGTGGCCGGCGCAGATGAGGAAAAGGAAGAACTGCGGGAAGTGGTGGAGTTTATGCGCTCCCCCAAACGCTTCACGGAAATGGGCGCCCGTATCCCCAAGGGCGTGCTGCTGGTGGGCCCGCCAGGCACCGGTAAGACCTTGCTGCCAAGGCGGTGGCCGGGGAAGCCGGCGCACCCTTCTTCTCCATTTCGGGTTCCGACTTTGTGGAGATGTTCGTGGGCGTGGGCGCCAGCCGGGTGCGGGATCTGTTCAGCACCGCCAAGAAATGCGCACCTGCCGTGGTATTCATCGATGAGATCGACGCGGTGGGCCGCCAGCGGGGCGCAGGCCTAGGCGGCGGCCATGATGAGCGGGAACAGACCTTGAACCAGCTCCTGGTGGAAATGGACGGCTTTGCCATCAACGAGGGCATCATCGTATTGGCCGCCACCAACCGGCCGGATATCCTGGACCCCGCCCTGTTGCGGCCCGGCCGGTTCGACCGGCAGATCACCGTAAACTATCCCGACGTAAAGGGCCGGGAGGAGATCCTCAAGGTCCACGCCAAGGGCAAGCCCCTGGCGGAGGACGTGTCCCTGGCGGTGCTGGCCAAGCGGACCAGCGGCTTTACCGGGGCGGATCTGGAAAACGTATTGAACGAGGCGGCTATCCTGGCGGCCCGCTATAAGAAAAAGAAGATCACCATGCTGGAGCTGGAGGAGGCCATCACCCGGACGGTGGTGGGCCCGGAAAAGAAGAGCCGGGTGGTCACGGACGAGGATAAAAAGGTCACCGCTTACCATGAGGCGGGCCATGCCATCGTGGCGCTGAAAATGCCCCATTGCGACCCGGTACACGAGGTTTCCATCATCCCCCGGGGCGCTGCGGCCGGCTATACCATGACCATGCCGGATACAGACGACAACCATGTCTCCCGGGGCAAGATCCTGGATGAGATCTGCATGTGCATGGGCGGCCGGGTGGCCGAAAGCATCGCCTTGGACGATGTGTGTACCGGCGCCATCGGCGACCTGAAGCGGGCCAGCGAGCTGGCCAGGCGCATGGTGATCGAGTTCGGCATGAGCGACGCCATCGGCCCGGTGTTCCTGGGCGGGGACACGGAGGTGTTCATCGCCAAGGATTGGGGCCATCAGCGGAACTATTCCGAGGAAGTAGCCGCCAAGGTGGACGCGGAAATGCGCCGCATCCTGGAGGAACAATTCGACCGGGCCAAGGCTGTGCTGGAAGAAAATCGTGAGGCCATGGATCGGGTGGTGAAAGCCCTGCTGGAGTACGAGCGCATCGATGGGGATCAGTTCATCAAGATCTTCAATGGGGAATCCATCGAGATCCGTAGCTACAAGGACCGCAAGGCGGACCTGGAAAAGCCGGATGAAGAGGTCCTGGCCCAGGAGCAGGCTCAAGCCGCTGCAAAGGAGCCACAAGTCCCCCCACGGCTCCGGAACAGCCTGCGCAACCGGAACAGCCCGAACAGCCGGACGAGAAATAAGCGAAGGACGGGCCCATAGCCTGCCGTCCGCTAAAAACAAATGCGATCCCAAGGCTCCGCCTCCCCCATGGCCCAGGCCATGGTGCCAGACGGAGCCTGTTTCTTACCGCGGCTTTGAAACCCTATGGAACAAGGAGGAAGGGACTCGATGGAACCCATGGACCTGCATACCCATTCCAATATGTCGGATGGCACCTGCACCCCCAGCCTTCTGGTGGAAAAGGCCAAGGCAGCGGGTTTGGGCATCGTGGCCCTGACGGACCACGACTGCATCCAGGGCATTCCGGAAGCCATGGAAGCAGGCGAACGCCTGGGCATACGGGTCATACCCGGCCTGGAGTTGGATACGGAATTCCACACGGAACTGCACATGCTGGGGTTGGGGGTGGACCCCCAGCACCCTGCCTTACAGGAGTTTGCCGCCCGCAACGCCCAGCGCCGCCAGGCCCGCAACGAAGCGATCCTGAACCAGCTGGCGGCGGCCGGGGTGGACGTAAGGGCCCCTTTTTTCCCGCCCAGCACGGCACGCCTACCCGGCTGCACGTGGCCCTGGCCCTGGTGGCCGGCGGCTTTGCCCCTACGATCGGGGAAGCGTTTCGAAACTATCTCTTCCGGGGAACCCCTGGCTATGTGGAAACCAAGCGGATCCTCCCCGAGGACGCCATCGCCTTGATCCACCAGGCAGGGGGACTTGCGGTATTGGCCCATCCCTGCAAGGTCAAGGCGGATGTGGCCGCCCTGGTGGCCCGTCTCCATCCGGCAGGGTTGGACGGCCTGGAAGCCTTCTATCCCACCGCCACCCCGGCCAGCGGGACACCTATATCTCCATGGCCCGGCAGTATGGTATGCTTCTTACCTGCGGCAGCGATTTCCACGGGGATAACCGGCCGGACAACAGGTTGGGCTGTACTTGGCAACAATCCCCCTTGCTGGAACCTGTATACACCTGGTTGGTCCAGCGTTCCTAATCTGATACCTATCGTCGCCCCACGGCCATGCCGGATAAAAGGCCGGGTCGCCTCCCTCTGTTTTCCCCTGCCGCTGTCTCTTGGGTGGACAGCGGCTTTTTGCGCGAACATGGGGGGCGGCCTGCGGCTTTGCCTGGGGATGGCCTGGCCCCGCGGGGGGGCGGCGGCGTTTGGCGGCCTCCGGGCCGCCAAACCAAAGGGCGCAGGGGCCAAAGGCCCCTGCGCCCTTTGTGTGCGCTTCGCGCACCCGCCGCCCCCCCGCGGGGCCAGGCCAATGCAGCCCTACCGGTGGTAGGCCGCATAGGTTTTACCAAACAAAACAGCGAGCCGCACAGCGTGGGGCTCGCAGGGGCCTAGCGAATGGCGCCCACGGTGGCGCCGAAGGGCATCAGCGCCAGCTTTGCCAACTTAAAGTACTGTTTCCCCCAGGGGATGCCGATGATGGTGATGCACCACAGGCAGCCAAACACAAAGGCTTCGATAGCCAGGGGCAGGCCGCTGATCAGCAGCCAGATGATGTTGGCCAATAGGGACATGGCCCCGCCGCCGTATTGGATGTCCTTGCCAAAGGGCCAGAAGGTCAGCTTGGCAAACTTAAAGCATTGGAGCCCCCAGGGGATGCCGATGATGGTGACGCACCAAAGGATACCGGCAAAAAACCAGCTCAGTCCCAGAAGGAACCCGCCGAACAGGAACCAGAGAATGTTGCCGATCAAGCGCATGGGTCAGACAGCCTCCTCATTTGAAATGGCGCGGCGCAGGATGCGCCGCGAATCAGCCTACATTATAGCACATTCTTCCAGGGGTTGCACGGTTATGGAGATATCCCCGGAGAAATCCTGTAGGTCCAGGGTCAGGTAGCAGCTGCCAGCCGGGGCAGTCAGCTGGCCCGTATATTCCCCGGAGTCGGAGAGCAGGATCTCAGGCGCGCCGCTGCCCATTTGGTAAAGGAGCTGGGCGGTTCCGTTCTGGCCCTGGATCTGGCTATGCAGGGATAGGGCTTCCGTTTCCGGCTGGATGCTGGTACCGCCAAAGAGGGTCAGCTGGCCGGTATAACCGGAAAGGGAGGCCTGGTAGCTGCCGGTATAGCCATCCGGGTCCCGCTCCAGAATACCAGGCGTTTTCCTCCGGGGGCGCCAAGGCCAGGGCCCCTGCTTGCTCCACAGCTTGGCTATAAAAGGCCAACAGATGATCTTGCCCCACCGTATCCAGGGCCTTGGGCAGCAGCACCACAAACAGCAGGAACACGCCCAACAGCAGGAACAGATAAGGGAGATGGGTCTTTAGCATGGGCGACCCTCCGTACCCCACCGGACGATCCGGTAATACACCCGGGCGGTGAGCCGGTAGGCGATCCAATACAGCAGGGCAAAGCCCAGGGAGACAAACCCGGCGCAGGTAATGGCCAGCCCAAAGTCCGACATATTGAAAGCGCCCAGCATTCTGGAGAGGATACGGCTGGCAAATACCATATGTAGCAAGGTAGCCCCCAGGGGTAGGAAGAAAACCCACATCACCTGGGAATTGATGACGCGATGCACCTGCGTTTGATCCATGCCCACCTTTTGCAGCAAGGCGAAGCGTTCCCGGTCCTCGTTGCCCTCGGTGATCTGCTTGAAATAGAGCATCAGCACTGCCACCGCCAGGAATAGGATGCTAAAGAAAGCGCCTAGGAATAGAAGCCCGCCGTAGGTGCCATAGCCTGTTTGCCGGGCGGAAAAGATGTCGTTGATCTGGCGGAAATCCTCCTCTGGCGCCCCGAAAGCCGCCGCCATCTTAGCAGGGATCTGCTCCACAAAGTCCAGGCAGGCGTCCTCTGGCCCCGCCAGGTCGAAATATAGGTAGCCGTCCAGCAATACGGAATGGGGCAGCGTCTGGCAGGTGGAGTCTGCGTAGACCACCAGAAATCCAACCAGGGGCTCGCTATAGCCTTCGTTCTGGGTGTTTTCCGTATGTACCAACCGTCCATCGGTCTGGGCGGACATGGTCAACCCTTGGGCCTGGGCCTGTTCCGCCAGAAAGGCGTCAATGGCCGTGGGGGTCATTTGAGGGTCTGGGTTTTCCTCGTTTTGGATGATGTGATAGCATACGTTGTAGGGATATAGGGGCTTTAAGGTCTCCTCCTGGCCTAGATAAAGGGCGAGGGTGCCGGTGAGGGTCACGGTAAGCATGGTGGACAGGATGCAGATCCCGGCCAAGCTGCTGGCGTTTTGCCGCATCCGGTGGAACATGCCGGAAACCGTGACGAAATGGCTGGGCTGGTAGTAAAAACGTTTATTGGCCCGCAGCAGCCGCAACACCGCGATGCTGCCCGCCTGGAAAAGGAAATAGGTGGCGATGATCACCATGAGCACCAGCAGGAAAAAGACGCCCATAGCCATTCCGTAGTTTTGGATCGTCCAGGCAAAGTAATAGGCGGCGCCCAGGAGCAGCAGGCCCAGGATGGCCTTTGGGACCACCAGGCGGCTATCCTTTTCCCCCCTGGCGCTGGCTCTGCATGAGCTGGATGGGGTTGGAAAGATGGACCTGGGCCAGGTTATACAGGCAGGTGCATACGAACACCGCCAGGAACAGCCCGATCACCGCAAGGTATGCCAAAGGCGAGGGGGAGAAATCCAGGCTGGGGAGGCTGCGCATAAGCTTGAGCAGGACCAAAAAGAGCAGCTTGCCGAACATCAGGGCAAACACCAGCCCCAGGCATAGGCCCCCCAGCAGCACCATGGCGTTTTCCCATACGAGGATACGGCCTACGTGGCCCTTGGAAAGCCCCAATACCCCATACAGGCCGAATTCCTTTTTTCGCTGCTTGATGAGGAAGCGGTTGATAGACAGCAGGAAGCAGAAGGCGAAAATGGTGAACACAACGGTCCCCATGGCAAACATGAGCCGGGCGTTTTCGCCGCCGGGGACCCCGGTCAAGTTTTCGGCAAAGGACATGCTCACCACCAGGAAATATACGCAGCCGATGATGGCTGCCGCCAGCAGGTAGGGGAGATAGACTTCCCGGCTGCGGCGGATGTTGCCTGCGGCCATTTTGCGATAGAAGCCGTTACCCAACATCCGCACCCCCCTCCGAAAGGACGGACAGATTGCTGACGATCCGGTCGAAAAAGGCCCGGTTGTCCCCGTCCCCCCGATAGAGCTGGGCGAAGATCTCCCCATCCTTGATGAACAGCACCCGGCTGGCATAGCTGGCGGCCATGGCGCTGTGGGTCACCATGAGGATGGTACGTCCCACCTCCCGGTTGAGCCGGGCAAAATTCTGCAAAAGCTCCACCGACGAGCGGGAATCCAGGGCGCCGGTGGGTTCATCCGCCAGGAGGATCTGAGGATCTGTGATCACCGCTCGGGCCACGGCGGCCCGCTGCTTCTGGCCGCCGGACACCTCGTAGGGGAATTTATCCAGCAGGGTCGCAATATCCAGCATCTTGGCCACCGGCTGGAGCCGGGCTTCCATTTCTTTGACGGGGACTTGGGAGAGCACCAGGGGCAAAAGAATGTTATCCCGAATGGAGAAGGTATCCAATAGGTTAAATTCCTGGAACACAAACCCCAGGTTTTCCCGGCGGAATTTGGCAAGATCCCGGTCCCGCACCGAAGAAAAGGGAGTGCCGTTTAGGAAGATCTGGCCGGCGGTGGGTCGGTCCAGGGAAGCGATGATGTTCAGCAGGGTGGTCTTACCGCTGCCGCTGGCCCCCATGATGGCCATAAATTCCCCTTCCTGTACGGTGAAGCTAATGTTTTTCAGGGCTACGCATTGCGTTAGCCCCAATTTGGTGGTATATACTTTTTTAACATTTTGAATCTGTAAAAGCTCCATGGCTGACCTCCTTGTATCGGATACTGCCATTATAGGCCGCGCCCAAAGGCGGCTGCCATGGCGCTGCCTTACATCCCATTGGGGGAGCCTTACATTTTTGTCACATGAACCGGAAGGCGTCCCTGTCCGGGAACCGGAGAAATACCCGGGTGCCTTGATCCAGCTGGCTTTCCACCGCCAGGGCGATG
>ENA-OQCL01001101-OQCL01001101.1-human-gut-metagenome-genome-assembly--contig:-NODE-1101-length-10632-cov-5.253308_pt1 | contig 10632 bp, 10 predicted proteins | sample MGYA00242502_ERZ504586 | MGnify/ENA primary metagenome ERZ504586 (study PRJEB26092, sample SAMD00036316) | human gut metagenome | host: Homo sapiens | study: EMG produced TPA metagenomics assembly of... | reverse complement strand
AGAACACGCTGGTGCAGATGCACGCCGAAGTTGAGGTGATCGGCCGCGCGAATTCCATGATGACGTTCGGCGCCAGTGCGGGTGGCGTTATTCCGCTGCTCATGTCGCCTTGGCTTGCCGCGATGCTCGGGGTCCAGGGGACGCTTTTGCTGGCGAGCGTACTCGTCGCGTCGTTCCCGGTCCTTGTGCTTGTATTCGGCCACCAGCGCATCGCGCGAATCGATGCCGAGGCGCATCCGGCATCGTAAAGGCTGTCTGCGCGCTTCCCGGCGATGCCAGGCGCCTAGCGTGGCCAAGCGCCCGGCCGGCTTCCAAACGCCCGGTGTGCTCGAGTGCCCGACCAGCCGACAAACGGCCGGCTGACAAGTCTCCGTCGCGACCAGGCGCCCGGCGAGCCGTCAGGTGCTCCATGCGCTCCGGGTCCCGTCGCGCGCCCCGTCAGGCTGCCAAGTGACCCGAACCCCGGCGAGTGTCCCAGTGAGCTGGTGAGATTCCCGTTGATTGGGTACACTGGGAGGAACGGGGCGCTGAGGCCCCAGTTGATCGGAGGAATCATGAACGAAGTCGAGCGCTACGGGCAGCAGCCTTTCGATGGCCCCATCTATCGGGAGGGGCCAGCGCCCAAGCTCATCTCTCGCCGCCTATATAATGTCCTGCTCACCGGATTCGTGCTCTTATCGTTTGTCATCATGGCGGCGTGCTCGTACATCACGGGCACGTATGAGTTCATGCTGTTCATGCTGAGGAACCCGTTTGCCCTCACCATCGGCATGCTCGTGGGCAGCATCGCAGGCTGCATCGTGATGAGCATCGGGCGTAGTAAGGAAAGCCTCCCCATGGGCCTTATCGGCTATGCCCTCTTCACGCTGACGTTTGGGTTCTCCACCTCGCTGATTCTGGGCATGTACGACATGCAGACCATCTCGCTCGCGTTTTCGGCGACGGCGGGCATCATGATCGTGTTCGGTGCTGCGGGCATTATGTTCCCGCAAGTTTTTCCAGCGTATTCAGGGCGTGCTCATCACAGCGCTGATCGCATTGTTCGTTGTCCAGCTTATCTTGATGTTCCTGGGCGTGGGCCAGACGTTCATCGACCTTGCTGTCATCGTGATATTCTGCGGGTTCATCGGCTACGACGTGTTTCGCGCATCGACGGCGGTCCCCACGGTTTCGAATGCGCTGTGGTACGCCATCGACCTCTACCTGGACATTCTTAACGTGTTCATTCGCCTGCTCTCGCTCTTTGGCCGCAGGGATTAGACTTCTCGCCCCCCATGTGCCTTCGTAGTCTTTGCGAGAGAGCGCAATTTCAACTTTTGGGCACTTCGCGCCGCGCACCCGGAGTATCCAGGTGTGCGGCGCTTCTTCTAACTGGGGTTTTTCTAAGCGACGACTGTCTTATACATGGCAGGTCTTCCTTCAAGTGCCCAAAAGTTGAAACCCTAGTTTGCCCTTGCCTTAGAGCTGACTCCAAGTCTTAGGATAAAGGCGGCAGATGGCTTGAGCGCCGTCTAACGCGGCGCCGAAAGGAGCTGATAGCAATGGCAAAGACGCTGGTAGCCTACTTTTCGTGTAGCGGCGTGACGCGCCGCGTGGCGCAGCAGATCGCGTCCGTGACGGGCGGCGACCTGTTCGAGATAGCGCCCGAGGTGCCTTATACACGGGCGGACCTCGATTGGACGAACAAGCAGAGCCGCAGCACTATCGAGATGAACGACCTTGCGTGCCGCCCGGCCATCGCGGGCACCGTCGATGATATGGGCTCATATTCCACGGTATTCGTTGGCTTTCCCATCTGGTGGTACCGTGAGCCTTCGATCATCGATACCTTTCTCGAGGCTTACGATTTCTCAAACGCGACTATCGTGCCGTTTTGTACGTCGGGCGGCAGTGGTACAGGGTCGATCGACGAGCGCTTCCGCGGCGTGTGCGCGACGGCCGCGGGCTTTCGCCCGGCTCGTCTGCTCAATGGCGCTCGTGAGGTAGAGGTAAAGCGCTGGGTAGAGGGGCTATAGATTTGGCGCAAGTCCATCCGCGTGCGCCGGCAGTTAGGTGCGAAATTAGGACAGAGGTATTTTTGCATTACAAGCCTGCCAGCGTGACAATGGTGCCGGGTGCATCTTTCGCATCTCAATAATTGTCGTAAGAATTGTTGATTTCACGCTTCGGTTTTCTATAAATAGTACGATGATTATTGCCAACAAGAGCCAGGGGCTCGGGAGGGACCCGGTTCGCAGCGAGAATCGTGACAGTTGTACCCGGTACATCTGTCATTTCTAGGGTGATGAACGATGGCGATCACGGTGAATTTGTATTACACGGGCATAGCGGGCGCGGCGCGCGCATTTGCCGAGGAGATGGAGTCGTCGGGCACGGCCGATCGCATCCGCGCAGAGGAAGGCAACGTTGGCTACCGGTACTTTCAGCCGCTCGATGATCCCGAGACCATCATGCTCATCGACAGCTGGCGCGACCAGGCTGCACTCGATGCCCACCATGCTTCGCCCATGATGGCGACCATTGCCGAGCTGCGCGAGAAGTACGACCTGCATATGCGCGTCGAGCGTTTCGTGACTGATGCCGCCGGCGTGCCCTCGCAGGATGCAGCGTTCATTCGCGCGTAAGAGGCTCGCCGGCTCCGCTCTGAAAAATCGGCGGCGGGCAGCCAGCTTCCCACTTCAGGAGAAACTTGCATGCCGATTTACGCAATAAGAGGGCGAAAAATGGCTCTTATTGCGTAATTCGGCATGCAAGTTGAAATATGAGGCGCGGGCAAGTCGACGGCCTGCGCATGCGACGTTGTGCGCAAGCGACGTTGTGCACAAGCGATGTTGAGAACTGAGCGAGCATCCAGACTGCCCATGCAGACTTTTCCATTTGCTGGACGAATATGCCGAAGATGAATCGCCAGCACCCGGTGTCTGCGATTCACCCTGCGGCCCAGGAACCCCGTCCGGCGGGCCATGGGGCCATCGCTATTCAGCTAGGAAGTCCACCGCGTACTGGGCGGCGAGCATGGCTCCCTTCACGAGCACGCTCTCGTCCACCCGGTAAAAGCAGGAGTGCTGGGCAAAGGTGGCGCCCAGGGCAGGGTTGCGCGTGCCCACGAAGGCGAGCACGCCGGGCACGCGGCGCAGGACTTCAGAAAAATCCTCGCCGGAAAGCGTGCCCCGGTAGCATCCTACGGCCTCGGGGCCCAACACGCGCTCGATCGCGCGCCGACACCGTGCGGACGCCGCCTCGTCGTTCACCACCGCACCATGCGCGACGGTGTAGTCGGTAAGCTCCGCTTCCGCTCCCAGCGCCGCAGCGGTATGCTGCGCGATACGCGCGATGAGCTTCGGCATCGCCTCGTGCGCCGTGTCGCTGTAGGTGCGCACGGTCCCGGTGAGGTAGGCGGTTCCCGCGATGACGTTGCGCGCCGTTCCACCATGGAGCTCGCCTACCGTCACCACGGCGGGCTCATAGGGGCTGAGGTCGCGGCTCACGATGGTTTGCAGGTTGTTCACGATCTCGGCGGCGGCCACGATGGCATCGGCTCCGCGCTGCGGCATGGCGCCGTGGCACGACGTCCCGCGCACGTCGACGCGGAACCAATCGGTGTTTGCCATGCGCGGCCCCGCTTCGCATGAGATGGTCCCCGCGTCCACCTCGCTCCAAATGTGCGCTGCGTAGGCGCCGTCTACCCCATCGAGCACGCCGGCGTCGATCATCATGCGCGCTCCTTGGCCGTTTTCCTCGGAGGGTTGGAATACCGCGCGCACCTCGCCGTGGAGCGCGTCGGTCATCTGCGCGAGTACGCGGAGCGCTCCGAGCTGCATGGCGATGTGGCAGTCGTGCCCGCAGGCGTGCATGACCCCCGCGCGCTCGCTGGCGAAGGGAACGCCGGTGCGCTCGGTAACGGCGAGGGCGTCGATATCGGCCCGAATGAGAAGGCGCCGCCGCGGCGAGCCGTCCTCCCGGTAGGCGTCGGGTGCAGTGCCGGCAAGCGTGGCGACGAGGCCTGTGTCAAGCGGGCGTTCGTAGGGGATGCGCATGGCGTCGAGCTCGCGGGCGATCGCCTCGGTGGTGCCCACCTCCTGCAGGCTCAGCTCAGGATGCTGGTGGAAATAGCGGCGCTGCGCGATGACGTACGGCTCTGCCGCGCGCCCGAGCTCCCGGATGCGCGCGGTCGCATCGGCCGTTCCCTGCGCCTGCGATTCCGATGCCGTTCGTGCTTGTTCGCCTGCCATGCGCCCTCCTGCTCCCGGTGGCGTTTGCGCCATCGGCTATACTCGTAGCTGTGAACAATCTTACGCTTTATCGGCAGGTGCTGGGCCATATGAATGGGGGCTTCTATGGCTGGGGAAGAAACGGGAGCCAGGAAGAGCGAGGTTCGTTCCCTCGTGCTGTCCGCGGGCGGCGTCGATGTTGCGGCGGTGCGCGCGCTCATGGCGCGGGATGTGCCGTCGGGGTATAGCGCACAGACAGCCGATGAGATTTTTGATGACTACTGGCGTTGGTTCAGACGGTTCCGCCTCATGGAGATCGTCGGCGTGCTGGGGCTTGCCGCCGTCGCCCTCATCGCAGGGATGCTCGGCTATATGGTGTGGTATTTCGTATTGCTCGGCCTGGCCATTCTTTCCGCGGTCCTCTTCCGGAGCGTGGTGGGCCAGCGCGAGCGCAGCATCACGGAAATCATCACGCAAGATTGCGACAGTGCTAAGTGGCGCCGGTTCATGGAGCTTTACGACGAGCGCAACCGCCGGGGGTTCGTGCGGCGGAGGATCGCGTGTAATATCGCAGCGGCAGATTACGCCGACGGCAGGTATGCCGATGCGATCCGGCGTCTGGCGTCCATATCGGTTGGCGAGAGAAGCGCCTTGCGGGCGACGATCTTAAACACGCGCGCGCTCAGCTTGTACTGGCTGGGAGACCAGGAGGCCGCCGAACAGGCGCTCCGGTCTGCGCAGGAGTTCCGCGACCGCTTTGCACGGAGCCGGGCGGCAAAGGCGGTTGCCGCTTCGGTCTGCGAGAGCGTGGAGCAGAGGCTGCGTCCGGTCGAGACATGGGATGCATCCGATCTTGCGCTCATCGTTCGTCGTCTTGAAGGGGCCCAGGCCCACAACGAGCGCGCGAGCTGGTGCCTGCGCCTGGCCGAGTATGAGCTGGCGCACGGTGACACCGAGGTTGCGCGCCAGCTTCTCGACGAAAAGGTGCTTTCGCCCATGACGCCCGCCATGCGGCGATCTCGGGACGAGCTGCTGCATGATGTTGAGGCGCGCATGCAGGGGAGGTAGGGGCCTTATGCAGATGCACGGGGCGCGGATGGTGTGCGGATAGCGCGCAGCCTGTAGCCCGTAGCCGGTGCTGGGTAGGCGCTCAAGAAATCTAAGTGTCAATTGATAAGATTTTTTGACTTCGAGTTGTATAAGTTCTCAGAGCTGGGTACTATTCTCTGCGTACGTAAAGGACATGGTGCTGCGGAGGCTAGGTGCTCCGCGCAACCGCTGAAGGAGGAACCTTCTATGAGTCTTAAGCCGCTTGGTGATCGCGTCCTGATTAAGCCCGAGGCTGCTGAGCAGAAGACCGCATCCGGTCTCTACATCGCCAGCAACGCGCAGGAGAAGCCGCAGCGCGGCGAGGTCGTCGCGGTGGGCGAGGGCAAGCTCAACGACAACGGCGAGCGTCTCCCCATGGACGTCAAGCCCGGTGACAAGGTCATCTATGGCAAGTTCGGTGGCAACGAGGTCAAGATCGACGGCGAGGATTACCTCCTCATGCGCGCTGACGATATCTACGCGATCGTCGAGTAGCCCTGCCGGCATGGCTTAGCCATTCATTAGGTACTACATCTTAGGTAACGGAGGATACACAAGATGGCAAAGGATATTACGTTCGATACCGCGGCGCGCACCAAGCTCGCCAAGGGCGTTAACAAGCTCGCTGACGCCGTGACCGTCACCATGGGCCCCAAGGGCCGTTACGTGGCGCTCCAGCGCTCCTTCGGTGCGCCGACCATCACCAACGACGGCGTTTCCGTCGCCAAGGAGATCGAGCTCGAGGACCCCATCGAGAACATGGGCGCTCAGCTGGTGAAGGAGGTCGCCACCAAGACCAACGACACCGTGGGTGACGGCACCACCACCGCGACCCTGCTCGCTCAGGCCATCGTGAACGACGGCCTGCGCAACGTGGCCGCCGGTGCCAACCCGCTGGCCATTCGCCGCGGCATCGAGAAGGCCGTGAATGCTGCGGTCGACGAGATGAAGAAGCAGGCCCAGCCGGTCGAGACCAAGGAGCAGATTGCCTCCGTGGGCACCATCTCCGCTGGCGACCCCAACGTTGGTGCGAAGATCTCCGATGCCATGGACGTCGTGGGCAAGGACGGCGTCATCACCGTCGAGGACGGCCAGACCTTCGACATCCAGATCGACACCGTCGAGGGCATGCAGTTCGACAAGGGCTACGTCTCCGCCTACTTCGTCACCGATAACGATCGTATGGAGGCCACGCTCAAGGATCCTTACATCCTCATGACCGACCAGAAGATCTCTAACGTGCAGGACATCATGCCCGTGCTCGAGGCTGTGAGCCGCGCCGGCAAGAGCCTGCTCATCATCGCCGAGGACATCGAGGGCGAGGCCCTGCCGACCCTCGTGCTCAACAAGGTCCGCGGCGCGCTCTCCGTCGTTGCCGTGAAGGCTCCGGGCTACGGTGACCGTCGTAAGCGCATGCTCGAGGACATCGCCGCGCTCACCGGCGGCCAGGTTGCGCTCGACGAGCTCGGCATCAAGGTTGCCGACATCACCGCCGATATGCTCGGTACCGCGAAGTCCGTCACGGTGACCAAGGACAACACCACCATCGTTGATGGCGGCGGCTCCAAGGAGGCCATCGAGGCCCGCGTTGCCCAGATCAAGGGCGAGCTCGAGCACACCGATTCCGACTTCGACCGCGAGAAGCTCCAGGAGCGCCTCGCTAAGCTCTCCGGCGGCGTGGCCGTCATCAAGGTGGGCGCTGCCACCGAGACCGAGCTCAAGGAGATCAAGCACCGCGTCGAGGACGCCCTGCAGGCGACTCGTGCCGCCGTCGAGGAGGGCATCGTTGCTGGTGGCGGCGTTGCCTTCATGGACGCTGCTCCTGCGCTCGATTCGATTGAGGTCGAGGATCCCGAGGAGAAGATCGGTGTCGACATCGTCAAGAAGGCGCTGACCGCCCCCGTGGCGACCATCGCCCAGAACGCTGGCTTCGAGGGTGCCGTCGTCGTCGACAAGGTTGCTTCCCTGCCCGCGGGCGAGGGCCTCAACTCCTACAACGGCGAGTGGGGCAACATGATCGAGATGGGCGTGCTCGACCCGGTCAAGGTTACCCGCACCACGCTGCAGAACGCCGCGTCCGTTGCGTCCCTCATCCTCATCACCGAGGCTACGGTGACCGATGTTCCGAAGAACACCGCGCTTGAGGATGCCATTGCTGCTGCGACCACTGGCGCTCAGGGTGGCGGAATGTACTAATCGCGAGTCCTAGACTCCCACCGGAAGGCCCCGGAAGGTTCCTTCGCGCGTGGTCCTCGCCGCTCGGCAGAGCCGAGCGGCTGCGGGAAACGCGCTCAGGAATCCTTCCGGGGCCTTCCTGCGTTTACGGGCTCGCGGGGGGATGTAGGGGATGAGAGGGGCTTGGGGGCCTCGCGCGGCGCGCATCGGCCCGTGCGGCGGGCACGGGGATGGGCGGGTGGGGAGCTCTGCCGGGGGCCTCGCGCTGCGCGCATCGGCCCGTGCGGCGGGCGCTCTTCCTACAGCTCCTCTGCTAGGTAGCCACCCATGAGGTAGCCCATGACGCTTGCCATCATGAGTCCGCGCGTCCACCCGCTTGAGTCGCCCAGGCAGTGCAGGCCGCGCACATTGGTGGTGAAGCGCTCGTCCATGCGAACGCGGTTGCTGTAGAACTTGAGCTCTGGAGCGTAGAGCAGCGTCTCGGCCGAGGCGAAGCCGGGGATGGCCTGGTCGACGGCGAGCATGAAGTTCACGATTGAGGTCATGGTGCGGTAGGGCAGCGCGCTTGTGATATCGCCCGCCACGGCGTCCACGAGGGTGGGCTTGACGTTCGAGCGCGAGAGCTCCTTTTGCCAGGTGCGCTTGCCGTCTAAGATGTCGCCAAAGCGTTGGACGAGGATGTGTCCGTCTCCGAGCATGTTGCAGAGGCGTCCAACATTTTGGGCGTATGCGATGGGCTGGTTGAACGGCTCACGGAAATTGTGCGTCACGAGCACAGCTAGGTTGGTGTTCTCGCTCTTGCGCTCTTTGTACGAATGGCCGTTCACCACCGCCAGGCCGCCGTCATAGTTTTCCTGGCTTACAAAGCCGCCGGGGTTTTGGCAGAACGTGCGCACCTTGTTGCGGAAGGGGTTGGGATAGCCGATAAGCTTGCTCTCGTAGAGCACGTCGTTCACGCGCTCCATCACCTCGTTGCGCACCTCGACGCGCACGCCCATATCAACGGCGCCCGGAACATGGTCGATGCCGTGCTCGGAGCAAAGGTGCTCGAGCCAATCCGCTCCGCGGCGGCCCGTTGCCACGATAACGCGCTCGGCGTCAACGCGCAGCGCCCCCTCGGGTCCTTCGGCGACGACGCCTCGGCACGCGCCATCCTCAATGATAAGATCGCGGCAGTCGGTGTTGAACACGATCTCTACGCCTCGGTCAATGAGGTCCCGCTCGATTCGCCCATAGATTTCCTGGGCTTTCTCGGTTCCGAGGTGCCGGATGGGGCAGTCGACGAGTTTAAGTCCGGCTTGGATCGCTCGCAGGCGAATCTTACGTACAGATTCCGGCGCATCGACCCCCTCGACGTGCTCATCGGCACCAAACGCAAGATAGATGCCATCGACTTCGTTGATGGTCTTTTGGGCAAGGTCGCACCCAATGAGCTCGGGAAGATCGCCGCCCACCTCGTGCGAGAGAGACAGCTTGCCATCCGAGAATGCGCCGGCCCCAGAAAACCCCGTGGTGATGCGGCACGGGCTGCACTGAACGCAGCGGCCTGCACGCGCTTTGGGGCATGAGCGCTTTTCGATGGGCAGGCCCTTCTCAACCATGACGATGTGAAGCTGCGGGCGCTCGCGTATGAGCCTGAGCGCCGTGAAGATGCCCGAAGGCCCAGCTCCAACGATGGCTACATCTGCTTGCATGGCAATCCTTCCTGTGCGTTTCGTTTTGCCAGTGTGATACTCTAACGTTGCCGCCGGCTCGCCACAAGGGCGCCCGTACTTCCCGCCGAGCAGGCGCGCCAAATAAAAATGCAGGTAAAGGCCATTCTTATATACACATTGCCACGAACGCGGCATTGCCTGTGATGGAGTCGGGGACGTGCGCCCCGTAGGATGAAGCTGTCGAGGGGGCTAGTGAAGGCGATCGAACTCGTAACATATCTGAATGAGCGCGAGGCTGCATCGATTGATGAGCTGACGTCCGAGTTCGAGGTGAGCGCTCGCACGGTGCGCCTGCACATTCAACGCACCAACGAGATGCTCGAAGGCCTTGCCCACATCTCCTACGCGCGCAAACAGGGTGGCTATGTGCTCTCTGTAATCAACGAAGAGGGCTTCAGCGAATGGTTGGACCGCATGCACCGCTTCGGCGACCTCGACGGCAGCGCCTCAGAGAAGCGCATCACCTATCTCATCAATGATTTGCTCATGCGCGACGATTGGGTGACCGTTGCGAGCATGGCCCAGGTTCTCTACGTGTCGCCTCAGAGCATTTCGAAGGACCTAAAAGCCGTGGAGGCAAAGCTCGGTGAGTACGACCTGGCGCTTGAGAAGCGTCCGCGCTACGGCGTGCGCGTTCGAGGCTCCGAGCTCAACCGCCGCCTCTGCCTTGCAAGTATCGCAACGGAAGGCGTGATTGGCTCGAATCCGTTCGGCGATGAAACGGTTCCCCAGGTGGTGAAGACCATCGCCGGTTGCATCGAACGGGCGCTCGAGGAGCATCCGGTCTACATGAGCATGCTCGCCTTCCAGAATCTCGTAGTGCATCTTATGGTCGCGTTCTATCGCATCAAAGAGGATTGCCTGATTCTTCTCGACGACGAGACGCTCGATCGCATTCGCCTCACGCCCGAGTTTGCCGCAGCCAGAAGCGTTGCCAAACAGCTCGATGGGGCCTTTGGCATCACCCTGCCCGAATCGGAGGTCGCCTACATCGCCATTCACCTCGCGGGAAAGAAGAGCATCATTCCCGAGGAGAGCGCCGCTGCCGGTGCTTCTTCTGCCGGGGGAGGCCATGCGGGCGCCGAGGGCTCCCATGGCGGCGCGAGGGGTGCTGCACCCCGCGACGCTCGCGGGGTCATCATTCCCGATGAGGTGTGGAACGTGGTCACCGAGATGCTCGACCGCGTGTGGGAGCTCTTCCATTTCGATTTTCGCGACGATCTTGAGCTGCGCATGAACCTTGCTCGGCACATCGTTCCCTTGGTTACGCGCCTGCGCTTCAATATGAGCATCGATAACCCGCTGCTTTCGGATATCAAGACGAGGTTCCCGCTCGCCTTCGCGATGGCGCTTGATGCTGCCGACGTGCTCGGTAGGCATTACGGCACCACACTCTCTCAGGCGGAGACGGGCTATATCGCCCTTGCGTTCGCGCTTGCTCT
>ENA-OQCL01001100-OQCL01001100.1-human-gut-metagenome-genome-assembly--contig:-NODE-1100-length-10635-cov-2.492387_pt1 | contig 10635 bp, 13 predicted proteins | sample MGYA00242502_ERZ504586 | MGnify/ENA primary metagenome ERZ504586 (study PRJEB26092, sample SAMD00036316) | human gut metagenome | host: Homo sapiens | study: EMG produced TPA metagenomics assembly of... | reverse complement strand
GCCCTTTTACCCGGCGGATGGCGTCAGAGTGTCCCTGACTTACGCCTTTTTCCCCCAAGAAAAGTATAGGTGCTTCCCTCGGTCAGGATGGATTCTGCGTAAAGCCGGTTCAGGGAAAACATTCCCGGATCCCAGCCCACAGAAATGATCCCTACTTTTCCGCCTTCTTTGGCCGCCTTATCCACATTTGCAAAATACTCCGGAATCCGCGCGTGGGTGTCAAAGCTATCGATGGTATTGAAATTCTTCACGATTTCCGGTCCCATAACCGGCAGGTCTGTAGCGGAACCTCCGCAAAGCATCATTACATCGATCTCGTCCTTCATAGACAGCATTTCATCCATATGCTTCACTGCCGCGCCTTCTGTCAGAATCTTGACCGTGGACGGATCCCTCCGGGTAAATACGGCTTTCAGCTCCATATCCTGATTGCGGGCGACGGCAAGTTCCACGCCTCGCCCGATATTTCCATATCCTACAATTCCAATTCTGATCTTATCCATGATTGATGATTCTCCTTTCATTTTTCAGTTGGGGACGTGGTATTTTCGAAAATACCACGTCCCAGATTGAAAATACCCTGTCCCTTTTTAACAGATCTCCGCTCCGGCGGGCATTTCCCGTTCCGGGGTCACAAGTGCCAGATTGCCGTCGGCGTCTTCCGCGCACAGCAGCATTCCTTCTGACACCACGCCGGCCAGCTTGGCAGGCTTTTAAAGTTGGTCAGCTACCATGATCTTTCCTTTCCTACCATCTCTCCGGGGTGTAATGAGCCTTGATCCCGGACACGATCTGCTTCACCTGGCTTCCTACTTTTACCTGGGAGCACAGAAGCTTCTTGGATTTGGGCACCGCCTCGCAGGCGATGATCTCTCCTACCTGGAACTGCATTTTCCCAAAGTCTTCGAAGGTGATCTCCGGCTTGGGCTCCAGATCGATAACTGCCGCATCGTCCCCGGCCGTACTGTCTGCCTCGTCTTCTACCGGCGGGTGCAGTTCTTCGACTTTCTTCATCACTTCCTCCAGATCCAGTCTGGCGAACAGGATCTCCGGTTTCTCGGTGACTTTGCCGTCCCCCAGCTGTGCCAGGATCTTCTCGGCAGTCTCCGGCATATAGGGCGCAAGAAGCTCTGCCCCTACTTTGATGCTCTCGATCAGGTTGTTGAGCACTGTCTCCAGCCGGTCTTTCTTTGTCTCGTCCTTGGCCAGCGCCCAGGGCATGGTCTCATCGATATATTTGTTACAGCGCTTGAACAGGTTGAAGATCTCGGTCATGGCGTCCGCCACCCGCAGATCGTCCATCCGGGCGTCCACAGCCTTGGGTGTGTTCTCCACAACCGCCTTAAGGTCTGCGTCCACCTCTTCTGCCACGCCTTTGTCTGCCACCACGCCGCCAAAGTATTTGTTGGCCATGGAGACGGTCCGGTTCACCAGATTGCCCAGGGTGTTGGCCAGATCGGAGTTCATCCGCTCCACCATCAGTTCCCAGGTGATCACGCCGTCATTTTCAAAAGGCATCTCATGAAGCACGAAATAGCGCACCGCGTCCACGCCGAAGAAATCTACCAGCTCATCGGCATACAGCACATTTCCCTTGGACTTGCTCATCTTGCCGTCTCCCTGAAGGAGCCAGGGATGGCCGAACACCTGCTTGGGCAGAGGCAGATCCAGGGACATCAGGAAGATGGGCCAGTAAATGGTGTGGAACCGGATGATGTCTTTGCCGATCAGGTGAAGATCCGCCGGCCAGTTCTTCTTGAACAGGTCTGAGCTCTCCCCGTCACAGTCGTAGCCGATCCCGGTGATGTAGTTGGTCAGCGCGTCCAGCCATACGTAGACTACGTGGCCGGGATCGAAATCCACCGGGATCCCCCATTTGAAGGAGGTCCGGGACACGCACAGATCCTGCAGGTCCGGCAGCAGGAAGTTGTTCATCATCTCATTTTTCCGGGATACAGGCTGGATAAATTCCGGATGGGTGTTGATATGCTCGATCAGCCGGTCCGCATATTTGCTCATCTTGAAGAAATAGGCCTCCTCCCTGGCCGGCTGCACCGGGCGCCGCAGTCGGGACATTTGCCGTCCACCAGCTGGGACTCGGTGAAGAAAGACTCGCAGGGAGTGCAGTACATGCCCTCATAATACCCTTTTATAAATATCGCCTTTCTCATACATTTTCTTGAAAATCTTCTGCACCTGGCGCTCATGGTCTTCGTCCGTGGTGCGGATGAATTTATCATAGGAAGTGTTCATCAGATCCCAGATCTTCTTGATCTCCCCGGCCACATTGTCCACGAATTCCTTGGGCGTAACGCCTGCTTCCTCCGCTTTCAGTTCGATCTTCTGTCCGTGCTCGTCAGTTCCGGTCTGGAAGAACACGTCAAAGCCCTTGCTTCTTTTGTACCGGGCGATGGCGTCCGCCAGCACGATCTCATAGGTATTTCCAATGTGGGGCTTGCCGGACGTATAGGCAATGGCCGTTGTGATATAATACTTTGGTTTTTCCATTTGCTGATTCTCCTCCTTGAAAATAAAAAATCTCCGATCCTTCCGCCCGGAATGATCAGAGAAGACGGGGAGTCCCCGTGTTACCACTTCTTTTCACCTGCGCCTCACGGCACAGGCCTCGTCAGGTGAGCCCGCCTTGCAGGCTTTTCTCACCCTGGCCGCTGTAAAGGGCGGACCCATCGCAGCCTGGCAGGAATCCATCCTTCCTGTTCGGTGCGCCGCTCAGGAGCCATCTTCCGCCAGTCTCCATCCATCCCTCTCAGCATCCGGCCCTTAAGCCTTCGGGAATTCTCTGTAAAATGTCCAAATGGCGTACTCTTTCCGTCATTGCGTTTGCATATCCACTGATGTTAGAAATCGTAGCATAATCCGGCGGGGCGTGTCAAGGAAAACTGGCAAATCTCCCGCATTGCCGCCTCTCTATATGCATATAAATAGAAAAAAACCAGGAAGTCCTATGATCCATCCATTGAAAATCAAGTTTCAGAAACGCCCTCTTCTCCTTGGGGCTGTCCTTTTTTCTCTCCTTCTGTCCGCCATCTGCCTTATGTTTTTCTTCGGAAGAGATCCCGACCGGCGGTTCGAAAACTACACAGAAGCCTTGTTTTGCCAGGAGGTAGCCGGCAACACCATCTCCCTCCATTTCACCCTCCAGGATCCGGCCTCTTACGGGATCCATGACGCTCCCATTTCCCTGGGGCAGGTCAGCGCGGACCCGGAAGAAATAAGCGCCGCCGCGGAAAATGCCCTGGCCCTGCTGCACCGGCATGACCGGGAAAAGCTCTCCGGCGAAAACCGGCTGACCTACGATATCCTGGAACAGTATCTTTCCAACTCTCTCCGGGAATCCGCCTATGCTCTCTACGAAGAACCCCTCTCGCCCTCACGGCACCCAGGCTCAGCTTCCGGTGCTTTTGTCAGAATACCGGTTCTCAAACCGGGAGGACGTAGAGACCTACATAAAGCTCCTGGATCAGGTGCCGGTCTATTTCCAGTCTATTCTGGAATTCGAAGAAGCCCGCTCCCGGGAAGGGCTTTTCATGTCCGCCCAGCGCGCCGACGCTGTCGTGGAAGAGTGCCAGGTATTCCTGGACCTGGGAGAGAAGAACTACCTGTATTCTTCCTTCCGGGAACGGCTAAAGGAACTCTCCCTACCTCAGGATGACCTGGAAGCCTACTGCCGGGAAAATGCAGCCGCCGTAAAGCGCTCTGTATTTCCCGCCTATCAGGATCTGATGGGCGGCATCCTGGCCCTGCGGGATACCGGGAAAAATTCCGGCGGTCTGTGCCATTTCCCCGAAGGAGAAACCTACTATGAAATCCTGGCCGCATCGGAGACCGGCTCAGACCGATCGGTTCCAGAGCTTCAGGCACTGACCCGGCAGCAGCTGGCCCAGGATCTTCTGGATCTTCAGGAAGCGCTGGCGGCTTATTCCGGTTCCGGGGATGTGAGCATTTCCTCCGATCTCTTCAAGCCTCAGGGAGAAATGCTTTCCGACACCAATCCCGCCTCCATCCTGGCTTACCTGGAAGAAAAGATAGAGGGCGAATTCCCCGACCCGCCCCAGGCAGATACCCAGATCAAGTACGTGCAGGAATCCATGCAGGAATACCTAAGCCCCGCCTTCTACCTGATCCCGGCCATCGACAATCCCGGAGAAAATGTGATCTACATCAATCCCGGCCATCTTGGCGACGACATTTCCCTCTTCACCACCCTGGCCCATGAAGGATACCCCGGCCACCTCTACCAGACCACATACTTTGCCGGGCAGGATCCTGATCCCATCCGCAGCCTTCTGGATTTTGGCGGTTATACCGAGGGCTGGGCCACGTATACGGAGATGATCAGCTACTACTACGCGCCCATGGACCACGACCTGGCCACCCTAATGCAGAAAAACGCCTCCATCCTGCTGGGGCTCTACGCCCTGGCCGATATGGGGATCCACTACGACGGCTGGAGCCTTTTGGACACCATCGATTTCTTCCGCAGCTACGGCATCACTGAGACCGATGTGATCGAAGAAATCTATCAGCTGATCCTGGGGGATCCGGCCAACTACCTGAAATACTATATCGGATATGTAGAATTCCTGGAGTTAAAGAAAGAAGCCATCCGCCGGTGCGGGGCGATGACTTCGAAGCCAGGCAAAAGTTCCACAAAGCCGTGACTGGAGGTAGGGCCCGCGCCCTTCGACCTGCTGCGGGAATACGTAGTAGGATCGTAAGGTGGGGACGTGGTATTTTCGAAAAATATCCAACGTCCCAGATTGAAAATACCCTGTCCCCCTGTTACTTCTTACCTAACAAAACAACGCTGTGCCGCCATTTCCCCGCGATCCCCCGTCAGGTTCCTACATCCCTCCCAACACTACGCTGGCAGCCAGGCCTCCCGCCGTTGCCAGCAGCGCGCCTGCAAGAGTATACCTGGTTTTACTTACTCTGGCAGTCATGAAATAGACGCTCATGGTATAGAAAATGGTCTCTGTGCAGCTCATACTGATAGAGGCTACTTTCCCAATATAAGAATCCGGCCCGTATTCTTTATATAAATCCAGAAGCAGGCCAGTAGCCGCGGAGGAAGAAAACATTTTCACTACACTTAAGGGGACCAGCTCTGCCGGAAACCCCAACGGTTCTGTCAGACCGCCGGCCATCCTGGCCAGAAAGTCCAGGAACCCGGAGGCGCGCAGGATCCCCACCGCCACCATCAGGCCAACCAGAGTGGGAACCAGACTAACCACCGTGCGCAGGCCGCTTTTTTGCCCCCCGGATAAACGTTTCATAAACGTCTACTTTCATCAAAAGTCCATAGCTGACAATCCCAAAGATCACCAGCGGAACCATCAGATCGCTGAGATAAAGCAAAAATTTCATCTGGATTCATCCCCTTTTTCAGGCTTTGTTTCTAATAATTTATGTTCTCTAAGTTTTTTCTTATTCTCAAAAATATCAAAAAGGGACAGGGTATTTTCAATCTGGGACGTGGTATTTTCGAAAATACCACGTCCCCAATTGGAAATCCAATTGAAAAAAACTGCCAAAAAGCCTATACTATCTAGGAATCTTACTTTACGGAATCTGGTGATCTATTATGAAACATACCGCCGCTGCTTCGCAGAAGGACTTCAGCCAGGGGAGTGTTGCCATCAACATCCTGCGGCTTGCTCTGCCTATGACGCTGGCGCAGTTGATCAACGTCCTCTACAACGTGGTGGACCGTATCTATATCGGGCATCTGCCCCATACTTCTACCCAGGCCCTCACCGGCATTGGCCTTACCCTGCCCATCATTACCATCATCACTGCCTTTGCCAACTTGTTCGGCATGGGCGGCGCGCCTCTTTTTTCCATCGCCAGGGGCGCGGGGGAGACGGAGCGGGCTAAGCGGATCATGGGAAATTCCTTCTCCCTGCTTTTCTTATCCGGCGTCCTTATCGCCGCTCTCTGCCTGATCTTCCGGCGGCCCCTGCTCTATCTTTTTGGCGCCAGCGACGTGACCTATCCTTATGCGGACGCCTATATCACCATCTATCTCCTTGGCACGTTATTCGTCATGGTCAGCCTGGGCATGAACAACTTCATCAACGCCCAGGGCTTCGGGGTCACCGGGATGCTCACGGTCTCCATCGGCGCGGTCCTGAATCTGATCCTGGACCCTTTGTTCATCTTTGTCTTTGGCCTGGGTGTCCGGGGCGCGGCTATCGCCACCATCATTTCCCAATGTGTGTCTGCCATCTGGGTTTTTCATTTCCTTACCAGGGGAAATGCTATTATAAAGTTGTCAAAGAAATATCTTCGTTTACACAAAAGGCTTGTTAAGGAGATTACTTCTCTTGGATTCTCCGGCTTTATCATGGCCATCACCAACGGCTCTGTGCAGATCATGTGCAACGCCACCCTTCAGCGGTACGGCGGCGACCTGTACGTGGGGATCATGACGGTGATCAATTCGGTGCGGGAGCTGATCAACATGCCTATGAACGGCCTGACCAACGGCGCCCAGCCCATCATCAGCTTCAACTACGGCGCCGGAGAAAAGGGACGGGTGAAATCAGCCATCCGGTTCATGACCGTCAGCTGTATCCTGTTCACCCTGTTTCTCTGGGCTTTGCTGCTCCTCTTTCCCCGGTTCTTCATCCACCCTTTTTAACAGCGAACCGGAGCTTCTGGAAAAGGGCGTGCCCGCCATGCACATCTATTTCTTCGGCATTTTCATGATGGCCCTGCAGTTTGCCGGCCAGTCCACCTTCGTTGCCCTGGGCTGTTCCCGGCAGGCGGTGTTCTTCTCCCTTCTGCGAAAGGCCGTCATCGTCATCCCGCTGACTCTGTGGCTCCCCACGGTGGCCGGCCTTGGCACCAGCGGCGTCTTCCTGGCAGAGCCGGTGTCCAACTTCATCGGCGGGAGCGCCTGCTTTCTCACCATGCTCTTCACGGTACGGCGGATGCTGAAAGAATAATGCCCTCATTTCCCCCGGCTTTTTGGCATATAATTTACAAAAATCCCCGGAGCCTTTTATGCTGAACTTTCTCTGGGCCGGCATGATCCTTGCCGGCATCCTCTTCGCGGCGTTCACCGGCCGCATTTCTCAGATCACCAACGCCGCCATTGATTCCTCCAAAGAAGCCATCACCCTGTGCGTCACCATGATGGGGTCATGGCCCTCTGGGTGGGACTAATGGAGATCGCCCAAAAGGCGGGGATCATGGACGCCCTCTCTGCCCGGCTGCGGCCGGTGATCCGATTCCTCTTCCCCAGGCTTCCCGCGGGCCATCCCTCCGAGCCCCACATCCTTACCAATCTGATCGCCAATTTCCTGGGCCTTGGCTGGGCCGCCACCCCTGCCGGGCTAAAGGCCATGGAGGAACTGGCCCGCCTGGAAGAAGACCGCCGGGCCGGACGGCTGCCAGGACCGGTACGAAAGCGGGGCGTGGCCGGCAACGAAATGTGTACGTTCCTTATTATAAACATTTCTTCCCTGCAGCTGATCCCGGTAAATGTGATCGCCTACCGCAGCCAGTACGGCAGCGTGGACCCGGCAGCCATCGTGGGAGCCGGGATCCTGGCCACCACTGTGAGCACTGCAGTGGCGGTGGTCTTCTGCCGTCTGATGGACCGGCGCAGCAAGGTTTCTTAACTTTTCCTTATTTATGCACTTTTTGCGAATTTTCATTCATTTCCACCGCGTTTATTGACATTTTCCACAAATCGTACTATACTAAGCTGTGTACTAAAGAAACAGCTTCTTAGCAAAGCACAAATTTTGAAAGGAGGAGAGAGTATGTGGGGACATATTTTCGACCTTAACAATCCGCTGATCGGAGCGGATAACACCTGGGCACTCTGGGCAGTATGTGCTGCCGGGGCCGCAGCTGCTATTTATCTGGAACAGAAATATACATGGGCAGCAAAGGCCAGTGGTGCCATTGTAGCTCTTGTGTTAGCACTTATCTTATCCAACCTGGGAATCATCCCGACGGCTGCGCCGGTATGGGATGCGGTTTGGAGCTATGTAGTTCCTCTTTCCCTGCCGCTTCTGCTGATGCAGTGTAACGTGCGAGACATGGGAAAGGATTCACTGAGGCTATTGGGAATCTTCCTGTGTGGTTCTGTGGGTACCGTGGTCGGCGCTATGCTTGGCTATGTACTGCTTGGAAACTTCATTCCTGAACTGGACGCTCTGGCAGGCGTATTCACCGGCACCTACATCGGCGGTTCTGTTAACTTCGCCGCTCTGGGCGAGGCCTTCAACGTAACCGGCGAGATGCTGTCCGCAGCCACCGTTGCCGATAACCTTCTGATGGCTCTGTACTTCTTCGTACTGGTTATCATCCCTGGAATCGGCTTCTTCCGCAAGCGCTACAAACATCCCATCAGGATGCTGTAGAAGCAGGAACCGCCAACAACGACACCGAGGGAACAGCAGCAGCCGCTTACTGGGGACGGAAAGAGATCTCCCTTAAAGATATCGCCATGGCAGTTGCGGTAGCGTTCGTGATCGTTACCCTGTCTACCATCGTTGCTGATTTCCTGGCAGGCGTGATCCCGACCTCCAATCCGCTTCTGTCCATGCTGAACACCCTGTTTGGTAACATGTATCTGTGGATCGCCACCATCTCCATGATCTGCGCGACCGCAGCTCCGGGATTCTTCGGCGAGATCAGAGGAACAAACGAACTGGGAACATTCCTGATCTACCTGTTCTTCTTCGTAATCGGTGTTCCGGCTTCTATCCCGTTGATCGTACGGAACTCACCTCTGCTGCTTGTATTCGCGGCAATCGTAGTTATCGTAAACATGCTGTTCAGCCTTGTACTTGGCAAGCTCTTCAAGTTCGACCTTGAGGAGATCCTGTGTGCGTCCAACGCCAACATCGGCGGACCGACCACATCAGCAGCCATGGCAGTTTCCAAAGGCTGGACCAAACTGGTTGGACCTTGTCTGATCGTTGGTACCATCGGCTACGTAATCGGAACCTATGCTGGTCTGATCGTAGGAAGCCTTATGGGTGCAGTAGCGTAAAACACAAATATATACAGGGGCGGACGTCCGTCCCTGTATTATTTTTATCTTTTTATCAGCGAAAATGATTCTCAGTTAACACATTTATCCTTTTACAAAGGAGGTCTGATTTATGAACTTTGATGCACACGGCGATATCTGGACAGACGTCACACACCACTACCTGAACGGAGAATCCGACATTTTCCGCAAATATCACTACGACCGCTTCAAGAAAGGCCAGATCGAGGGCGGGATCTTCGTGATCTGGAACGATCCGCCCTTTGACAAAGATCCGCTGAAACGGACCCATCAGATGATGGAGGCCATTTCCCATGAAGAGCCGGACTGCGCGGATATCCTGAAGATCTGCCGGTCCTACGAGGATATGGTGACTGCAAGAAAAGAAGGAAAAATGTATACCTTCATCGGACTGGAAGGCTTAAAGAGCGTAGGCGAGGACGTGGACATGATCGAGGAGTTCTATAACTTCGGCGCCCGCCACGCAAGCCTGACCTGGAACGAAGAAAATCCGCTGGCTACCGGAGCCCTTGGCACACCAGAGCGGGGACTTACCGATCTGGGCCGCAGGGCGGTGCGCAAGATTGAAGATCTGGGCATGATCCTGGATGTGTCCCACTTAAACGACACCTCCTTCTGGGATCTCCTGGACGCGGCAAGCGGGCCGGTGGTCGCCACTCACTCCAATTGCCGGGCTCTCTGCGACCAGCGCCGGAACCTGACCGACGAGCAGTTGAAAGCCCTGGCAGAGACCGGCGGCATGGTAGGCCTGAACTCCTTCAATGAATTCGTTCACCCGGACATCCACAAGCAGACCGTGGAAAATCTGGTGAAACACCTGGTACATATGGTAGAGATCATGGGCATCGACCATGTAGGATTCGGATTTGATTTCTGCGAATACCTGTGCGGCGATACCCTGGACTCCTTCAGCAGCCAGGAAAATCCGTACACCATCGGCCTGGAGGATTGCTCCCAGGTACCAAACGTGATCGCGGAAATGAAACGAGTTGGATTCAATGACGAGGAGATTGAAAAGATTTCCCATAAGAACTGGCACAATTTAATTCACAAAGTCATGAAATAGTTTCTGGGGACGTGGTATTTTTAAAAATACCACGTCCCCACTTTTTTTTGCTTGCTTTTTTTGGAAATATTGGGTATAATATATACATATTGATAAGTAGTTTTCGTTACTACGTATTATATCTTTAATATTTCAGGAGGTGGCAACATGGCGGATGTGATCAAAGAACATGTGAAAGATCCAGGCAGCGCGACGTCGACCACCGGCTTGCCTGCCACCAGGCGCCGCAACGACACCGCCGTGCGCACAGCCATGAGCACAGGAACAAGACGTCTCACCCTGAGCTCGGGCACAAGCCCCTCGAGCACCTCATCGCGGGCATCTGGCGCATCGAAGATGCCGAGAAGTACCTCGGCAATCATAGCTGCTGCATGTGCAAGCAGACGCGGCACGTCGATGCGCCGCACCGCCATATCGAGCTCGGGCACCTCCGCAAGCTCATCGGGAAGCGCGATATGCCCCTCGTCGAACATACGCGCACACCCATCGAGCAGGCGCACCGCCTCTGGCGGCT
>ENA-OQCL01001099-OQCL01001099.1-human-gut-metagenome-genome-assembly--contig:-NODE-1099-length-10637-cov-3.128925_pt1 | contig 10637 bp, 10 predicted proteins | sample MGYA00242502_ERZ504586 | MGnify/ENA primary metagenome ERZ504586 (study PRJEB26092, sample SAMD00036316) | human gut metagenome | host: Homo sapiens | study: EMG produced TPA metagenomics assembly of... | reverse complement strand
GTACAAATGTGCCCGCACGGCGGGTACACCAAATCCAAACTCTCCAGCTTTCGTCTGCCGCAATTGACACCTTATGCCGATGCGCTTATAATAAAACTACTTACGCAACTTAGAAAAAAGGGGAAATCACTATGGCAAATGTTCGTACCCGCTTTGCGCCGTCCCCCACAGGCTATATGCATGTAGGCAATCTGCGCACGGCTTTGTATACCTATTTGCAGGCGCGCCACAACGGCGGCACCTTTATCCTGCGCATTGAGGACACCGACCAAGGGCGCTTGGTCGAGGGCGCTACCGATATCATCTACAATACGCTGAACGGCCACGGCCTGGACTGGGACGAGGGGCCCGACATCGGCGGCCCTGTCGGCCCCTATGTGCAGAGCCAGCGCATGGGCATGTTCAAGCAGTATGCCGAGCAGCTGGTCAAGGCCGGTAAGGCGTACTACTGCTTCTGCACCGAGGAGCGCCTGAGCGAAATGCACGAGGCGCAGCGCGCCGCCGGTGAGATGACCCACTATGACGGACATTGCCGCAGCCTGAGCGCCGAGGAAGTCGCCGCCAAGCTGGCCGCCGGGGAGCCGTATGTCATCCGCCAGAAAATCCCCGAGAGCGGCGTGGCCGGCTTTGACGATGTTGTCTACGGCCACATTGAGGTCGATGTCAAGGAGCTGGACGACCAGATCCTGATCAAGACCGACGGTATGCCGACCTACAACTTTGCCAATGTTGTGGACGATCACCTGATGGGCATCACCCATGTCATCCGCGGCAGCGAGTATCTTTCCAGCACGCCCAAGTACAACCTGCTGTACGAGGCGTTCGGCTGGGAGAAGCCCATCTATGTCCACTGCCCGCCCGTTATGAAGGACGCGCAGAACAAGCTGAGCAAGCGCAACGGCGATGCCAGCTATCAGGACTTGGTGGCCAAGGGCTACCTGCCTGCCGCTGTGCTGAACTATCTGCTGCTGCTGGGCTGGGCACCCGAGGGCGAGCAGGAGATTTTCTCTCTTGATGAAATGATCAAAATCTGGGACCCCGCGCGTATTTCCAAGTCCCCGGCGATTTTTGACCCGCTCAAGCTGCGCGCCATCAACGCCGCCTACATCCGCGCCCTGCCTGCCGAGGAGTTCCGCCGTCTGGCCGACCCGTTCATCGACAGTGCCGTGCATTGCGACATCGACCGCGACCTGCTTTGCGCCAATTTGCAGCCCCGCTGCGAGGTGCTGGAGGATATCCCCCCGCAGCTCGATTTCTTTGATGCCGTGCTGCCCATTGATGCGGAAATGTACCGCAACAAGAAGCAAAAGACCACACCGGAATCCGCAAAGGAGGCCCTGACCGCGCTGCTGCCGGTGCTGGAGGCCCAGACCGACTGGACCCGCGATGCGATTTTTGAGGCCTGCAAGACGCTGGCCGAGCAGATGGAGAAGAAGAACGGCTGGCTGCTGTTCCCGCTGGGCATCGCGCTGTCCGGCAAGGCCCGCACCCCCGGCGGCGGCACCGACCTTGCCGCCATGATGGGCCGCGAGGAGACCATCAAGCGCGTGAAGGACGCGCTGGGGAAGCTGTAACTGCAATAGAACACCCGGCGCTGCTGACTGAAAATCGTCAGCAGCGCCGGGTTTGATTTTTTGCGGGAGCGGTTGTAAGCGTCTACACACAGGTTTAAGCTGGGGCTGTAGGGCGGCCAGTCCTCTGGCCGCCGTGCCCGTTTGCGGCAGCGGGAACCCTGCGGCCATCCCTGTAGGGGCGGCGTCCCGACGCCCCGCGGGAGGGATGAATCCCTCCCCTACGAATTGACCGTAAAAGGGGTATCGCGGTAAGCCGCGGGCCGGGCATGCCCGGCCCCTACAAATAGCCGGAAGGTTCACGGCAATCCTTGTAGGGGGCTCCCATCAAATCACATAATCATTTCCCGGCTGGGAGGTGTTGACCAAATCGGCAAGGGTAATGCCGTCAAAATAGTCATTGATCATCGTGTTCAGCTTGCGCCACATCGGCAGGGTGCGGCACTCACTCATGCGGCGGCACTCGATTGGGTTCTGCTCCAGACAGGCTACTGGGGCCAGACCTCCCTCGGTCAGGCGCAGAATGCTGCCCACGGTGTACTCCTCGGGCGCACGGGTCAGGCGGTAGCCGCCGGACTTGCCGCGCAGCCCCTGCAGATACCGCTCCTTGACAAGGCTTTTACGATTGCCTCCAGATATTTTCAGAAATTTCCTGTCGTGCGGCGATCTCCTTCAAGGGAATGTAGCCGTCGTGCTGATGCTCTGCTATGTCGATCATGACACGCAGCGCATAACGGCCCTTCGTTGAAATCATCATGGTTGGCTGCTCCTTTGGGCATGGGGCACAGCCCCCGGCCTGCAATGTGCAGGGGCGGCGGGCTGCCCTTGGTTTTTCTTATTCCTATTATATAAGTTGGTTAATGGGAAAGCAAGCTGTTTTGCATAAAAATATTTGCAAAAATTCCCTATTCCCCTATTGACAAACGGGAAAATATGTTGTACAATCCTATCAACCTACAAGAAAGGTATGAATAGATATGCGAAAGGGCTTTGCACCGTACCCGCGATGTCGCTGTCAGACGCTGTGACTGCATGTTTGCCCCGATTTATAAAAGAAATGATGATGGAGGAACCTATCATGAGCAAGATCTACACTTCCGCTGACCAGCTGATCGGCCGCACGCCCCTGCTGGAGCTTACGCATATCGAGGCCGCCGAGGGCCTGCAGGCCAAGATCCTTGGCAAGCTGGAGTATTTCAACCCCGCCGGGTCCGTCAAGGACCGCATCGCCAAGGCGATGATCGACGATGCCGAGGCCTCCGGCAAGCTGAAGCCCGGCTCGGTCATTATTGAGCCGACCTCCGGCAACACCGGCATCGGTCTGGCCAGCGTGGCGGCTGCCCGCGGCTACCGCATCATCATCGTGATGCCCGAAACCATGAGCGTGGAGCGCCGCCAGCTGATGAAGGCCTACGGCGCCGAGCTGGTACTGACTGACGGTGCCAAGGGCATGAAGGGTGCCATTGCCAAGGCCGATGAGCTGGCAAAGGAGATCCCCAATTCCTTTATCCCCGGCCAGTTCGTGAACCCCGCCAACCCCGATGCACACAAGCACACCACCGGCCCTGAGATCTGGGAGGACACCGATGGCAAGGTCGATATTTTTGTGGCCGGTGTCGGCACCGGCGGCACCGTGACCGGCGTGGGCGAGTACCTCAAGAGCCAGAATCCCGCCGTCAAGGTCGTGGCTGTTGAGCCTGCCACCTCCCCCGTGCTGAGCAAGGGCGTGGCCGGTGCGCACAAGATTCAGGGCATCGGTGCAGGCTTTGTACCCGATGTACTGAACACCAAGGTCTATGACGAGGTCATCCCCGTTGCCAACGAGGACGCCTTTGCCGCCGGCAAGCTGGTCGGCCACCGCGAGGGCGTGCTGGTCGGCATCTCCTCCGGCGCGGCCGTCTGGGCCGCCATCGAGCTGGCCAAGCGCCCCGCAGAACAAGGGCAAGACCATCGTGGCGCTGCTGCCTGACACCGGCGACCGCTACCTGTCTACCCCGCTGTTTGCAGACTGATTGCAATAGCGCAAAAAATTTGCTATAATAAGCGCGGCAGGCGTGTGTCTGCCGCGATTTTTTGTGGTTTTTAATACATGTAGGGGCGGGGTTCTACTCCGCCCGGGAGCCTTGCCGCTGCGGGAATGTTCCGGGCGGAGCAGAGCCCCGCCCCTACGCTGTAATCTCTTTTGGGAGGACACTCTTATATGACTACTACCCCAGGTGCGCTGATCGCTATGAGCGGCGGCGTGGACAGCACCGTCGCCGCCTACCTGATGAAGCAGGCCGGTTATCGCTGCATGGGCGCAACGATGCGCCTGTACCAGAACGAGGATTTGGGGCAGAGCGGCTTTCACACCTGCTGCTCGGCCAAGGATGTTGAGGACGCCGCCGAGGTCGCGTTCCAGCTCGACATTCCCTTCGAGGTCGTGAACTACACCGAGGAATTCCGCGAGAAGGTCATTGAGAAGTTCATTGCGACCTATGAGGCCGGCGGCACGCCGAACCCCTGCATCGACTGCAACCGCACGATGAAATTTGACAAGATGCTGGATTTTGCCCGGGCGCACGGGCTGGATTATGTGGTCACCGGCCACTATGCCCGCATTGAGCAGGACCCCGAGACAGGCCGCTGGCTGCTGAAAAAAGCACTGTACACCGACAAGGACCAGAGCTATGTGCTGTACGCGCTGACGCAGGACCAGCTTGCCCACACAAAGTTCCCGCTTGGCGGCATGGATAAGCCCTCCATCCGCAAAATTGCCGAGGAGCAGGGCTTCTGCAACGCCCGCAAGCACGACAGTCAGGACATCTGCTTTGTGCCGGACGGCGATTATGTCGGCTTTATGGAGCGCTACACCGGCAAATATTACCCGGACGGCGATTTTGTTGACCTTGACGGCAGGGTCGTGGGCCGCCACCACGGCGCGGTGCGCTACACCTGCGGCCAGCGCAAGGGGCTGGGGCTGGCGCTGGGCGCACCGGTCTATGTCTGCGGCAAGGATATGGAAAAAAACCACCGTCACGGTCGGCCCTGAGAGCGCGCTCTTTACGACCACGCTTGTGGCGGGGGATTTCAACTGGATCTCGATCCCTGCGCTGACCGCGCCGATGCACATCAAGGCGAAGGCCCGCTACCGCCAGACCGAGCAGCCCGCCACCGTGCGCCCGCTGGACAACGGCCTTGTGCAGGTCGTGTTTGACGAGCCGCAGCGCGCCATCACCCGCGGTCAGGCCGTTGTGCTCTACGATGGGGATGTCGTTGTCGGCGGAGGCACGATCTTATAAGCACCAACATAAAAGACGCAGCCGAGGAAAACTCAGCTGCGCCTTTTTGGTTTTATGAAATCAGACGATCTCGACCTTCTCCATGACAACGGGGGTCTTGGGCTTGTCGTTCCAGTCGGTCGCAACGGCTGCGATCTCGTCCACGACCTCAATGCCGTTCACGACATGGCCGAAGGCGGCGTAGCTGCCGTCCAGATGCGGGGCATCCTGATGCATGATGAAGAACTGGCTGCCGGCCGAGTTGGGGTCCATCGAGCGGGCCATGCTGATGACGCCGCGGGTGTGCTTGATGGGGTTGGCAACGCCGTTCTGCAGGAACTCGCCCTTGATGTGCCAGCCGGGGCCGCCCATGCCGGTACCCTGGGGGCAGCCGCCCTGGATCATAAAGCCCGAGATAACGCGGTGGAAGGTCAGGCCGTTGTAGAAGCCCTGCTTGACGAGCTTCTCAAAGTTCTCGCAGGTGATGGGGGCTGCGCTGTGGTCCAGCTCAAGGTCGATGGTCTTGCCGTTTTGCATGGTGATACGAATCATACGATGGTCTCCCTTTTCCGTTGGTTGAATTTTGTGGTTTTCCCGGGGTCACTCTCCGGGGTGGCGATACCCTTGGTGTAGCTCATGCTGCCGAGCTTACTCGGCAAAGTTCAGCGGGGGTCAGCTTATCCATCCAGTGAAAGCCAGCGACCGTCCCCCATAAACTGCTCACTGCGCAGGTCGCGCGGGCAGCAGGGCAAACAGGCCGCCGTCCCGCACCGTGCCGGTGAAGGGGTCGGTCCATTCGTCCGGCAGGCGGGCATCCAGCTGCCGGGGCGACACATGGCCCGTGATGAAGCCGCGCCCGCCGAACAGCGGCTCGATGAGCCAGAACAGCACCCTGCGCACGCCGTGGCGGCTGGGGAAAAGCCCGCGCAGCCGGTAGGTGTGCCAGAATGCGTCCGCCAGATATTCCACGGGAATATCCTCGCCGTAGGTTTCCAGCAGGCAGGTGTGCAGCAGCGCCGTGATATCGGCCAGCTCTGCGCCGGTGGGCAGCGGGCTGACATCCTCGACCGGGACCAGACTGGAGCCGGTGTCCTCGGCATGGAGGGTAGAGTCGAGCGCAATCTCCAAATAACCGTGCCCACCCTTGCCGGCATAGGGGCAGCCGGGCTTGCACATGGCATAAATGAAGGGATGCACCACGGTGTCGGCGGCATAGTGGCTTAAAAAGCCGAGCGCGTACTCCACCTGCGGGCGGGTCTTGACATTGGCGCAAAGGCTGCGCAGGAACGCGCCCGTCTTTTCCTCATGCATACGGTTGCCCAGCCCCGGCAGGTCGTAGTGGCGCTTTGCGCGCTTTTTCCAGACCTCGTAGCAAAAAAAGCTGTCCGGGCCGTTGGCCCCGGCCGCAAACGCCGCCGGGCACTGGATCTTATAATGGATCGCCTCCGCCGCCTTATGGGCGGTGCGCACATGGGTATAGCCTTCCGGCATAAAGTGTCCCCTTTCCATGGATGAGCTTACCAGTAATTGTACCGCGCTGCAGGGAAAAAGTCAAATTGGAAAACACCGCGCGGGTGCCGTCATCTCGACATTTTTACGCAAATCTGATATAATAAAATGTATCTATAGCCTTACAGGGGGGAATTTCAGCATGCCGCAGCCGTTTGTGTTGTTTGACAATGTGTGTAAATATTATCAGATGGGTGAAACACGGATCGCCGCGTCCGACCATGTCAGCTTTGAGATTGAAAAGGGCGAGTTCTGCGTCATCCTCGGCCCCTCGGGCGCAGGCAAGACCACCGTGCTGAATATGCTGGGCGGCATGGACACCTGCGATGAGGGCACGATCCTGCTGGACGGCGAAAAGGTCAGCAGCTTTGATAAAAAGCGGCTGACGACCTACCGCCGGTATGATGTGGGCTTTGTCTTTCAGTTCTACAATCTGGTGCAGAACCTGACCGCGCGGGAAAATGTCGAGCTGGCCGCCGAGATCTGCCGCGACCCGCTGGACGCCGACACCGTGCTGGACGAGGTGGGACTGGCTGACCGAAAGAACAACTTCCCGGCGCAGCTTTCCGGCGGTGAGCAGCAGCGTGTTTCGATTGCCCGCGCGCTGGCCAAAAACCCGAAGATCCTGCTCTGCGACGAGCCCACCGGCGCGCTGGACTACAAGACCGGCAAGCAGGTGCTGGCGCTGCTGCAGGCCACCTGCCGCAGGCAGGGCCGCACGGTCATCGTCATCACCCACAACAGCGCGCTGGCCGCCATGGCAGACCGGGTCATCCGCATCAACAGCGGCCGCGTGGTAGACCAGACGGTGAACCCCGCCCCCACCCCTGTGGAAAGGATTGAATGGTAAATGACACGCAGCTATCGCAAAAACACCCTGCGGACATTCAAAAATACCCTGAGCCGGTTTGCTGCCGTGTTTGCCATCGTGGCGCTGGGCGTCGGCTTTCTGGCCGGGCTGAGCGGCACCCCCATCGACATGAAGGAGTCGATGGAGCGCTATATGGACGATGCCGATTTCTACGATCTGCGCGTTGTCTCCACCCTGGGCCTGACCGATGAGGATGTTGCCGCACTCGGGCAGGTGGACGGCGTGCGCGAGGTACAGCCGGGCTACTCGGCCGATCTGCTGGTCGAGGCAGACGGCGACACCATCGTCAGCCGCGCCCACAGTTTGCCCGCGCCGGACAACAACACGATCAACCGTCTGCGCCTTGTGGATGGCCGCCTGCCCGCAGCCTCCGGCGAGTGCGTGGTCGAGGCCGGTGCCATGGAGCTGAACCCCACCTACCCCATCGGCACCCGGCTTGTGGTAAGCAGCGCCAACGAGGCGCTGGACACGAAGCTGGACACCACCGTCTACACCGTTGTAGGCATCGTGCATAACGCGAACTATTTCAGCTTTGAGCGCGAGCCCGCCAGCGTGGGCAACGGCACAGTCAAGCTGGTATTCTACATCCCGCAGCAGGATTTTGCCTTTGAGGCCTACACCGAGATCTACCTGACCGCCGAGGGTGCCCTTGCGCAGGACAGCCTCGGCGATGATTACCGCGACACGGTGGACGCCGTCAAGGCCCGGGTCGAGGGCATTGCCGAGGCCCGGTGCGAGGCGCGGTACAGCGGCATCGTTGACGAGGCCCGCGCCGAGCTGGACGAGGCCTGGGCTGAATACAACGATGCCAAGGACGAGGCTGACCAGCAGCTGGCAGATGCCGCCGCAGAGCTGGCCGACGGCAGGCAGCAGCTGGCCGACGGCCAGCGCGAGGTCGATGACGGTGAGCAGCAGTATGCGGACGGCCTGAACGAGCTGGCGTCCAACGAAGCGCTGCTCCATGACGGCGCGGCCCGGCTGGCCGAGGCCGAAGCGCAGCTGCGGGCCGCCGAGGCACAGCTGCAGGCGGGCGAGGAGGAGCTTGCCGCCAACGCCCCCCGGCTGGAGGCTGCCCGCAGGCAGCTGGAGGACGGTCAGGCCCAGTACGAGGCCGGGCTCAGGCAGTACAATGACGGGCTGGCGCAGTTGGACGCCGCCGAAAAGCAGCTGGCCGAGGCCAAGACCCAGCTGGACGCCAACGCTGCCGCCTACGAGGACGGCATCCGGACGCTGGCCGATGCAATGGGTGTGGATGCAGAGCAGCTGGATGCTTTTATCGGCTGGCTGGCCCAAAACTGCGATGCAAACGGCACGCAGCCGCCCCAGAATGCCGAGGAGCTGTGGCAGGCCCTGCAGGAGTACGGCGATCTGACCATCATCCCCGCCGACATGACGCAGGAGCAGGTCGATGCCATCCGCACACAGGCCGGTGACCTGCTGACCGTGATCGATGCCATCCCGACCGACACCCTGCCTGAGGAGCAGAAGCAGCGCCTGCAGGAGGCACGGGCGCATATCGCCGCGATAGCCGATGCCGCCGACCCGGCCGCCATGCAGACGGCGCTGCAGAGCGCCGCTGACTGGGTGCAGCAGTCCGCCCCGGAGCTGCCCGAGGAGATCCGCGACAGGCTGAATGCCGCCATCGAGGCATGGTTGGGCCAGCCTGCCGGAGGACAGCTAAAAAGCAGCTGGATGAGTTTGTGGCCGGTGTAGGGCAGCTGACCCAGTACCGTCTTGGGGCTGCTGCAGTACGAAAAGGGTGCCGCCCAGCTGGCCGCAGGCCGCGCCGAACTGGAGGCCAATGTCCCCCCAAGCTGGCCGAGGCCAAGACCCAGCTGGACGAGGGCTGGCAGCAGTACAACGAGGGGCTTGCCCAGTATGAGGCCGGCAAACAGCAGCTGGCCGGTGCCCGCGCCCAGATCGAGGACGGCTGGGCCACCCTGCAGGACAAAAAGCTGCAGATGGCCGATGCGCGCCGCCAGATCAATGACGCCAAGGGCCGCCTGCGCGATGCCCGCAGCCAGCTGGACGATGCCAAGGCAACGATCGCTGAAAACCTGCAGAAACTGCGTGACGGCGAGATCGAGTATGAGGACGCCAAGGCGGAGGCTGACCGGCAGCTGGCCGATGCCCGCGCCCAGATTGAGGATGGCGAAGCCGCGCTGCGCGAGGTGGAGTACCCAACCTGGTATGTCTGGGACCGCAGCAAAAATGTCAGCTATGCGTCCTTTACCGCCAATGTGGATAAGCTTACCGCCATCACCACGATCTTCCCGGTATTTTTCTTCCTTGTTGCGGCGCTGGTCGTTTCAACGACGATGACCCGCATGGTCGAGGAGGAGCGCCTGCAGATTGGCACCTTGAAGGCCCTCGGCTATTCTGACGCAGCCATCATGCAAAAGTATCTGCTCTACGCCTTTACGGCAGCGGCAGCGGGCACGGTGTTCGGGCTGGCGGTCGGCTTCAAGGCGTTCCCGTCCATCATCTGGTCCGCGTATTCTATGATGTACTACATGCCGTCCATCGCCACACCCTGGCGGCTGGGGCAGGCACTTTTTGCAGGCGGCACCCTCATCGTGCTGACGGTCGGCATCACGGCGCTGACCTGCCGCACCACCCTGCAGGAGAATCCTGCTGCCCTGATGCTGCCCCGCGCCCCCAAGGCCGGCAAGCGCATCCTGCTGGAGCGCATCACCCCGCTGTGGCGGCGGCTGCCCTTCAGCTGGAAGGTCACCTGCCGCAACCTGCTGCGCTACAAAAAGCGGTTCTGGATGACCGTCATCGGCGTAACCGGCTGCACCTCGCTGCTGGTGGCTGGCTTTGGCATCTCCGATTCGCTGAACGCCATCATCACCAAGCAGTACGGCGAGATTTACCACTATGACCTGCTGACGATCGTCACCAAACAGGAGGCCACCGAGAGCGGCCCCGTCCACGATTACCTTTATAACACGGACAACGCCGCTGAATCGCTGACCGTTGCGATGGAATCCACCCGGCAGGACAGCCCGGACGGCGAGATGGATGTTTACCTGATGATCCCCGAGGATGTGGACCGCTTTGCCGATTTTGCCGACCTGCATGAGCGGATCTCCCGCAAAGAGGTCCCGCTGGGGCAGCAGGGCGTGGTCGTGACCGAGAAGATGGCTAAAACGCTGGGCATTGCTGCGGGCGATACCCTGACCCTGACGAACAGCGATGACCGCACCGCCGACTTCACCGTCAGCGGCGTTTGCGAGCATTATGTCAGCAACTATGTCTATATCAGCCCGGCCGTCTACGAGGCCGGCTTTGGCGAGGCACCGCGCTACAACGCCATTTTGAGCATTTTGCCCAGCGATGATGAACCTGGCCCCGCGATGCCATCTCGGCCGATCTGCTGGCGATGGAGCAGGTGGCCAGCCTGAGCTTTACGCAGGACAGCGT
>ENA-OQCL01001098-OQCL01001098.1-human-gut-metagenome-genome-assembly--contig:-NODE-1098-length-10650-cov-3.084482_pt1 | contig 10650 bp, 8 predicted proteins | sample MGYA00242502_ERZ504586 | MGnify/ENA primary metagenome ERZ504586 (study PRJEB26092, sample SAMD00036316) | human gut metagenome | host: Homo sapiens | study: EMG produced TPA metagenomics assembly of... | reverse complement strand
AGGCGGATTTCGCCGTCCTCCACCAGAAGCAGCAGGGAGGGGCCGTGCAGGCTGGCCTTGATGTGGGCGTCGCTGTTGCCTTCGGCATGGCGGTAGTCGCCTTGCTCCGGCGCGAGGCGGCTGAAAAAGGCCAGCATGTCGCGCCGCACGTCCGGGTCCGCGCCTTCGTTGACGGTCAGACCGCAGGTGGTATGCGGGCAGAACAGGGCCAGAGCTCCCTGCCGCCAACCCCGCTCACGGGCCATGCGGCCCGCCAGGGCGCGCAGCTCCGGGGTAATGTCGCGCATTTCGCAACGCGCGTTGGTAGTGAATTCGAGTTTGTACATAAAACATGTCCTTACTGCATATATTCCGTAAGGTCGGAACGGATAATGCGGTCCAGCTCTTCCCGCCGGTCCGCCGGAGTTTCGGTAAACAGAAAGCCGAAATGGGAAAAACGCCTGAAATCGCAGGGCCGCAAATGCAGCACCTTGCCGAAATCCCGGCGCAGGGCGTCGTAGTCAAAGCTCTGCACCGGCGGGCAGTTTTCGGGCTTGTTCAGCACCATCAGGGTATAGAGCTTCCCGGCCTTGCCGGCCAGGGCCCGTTCCCAGTCCGGACGCCCGCCTTCCAGAAAGCAGCCGTAGGAGTGGAAACCCCAGGCAAAAAGGCTGACGTCCGTGGAGCACCAGCCCGCGAAACGCAGGGGATTGAACTCAATGGGCGCGAGGCGGCCCTTGTCGTCCCGGCGCAGCTCCACATGGACCGGGAAATTGCGCAGGCCCAACAGGCCGTTGACCCGGTTGAACCAGGCCTCGAACTCGGTCAGGCGGCTTTCGATGATCTCCCGGCTCGTATAGTAGAGGCGGTCGCTGACGTCCGCGGCCGAGGAAAATTCGTGCCGCAGAATGTCGCAGACCACGGCCCGGCCCTGCTCGTCAAAGTAGACGTCCACGGCGTATTCCTCGCCCTGGATGTATTCCTCCAGCAGGAAAGTGCCGCCGCCCACAACCTCGGGCGGGTATTGCTCGCTCCAGCGGGCGGCGTCCTCGGCCACGGCGGCCTTGGCCGCTCCACTGGGCCGCGTTTTCAATGCTGTACACGCCCAGGCTGAAAAAATCCCACCGCGGGTTTGAGCACGCAGGGAACCCTTGAGTTCCTCAAAGGGCAATACCGCCAGCTCCGCCGGAGTGACCCGGCGGAAGAAAAAATCCCCATAGAGCGGGGCCAGCAGATCCCGGCAGGCCGCCTTGTCCTTCAGCCGCCAGATGCGTTCCACCAGCGCGTTGTTGCCGGATTTTTTGTACACCCACTCCAGGGCGTTTTCCGAACAGGTGTACAGGCGGGGCGCGCCCCGGCAGAGCGCCGCGAAGGCCTCGTCGGACACCAGATTAAGGGCCGCCCCGTATTCGCGCGCGCAGGCGCGGGCCGTGGCGTTATCCAGTACGGATTCCTGCCGGGCGGCGGCGTAGGCGGCCAGCTCCGGCGAGACATAGGGTTCATCGAGAATGATCATGGTTGGGCCGTAGCTCCGCTGATGCTGTCTGATTGTTGAACATGCATGCGCCGCCTTCCGGCCGCCGCGGCGGCGCGCCGGACCGGAGGCAAACCTGCCCCGGCGGGCAGCCGTAAGAATGCCAGACTTGCGGGGCGGGGTCGAGGGGGGAGGGGGGCCTGCGGGCGCGACCGAAACGAGAAGCGGCGGGCCCCTTCCGGAACCCGCCGCCGCATTGCCGCTTTCTACAGCACCCTGAAATACACCGCCGGTTCCTTGAGCAGACCCGCGTCCACCGCGCGCTGGAGGGCGTCGCTCATGGCTCTGGCCGATGTTTCATGGGTCATGAAAACCAGGGGCACGCCCTGGCCCTCATCCGCTTTCTGGATCATCTGGGCCACGCTGATGCCCTCGGCGGCCATGCAGCCGGAAATGTCCCGCAGCACGCCGGGCGCGTCCTGGACCATGACCCGCACGTAGTAGCAGGAGCGCCATTCCTCGGGCGGCACAATGGCGGCCTTGGGCAGTTCCTTGCCCACAAAGCCCGTGTTGTTGGGCCGCTCCTCGCGGGCCACGGCCATCAGATCGGCCAGCACGGCCCCGGCCGTGGGCAGATCCCCGGCTCCGCGCCCGTGGAAGAAGAGCGCCCCGGCCGCGTTGGCCTCCACCCGCGCGGCATTGTACACGCCGCCCACGCGCGCCAGCAGAAAGGTATGGTGCACCAGGGCCGGAAAGACCCCGGCTTCCAGGCGGACCGGACGGTCAAAATCCGTCGCCCGCGCACTCCTTGCCGTCCTTTTTGCGCATCGGGGCAACGCACTTCGCGCACCTGGCCGATGAGCTTGATACGGTAGCCGAACTCGCGCGCCAGACGGATGTCCATGGCCGAAAGTCCCCGGATGCCGCGCACGGACAGGGCCGTGTAGGGATAATTGACCCCGTGGGCCAGGCGGATCAGCAGGATCAGCTTGTGGGCCGCGTCGTGCCCGTCGATGTCCAGCGTGGGATCGGCCTCGGCGTAGCCCAGCTCCTGGGCCTGCTTGAGGGCCAGATCAAAATCCAGGCCGTTGGAGGTCATTTCCGACAGGATGTAATTGCTGGTGCCGTTGAGAATGCCCATCAGCGACTCGATGCGGTTGCCGGTCAGGCTTTCCTTGAGGGCCTGGACAATGGGGATGGCCCCGGCCACGCTGGCCTCATAGCGCAGAATGCGCTTTTTGCGCTCGGCCTTCTGGAAGAGGGCCAGACCCTCCTCGGCCAGCAGGGCCTTGTTGGCCGTGACGATATGCTTGCCCTGGTCCAGGGCGCGGTCGATAAGCGCGCGGGCCTGATCAATGCCGCCGATGAGTTCCACCAGCACGTCGATATCCGGATCGTCGGTGAGCAGCGCCGGGTCGGTGGTCAGTTCCGCGCCCTCGGGCAGCGGTACGTTGCGGGCCTTCTGGGCGTTGCGCACCAGCACGCGCTTGACCACGATGTCGCGGCCCGTGCGGCGGCGGATGATGTCCGCGTTTTTCCTTGAGCAGACGCGCCAGGCCGCCGCCCACCGTGCCGAAACCGGCCAGACCGGCCACCAGGGGTTTGCTTTCGTTGGCTTTCGTCATGCTTACTCCGGCGCGCCCGAGAGCAGGCGGCGCATATTGCTGATGGCCTGCCGGGTGCGGTGCTCGTTTTCAATGAGGGCGAAACGCACGTACTCGTCGCCGTAGGAACCGAAGCCCAGCCCCGGCGATACGGCCACCTGCGCCTCGGTCAGCAGCAATTTGGAAAATTCCACGGAACCCATCTTGCGGAAGGGCTCGGGAATGCGCGCCCAGACAAACATGGTGGCCTTGGGCGAGGGCACCTCCCAGCCGATGCGCCCCAGCCCCTCAATGAGGCGGTCGCGGCGCTCGCGGTAGATGTCGCAAATTTCGTGCACGCAGTCCTCCGGCCCGTTGAGGGCCACGGTGGAAGCAATCTGGATAGGCTGGAAGATGCCGTAGTCCAGATAGCTCTTGATCCGGGCCAGGGCGTGCACCAGACGCGGGTTGCCCAGACAGAAGCCCACACGCCAGCCGGGCATGGAATAGCTCTTGGACAGGGTGTAGAACTCCACGCCCACATCCTTGGCCCCTTCGGCCTGAAGGAAACTGGGGGCCTTGTAGCCGTCGAAAACCAGATCCGCGTAGGCCAGGTCATGGACGACCCAGAGGCCGTTCTCCTTGGCGAAGGCCACCACCTTGCGGAAGAAATCCAGGTCCGTCACCTCGGTGGTGGGATTGTGCGGATAGCAGAGGAAAAGCAGCTTGGGCTTGGGCCAGGCCTGGCGGGTGGCGGCGGTCAGATCCTCGAAAAAAGTCGCGTCCCGGGCCGATGGGCACGCTGCGCACGTCCGCGCCCGCGATGATCGGCGCGTATTTATGGATGGGATAGGTGGGGTCCGGGGCCAGCACCACATCGCCGGGCTCCAGCATGGCCAGGGAGAGGTGGGCCAGGCCTTCCTTGGAGCCCATGGTCACGATGGCTTCGCGTTCCGGGTCCAGTTCCACGCCATAGAGGCGGGCGTAACGGTCACAGACGGCCTTGCGCAGATTGGGGATGCCCTTGGACAGGGAATAGCGGTGGTTGACCGGTTTTTGCGCGGCCTCCACCAGCTTGTCCACCACATGGCCCGGCGTGGGAATGTCGGGATTGCCCATGCTGAAATCCACGATGTCGATATTCTGCCGACGCAACTTCATCTTGAGGTCGCCCACGACGGCAAAGACATAAGGAGGCAGGCGCTGGATACGCGAAAACTCTTCCATTGTACTTCTCGCTTGTTTTGAACCGGACCCCCGGACCCCGGCGCGGATTAACTTTGATAATTGACATTTTCAAAGTTTCCTTGCCCCAGAGGTCGGGCGCGCACGGCGCGCGGCCCGGCTTGGCGTGCAGAATAGCCAGCGGCGCGTCTTTTTGTAAAGGGATTTGCTGGGAAAGCGCGGCGGGAGCGGAGAAAGAACGCCGTCAGTAGTGATAACGGCATTGCAGCACAATGAGCTGTCCGGCGGGCTCATCCACCTGATAGACGAGGCGGTGGGCGAGATCAATCCGGCGTGACCAGCAGCCGTTGAGATCGAATTTCAGCGCTTCCGGTTTGCCCGGCCCGGAACCGGGACCGTTCAGGCCAGAGGCGTTATTCCGGACCTGAAAAGCAGAAAAAACGGCATGTTACACTGCACTTCCGACAGATATCAAAAATGTCCTCACGCATATCCAGCGGATATGTATACAACTCATCGACAGATGTACTGTCAATGAGTTGTTGAATAATGATACTTTCAGCCGCCTAAATTTGCAATAGCATATCTCTAATAAAAAATTCCCAATTTCTACTTTATAAAAATACTCATTATTTCACAAAGATAGCTCTCCCATAAATTCTCGAAGCCCAGCCGGAAACCGACAGTACATCTGTCGGCAAAGGAAGGGAGCATTGGGCTCCGTATGAATTCTTGAGGAGCGGATGCTCCTAGGAGGTATGCTATGCTAACGAAGGGCGCTATCGGCAATCTTGTCAATAAATATCGGTCTGTGCTTAAAAAATGCCGCCTGCTGAACCTGTTCGGCACCCTGGCCCTGACGGGCGCGCTGACCGTGGCGCGGCGGGCATGGCCGGGGCGGCTCCCGTACCTGCCCCTTGGGATGAGGAGACGGTTACCATAGGCACAAGCAAAACTGAAAATGTCAGCACACTCTTTGACATCGTTCCGGATAAGGATCAGAGCGGCGGCAAAAACGTCGCCACCACAACGCTGACTATTGACGGCGGCGCGTTGTCGCTGAGCAATGGCGCTCGCCTCGTGCATTACAACTATGACGGGCAATCCGGCGTGACGACCGGCATGGACGTGACCATGAAGAGCGGCTCGCTAGCCGTGGACGGGAGCAGCGCGTACACCAGCATGGACGTCAACACCGCGCGCATTGAGGGCGGCACGGTGGAGCTGACCGGCAAAGCGGGCGCGGCCTGGGAAAATGCCGCCTACATCGGCGCATACAAGGGCATGGACATCACCGGCGGCACCGTCAACATGCAGGTCAACAGTGAGCTCTTCGCCGGAAATCACTTCTCCATTACCGGCGGCACCATCAATATGCAGGGCACCGACACCAGCGGCGGTTTCGGCAACAACGCGGCCCATATCATGTTTACCAGTGAGAACACCATCGGCGGCACGGCCGTCATCAATGTGGACGCCGGCAAGTACGGCGTGATGAGCGCCCCGACGCTGGACATGACCGGCGGCAAACTCAACGTAAATGGCAATCTGCTGCTTCAGCCGGACACAGGCGCGAGAGGCGGTAGTGTCGTGTATGACGGCAGCGCCGCCGACGGCAAGAGCGGCGTCTTCAACCTTTCCTCCGGCGACGTGACCGTGGCGAAGAACGGCGCGCTCTATGCTCCCTATACCCAGATCAACCAGGAAGGCGGCACGCTGACCGTCAACGGCACGCTCTGGACGGAAAAGCCTGACGGCAGCGCGGACGGCACGCTGAACAACTTCAGCTATACCAACAGCGGCTACAGCCTTTCCGACGGCAAACTTGTGGTCAAGGGCGACGCCTCCGTTAACAACGGCGGTCACGGTCAGCTCAACGGCGACATGCAGGTGGGCAATCTGGAAATCAGCGGCGGCACGGTTGAAATCGGCCTTGCCGAGGGCGGTTCCGTGACAGCCTGGGACAACGGCCCCCGGTTGGGCGGCTACGGCGTGAACAACGAAAACCAGACCAATATTTCCGGCGGCACGGTGACCCTGGGCACTTCCGGCGTGCTCTTTGCCGGGGTTGATGCGAACTGGGCTGGCGGCCAGATGAATCTTTCCGGCGATGCCAAGATCGTCATGGACGGCACGAATTCCGTGCTCTATGCCTCTTCCACGGATGCTGGCACGGACTTTGTGTCCCTGAATATCAGCGACAACGCCGGCATTACGGTAAACGCGGGCAAGACCGGCTACATCCTGGCCCGCGAAACCAATATGAGCGGCGGCTCCATTGATGTGGCAGGCGCCCTGACCGTGGCCGGGAAATCCAAGAAGGGCGGTGCGGTAGACGCCGGGCTCGCTGGTGTGACCAAGGGCGGCGCGTTCAACCTTTCCGGCGGCGCTATTACCGTGGCCGACAAGGGCAAGCTGAATTTCGCCACAGGCGAGGTGAATGCGACCCTGACCGGCGGTTCTGTCACTTATAACGGCGGTGCGGACGGCCAACTGGCCTTCCATGGCCTGACCCTGGCCGGCGGCGCGCTGAACGGCGTGGACAGCCTGACCGTGGACTCTTCCGCAGCCGCTAAAGGCGTGAGCGCCTCCGGGCTGACCGTGGGCAGCAACGCCGCCAAGGCCGACCTGACCCTGGCGACGTTGACCCAGAAGGCGGGCGCGGTGGCCGTGAACAACGGCAGCCTGACCGTGGACAGCCTGAACCAGAGCGGCGGCACGCTCACGGTGGGCGGCGCGGGCGCTGACGGCAAGTTGACGGTGACCGGCACAACTGCCGGAACGTCACTGAAAACTGTCGCCGTAGCGGTTAACAATCTTGGTACCCTGGACGTCCAGAGCGTCGTTACAGGCACGTTCTCCGGCGATGTCTTCTCCCTAAATGCCTCGGTCGCCCAGGTTGGGGTCAACGCGGGCGGCACCCTGAAAGTGAACGGCTTTGCCGAGATGAGTAAAGCTGCGTTCTCGGATATGAAAGGAAAGTTAGTAACTGGTGACGGTCTGCTGGATCTTGGCAGCACGAAAATCACAGGATTGGTGGCAACGGATACATCAGGCAACAAAACGGTTGCCTTTAATGATGTAAAAGATGGCGGAAGCACCGGCGGCGTCAAAAACGATGAAACCCTGCAGGCTACCATTACCGGGGCGAGCAGTGCAACGTCTCTCACGGGCGGCTACAACAAGGTCGTGACCAGCGATTCGCTCAAGACTGAATCCGGAACCCTGCAACTGGCCGGTAATGCCAACGGTGGAAATATTGTAGACAAGTCCGGCACCGCTGCTGACATTAGTGTGGGTGACAATTCCGTCCCTAAAGACGCGGTCGTTACGCTCGGCACCTCTGACGCTGACAACAGCGGCAAGGTGGGCAATGTGACCCTGGCAGTCAACAGTACCGGCACAGCCACGCTCAATGCGGTGGGCAGCGGCAACGCCTTTTTCTCGACAGGGACGATTGAGGGGAAGGGCGCGGTTAATGCCGCCGGAGCGACCCTCACGGCGGACAGCATCGGCGCGGCCACTGCGGTAGCCGAGGTTAACGGTATCGGCGGCACTGTGGTTTCCAATGGCGTCATTAAGACTGATACGCTGGCCGCCGATAACGGCATAGTCAAAGCCACAGGTAACATCACTGTTACCAATACCGTGACCGGCCTGAACAACGGCACAATCCGTTCCGCCAACGGCGACGTGACCCTGAGTGCTGGCGCGAGCAACGCCAGCGGCGTGATTGTCGCCGACACGGGCGACATCACGGCCAACGGTCAGGATATCCTTGCCGACGCGGGCGAGAGCCTTACCCTTGCCGCCGAGAATGGCACGATTGCCGCCAAGGACGTCACCGCCACCAACGTACAGGCCAAAACCCTGACCGCCAGCGGCGATGTGACCGTGACCGACGGCGTTCTGAACACCAAGGATGCCAGCTCCGTGGGCTCTCTGGCCCTGAATAATGCCAGCGGCGTGGTGGGCGAACTGACGGCGGGAGCCACCACCCTCTCCAACGGTTCTTCGCTGTCCGCCGAAAAGCTGACTATGTCCGGCGACCTGACCGTGGGCAGCAATGCGGACACCAAGGGCGCACAACGCTGGTGGTGGATGCGTTGAATCTCGGCGGCAATGATCTGCTTATTGACCCGGCCTGGGGCACGGCCTCCACCAACGTAGCCGTGGGCTCCTTTGCCGGGACTACCGCAGCGGACGTTGAAATCAACGGCAACGTGGGCGTGGGCATGAACTCCATGGCCGCCATCGGCACCACGGACACAAGCTGGCTGGCCGGACAGGTCAATGCCGCGACCAACGGCGCGGGCCTGACCGAAAACGGCGTGGATTCCGCTCTGGGCATCTACACGGCCCAGGTGCTGGACGGAACTGCCGGTACAGGACACGGCATTGTGGTGGACGGCACCAAGACCTCCAGCGGCGGCACCGCATTCACCTTCACCCCCAACCAGCTTGACTTCTCCGGCAAATCCCTGCTGGTGGTCAGCGCCGACGCGGCACTTGATCCAGAAGGAGCGTTGTCCTCCAACACGGCGAGCGGCGTTGTCAACCTGACCAACGGCGCGAAACTGCGCATCGCCGGGGCAAAAATCGGTGAACAGTACACCGTGCTGGGCACCAATCTTGACAGCAACATCGCCTACAAAGATGCTGACGGCAATGCCACGACCGAAGCCGACTCCACGGCCTGGGTGGGCGCGAACCTCTCCACGGACTCCAAGCTGGTGCATCTGGAAAAGAGCGCCACCGGCGAATACAAGGGCGCGCTGACGTCCGCCGCCGCCTTCATGCCCAAGCTCGACGGCGAACTGGTCAAGGTGGTGAACAACATGGCCCTGGCGGGCGACATCGGCACGGCCGGTGAAGAGTCCGCCAGCAAGGGCGTCCGATTCCTGAACCGGGCCATCAGCGAAAACTATCTGAACAATGACGCCGCTGCCGCCGTGACCATCGAAAGCGCGGCGCGCATGGCGCTCGCGGGCGCGGTGCCGCAGATGACCATGGCGGCCAGCAACGCGGCGGGCAATGCCGTAACCCAGCGTACCGGCCTGGCCCAGCCCGGCGGCAACGCCATCCAGAGCATGGGCACGGACGGCTCCATGCAAACCGGCGCTTCCGCGGGCGACGCCGCCAAGACCGGCTTCGCCATGTGGATCATGCCTCTCTACCAGAGCTCCAACGGCTTCGGCATGAAGGCCGGAAACTTCGACATGGACTTCAGCGGCGGCCTGGGCGGCGTGGCCATCGGCGCGGACTACACCTTCGACAACGCCATCCGCGCGGGCATCACCTTCAACATCGGCGGCGGCTACGCGCAGGGCTCGGGCGATCTCAACGAAACCACCAACAACATGAACTTCTGGGGCATCGGCGCGTATGCCGGATGGGCTCAGAACAACTTCGGCGTGACCGCCGACGTGAACTACACCTCCACCTACAACAAGCTGGAGCAGGACCTGCCCGCAAGCATGCAGATGGGCAAGCTCAAGAGCGACGTGACGGCCTATGCGATCAGCGCGGGCCTGCGCGGCGAATACAAGTTCGAAACCAGCGTCATGGACATCACCCCGCACGTGGGCGTGCGCTACATGAGCCTGAACACCGACGAATACGACGTGAAGTCCGGCGGCACACTGCTCAAGGGCGACGCCATCAACCAGAACATCTGGACCTTCCCGGTGGGCGTGGCCTTCAGCAAGCAGATCGAGACGGGCAACGGCTGGCACTTCAAGCCCAGCCTGGACCTGGCCGTGATCCCGGCCGCCGGGGACATTGACGCCCGCAGCGACGTGCGCTTCACCGGCACGGGCACCAAGGCGGAACTGGACACCCAGACCATGGATTACGTCTCCTACATGGGCCAGGCCGGTCTGGAATTCGGCAACGATACCACGTCCCTGGGCGTGAACTACAACATCCAGCTCGGCGCGAAGAGCACGGCGCACGGCGTGTTCGGGACGTTCCGCTACGAGTTCTAGAGGGTGTCGCCATGAGTGGCTTTTCGGTTATCTCCGCGTCGAACATCGCCTTTTATTTCGGTCGAGTACCAGAAGAGTACACTCCCTGCATAAAAGGCTCGTTCTCCTTGACATAGCACGAAAATCCATCTCATGACGACACCCTCTAACATCAGCGCGGCGGCTCCGTTGGTAAGGACCGCCGCGCCCGGACCTCCGGGAGGCGGGGGCTTCCCGGGTCCGGTTGCCGTCCGCCGACATCGCTTCCCCGGCGGGCGGCGACCTCCTGAAGTCCGCGCTCTTGTCCCTTCCTGAAGGGCGCGGGCAACGGCGCGGCGGGTGAATTCCGCCGCGCCGTTTTTTGGGGCGAGGGGGGCTTGTCGCCCGGACTGGATTTATAGTGCCCTGCGGGCACAGGAGCTTTACGCCTCCCGGCGATGGACCGCCTATCGTTGCTGGCTTC
>ENA-OQCL01001097-OQCL01001097.1-human-gut-metagenome-genome-assembly--contig:-NODE-1097-length-10659-cov-5.219047_pt1 | contig 10659 bp, 9 predicted proteins | sample MGYA00242502_ERZ504586 | MGnify/ENA primary metagenome ERZ504586 (study PRJEB26092, sample SAMD00036316) | human gut metagenome | host: Homo sapiens | study: EMG produced TPA metagenomics assembly of... | reverse complement strand
GGGCTTCATGAACAAGATGCTCCACGAAGAAGTCATCCCGACGCTGCCGCTCGACAAAAAAGACCTTGAAGAGTTCGCCTCCGCCGTCGAGGACCGCTTCAACAACCCCTTCGTCGATCACGAGCTTATGAGCATCTCGCTCAACTCCACTTCGAAGTGGAAGGCGCGCAACATGCCGAGCTTCCTCGACTACATCAAAATCAACGGCAAACTGCCCGTCTGCCTCACGATGAGCCTCGCCGCCTACATCGCATTCTACTCGAACGACGTGCAGGAACTCACCGGCAAGGGACTCGTCTGCCGCCGCCCGAAGGGCAACACCTACACCGTCAGCGACGACCGCTGGGCGCTCGAGTTCTACTGGGAGCACAGGAACGACACGCCGGAGCAGCTCGTCTACGCCGTCCTCACGAACAAGCAGATGTGGGATCAGGATTTGACGGAAATCGCGGGCCTTGAGGAAACCGTAGTCGCGGACCTCAAGAAAATACGCGCCGAGGGCGCGAAGGCGGCCTACGCCTCCTGCCTGTAAGGAGCGAAGCTTCATGACGAAGCTCATCCGCATAAATCCGCGCGACAACGTCGCCGTCGCGCTGCACCCCATAGCCGCGGGCGAGACGCTATTAGTCGGCGGCGGAGCCGTCACTGCGGCGGAAGAAATCCCGCAGGGCCATAAGATAGCCCTCGCTGCGATAGCCGAAGGGCAGCCCGTCGTAAAATACGGCTTCCCGATAGGACATGCGACTGCGGATATACCGGCGGGCGCGTGGGTGCACACGCACAACATGCGTACAAATCTCTCGGGCGAAGAAGAATACAGCTACGAGCCGGCCGTCCCGTCCGTCAAGAGCGCGGAGCCGGAGACATTCATGGGCTTCCGCCGCAAAGACGGGCGCGTCGCCGTGCGCAACGAAATATGGATAATCCCGACCGTCGGCTGCGTCAACGACGTTGCGAAAAAGCTCGCCGCCGACAGTCAGGACCTCGTCAAAGGCGGCGTCGAAGGGCTTTACGCCTTCACGCACCCCTACGGATGCAGCCAGACCGGCGCAGACCACGCGCAGACGCGCAAACTGCTCGCGGCCCTCGCGCGCCATCCGAACGCGGGCGCGGTGCTGGTGCTTTCGCTCGGCTGCGAAAACCTCCAGCACGACCAGTTCGTCGCGGAACTCGGCGAATACGACCCTGATAGGATAAAATTCCTCACCTGTCAGGACGTCGAGGACGAATTCGCCGCGGGCCGCGCGCTGCTTGAAGAGTGCGCCGCATTCGCATCGCAGTTCAAACGTGAGCCGGTTCCGGTCAGCGGATTAGTGATAGGCATGAAGTGCGGCGGCTCCGACGGCCTCTCCGGCGTCACGGCGAACCCGACTGTCGGCGTCTTCAGCGATATGATGATAGCGCGCGGCGGCAGCACCGTGCTCACCGAAGTGCCCGAGATGTTCGGCGCGGAAGGAATGCTGCTCAGCCGCTGCGTCAGCCGTGAGGTCTTCGACAAAGCCGCGAATATGCTCAACAGCTTCAAGAACTACTTCATCAGCCACCACGAGACCGTCTACGAAAACCCGTCCCCGGGCAACAAAAAAGGCGGAATCACGACGCTCGAAGACAAGTCCTGCGGCTGCGTCCAGAAGGGCGGCACGGCCCCCATCGCCGACGTTATAGGCTACGGAGACGCCGTCACTGCGCACGGCCTGAATATGCTTTACGGCCCCGGCAACGACCTCGTCTCCGCGACGGCCATGACCGCCGCGGGCGCGCACATAATCCTCTTCACGACCGGACGCGGCACGCCATTCGGAGCGCCCGCGCCGACGATAAAAATCGCCAGCAACAGCCAGCTCGCCGCGAAAAAATCGGGCTGGATAGACTTCGACGCCGGTCCCGTAGCCGACGGCGAACCGATAACGGAAGCCGCGAAGCGCCTCTTTGCCCTCGTCCTCCGCGTAGCTGGCGGCGAACAGACGAAAAGCGAACAGATGGGCTTCCGCGAAATCGCCATCTTCAAAGACGGCGTAACGCTCTAGCGCATCCACCCTCCCAATAAACGCGCCCCCGCGGGAAACGCTCCGAAGCGCCCGCGGGGGCGCGCATTTTTTTGCCAAATCGCCGCGCGCCGCGCTTGACATGGAGCCGCCTCCAGATTTTAGGATTTTCGCAAAAGCAGTATTCTAAGGAGGAATTTACATGCAGGCGAAAATTTTGATTGTCATGGCTGCGGCGTTTGTCGCGGCGCTCATGTGCGCGGGCGCGTGCTTTGCGGAGGAGGCCCCGCGCTGGGCGAAGGAGATAGGGACGAGGAACCGCGCCGCGGCTGCGGAGGCGAAGTTCAACGAGCTCTTCAAGGGCGGCGACGGCGATTTCTACAAAAACGGCGGCGAGCTCGGCGAGATGGCGACGAACTTCACCTACGGCGACATCTACCAACGCGGCGTGCTGACCGACAAACAGCGCGCGCTCATCACGCTCTCCGTGCTGACGGTGAACCAGACGCTAGACGAGCTCAAGGCGCAGGTCAAAGCCGCCGTCAACGCCGGGCTGACCGCCGACGAGATTCAGGAAGCCGTCTACCAGTGCGCGCCCTACATAGGCTTCTCGAAGGCGCTCGCGGCGGCGGACAAGATGAACGAGGCGCTCCGCGAAAAGAAGGCCGCGCTGCCGAAGAGCGTCGCGACGGTGACGGAGGCCGACCGCGGCGAAAAGGGCTTCCTCACGCAGAAATCCATCTTCCCCGCGGGGCTCGACGGAATGTACCAGAGCTCGCCCGAGAACCGCAAGCACGTAGCCGAATACCTCGCCTCAATGTGCTTCGGCGACTTCTACACGCGCGGCGCGCTCGACATAAAGACGCGCGAAATCCTGACACTCTGCATAATCTCCGCGCAGGGCGGCTGCGAAAGCCAGGTCAAGAGCCACGTGCAGGCGAACTTCAACGTAGGCAACGACGAGACGACGATGATAGAGGCGATAACCCAGTGCCTCCCCTACATGGGCTTCCCGCGGACGCTCAACGCGCTCGGCTGCGTCACAGAGGTCGCGGGACAGCAGAAATAACGGCGCGGCGCTTGACTTCGAGTCCGCTTCAAACCTTATCATAACGGGCAGATTTCACAAAAAAATTCCCAAAGGAGGGCGTTGCATGAAAAAATTCATCAAACGGCTGCTCGGCCTCACGGCGGCGGCTGCGGTCGCGCTCGCGGGAGGCGCGGCCTTCGGCGCGGAGGCGGACGTTCCCGTCGTCTACTTCACGAAGGACATCAGCCCCGCGGGGCTTCTCAAAATTTACGACAAAATCAGCGCGGACATAACGGGCAAGGTCGCCGTCAAGCTCCACACCGGCGAACCGAACGGGCCGAACCTTCTGCCGCTGCCGATGGCGAAGGCGCTCGTCGCCCACATTCCGAACAGCAACATAGTCGAGACGAACGTCTACTACTCAAGCCCGCGCCAGACGACAGAGGGACACCGCGAGACGCTCAAGACCAACGGCTTCGACTTCTGCAAAGTGGACATCATGGACGAGTTCGGCACAGTCATGCTCCCCGTCAAAGGCGGCAAGCACTTCAAGGAAATGTCGATGGGCGAGAGCATCACCGACTACGACTCGATGGTCGTATACACGCACTTCAAGGGCCACACGATGGGCGGCTACGGCGGCTCGCTCAAGAACATCGGCATCGGCTGCGCCGACGGCAAAATCGGCAAACAGATGATACACGCGAAGGACGGCAGCCAGTGGGGGCGCACGCAGGACGAATTCATGGAGGCGATGACGGAATCCGCTAAGGCCGTCGTCGACCACTTCGGCAAGCGCATCACCTTCATCAATGTCATGAAGAACATGTCCGTAGACTGCGACTGCGCGGGCGCGAGCGCCGCGGCCCCGGCCCTCGCCGACACTCGGCATCCTCGGCTCGACAAGCCTGCTCGCAGTAGACCAGGCGACGATAGACATGATCTACGCGCTGCCCGAGAACAAGGACGGCGGCCTGCGCGAACGCATAGAAAGCCGTCACGGCCTGCGCCAGCTTTCCTACATGAAGGAGCTCGGCATGGGCACCGGCGAATACAAGCTCGTCTCGCTCGACTAGCGAAAAACGCAAAACAGCCGGACGCGCGAGCGCCCGGCATATTTTTACAGCGCGCGCCGAATTTGCGCGGCCCGCGCCAAATTCAAGGAGGAAGATTTTCTATGAAAAACGTAATTTTAGCTCTGCTCTGCGCCGCCGCGCTCGCGCTGCCGTTCGCGGGGACGGCGCTCGCCGAAGAAAAAGCCCCGCGCGTCAACATGGCAGAGATAGTGCTCAAGCCCGAGTGCCGCGAAGCGTTCCTCGCCGCCGTGCGCGAGGAGATGCGCGAATCGCTGCGCGTCGAGCCCGGCGTTATAGCGCTCTACATGGTCGCCGACGCCGAAGACCCGAACAAGCTCACCTTCTTCGATATGTACGCCGACGACGCGGCCTACGACGCCCACTGTGCGACGCCGCACTTCAAAAAATACATAGAGACGACCAAAGACATGGCCGTCTCCAAGAAAGTCATCCGCGTCACGCCGCTCGAACTCTGCGACAGGCTCGGCGCGCAGCCCGCGAAATAACGGAACGAAGGAGATTTTACACAATGCCCGCGATTACGGTAGAAGCCGCAAAGCTCACGAAGGAACAGAAAACGCAGCTCATAGCCGAGCTGACCGACAGCACGTCGAAAATACTGGGACTGCCGAAGGATATAATCTTCGTCTTCCTCAAAGAGAACGCCCCCGACAACATAGGCGCCGGCGGCCTGCCGCTCTCGGCGCACAAAAAACAGGCCGCGGAGTAAAAACCACGCGCGCGCCGCAGCGCACGACAGGCCGGAGAGCGAAAGCCCCAGGCCTTAAATTTTGCCCGCGCCGCGCGGTATGGGCTGCAATATAAACGCGCGACAGCGGCGCGGAAAGCTGCGCGGCGCTCAAACGCAGCGCCGATGAGACAGCGCTCAGCCCCAGACGCCTCGCCGCCGTCGTGCGCAAGGCCGACTGGCAGTGCCGCACGAAATTCGCCGCGCCGAATAATCAATGGGATGGACGCGAAGTAAATGAGCTGCGTCAGCCGCGCGCCTTTTTAACGTATACGCCGCGGCCCTCAAACTCCAGCAGCCCTCTGTCCCTCAGCAGCTGAAGCTGCTGGCGTATCTTAGCGCGGACGTTGTTGTTGCCGGGGTGCCTGACCTGAAGCTCCGGCTCGAATGCGTACATCTCTCCCAGCGTGAAACGTTCGTCACGTATTTTGTTGACGCAGGCCAACACGTCCATGAGCCAGCCGCGCGCGCCGAGATTGCCCGTATACAGCCTTTCCGCAAGCTTGACGCGCCGCTCGACGTCCGATCTCGCAGCGGGGATGCGCCCGCTGACCAGCGCTATACGCCCCTGCGCAGGGATTTCGTCGAACAGGATATTGCAGCCGACCCAGCCTTTGCGCTTTGCGTGTTCCGAAAGCGGCTTACGTCTTTCAATGATCTCCGGCACAAAGAAATGCTTCGGGACAAACCACAAATCTTCCACACAGAGCTCCGCCGCGTCGTAGCTCATCACTAGCCAGTCTGGATTGTCGTTGCTCATTACACGTTCGATACATTTATTGTATGAGCCGCCGACGATTTTACGTCCGACTTTGCCGCGCTTGCTTTTCAGTTCGTACTGACTGCCGCACGGCGGACAAGAGAAATCGCCGAGCGGCGTATTCTGCGGGAGATGCGCGAGCTTGGAGCCCCAGCAGCGCGGACAGGTGATATTTTCCGTCACCCACGCTTCTGTCATCACACGGATCTTCTGTGATACGCTTTTATATTGCGCGACTAAGCTTCGGTCAAAATAACAATTCATATTCCCGTTCCAAATCTTCGCGTCTCCGCCGTCACGCTCCGCAGCCGCAGCCCGGGCCGCGCTTCGACGAGACGAGGCGCACGAGCTGCGAGACAAGCGCGGGGAGGACGAAGGCGTCTTTGTAGACGAGGTAGCGGCGGCGCCATTCGGGGCTGAATTTTTCCTTGTACTGGCGCAGCCCTTTGAAGTTGTAGAAATGTTCGCCGTGTTCGTAGATGAAGCCGCCGAGCCGCTCAAATAGCGAGTTGTCGGGGTCGAGGTTCGACAGCGGGGCCATGCCGAGGCGGAACCAGCGGAAGCCGCGCGCCTTGCCCCAGAGCATGACTTCGAGGAAGAGCCACGTCATTATGTCGCGCGGCGCGTCTTTGCCGTAGCGCATGAGGTCGACCGAGAGCTCGGAGCCGTCGCCGCCGAGCCAGAGGTTGCAGAAGGCGAATATCGCGCCATCCTTATCCGCCACGGCGACGGGGAAGTTGCGCATATAGCCCTCGTCGAAGAATCCGAGAGAAAATCCCTTTTCGCCGCCGTGGACGCTTTCGAGCCACTCGCGCGATATTTCCGCAAGGCGCGGCATAACCGCGTCGAGCTCCGCGCCCTCGACGACGCGGAATGAAATGCCGTCCGCGGCGGCGCGCTTCCTTATCGGGCGCAGCTTGCGCCATTTCGGCCCTTCGAGCTCGCCGGTAATCTCGGAGAGGTCGACGCGCGCCTCGTCGCCGACCGGCGAAATTTTGAGCCCGGCCTCGCCGTAGACCGGCAGCCAGTCGCCGCCCGCCTCGTAGAAGGCCGCGCTCGCGCCGCGCAGGTCCGCCGCCTCGCAGAAGTCCCATATCAGCGCCGGGACGCTCTCCCTGTCGCCTATCGGGTCGCCCATCGAGATCCAGAAGGAGCCGGAGACGGCGTACATGACGGCGGCCCTGCCGTCGGCGGACATGAAGAAGCGCTTGTCGCCGAGCAGGGCGAGCGCCGCCTCGCTGTCGCCCGACGCGGCGACGAGCTCGCGTATCTTCTCCGGCGTGGGGCAGTCCATGCGCAGCTTCGCGGGGCGCAGCCAGAGCACGAGGAAGGCCGCCAGCAGCGTGAAGGATGCGCCCGCCGCTGCGCGCAGGAAGCGCGGCGCGCCCTCGGTGAAGGTAAATGTCCACCACATATCGCCGCGGAACTCAACGGTGCGGTACGAGAAGAAGCCCCACCAGAGCGCGGCGCAGGCCGCGGCCAGAATCGCGGCGCTCCACGCGGGACCGGGGTTCGAGAAGAACGAAAGGCGGTAAAACTCGCGGCGCGAGAAGAAAAGCGCGGCGAGCAGCAGAAGCAGGAAGGCCGTCCGTATCGGGCGGAAGGGCCCTATCATCGTTATGAGCAGCGAAAGCGCGAGGACGGCGACGGCGGCGCGCCACGCCGACTTAAGCCTGCGCGCGACGCCCCACGCGAGGAAGAGCAGCAGCGTCCCCGCAAGGCTGCGCATGAAATGCGACGCCTCGAGCAGCGGCAGGGGGAAAGCCGCGAGCCTCGCCGCGCCGTCGGGCGGCAGAGCGACGCCCGTGGAGACGAGCAGCCAGACGCCCGCGACGAAGGTGCAGATCGCCGCCGCGTCCGGCAGGAAGAAGCTTATCCGTCCGAGCGCTCCGGCGAAGCGCCCGTTCAGCTCCGTCAGGAGGAGAAGCGCTGTCGCGAGCGCGAGCGGCACGATATAGTACAGAAAGCGATAGAGCAGCAGAGCGCTGACGATATGCGCGTGACCGCAGAATGGCGACATCAGCAGCATAAAGGTCACGTCGAACGCGCCGAGGCCGCCCGGTATCTGGCTCAGCGAGCCGAGCAGCGCCGAGAGCGCGTAGGCCGAGAAGAGCGCGAAAAACGGCGCGCCCTCCGCGTGCAGCGCGAAGCCGAGCACGAGCGAGGCCGTCGCTATATCGAGAAAGCCGAGCAGGCATTTTGCCGCGACGCCGCGCGGCGACGGAAGGGCGAGCCTCTGCCCCTCTATCCACGGAATCGAGCCGCGGAACGAAAAGGCGAACGCCGCGGCGGGGACGGAAAGGCAGAGCGCCGCGAACAGCCAGCGCGCGGAGCCGAGCCACGCCGCGCGCGCGAAAACGGCGTCAGGCGCGATTATGAACGCGAGCGTGCCCGCAGTCATCGGGCCGAGGACGAAGGCCGCCTGCGTCGAGGCTATGACGCGCCCGATGCGCGCCGGGTCGAGCCCCAGCGCAGAATAAAGCCGCCAGCGCACCGCGCCGCCGGAAATCGCGGACGCGCCGAGGTTGAAGCCGACGGCGTTCGCGATGAACGAAACGGGGGCCGTCCTGCGCCACGGCAGCCCGCCGCCGCCCTCCGCGACCGCGAGCGCCTCGTTCGCCGCGAGCACCGCGTAATTCAGCGCGACCGCGAGAAGCGCGAGCGCCGCGTCCTCCGCCCCGGTCTCCGCAAAGGCCGCGCGCAGCTCCGACAGCCGCACGCCCGCAAGCTCCCTGTGTATCGCGTAAACGGCGAGCAGAAACACCGCCGCGCCGGCAAAAGGCAGAAGCTTCTTCGCAATCCTGACCGCTCTCTCCATCCGCGCCGCCCCGCTTTCGTTATAGTTTTTCAGATAAATTATATCGCGCGGCACGCAGCGGCGGCGAACCGTAAAATTGCGCGCCGCCGTTTCGTCTTATGTGTTCTCTCTGAAAATTCCCGCCCCGCCCGTAGGTTTTTCCGGGCCGTTTAGTTTATTCTCCCTCGAACGTCCCGCAACCTTAATCCGCCGCGTCAGGCTCTCCGCCGTTTCCCGACGCGCCACTCGTCCTCCGCGCCGGCGCGCCATGCGATGAACCCAGGCGGCATTTCACATAACAGGCCCACGGATTCGTCGCGCTTCCAGACAGAGTAAAGCGAGACGAGCCGCGCGTCCGCCGTCTCGTGCAGGCCGCCGCAGAGGAACTGCCACATGCCGTCGTCCTCGTCGTGCGAGACGTAGGTTACAGGCGCGCCCTCCTCCAAAACATGACGGCAGACAATCGCCGCCGTGTCCGGCGCGTCGGCGAATGGAAATTCCTTTTTATCCGCTTCATTCATTTTCGGAGTTGTCCTTCATCGTATCCAAAGATAAAGAATCGTCCGCACTGTCGTTTACCCACGCAAGTTCCGTCAATTCACGCAATTTATTTCTCAGTATTTCCTTGTCGGGCAGGCGCAGGGTATAGTCCGCGACCAAAGCCGGCGACATACTGCGGCTTAAAGCATATTCCACAACGGCGTCGTCCTTGCTCGTGCACAGTATCACGCCGACGCTCGGATTCTCGTTGGGCTTTTTCACATCCCTGTCGAGCGCCTCTAAATAAAAGTTAAGCTGTCCGACGTCCTCCGGCTTGAACCTGCCTATTTTCAATTCAAGCGGCACAAGACACGACAGCGCGCGATTATAGAACAGCAAGTCTATATAAAAGTCCTCTCCTCCAACCTGTACGCGATATTCTTCGCCGATAAAAGAGAAGTCCTTTCCGAATTCCAGCAGAAAATGCTTCAGGTTCGCAATGATGGCTTTACGCAAATTACGCTCCGAAAAGCCGTCCGGCAGGTCGAGGAATTCAAGAACATAAGTATCGAGGATGCTTCGCCTGACATCATGAGGTACGTGCTCCACCGGCAGATTTTTTCGACGACAGCATACAACGTTCATAATAAGCGCTGTCAATCTGCCGTTCCAGCTCTCTTTTGGAATAGTGCTCCTTCGCGCATAAGGCCATATAAAAATGACGCTCTTCCGCCGATTTTGAAGCCGACATAATCAGCAGATGATTAGTCCAGCTTGATTTGTGTCACCAGCGGTGTCACAAAGCCGTCGTCACGGTAAGTCTCAAAAAACTGCTTAATACGATATAATCTGCGGCGGTTGAATCCCTTTATATCTGGAGCCTCGCGCGCTATGTACGCGGCGACTTCATCTATCACGCCGTCTCCGTAGTTAGAGCCAGAACAGAGACTGGACAGGTATTGGCCGACATTCCAATACATTTGAATCAGCTCTGCGTTGACCGCCTTAATGGCGCGCGTGCGCGCATTGTTGATGATGGATATTACCGCGTCGAACCGTCTCGTCTCCAGCGGCAAATTTTTCTTCATGGCGTCCGTCCCTTCCATAAATTTTTACGCGCCGCCTTCACCGCACCCAGAGATAAAAATCGTCTCCGTTCCTTCGACGGGGTCGCCGTGCGCGTCGAAGCACTGCGTCGTCACTGTGTAGAGGCTTTTGCCTTCGCGCTTCGGCAGACGCAGCGTGCGGCGGAATTCGTATAGCGATGGCGAGGGCTCGTCTGGCGCAGCGGCGTCGTAGAAACGTTCGAGGCCGACGGGGAATTCGTCGATTATCACTTCGCCGCGGCTGATCTCCTCGGCGCGCAGGCGCAGCGTTTTTATTCTGTTTTTAATCGTATACGTGCCGTCGTCGTTCGGCTCGACCTCGGAGAGCATCGGCTGTATGGGTGTCACGACGCCGTAGAGCGTCACGGCCTCGCCGGGCGGAAGGCGACGGAGTTGTAAACGTTCCAGTCTACACGGCCCGCGTTTTCGCGCGGGAAATATTTTTCGGGCCGTTCGCCGATTTCCGCGCGCGAGAAGCGCAGCCGCTCGCCCTCCCGGGAGCCGGACGCACCAGCCTCCCCTTCCGTCCGGCGGCGCTGCTCATCCGCCGCTGTCTTCGTATGCCAGCGACGGCTCGCCGATGTCGTAGACGTAGAAGAGCACCTCGTCGCTGCGGAACATCCGCCCGTCGAATGCGACGCGCCCGAGCTCTACGCTCTGCGAGGCGCTGCTCTCCG
>ENA-OQCL01001096-OQCL01001096.1-human-gut-metagenome-genome-assembly--contig:-NODE-1096-length-10664-cov-2.530037_pt1 | contig 10664 bp, 10 predicted proteins | sample MGYA00242502_ERZ504586 | MGnify/ENA primary metagenome ERZ504586 (study PRJEB26092, sample SAMD00036316) | human gut metagenome | host: Homo sapiens | study: EMG produced TPA metagenomics assembly of... | reverse complement strand
CCATCCGCTAACCACTTAAGCTACTAACCACTTAAAAAAGCTTGTCGCATCATGCGACAAGCGTTTTTTTCACCGCCTTCAACATGCTGGTATTTGAATTTGACTTCGCTTCAGGCCCGTGGCTTTCCAGAATGTTGCGGGCCAGTTTTTTCGGAAAATGATGGTAAAACGCTGGGATGAGGAGCAACCCGCAGAGGGTAGCGAAGGTCATGCCGCCGACGACGGCGACGCCCATGCCGCAGCGGGCTCCGGCACCGGCACCGCTGGCAAAGGCCAGGGGCAGGCAGCCGATGATGGCCGTAAAGGCCGTCATGAGGATTGGCCGCAGGCGCAGCTTGGATGCGATGACGACGGCTTCCATCGGGTCGATGCCCTTGTCGACGCGCTCTTTGGCGAACTCGACGATGAGGATGGCGTTCTTAGCTGCCAAGCCGATGATCATGATGACGCCGATTTGCATGTAGACACTGTTCAAGAAGCCGCTCGTGTTGGCATTGAACAAAGTCGCCAGCTGACGGATGATGTATTCTGAGCCGACGGCTCCAAAGATACCCGTCGGTACAGTGAATAAGACGGCGAACGGCATGGACCAGCTTTCATAGAGGGCCGCCAGGCAGAGAAAGGCAAAGACCAGAGCCATAATCAGAATTTTTGTCGTTGAACTAGACGAGGTGCTTTCTTCGCGGCTCTGGCCGGACCATTCAATGGTCATCCCCGTCGGCATGACGCTCTTGGCCGCTTCTTCGGCCGCTGCCATGGCTTCGCCAGAGCTGTAGCCGCTGGCAGCACTGCCTTGGATGGTGACGCTGCGGACGCCATTAAACCGGGTAATGGACGACGGCCCGGTGGTCATCGAACTGGTCAGCAGCGTATCGAGGGGAACCATTTTCCCTGACGACGACTTGACGGAAATGAATTTCAGGCTGTCTGCCTGAGAACGGTACGACGTGTCGGCTTGGACGATAACCTTGTACGAACGGCCGAACTGGGTGAAGTCATTGACCGACGAACCGCCGAAGTTGGTCTGGAGCGCTGTGAAAACGTCAGACAGTTCAATGCCCAGGTTCTTAATTTTTTCGCGATCTACCGTATAAGCGACGCTTGGCGTATTGGTGGCGTAACTCGTGCGGACACCGGATAATTCCGGCCGTTGGGAGCAGGCGGCGACTACCTGGTTGGCTGCGTTTCCCAGTTCCGTATCGGACAGGCCCGTATTATCCATGAGCTGCATGGTCCAGCCGCCTTCCTGGCCCATGCCGGGCAGGGATGACGGATTAAAAGCGGCTACACGGGCTTCGGGATGCTTGGGAACGACGGTCTTATTGAATTTGGCAATAATCGATTCGGCGCTGAGGTCGTTCGATTGGCGGTCATCCCAATTTTCCAGCGCGACATAGAGATTGCCCGTATTCGACGTGGAACCGCCAGCGTGGGTCATGACATCTTTGACGCCAGGAATCTGCCGCGTCTCTTCCGCTGCCGCGTCGACGGTCTTGATGGTCTGATTCAAGGAAGTCCCTTCAGGCATGGTGATGCTGGCCATGAACACGCCTTGGTCTTCATCGGGGACAAACGTCGAAGGCAGGACCTGGTAGCAGATGCCCATGAGGCCCGTGACCAGGATGAGGAAGACCGCAGCATATTTCAAATGATGGATCATCCAACCGACTTTGCCGGTGTAACGGTCCCTGAAATGGTCAAAAGCCCCGTTGAATCCGCGGAAGAAGGCGCCTAACGGCCCGCCTTGGATGGCCTTGTCGCCGGGCTTCAGAAGGACACCGCATAAGGCTGGCGTCAAGGTCAGGGCGACGAAAACCGAAATGACGACGGAAATGGTGATGGTCACGGCGAACTGCTTGTACAGGACGCCAGTGACACCGCCGATGAAAGCGACGGGAATGAAAATCGAAGCCAAGACGGCTGTCGTAGCGATGATGGGCCCTTGGACTTCTTTCATGGCTGCTTCCGTCGCATCCTTAGCAGACTGTTTATCCTTGGACATATGCTCTTCAACGTTTTCAATGACGACAATAGCGTCGTCGACGACCAGGCCGATGGCCAAGACCATGGCGAACAGGGTCAGCGTATTGATGGTGAAATCGAGGATTTTGAAAGAAGCAAAAGTACCGACGATAGAAACAGGAACGGCCAGGACTGGGATAAGCGTCGTCCGCCATTTCTGCAGAAAGACGAAGACGACGAGGATGACCAGGAGCAGCGATTCGACGAAGGTATCTTTGACTTCGTTAATCGAAGCATTGATGAAATTCGTATTGTCCATGACGATGGTATAATCCAGGTCAGGCGGGAATGTTTCCTTAGCCTGGTCCAGAAACCTTCTTGACTTCCGTAATCGTATCTAAAGCATTGGCGTCACTGGAAAGCTGGATACCGAAGCCGATACCGGTCTTCCCGTTGATCTTGGAATTGCTGCTTTCGTTCTGCGTCCCCGTCTGGATGTTGGCTACATCCTTGAGGTAGACGAATTGGCCGTTTGAAGCCGATTTCAAGATAATATTGCCGAATTCGGCGACCGGATGATCGTATCGTCTAAATTTTCCTGGGCCTTCTGCAAGAGTGCATTGGCATCGTCGTAACTCGACTGATTGCTGTCTACCGTCGCTTGCTGATTCGTCAAGGTCTGTTCCGCTACGGCGCCGGATGCTGCCAACTGCTGATAGCGATTCAAGTCGACGAGGGAGTTATTGAGCGTCGTCCGGGCCTTATCGACATTCGATTTAGCCGAGAGGACTTCCGATTCATATTGGCGGTCGTCGATTTTATATAAGGCCTGCCCCTTTTCGACAGGGGCGCCAGACGTGAAGTATTTCTCCACGATTTCCCCAGAGACGCGGGGCTTGATCGTGACGGCGTTAGTAGATTTGATCTGCCCTGAATAGTCGTGGCTCACAGCCGTATCCTGCTGGAGGACTTTCATGGCCTTGACTGAAACGGCAGTACTCTTAGTCTGTGCCGCATTGCCGCATCCTGCCGTCAGCAGGGACAGGGCCAGCAGTCCGGTCAGGACCGTAATGAGAAGTGTTCCTTTTCCATAACGTAGCATAAGTATGATTCCTTTCTCTGCAACATATTTTAAACTATATTATAAGTGTATCATGGAAAAGAAAAAGCGACATGCCTAAATGTTAAAAATTAGGTGTCGCCATTTTTTTTCGATAAGCTACGAAATATGTATGTTTTATCATAATTATATGACAACCAAACGCGTCATGCGATTTTATTGCCATTGGCTACCAATTTGAAGCGCAGGCCCAGGACTTCGGCAGCCCGCTTGCACATGAGCATGCGCTGGGAAAAGATTTCAAAATAATCAATCATAGAACAAATCGATTCATCGAGCTCGATGTTCAAAGTAATGACTTTCTTGTGCGTATCGACGTGGAGCTTTGAAGACAAGGCCGCATAATTGACGCGGTCGTGCTTGTCAAAGGTTTCCGGTACGGTGTTGCGGACGCGGTCCCGGCGGACGTCGCTCTTGTCGGCCAAGATTAAGGCAGCCGAAATGGGGTCGAAAGCGATGCCGCTTCGTTCATCGTGCTGACCGATTGCTGAGATGATGGACCGCAATATCTTCCGGCGGCGCGCCCCAGTCGCGCAGAAAATGGAAGGCCATAAGGGCACCTGTGTGGGCGTGGTCTTCGCGGTTGATGCTGTTGCCCAGGTCGTGCATGTAGCCGGCGATGCGCACGAGTTCCACCGTGTGGGCGTCATAGCCGAGCTTCTTTAGAATTTTACCGGCCGTGACAGCCACTTTGGCCGTATGTTTTTGCGAATGGTCCGTGTACCCCAAGGCATCGAGGACTCGGTTCCCCTGTTCTAAATAGACATTCAACTCTTTCGCATGGGCAATATTTTCATAAGTCAGTTTCTTCACTCTCTATCATTCCTTTTCTGTGCTAGTCCTCTCAGTATAGCAAAGGAATGTATGAAACGCGTAAATACTGGATAAAAAAACGGTGCAGGATTTTACTGTTTTGTATCGAATTAATAAATAGAGCGGTTCGCAGTGAGTCAAGAGAGTACGGAATAGGAGATGACTGGAATGGATGAATACGAAAAGCTTAAAGAACTCTACGAGCATATGATGGTTGTCCGTAAAGACAGCCGGCAGCATATTCAGGAGTTATGTGTAGCCTTGGATAATGGATTGTGGTTTCCGGAACGTCAGCAGCAAGCCGTCCGGGACGATTTGCAAGCACTGAGCCAGGCCCAGGATGCGCTATGTCAGGCCCTGGCACAGGTCCAGATTGCGACGGCCGATAAAGCCGATGAATTAGGGGAACGGATTGAAGCTTGGCATCGGGAACAGGAAAACCGCGAGGCCATGAAAGCCATGGTACATCAATTGGAAGGCATATTCGACGTGGCCTATGTGGGAACCGATGAGTCCATAGCCAGCCAGTTCCGCCAGATGCAGGGCAATGTCAAGGCCTTGTTGGGCCTGTCCCTGACCTTCGACGAACTATCGGCACGGGCAGAAAAATATATCCGCTTCCTGGAAGCCGTCCACTTCGACGGACCCCTCTTGGACCGGGACCTGGCCGATTCCCTGCGCAGCCAGTTCGGCGGCGATATCAGCCTGGCCTGCATCTATCATGATTTCCGCTTGACAGAAGGGCAGTCGGCTGCGGCTCCCGAGGAAACCGCAGCGAAAGTACCGCCTACACCGGCTTTCACTCCGGCCCCGGAACCAATACCCGTACCGGCCCTGGAAAAGGGCGACTTCAGCGCCGGCTATGCCTGATGGCATGACTTTGGTTCAACAGAAGCCCTTGCGTGCTAAATTGAAAGGGGCTAAATCCTTTACCCATGACATCCAGCAGTTCGCTGAACAGACCGAAGGGATGGCTATCTTCTGGCTCATGGCCCTCTGTTTCCATGATTTTGTCGGGGAAGGGGAAGAAGCCCGGCTGTCGAGGGGCCTTGCAGGAACAGCAGAAAAGAATGGGCGCCGATACGTTTGAAAACAGTCTCCAAGGCCATCCGTAGCGCTTCTTGGACTGGGGCCTGGCCGCCAAATATCAATGGGGAGCGCACCCTTTTACCGGCTCACGCCAGAGACGTATGACGTCTTGAAGCGTGACAAAGTGCGCAAATATTTCAACATCCCTTATTTTACGAGAATGACGGACTGGACCTGCTTCAGCCGCTTATATGAAATGGAGCGCTTCGTCCTTCAGGTATTGGATCACAGTCCCTATGAAATAGCCCTTCTTTCAGGGCTCAGCGCCAAGCCTTTTTTGGCTATGTGATTTTTGGGAAGTCCATGGTGGTCGATGATGGAACCTTCCTGCCGGCATACCTCCTCATCAGGCCACCCTTTTCGGAAGCCGAGCTGGAAGCCGATCAGAAAGACTTCCAGTACCTGGCGAAATCGACGGCTGTCAAGCTGCTTCTGACCGATTCCCGGGAATACGCCAAGCCCTGGATGACCCGCTTCGGGACCGAAGATATCTATGTGGCCTTGACCCATCCCGATGAAAAGGGGGATTTTCTCTTTTCGTCAAAAGGCGAAGTCCTGACGGCCGATGACCTCTTTGCCGTAGCTGTGAAGAAAGCCGAAGTGGATATCCCCGATTGCCTGGATATCCGGGAAAAGACGCAGAAAATGCTGTTCCTCAATGAACATGTCGCGGAAGTCCCGGACCTGGATGAGCCAGATGAATCCGATGCACCTGGGGTACCAGAAGAACCGGAAGAAACAGAAAAAACGGAAGAAGCCCAGCCAGAATCGGTACCGTCAGAAGAAGCGGTGCCTGACTCGACGGCTGATGCAGTCACGGATAGGGCCGACGCTTTGCAGTCCTTCTGCCAGCTGCTCCAGAAAGGCCATCGGGCCGAAGGCAGTTTCTGGCTCCATGCTCTGGCCAGCACGGCTGGTCCTGACGAAGAAGCTTGGGACGCTTTGTCTGATGAAATCGCCTATATCCTCGACGATCCGCTGTATGACCCGGCTGCCCATTCCGACGGCTTCGATTTCTGGGATTCCATGATTTCCCTGCCGGCCATCGAAATGGGCCAGTCCCGGGATGTCCTAAATGCTGCCGCCATGGTCCGCGCCTTTTTTGCTCCGGCTGAACCGAAAGGCTACTTACTGAGCAAGACGTGGAGCCGCATCAATGAAGAACCGAATGAAGCCTTTACAGCCATTCCGATGTTGAAACAATTTGTATCCTTATGCAAGAACTTTGCCGATACCCAAGGTATGTCCTTGGCCTATGGTCTGCAGCAGCACGCATCGGACCGCCAGCCTGTCGATCTCGATGGGGCCCGTCAGGCCGTAGCCGAACAGTACCAGGCCCTGTGCATGGATGAACGGAAACCGTCGCCCCATCCCCGGCTGCGGGGCCTTCGCGCTCAGTTATACGGCGGCCATGGGCAGGTCATCCCGTATTTCAAAGACGTCGATGCCTTCGACCTTACGGAACTCAGCGATTTTTGTAATACTTTCCTTAATGCGCCCTTGACAGCGGATACGCCAGTAAATCGGATTGAAGACCGCCTGGTCAATGAAAATAAAGTAAAAGAATATTTGGACGGCGTTTGGTTCAGTATTCCCGTGGGCGAACGAAAGAACGAACGCTTCCTGGGAAAAGATGCGACGCAGCAAATCAAATTGATCAAGAAATCCGTGCTCATCCTTTGCCGCTATATCCTGGCCAAACAGGCGGCACAGCATGAGCAGAACCAGCATGGCCTTTCACCGGACGTCTTGGCGCAGCAGCGGCAAAAAGGGTTGGATCTGTTACAACAGGCCCAAGCGGAGCTGGCCGGACAGACCGTAGATACCGTGATGGATGAGCTGGCGAAAGCCGTGCTTCAGGCCTTATTGAACGACTTGACCCGGCAGTTCCAGGGCTGTTCCAGCGGCGAACCTTACTATGCCCCTTTACTAAAAGCCAACGCCTTTGAACTGGATTCGGATTATCTGCCCGATTTGATGCCGGACTATGACGGGGAATACCTGCTCGTCCCGCGCCTGCAGCAGTATATCCGTATGCTCCTGACCCAGCCGACAGCAGACCTTTCCTGGCAGGACGCCTATCATCAGGCTGTCCGTGTTTATAATTTGGGCATAGCCCGACAAATCGCCGGCCTGGATGATGCGGTAAAGCGCGTCGGGAAGCGGGATACGGTCTTGCAGTACGGGTTGCAGTATGCCGCAGCCGATACGGAAAATTACCGGAGCGACGTCGAACTGGCGGCCAACTATGGAAAAATCATCGGCAAAGAACGGATGGAACATTATTTTTCCGTAGCCGATACCGCCCGAAGCCACTTCAAAAAGACCCAGAACTTTGCCCTGTACAAGGACTTGCTCCAGAGCTGCCTGAAACACATCGATGAAGAAGCGGAACCGCGCCGTCAGAGCGTGCAGCGCGAATTGGACCAGTTCCGCTCCCAAATCCAGGAGGAAGACTTGTCCTGGCTGGACCCAATCCAGGCCTGGCTCGACCATGGCAACCTGACCATCGTCGAAGACTACCTGCACCGCTGTGCTCACAAGAGCCCTCGTGAAATGAAGCTCATCCTGAATTATCAAGGTGATTTCGGCCTGAAGACGTTCACGCAATTCCTGGAACAGTACCAGGCCGAATTCGATTTGTGCAACAAGAATAAAAAATTATCTCTAAAGAATATTTATGACCAGAAACCGGGAATCCGCAATAAACGGGTCCATGACCGCCTAAACCGCAAGGAAAAGGACGGCCTCGACTTCGTCGAAGCCTGGTCGGCTGAATCCAGCGCCCCCGGCAAATCGATGAAGCCCTTGTTAGAGGGCCTGGGATATGGGAACATCGCCGATATCCAGGTCAGCCGGGCCGAAAAGAATTGTACCTGTTACAGTGTGAAGTTCGAAAAGAATCCGCCCCGGTTCCACCATCCCTTTGCCGTCTTTGGCAGCGGCGCCTACTACAATGGGCTGAATGTCGTCCTCTTCCGGGGCAGCCACACGCCGCAGAGCATCGTCAATGAAATATCCCAGCTCAGTGTAGCCAAAGAAAAGGGGACCCTCTTTTTCCTCGACTCCGCCCTGACCCTTTCGGATCGGCGCGAATTGGCCAGACTCATGAAGACCAACCTGGATATGCAGAACGTCTTGGTCCTGGACCGGGTCCTGGCCCTGTACCTGACGCATTTTGAAAAGAACGACCGCAACGATAAGCTGCTGGCCCTGGCATTGCCCTTTGCCTATGTCCAGCCCTTCATCAGTGAAGCCCGGATTCCGCCGGAAATGTTCATTGGCCGGTCGGCTGAATTGGCAGCCATCCAGGACATGGCCGGCCCGGTCTTCGTCTATGGCGGCCGACAGCTGGGCAAGAGTGCCCTCCTGCGGCAGACCCGTTACCTGGCCCACCATCCGGAACAGGGAAACTATGCCATTTACCTCGACATCAAGAACAAAGATGGCGACGCTGTCTTAGGCGATACGTGCGACGAACTCCGGCGGGCAGGCATCCTGAACAAACATGTCCGGACGTGGGATGAACTGGGGCGGAGCTTGAAAGACCTGTGGTCACAAGAAAAGAAAAACATCGACAAGCTCATGATCCTCTATGACGAATCGGACCATTTCCTCGTCGATGCGGCGGCTCAGCAGAACCGTCCTATTGAAGTGCTGAAGGACATCCGCGACTACGTGCCGGGCCATTTCAAATTCATCTTTGCCGGCCTGCACAACGTCATCCGCTTCGACCGGAGACAGTTAGGCGATAATACCGTCTTCGCCCAGCTGGACCACCTGGTCGTCAAGCCCTTCGGCTACCTGGAAGCGAACGAACTCCTCTTAAAACCGCTCAGCTACCTGGGTTTTGAAATCCGCAACCAGGATATCATCAGCACTATCCTGGCCCAGACCAATTACTTCCCGGGACTGATCCAGTATTACGGCAAGAACCTCGTCGAAAGTATCCGCAGCCAATACAAGAACCAGCTCTTCACGGACTGCAATACGCCGCCTTATCCATTGGATGAAAGCTACTTGAAAGACTTGCTGAAGGACGAAAAAATTCCGGCAGAAAATCGATGACCTGTTCATGATTACCCTGGAACTGGATGCGGACAATTACTATGCCATCATCGCCCTCGTCGTCGCCTATCAGTACCAGTATGAACAGCAGCGGGTCGTGCCGGTCACCCTCGACACCATCCGGGATGTGTGCGCCGCTTACGAAGTCCATAAAATCGCCGACATGCGAGATAAACAGCTCCAGGCCCTGATTGATGAAATGACCGATTTGAACATCCTCCATCAGGAAGAAGGCGGGAAGGGCTATGTCTTCAACCGCTACAACTTCTACATGATGATGGGCGATTGGGACGATATCGAAAGGAAGCTGAGAGAATATGGAAACGCGTGAATGGAATGAAGGAGCCGGCAATATCTGGTGGCGTGAAGTCGCCGGACCTCATAAATATGTCAAGGAAATCGCCAGGGCCATCCTGGACCAGCAGTGCCTGGCCATGGATGCCGACTTAGATGATGACGTGTTCACGGAAGCCCTGAAAGACCGCATTTCCAGCTATGACTGTGACTGCCATTACGTGCGCATCGCTGCCGATGATTTTGACGATGTCAATGCCTTTACAGCCTTCATCGCCCAGCAATATGCACCCCAGTTCCGCTTCGACCCCTTAGATGAATCGCCGCTGACCAGCCTGATCCGTCAGTCCGGGCTGCAGCATTACGTCTTTTTATCGATTCCGCTTCCGGTGACTGTCCCTGGCTGGCCCAGGCTGCCGCTGCCGTAGGCCGCTTGGCCGGCCGGGAGGGGAGTGCCTGGGTCTTCCGGGCCCCTTCTCCGGTCCTGGCAGCCTGGGACAAGATGGCCGGTGTACACCTCCTGGACCGCAAGCACTACCTCTATCATTATGATATCCAGTATTTCGCCATGACCTGTCTGCGCGATACAGAACTCAACCTGTGTCAGCAGTACTATGCCGCCGACATCATCGCCAAAATCGTCGGCATGGATGGCCGCCTCTGCCTGGCCCTGGCCCGGCAGGACCTGTACTTCCACCCGGAAAAATGTCATGCAAGAGCAAAATCTATCGGTCGACTTGGTGCCAATCCTCCTGGAAACACAGATGCAGCACGTCTTACCTATTCTTGAAGATATCCGCCGTTACTTGATCCGGAAATACGAAATGATGATACAGCAGATACTGCCTCAGCAGGACGAATACGGAAAAGAACTGAACCGGCCTACGGACCTGGAACTCCGCCACCTGCAGCACTACCTGAGGGGGCGGGGCTTTTTCTTTCAGGAAAAAGACGACGACTGGTTCCAGTGCGCCTACCAGGCACGGAACGACATTTCCCACCTGAACGTGCTGCCGACAGACCAGCTGGATAAGTTATTTTACATTCAGCAAAAAATCCATTGAAAACGTTCGTTCAAGTATAAAAAGCCGCCAGCTCATGTTAAATCCCCTTAAGACTAACACGAGCTGGCGACCCTTTCTTGAAGTCTGTCTAAAACATGATGAACTTATTCTCATGAGATAGTTCGATGTATTCGGTTTTCCTCGCGAAAGCGGGGTGATCGGCATGAGTGTATACGAAGCATTATCCTTGATGATAGCTTTTGCTACGCTTATTGTGCTGGTTATTTCAGCTAGTAAGAAATAATTTATGAACT
>ENA-OQCL01001095-OQCL01001095.1-human-gut-metagenome-genome-assembly--contig:-NODE-1095-length-10666-cov-2.793908_pt1 | contig 10666 bp, 11 predicted proteins | sample MGYA00242502_ERZ504586 | MGnify/ENA primary metagenome ERZ504586 (study PRJEB26092, sample SAMD00036316) | human gut metagenome | host: Homo sapiens | study: EMG produced TPA metagenomics assembly of... | reverse complement strand
ATACCACAAATTTTGACCATAGGGAGGTTGCTATGGCAAAGGCCGGCGTTACGCGACAAGCAGTCTATGACTACATCCGCTCCTACATTTCCACCCATGCCTTTCCGCCCACAGTCCGGGAAATCTGCACAGCGCTCAACCTAAAATCCACCTCCACTGCCCACATGCATTTACAAAAGCTAGAAGATGAAGGAAAGATCAAGCGTAATCCTTCCATGCAGCGGTCCATCGAGCTTTGTGAGCCCAAGCCGGAGCTATGCCGCAATCTGCCTTTGGTGGGCGCAGTAGCAGCCGGTTCGCCAATTTTGGCAGTGGATAATATCCAGGAGTACATTTCCTTGCCCGCCGGTCTCCTACATGGCGCGGATGAAGAAGAAGCCTTCCTGCTTCAGGTCAATGGCGAAAGCATGATCCTCGCTGGGATCAACCATGGGGACCTACTGGTGGTGCATCGGGGCCTAAAGGCAGAAAACGGCGATATCGTGGTGGCGCGGGTAGGAGAAGATTCCGCCACGGTTAAGCGGATCTTTTTCGAGCAGGATGCAATTAGGCTCCAGCCGGAAAAACCCGTACATGGAGCCTATCTACGCAGGATACCAAGATGTGGCCATCGTTGGCAAGGTCATCGCCTTACTGCGGCGGTATTAAAGGCGCATCTCCCCTGCCTTTACAAGGGCATCCACAGCAAACATAGCGCCCATGCGGCCATGGGCATAGGTGAGGCCGCCCTGGACATAAGCGGTGTAAGGGCGGTGATGGGGCCATCTGCGCTTAATTCGATGGACGATCCCTGGTACAAACGGCGGCCGGCAAGCCCATGATCGACCTGGCTTTGGATAGCCCAGGCGATATCCCCAGGGGTTTCCGGGGTGACGAAGCTATCGATGGGGGCCGCTTGCTGAATGCTTTTGCAAAAAGGCAATCAGCCATTGGCATCTTGGAAGCGCAGCGCCTGTACGATATCGCTGCGAGGGGCGTCGCTTGCGGGCATGCTGACTAGCCCGGCCCGTTCAAATACCCCGGCAAAAAGCACGGCGGACTTTAGGCTTTGCGCCACCGTGTGGGGGCCATAAAAAGCCCCTGATAGTAGGGCCGGTAGCTGGCATCATAGCTGCCTACCTCCCTGCCCATACCCGGCACGGTCAAGCGGCCCTGGATCCGGTCGATGGCGGCGCTGGTGCCGGCGATATAGCCGCCGGTGGGCGCGATGCCGCCGCCGGGGTTCTTGATGAGGGAGCCGATCAGCACGTCCGCCCCATAGGCGCTGGGTTCATTGGGCTGGGTAAATTCTCCATAGCAATTGTCCACCACGATAAACGGGGTGGGTTTTTTTGCCGGATCGCCTGGAAAATTGGCGCCATTTCCTGGGGAAGCAGGGCGTTGCGCCAGGCATAGCCCCGGGAACGCTGCAAATAGACCACCTTTATACTAGGATCTTCCAAGGCCGCCAGAACCTTGGGCAGGTCAATGGCATCTTCCGTTAGATCCACCTGCCGGTATTGGATACCCAGCCGCTTTAAAGAGCCCGGCTCGTCCCCGGCAATGCCAATGGCCGATTCCAAGGTATCATAGGGCTTGCCGGTGATGGACAACAAGGTATCCCCCGGTTCCAGCAAGCCGGAAAGGGCGGTGAAGATCGCGTGGGTGCCGCTGGTAAAATGGGGCCGCACCAGGGCATCCTGGCATTGGAGGCTATGGGCAAAGACCCGATCCAGCGTATCCCGGCCGATATCATCGTAGCCATAGCCGGTGGTAGGGGTAAAATGCCGCTGGGCAACCCCTTCCTTTTGGAAGGCAGCAAGGACCCGCGCGGTATTCTCCGCTTCAATGGACTCAATACGGGCAAATACCGGGGCAAGGCTTGCCTCGGTATCCAATACGATGCAATGCTCTTCTCCCCCACCCCCAAGGTGCGATAAGGGGCCGGTATTGGCATGGTGCTCCATGATTTTATTCTTCCTCCTTCACGGGTTCCTGGTTGGTAAGACGATGCGCCGCTGGGGCGTAATGGTGGAAACGGCGTGCTTGTAGATGAGCATTTGCTTCCCGTCCACTTCCGCCAGGATCACAAAATTGTCATACCCCAACACGATGGCATGGTTGATTTGGTACCCATTGGTCACATGTATGGTAACCGGGGTCCGCTCCCTTCTGGCAGCATGCAGGAAGGTATCCTGTAAATTGATGGGTTTGGGCATATTAAACCTCCTTGCGGAAGAGCCCGCAGGCCATATCCACCAGGGCTTCCGGGGTATATTGGGTAATATCCAGCCAATGGATGCGGGCATCCCGGCGGAACCAGGTCATCTGCCGTTTGGCAAAGTGCCGGGTCTCCTGCTTGATGGCCGCCACGGCCGCTTCCAAGCTTGTGTTCCCCAGCAAAATAGGCGAACAACTGCTTATAACCTAATCCCTGTAGGGCAGGCAAGGCAGGGTCCAACCCCTTTCCCAAATGGAGCGGGCTTCTTCCACAAGCCCTTGCTCCAGCATCTGGTCCACCCGCTGCTCGATGCGGGCATATAGCAAAGGCCTAGGCATGGTAAGCCCCACCATGGTAAGCGCATAGGGGCACGGCGCAGAGGCAGTTTGAGAAAAGGCTGCGCCAATGGGCTTGCCGGTGAGCTGCTTGACCTCTAACGCGCGAACGATCCGCTTGATGTCGTTGGGGTGTAGCCGCTGGGCAGAAGCAGGGTCCTCTTGCTGAAGCCTTGGCGTATAGGCTGCCGGGCTCCCCGCTGCTCCTGGGCTTGCAGGGCTTGGCGGCAGGGTTTCCATCCCCCTGGGGTTTCTGTAAAATCCAGCGGACTGGTCAGGGCGGAAATATACAACCCCGTCCCCCCCACCACCAGCGGAAAGATATGGGCTTGCTGCAATCTGCGGATGATGGCCGTTGCTTGCTGCTGGTAGGCAGCCACGCTGAATTTTGCTCCATCTACTTCGGCTACATCCAGCATATAATGGGGGACCCCCTCCATCTCTTCGCGGGTGGGTTTGGCAGATCCAATGTCCAGCCCTCGATAGATCTGAATGGAATCTGCGGAGATGACCTCCCCGCCCAGGCGTTTTGCCACCTGCACCCCCAAGCTGGTCTTGCCGCTGGCGGTAGGCCCCAGGATGATCCCTAGGGGCGCTTTGTTTGTCTGTTCCATATGGTTATAATACCCGCTTAAAGAGCTTTTCAAATTCCAACCGGGTCATCTGGATCATCACAGGTCGGCCGTGGGGGCAAGTCATGGGAACCCCTTGGGCCGCATATTGGGCCAACAACGCCTCGATCTCATCCGGCGCCAGCCTGTCCCCCCGCCTTGACGGCATGTTTGCAGGCCATCTGGATAAGGGCGCCTCGCTTAAGATCCGTCGCCCGCACGCTGCCCTGGCGTTCCAGATACGCCAACGCCTCCCGAAGGAAGTCTCCAGCATCCGCCCCTTCTCCCATAAAGGAAGGGACTGCTAAGATCCGCACGGTAAGGGCGCCAAACTCCTGGAGCTGGAATCCCAGCTCCTCAAAGGCAGCTAGGTTATCCAGCAGCAGGGCGAAGGGGCCCGGCTGAAGTTTGACCTGGATGGGCAGCAACAGCATCTGGGACGCGCCGGCCAGTTGGCCGGCCATGAGGGATTCATACAGCCTACGCTCATGGGCTGCGTGCTGATCGATGAAGAATACCCGATCCCCCTGCTGTACCGCCCAGTAGCATTCGAATAATTGCCCCACCACCCGATAGGGCGCAATGCCAAAGTCCATAGCTTCCTGGACAGGCGGCTCTGCCGGTTCTGGCGGAAGGACCTCCTGCTGGGGCGCAGGCGTCACCGGGGATTGGGACGCTGGTTCGTTGGCATATCCCTTTGGCGAAAGTATGGGCAAAGCCTCCCGTCGCCATTCTTGGGACACCCCCGGTTCCCCTAATAACCCATCGAATTGGGAGGTGGTACGAGCTGTTCCCAGCTTTTCCTGCAATGCATTCAGCTCCGAGGCGGGCATGGTGGAAAAGGCAGCGCCGGGGGTCGCATCAGCTTGTTTCCCTTCGGGGAAATGGCTGACCATTTTGCGGAAGGGGGCGATATCCGCCTTTTGCACCAAGGGCGCCACATGGTCGCCTAAGGCCATGCGGGTGGCAACGGTCACAGCCCGGAATACCTGCTCTTCGTCCTTAAAACGGACTTCCATCTTTTGGGGATGCACGTTCACATCCACGGCTTCCCAGGGGATGCTAAGATCCAGCACATAGAAGGGGAACTTTCCGCTCATGAGCCGGGTCTCAAAGGCCCGCTGCACCGCAAAGGACACCCGCTGGGAGCGGATGTAGCGTCCATTCACAAACAGGGATTGGTGCAAGCGGTTGGGCCGGGCTAGCTGCTCGGTGCCTACAAAGCCGGAAACCTCCAGTTGGCCGTAGCGGTAGCTGACGGGCCGAAGGTTGGCCAGCACCTCGCTGCCGTATACGCAGTGTATGGCATGTTTTAGCTGGCCGTCCCCGGCGCTTTGGTAGACCTGCTTGCCGCTGTTTAGGAAGCGAAAGGAAATATGGGGCTTGGCCAGGATGATGCGGGACAATAGATCCCCAATGGCGGCGGCTTCCGCCCGCTGGCTTTTCAAAAACTTCCTGCGGGCAGGCACGTTATAAAATACGTCCTCTACCTCAATGCTGGTGCCCCCGGCGCAGGCGGCCGGTTGGCAGGAGCGCACCTCGCCCCCATGGATCACGATGTTGGTGCCGGATTCCGCCTGCTGGGTACGGGTGGTCAAAGATACCTTAGATACCGCTGCAATGGACGCCAAGGCTTCCCCCCGGAATCCCAAAGTCTGGATCTGGTCCAGATCCGCCGCGCTGGCGATCTTGCTGGTGGCATGGCGTAAAAAGGCCACGGGCACCTGGTCGGCTTCGATGCCGGAGCCATTGTCCGTCACCCGCAAATAGGATATGCCGCCCTCTTGGATCTCCACCGTGATGGTGGTAGCGCCTGCGTCGATGGCGTTTTCCACCAGCTCCTTCACAATGGAAGCTGGCCGTTCCACCACCTCGCCGGCAGCGATCTGGTTGGCGATCTGTTGGCTTAATACCTGGATCTTTTGCATGAATTACCGCAGCTTTGCACGCATGTGCAGGTCGTAAAGGGTATTAAGGGCCTCCATGGGGGTCAGGGCGTTGATGTCCAACCCTTGCAGGTCCTTGATGATGTCATCGGAGCCGGCAGAGCCGAACAGGGTCAATTGCTGATCCGGTTCCTCCCCCTGGGCCGATTCTAAAATGGCCCGGTGGTTGATATCCGAAGCCTCCAACTGGGCCAGGATCTCCTTAGCCCGGGCGATCACCTCATCGGGCAGCCCGGCCAGCCTAGCCACCTGGATGCCAAAGCTCTTATCCGCGCCCCCTCGGACGATTTTGCGTAGGAAGATGATATCCTCCCCCACCTCTTTCACCGAGACCCTGTAGTTTTTAACGCCGGGGATCTTGCCTTCCAGCTCTGTCAGCTCGTGATAGTGGGTGGCAAACAGGGTCTTGGCGCCGCACTTTCCCCGGTCTGCAATGTGCTCCAGCACCGCCCAAGCGATGCTCAGGCCATCGAAGGTACTGGTGCCCCGGCCGATCTCGTCGATGATGAGGAGGCTGTTTTCTGTGGCATGGCGCAGGATGTTGCTCATCTCGCTCATTTCCACCATAAAGGTGCTTTGTCCTGCGGCCAAGCTATCAGAAGCGCCGATCCGGGTAAAGATCCGATCCGTAATGGGGATGGACGCGGCGGTGGCGGGAACGAAACTGCCGATATGGGCCATTAAGGTGATCAGGGCCACCTGGCGCATATAGGTGCTCTTGCCCGCCATATTGGGGCCTGTAAGGATCAAAAGCCGGTTATCCCGTTTATCCAGCAGGGTGTTGTTGGGAATAAATCCCCCCTTCATCCCCTGCTCCACCACAGGATGGCGGCCGCCAGTGATCTCCAGCCGACCCTTCATTTGCAGTTGGGGCCGGGTATAGCCGTGCAGGAACGCCGCCTGGGCCAGGCTATAGTAGGCGTCCAGGGTGGAAAGCAGCCGGGCGTTCTCCTGTAAGCGTTCTATGCAGGCGCCAAGGGTCTGGCGGATCTCCAGGAAAAGGGTATATTCCAGGGCGATGGACTTTTCCTCCGCTCCCAGGATGGTATCCTCCAGCTCCTTCAGCTCCGGGGTGATGTAGCGCTCGCAATTGGCCAGGGTCTGCTTGCGCTGGTAGGAATAGGGCACCTGATCCGCAGCGGCCCGGCTTACCTCGATATAGTATCCGAATACCCGGTTATAGCCGATCTTTAGGGTCTTGATGCCGGTGCTAGCCCGCTCGTCGGCCTCCATTTTGGAAAGCCAATCCTTGCCGTTGCGGGAGGCGGCCCGGTAGGCATCCAACTTTTCGTCGTAGCCGTCCCGGATAAAGCCCCCCTCCTTTACGCTCACCGGCACATCGTCGTCGATGGCCCGGCGAAGCAGGGTTGCGATATCCTCCATGGGGTCTAAAGCATCCCGAATGCGCCCCAATTCCCCGGAATGCAGCATCCCCAGGATAGGCAGCAGCTCGGGTATCCGCTCCAGGGAACGGGCTAAAGCCTGGCAGTCCCTGGCGTTTACAGAGCCATAGGCGATACGGCTGCACAGCCGTTCGATGTCATATACCGAGGAAAGAGCTTTGCCCAGGGCATCCCGTTCCACGGGATGGGAATAGAGGGCCTCCACTGCGTCCAGCCGGCTGTTGATGATGGCAATATTCTGTAAGGGCTGTTCGATCCAGGCCCGCAGCTTGCGGCCGCCCATGGCGGTAGCGGTCTGATCCAGAAGGTATAGCAGGGTATGTTTTTTGCTTCCATCCGCCCGCAAAGGGGTAGTCAGCTCCAGATTCCGGCGGGAGGCGGCGTCGATGCGCATATATTTGCCTGGGGAAACCACCCGGACGTTACGGATGTGGGTCAAAGCATTCTTCTGGGTGTCTTCCAAATAGGACAGCAACGCCCCAGCGGCGGAAATGCCACAAGTGATCCCATCGCAGCCCAATTCCTTAAGGTTAGCCTTTTGGAAATGCCGCAGCATACGGCTTCCTGCCAGGCTTTCGTCAAAGGCGTCGCTGCCTAGGCACTGGAGATAATAGCTGCTTTGCAGCCGCTTTACCAACAGCTCCTGCAAAAACAAGGCGTCGTTTGCCACCAGTTCCGTTGGCTGGATCCGGGCCAGCTCGTCCATCAGCTCACCCGCCCAGTTGCTCCCGTGGAGTTCCAGCACATAAAACCCGCCGGTGGATACATCGCAATAGGCCATGCCCAGATCCGTTTCAGATAGATATAGGGCCGCCAAATAATTGTTTTCCCGCTCGGAAAGCATGCTTTCTTCAATGACTGTACCCGGCGTGATCACCCGGATCACATCCCGTTCCACCAGGCCTTTGCTCTCCTTTGGATCGGTCATCTGCTCGCAGATGGCCACCTTATAGCCCTTGGAAATAAGCCGGTTTACATACATTTCCACCGCGTGGAAGGGTACGCCGCACATGGGCGCACGCTCAGCAAGGCCGCAATCCCGCCCCGTGAGCACGATTTCCAGCTCCTTGGAGGCGGTGAGGGCGTCCTCGAAAAACATCTCATAGAAATCTCCCAGCCGATACATCAGGATGCAGTCCGGATATTGCTCCTTTACCTGCATGTATTGCTGCATCATAGGGGTCAGTTTCGCGGGCATAGGTCTCCTATTCTCAGTTTTTTCAGTGCTTACAGCCTGGGCAAGTGGCGCAACTGCCGGTGCAAGAGGCGTCCTGATTGGCGTCCAGGTCCGGGTCCTCCATGCCGATGCAGGCAGCGATGGTCTTATTCACCTGCCGCATGAGGAATTGAAAATTCTGTTGCGCTTCCACCATGGCTTGGAAAATGGGATCTGTTAATAGGGTGCTTTGGATCTCGTCCAATTCCCTGCCCAGCTCCATGAGGGTATCCTTGTCCCCCTGGTCCTGCTCCATCATGGAAACGATGGTCTCCCGCTTTTGGGTATATTGTTCCATCAAGGCTTGGATGCCTGCGTTGGCGTCCACAGCGGCCTGAGCGTCCATCATGGCGCGGAATTCTTCGGATTCGCTTAACGCGAGACCCAATTCTTGGGCTTTTTCTATAATCATAAACCTTGTTCCCTTTCTGAAGATACCTTATATTATAGTAGCTCGCCTAGAAGCGAATTTGCCTGGGTTGCGGTAATGCGGACCCGCCGAAGCTGGCCCAGCATGGTTTCATCTCCTGGGAAGTACACCATTTTAAAGCATGGGAGCTTGCCAAAGGCCATGATCTGCGTGCCTCGCCGGTCATAGCCCTCCACCAGCACCTCCCCTCCTCGGCCTAGGAAATGGGCGTTGTGCTGCTGCAAGGTGGCGGCGATCGCCTCGTTGAGCCGGGCCAAACGCTCCTTTTTGATTTCCTCAGGGATCTGATCCTCCATACGGGCGGCAACCGTGCCTTCCCGGGGCGAATACATAAAGGTATAGGCGGCGCTGAAGCCTACCTCTTCCACCAGGCGCAGGGTATCCTGAAAATCTGCTTCCGTCTCCCCAGGGAACCCTACGATGAAATCCGTGGTGATCTCTATGCCGTCCACCCGTTTGCGCAGGGCGTCCACCAGCCCCAAGTATTTCTCCCGGGTATAGCGGCGATTCATAGCTTGCAAGATCCTGGTGCTGCCGGATTGGACCGGCAGATGGATGTGGTTGCAGACCTTAGGCAGGCTTCCCATGGCCTCGATGAGGGCGGGCGACAGGTCCTTAGGATGGGAGGTCATAAACCGGATCCGAGAGATGCCTTCCACCGGATGGAGCTTATGTAGCAACGCCGGAAAATCCATGGCCCCCCCGTCCCCCTGATAGGAGTTAACGTTTTGTCCCAACAAGGTGATCTCCTGGTAGCCGGCCTTCGCCAGGCCCTGGACCTCCTCTAAAATGCTATCGCTGCGCCTGGAGCGCTCCCTCCCCCGCACATAGGGGACGATGCAATAGGTGCAAAAATTATCGCACCCATACATGATGGTCACATTGGTGGAAAAGCGGCTCTCCCGCAGGACAGGAAGCCCCTCGGCGATCTCCCCATCGCTTTGGGTCACCGAAAGCACCCGCTTGCCGGACAGGGCTTCTTCCAATAGGATGGGAAAGCGGTGGAGCTCATTGGTGCCAAATATCATATCCACAAAGGGAAAGCGCTTATAGAGCCGGGCGGCTACATCCTTTTGCTGCATCATACAGCCGCAAACGGCAATGCAAAGGGAAGGGTTCTCGTCCTTTTGTTTTTTCAGGGCCCCCACGTTGCCAAAGACCCGCTTTTCCGCGTGCTCCCGGATGCAGCAGGTATTGAACAGGATAAAATCTGCCTCCTCCTTAGAAGGGGCAGGTTGAAACCCTGCTTCACACAGCATGCCTGCCAGCTTTTCGCTATCGTGGTCGTTCATCTGGCAGCCGTAGGATTCGATATAATAACGGAGCAACCTGCCCTTGAGGGCTTCGCGCAGCCGAAGGGCGGCGGCCCTGCTTTGGGCAAGGGATTCTTGGGAAACAAAACAGGTTCGCGCATATAAACTCCTTTTTACAGAATCATCCATGATTATTATAGCCGGTTTCCCCATGTCACGCAAGCGCGCATCCTCCATCCTGCCCTTGTGAGATCCTTAATCAGCCGAAGAAAAAGCCCAACTTTTCATGACAAAGAGCCGAAAGACAGCACAGATAAATATAAAATAGAAGCAAAAAAATCCACCCGCAAAAAATAAAAAAGCAACCAGTTTTTTAAAAACGATATTGCAACGGCAAAAAAGTGCTGTATATTTGTAAACGTCGCGTGACGCACAAAGTAATGCAGCGGGGTGTAGCGCAGTCTGGTAGCGCACGTGCTTTGGGAGCATGGGGCCGGGGGTTCGAATCCCTTCACCCCGACCAGAAACGCGGCACCAACAGCGTGGCTCCTTGGTCAAGTGGTTAAGACACCGCCCTTTCACGGCGGCTACAGGGGTTCGAATCCCCTAGGAGTCACCATTTTTCCTGCAATGGCTATGGGCCTTTAGCTCAGTTGGTTAGAGCGGCCGGCTCATAACCGGTTGGTCCGGGGTTCAAGTCCCTGAAGGCCCACCAGCATTATGGCCCGGTAGTTCAGTTGGTTAGAATGCCAGCCTGTCACGCTGGAGGTCGAGGGTTCGAGCCCCTTCCGGGTCGCCATCTTCTTTGCCGTGGGCTGTGCCGGTGTAGCTCAATTGGCAGAGCAGCTGATTTGTAATCAGCAGGTTGCGGGTTCAAGTCCCATCGCCGGCTCCACTTTCCACCTCTGGAAAGCACATGGGTAGGTTCCCGAGTGGCCAAAGGGAGCAGACTGTAAATCTGCCGTCGCAGACTTCGGTGGTTCGAATCCACCCCTGCCCACCAAAAGTCCTTCTCTCCGCCGGAGAAGGCATCATGCGGGAATGGCGGAATTGGCAGACGCGCTAGATTCAGGTTCTAGTGAGGGTTTTCTTCATGCAGGTTCAAGTCCTGTTTCCCGCACCAGATTGAATGTTCATAACGACATTCAGCAACAAGGATAGTCTTTGGGGACTGTCCTTGTTTTCTTTTTGCGGGTTACAGAGGTTGCCGTAAATGTCTTTTGGGGACAAAAGACGATGCTTGCTGGTACTAGAAAAGATAAAGATTAGTTG
>ENA-OQCL01001094-OQCL01001094.1-human-gut-metagenome-genome-assembly--contig:-NODE-1094-length-10667-cov-2.538615_pt1 | contig 10667 bp, 17 predicted proteins | sample MGYA00242502_ERZ504586 | MGnify/ENA primary metagenome ERZ504586 (study PRJEB26092, sample SAMD00036316) | human gut metagenome | host: Homo sapiens | study: EMG produced TPA metagenomics assembly of... | reverse complement strand
ATATCTGCGCCGAATTTTTGGCGGCGGTTGACGTTTGCCGCGGATGCCTATATAATTAAGAAAGGAAAAACGGCGCTGCGGGCGGAAAAGCCCCGAGGGCTCGGGAAGGAGAACGAAACAATGAACGCTGGACAATTTCACAGGTGCCGCACCTTGTGCACGGGCGGACAAACGGGGAGACGGACCCGCTCACGCTGTTCTGGACGGCCTCGGGGCTGGAGGTCAACGTGCGCGGCGGCGAGCTCTGGGTGGAGCTCTCCGCCGACTGGTCGATGTATGAGCCGTGGTACAGCTTCGTCGTCAACGGCGAATTCCTGTCCCGCCGCATGGCGGAGAAGGGGACGCACCGCGTCTGCGTGTTCCGCGGCATGAACCGGAACCGTCAAAAATGTGCGCATCGTGAAGGATACGCAGGCGATGAGCGGCGACCCGGAGAGTCTGCTGCAGATCTGCGCGCTCGAGACGGACGGCAGCTTTGAGCCGGTCGAGCCGCGCGCGCTGAAGCTCGAGTTCATCGGCGACAGCATCACGAGCGGCGAGGGGAGCATCGGCGCGAAGGCGGAGGAGGACTGGGTCTCGATGTTCTTCTGCGCCGAAACAACTACGCGGTCATGACGGCGCAGGCCGTCGGCGCCGACGTGCGCATCCTCTCCCAGAGCGGCTGGGGCGTCGGCTGCGCGTGGGACAACAACCCGCACAACGCGCTGCCGCCGGTCTATGAGCAGGTCTGCGGCCTGCTGACCGGCGCGCGGAACGAAGCGCTCGGCGCGCATAAGCCGAACGACTTCGCGGCCTGGCAGCCGGACTATATCTTCATCAACCTCGGCACAAACGACTGCGGCGCCTTCGACCAGCCCGCGTGGCGCGACCCGCAGACCGGCGAAAGCTTTGAAAACCGCCGCGCGGCGGACGGCAGCTTCTGCGCCGAGGACATCGCGCGGCTGCAGCGGAAGGTCAAGGACTTTTTGTACACGCTGCGGCGCTGCAACCCGAAGGCCGAGCTGGTCTGGATCTACGGCATGCTCGGGCTCGACCTCGCGCCGGCGCTGCAGGGCGCGGTCGAGGCGTACCGGGCGGAAAGCGGCGACGCGCACGCGGCGTTCCTTGCGCTGACGGACGACATCGAAAACCGCGGCTGCCGGAACCACCCCGGCGTCGGCGCGCACCGCACCGCAGCGGCCGAGCTGACGGCTTACCTGAACGGGCGGCGCGGCTGATTTCGGAGAAAAGAGAGCGGACCGGAAACGCCGGCCCGCTCTTTCCCATTTCAAGGACATTTTCGGCCCTGAATCCGGTTGAATATGCATTTGTTGACAATAATTTTGCGGAAAAAGCGTGAAAAGGCGGTGAAAGTGGGAAGCGTTACAGAAAGCGGGCGCGCGCGCTTCCGAAAGCATGCAGGCGCAGCGTCGCCGCAACCCGAGATTTCGGGCGGAATCGCCCGTTTTTCAAGCGGACGGGCCGGAATTTTGTGGTGTAAAAACACCTGTCCTTTACAGTCGAAGAAATGAATCCTGTTCGCAACAATATACGAATACGGCGGGGAAAAGTCGGAAAAAAGGCTCTAAAACGAAACAATCGAAGGGATAAATATACGGAATTTGCAAAAGAATTATCGATTCGACTGCAAAGGAGATTGCAAAGTTTTTGCAAAATGCACTAGAAGCCAAACATTTTGATTTTAGAAATTATTCAAAGTTATTTAACCAAAAAGAAAGCATTCGTCGGTTATGTAAATTTGATAATCATTCGAATATGGCAGGATGCACAAAAGAACATACTCCGAAAACTTGACAGACCGTTATTTGTCACTATACTCTGCAATGAATCTCCGAGGGAGTGCCGGGCAAGGCCCGGCTGAGACAGTGCAAACGGCGGAACGCGGCGCAGGCCGCGCGTCCAAAGAACGGTTTTCTGTTCACGAAAGGAGTGCTTTTATGCGCCATGCGAGAAAAGCGCAGGGCCGGCGGATCCCCCACATCCTGCTCATCACCGTGCTGGTTGTGATGATCTGCGTCGGTTCGGTGGTCACCGTTATGGCCAACACGGTGGAGATCACCGTGCGGGACGACGGGAACACCTATACGTTCAGCATGCTCGGCGGGAATCCGGAAGAGATCCTCGCCCGCGCCGAGACGGAGGGCATGCCGCCCGTTTCGGATATCGATACGTATGAGTTCAACAGGAACGACGGTCTGCTCACGGTGCAGCGCGCGGTGCGCGTCTCCGTAGAGGCGGACGGCGAGACCGCGATGGTCGTTGTCCCGAAGGGGACGACGCTGGAGGATGCGGTGGCGCAGGGCGGCGTTACGCTCGGCGCGCGCGATGTGACGGAGCCGGCGCGGGACACGGCGCTCGACGGTGACACCACGGCTTCCGTGACGCGCTCCAACCGCGTTTTCATTGAGGCGGACGGCAAGCGCCGCATGATCGACCAGCTCGGCGGCATGGTCGCCGACGCGCTCGAGAGCGCGGGCGTCACGCTCGGCGAATCGGACACCGTTTCGCCGGCTGCGGATACGCCGCTGGAAAACGGCATGCGCATCCGCGTCGCACGCTACATCGACGTGACGATCACGGCGGACGGCGAGACCGAGACCTACAGCGTTTCGGCGGAAAGCTACGGCGGTGCGCTTGAGAGCGCGGCATGCGCGCTCGGCGAGCAGGATGAGCTCCGCGTGGAGACGGCGGACGGCGAAAAGACCGTGAAGGCCGGCGACCACGTGGCGGACGGCGCGTCGTTCCGCGTCGTGCGCATCACGAGCGAGGAGGTCACCGAGACCGAGACGATCGCCTACGAAACGGTTTACGAGGACAGCGACGACCTGTATGAGGACGAGACCGAGGTCAAGACCGCAGCGTCGAGGGCGAAAAGGAAGTGACCTACGCGGTCGTTTACGCGGACGGCGAAGAGCGCGGCCGCGAGGTGCTCGAGGAAAAGGTCGTGCAGGAGGCGGAGGATGAAGTCGTCCTCGTCGGCACGAAGACGCGCCCGAGCAGCGGCACGGGCTCCGGCAGCGGCGGCAGCACATCGACGGGCGGCGGCAGCACGTTTGTGGACGCCTCCGGTGAAACGGTCTCCTATGAGTACAGCCTGTACGGCTCCTGCACCGCGTATTATGCGGAGCCGGGCGCCGTGACCTCGATCGGCGCGACGCCGCAGGTCGGCTACGTGGCGGTGGACCCGAACCGCATCCCGTACGGCTCGCTGCTGTACATCACGGCGGCCGACGGCTCCTGGACGTACGGCTACTGCTACGCGATGGATACGGGCGGCGCGGCCATGGCGGGCGACATCGTGGCGGATCTCTACTACGACACGCTTGAGGACTGCACGGCGTTCGGCCGGCGCAACATGAACGTGTACGTCATCCGTTCCGGCTGGTAATCGAATAAGCGAAACTTCAGCGGACAGCTTCGGCTGCCCGCTGTTTTTCTGTTGACGGAGGGATGCGCTTTGTCTACGGCACCGACGGCGCGACGGCCTTCCTCAAGGTTACGGACGACGGACAGGAAAGGCGGTTCGTGTTTTCCGCGGAGGGGCGCGACCCGGCGGAAACGATGGACTTCCTGCGCGTCGAGCCGGGGAACGATTAGAGCATACAGGAAAAGAGAAGGACGGGCGGCTTCGGCCGCCCGTTTCGTCGCTTTCGCACAGCGGCCGGCGGCGCCTCAAGGCACGGGAGGCGGCGCATTTGGAAAAAACCCGGAAAAGCCGCAGAAAATCTGAAAAAATCTTTCCAAAAGGGGTTGCATTTTGGGATTTGCCTGTTATAATAACTAAGCGTGACTGCGACAGATATGCGATGAAGCGGGAGGTTGCGGCCGATACGGCCGGTTTTTTCCCGTGGAGTATGTCCGATTTTAAACCGGGCGACAACAATCGAAGCGAAGCGGCTCCCTGTGTGGAGTGGCGCGCGGAACCATGCGCTGATTTCTAAGGCGCACAGGCCGGACCAAAATGCGCTTTGATGGATTTTTTTATGTGCAGGGTTTGTGTTTTACACCGGCCCGAACGATCCCGGAATTCACGAAAGTGAATGTCCGGTTTTTCTATGGCTCCGGGCGAAACACCCGGAGCAGTGTTTAAAACATAAAAACCCGTACAGCCCGCCAACTTAAAGAATAACAGGAGGCGATTTTAGTGGCAGTCAAGGAAAAGATCAGGATAAGAATTAAGGGTTACGATCATCAGGTCGTCGATCAGTCGGCGGAGAAGATCGTGCAGACCGCGAAGCGCACGGGCGCGAGAGTTTCCGGCCCGGTGCCGCTGCCGACCGAGAAGCAGGTCATCACGATCCTCAGAGCTGTTCACAAGTACAAGGACAGCCGCGAGCAGTTCGAGATGCGTACCCACAAGAGACTTATCGACATCTTAAGACCCAGCAACAAAACCGTTGAGGCGTTGATGGGCTTAGAGCTCCCCGCCGGTGTTGAGATCGAGATCAAACTTTAATCGATTGTCGGCATACGCCGCTCAACCTACAGGCAGGAGGGTCATGTCGGAGCAATCCGACCAATAACCTAACAGGAGGATACAAGAATGCAGAAGGCAATCATCGGCAAGAAAATCGGCATGACGCAGATTTTCGACGAAAAGGGCAGAGTCGTTCCCGTAACAGTTGTGGAAGCCGGTCCCTGTGTTGTCACACAGAAGAAGACTGTTGAAAACGACGGCTATGACGCGATTCAGGTAGGCTTTGGCGACCAGAAGCCGCAGCGCGTTTCGAAGCCCCTCACGGGCCACTTCAAGAAGGGCGACGTCGCCCCGAAGAAGACCCTGAAGGAGTTCAGAATGAGCGACTGCTCGGCTTACAACGTCGGCGACCTCATCAAGGCGGACGTCTTCGAAAGCGGCGACAAGGTCGACGTCACGGGCACGAGCAAGGGTAAGGGCTACGCCGGCGTCATCAAGCGCTGGAACTTCCAGAGACTGAAGGAAACGCACGGTTCCGGTCCGGTTGCCCGCCACGGCGGTTCCAATGGCGCGTGCTCCAGCCCGTCCAGAGTCTGGAAGGGCCTGAAGATGGCCGGTCACCTCGGCGCAGAGAAGGTCACGGTGCAGAACCTGGCCGTCGTCAAGGTGGACGCTGAAAACAATCTGATTGCTGTGAAGGGTGCTATTCCCGGCCCCAACGGCGGTACGGTCGTACTGCGCGACAGCGTTAAAGCGTAAGGGAAGGAGGAATAAAGAATGCCTACAGTAGCAGTTATGAACATGGCGGGCAAGGAAGTTGAAAAGATGGAGCTTTCCGCCGAGGTTTTCGGCATCGAGCCCAACGTTTCCGTCATGAATGATATGGTCAAGGCGTATCTCGCAAACCAGAGACAGGGCACACAGTCCGCTCTCACCCGTGCAGAGGTTTCCGGCGGCGGCAAGAAGCCGTGGAGACAGAAGGGCACCGGCCGCGCGAGACAGGGCTCCACAAGAGCGCCGCAGTGGACGCACGGCGGCATCGTGTTCGCGCCGAAGCCGAGAGATTACACCATCACGCTGAACAAGAAGGTCAAGCGCCTCGCGATGAAGTCCGCGCTCTCGAGCAAGGTTCAGGACAACGAGATGATCGTTGTCGACGCCATCACGACAGAGGGCTACAAGACGAAGAAGATCGCCGAGATGCTCAAGGCGCTCGGCAGCGAGAAGAAGGCGCTCATCGTTCTCCCGGAGGTCGATGCCAAGGTCATCGCTTCCGCAGCGAACATCCCCGGCGTCAAGACCGCGCAGGTCAACACGCTGAACGTATACGACATCCTCAATGCCGATAAGTTCATCGTTGTGAAGGATGCCGTCTCCAAAATCGAGGAGGTGTACGCATAATGAAAGCGCAGGACATCGTCATCCGCCCGATCATCACGGAGAAATCCATGGCCGGCAACGCGGAGAAGAAATACACGTTTGAAGTCTGCAAGGATGCGAACAAGATCGAGATCGCGAAGGCGGTCGAGGAGCTGTTCGGCGTCAAGGTTCAGAAGGTCAACACGCTGAACGTGCGCGGCAAGCTTCGCCGCCAGGGCAGATACGAGGGCTACACCAGATCCTGGAAGAAGGCTGTTGTAACGCTCACAGAGGGCAGCAAGACGATTGAGTTCTTCGAGTCGATGATCTGATCGGCCGGAGAGACCCCGAAGGGCATGAATGGGAAACGGCCCGTTCCCGCAAAGCCAAATAAGGAGAGAAAACACAATGGCAATTATCAACTATAAGCCGACCACGAATGCGCGCCGCAACATGTCCACCACGGACTACAGCGGCCTGAGCAAGTGTGGCCCGGAGAAGAGCCTGCTGGCTCCGAAGAATAAAGCTGCCGGCCGCAACAGCTACGGCAGAATCACCGTCCGCCACAGAGGCGGCGGCAACCGCAAGAAGTACCGCATCATCGACTTCAAGCGCCAGAAGAACGACATGGCTGCGACGGTCCTGACGATCGAGTACGACCCGAACCGCTCCGCGTTCATCGCGCTCGTGCAGTACGAGGACGGCGAGAAGAAGTACATCATCGCCCCGAACGGCCTGAAGGTCGGCGACAAGGTCGTCTCCGGCAAGGATGCCGACATCAAGCCCGGCAACGCGCTTCCGCTTGCGAACATCCCGACCGGTACCTTCGTGCACAACGTAGAGCTCTATCCCGGCAAGGGCGCGCAGCTCGCGAGAGCCGCCGGCATCATGGCGCAGCTCATGGCGAAGGAAAACGGCATGGCGCTGCTGAGACTGCCCTCCGGCGAGCTCAGAAACGTGCCGGACGCGTGCATGGCTTCCATCGGCCAGGTTTCCAATATCGACCACGAGAACGTGAAGATCGGTAAGGCCGGCCGTAAGAGAAACATGGGTTGGAGACCGACCGTCAGAGGTTCCGTCATGAACCCGAATGACCACCCGCACGGCGGCGGTGAGGGCAAGAGCCCTGTTGGTCGCCCGGGCCCGGTTACACCGTGGGGCAAGCCGGCTCTTGGTTATAAGACTCGTTCCAAGAAGAAGGCAAGCAACAAGTTCATCGTTAAGCGCAGAAACGGTAAGTAAGGCACGGAAAGGAGCTTAAAAGAACATGAGCAGAAGCTTAAAAAAGGGTCCTTTTTGTCAGCCCGCACTGCTTAAAAGGATTCAGGCAATGAATGAGAACGGCGAAAAGAAGATCGTCAAGACATGGAGCCGCGCTTCCATGATCTTCCCGGATTTCGTCGGTCACACAATCGCCGTCCATGACGGCCGCAAGCACGTTCCGGTTTACGTGACAGAAGATATGGTCGGTCACAAGCTCGGCGAGTTCGCCCCGACCCGCACCTTCAAGGGTCACGCCGGTTCCAAGACCAGCCGCTGAGAGAAAGGAGCGTATAAAGATGGAAGCAAAAGCAGTTCTGAAGTATACCCGAATTTCTCCCCGCAAGGTTGAGATCGTTCTGGACCTCATCAGAAACAAGCCCGTAGACCTCGCTATGGCGATCCTCAAGCACACCCCGAAGGCGGCGTGCGAAGATCTCGAGAAGCTCCTCAAGAGCGCGATCGCAAACGCAGAGAACAACTTCAACATGGACAGAAACAACCTCTATGTTTCCGAGTGCTTCGTCTGCCCCGGCCCGATGCTCAAGAGAATCCGCCCGAGAGCGCAGGGCAGAGCCTACAGAATTTTGAAGAGAACCTCTCATGTCACACTCGTTGTGAAAGAGAAGGAATAAGCGAGGAGGTCACATTTCATGGGTCAGAAAGTTAATCCCCACGGCTTCCGCGTGGGCGTCATCAAAGACTGGGATTCCCGCTGGTTCGCAAAGAAGGCTTCCTTCGGCGATACGCTTGTTGAGGACTACAACCTCAGAAAGACGCTGAAGAAGCAGCTCTACCTCGCAGGTGTTCCGAAGATTGAGATTGAGCGCGACGCCTCTAAGGTCCGCATTCATATCCACTGCTCCAAGCCGGGCATGGTCATCGGCAAGGGCGGTGCAGAAATCGAGAAGCTCCGCCTCCAGTGCGAGAAGCAGCTCAAAAAGCCGGTTGTCATCAACATCGTTGAAGTGAAGCAGCCGGACCTCAACGCGCAGCTCGTCGCGGAAAACGTTGCACAGCAGCTCGAGAAGAGAATCGCTTTCAGAAGAGCGATGAAGCAGTGCATCGGCCGCTCGATGAAGCTCGGCGCGAAGGGCATCAAGATCATGGTGTCCGGCCGTCTGAACGGCGCTGAAATCGCGAGAAGCGAGCAGTACCACGACGGCACGATTCCGCTGCAGACCATCCGCGCGGACATCGACTACGGCTTCGCGGAAGCCGCTACGACGATACGGCAGAATCGGCGTCAAGGTTTGGCTGTACAAGGGCGAGGTCCTCAACGAGAACCGCAGCCGCAGAAACAGCAAGAAGGAAGGAGGACGTGCGTAATGTTACTTCCCAAGAGAGTCAAATACCGCAGAGTGCACAGAGGCCGTCTCACCGGCAAGGCATACCGCGGCAATAAGGTGACATACGGCGATTACGGCCTGCAGGCCATGGAGCCCGCATGGATCACCTCCAATCAGATCGAGGCGGCCCGTGTCGCCATGACGCGTTACTGCAAGCGTTTCGGTAAGGTCTGGATCAAGATTTTCCCGGATAAGCCGATCACGCAGAAGCCCGCTGAAACCCGAATGGGTTCCGGTAAAGGCTCGCCCGAATACTGGGTGGCCGTCGTCAAGCCCGGCAGAGTCATGTTCGAGCTCGGCGGCGTTTCGGAAGAGACCGCGCGCGAGGCGCTCCGCCTGGCGGGCAACAAGCTTCCGATCAAGTGCAAGTTTGTTTCTAAAGAGGAGGGCTAAGAGTAATGAAAGCTTCTGAAATCAGACAGCTCACCGCTGACGAGCTGAACACAAAACTGAATGACCTCAAAGCCGAGCTCTTTAACCTCAGATTCCAGCTCGCGATTAACCAGCTTGAAAACCCGATGCGCATCTCGGCGGTTAAGAAGGACATCGCACGTGTTAAGACCGTTATCCGCGCGAATGAGCTTAGCAAAGAGAACGCGTAAGGGAAGGGAGGATTAAGCAGTGAGCGAAAGAAACATGAGAAAGACAACTGTCGGCAAGGTCGTCAGCAATAAGATGGACAAGACAATCGTTGTTGCTGTTGAGGACAGTTACAGACATCCGCTTTACAACAAGATCATCAAGCGTACCGTGAAGCGCAAGGCGCACGACGAAGAGAACGCCTGCGGCATCGGCGACAGAGTTCGCATCATGGAAACTCGTCCCCTCTCGAAGGATAAGAGATGGCGCCTGGTTGAGATTATCGAGAAAGCCAAATAATCGGCTTTAGCAGAAGGAGGAATTTACTGTGATTCAGCAGCAGACTTACCTCAAAGTGGCCGACAACACAGGAGCGAAGGAGCTTATGTGCATCCGCGTTCTCGGCGGCACAGGCCGGAGGTATGCAAATATCGGCGACGTCGTGGTTGCTTCCGTTAAAAAAAGCAGCACCCGGCGGAGTTGTTAAGAAGGGCGATGTTGTGAAGGCGGTTATCGTGAGATCCGCTTCCGGCGTTCGCCGTGAGGACGGCACCTACATCCGTTTCGACGAGAATGCGGCCGTTATCATCCGTGACGACAAAACCCCAGGGGCACTCGTATCTTCGGGCCGGTTGCGCGTGAGCTGCGCGACAAGGAGTACATGAAGATTCTTTCCCTTGCCCCGGAAGTTCTTTAATTGGAGGTGTCCTGCAATGAGTAAAGTTCATGTGAAAACCGGTGACACCGTCGTTATCCTCAGCGGTAAGGACCGCGGCAAGAAGGGCAAGGTCATGGCCGTTTCCCCGAAGGAGGGCAAGGTCATCGTCGAAAATGCCAACATTGTTTCGAAGCATGTAAAGCCCCGCAAGATGGGCGAGGCCGGCGGCATCATCAAGGCCGAGTCCGCGATCTACGCGTGCAAGGTTCAGGTTGTCTGCCCCCGCTGCGGCAAGCCCACCCGTGTCGCCCACAAGCTGTATGAGGACGGCACCAAGAGCGCATTTGCAAAAATGCGGCGAGTCGCTTTAATGGGAGGAAGACAAATGGCAAGACTGAATGATTTTTTACAAGGCTGAGGTCGCGCCGCTCTGATGAAGAATTCGGCTACAAGAGCGTGATGCAGATCCCGAAGCTCGATAAAATTGTGATACACGTCGCGCCCGGCGAGGCGAAGGACAACGCGAAGGCGATCGATTCCATCTCCTCCGACATCGCGAAGATCACGGGTCAGAAGCCCGTCGTCTGCAAGGCGAAGAAGTCCGTTGCGAACTTCAAGCTGCGCGAGGGCATGCCGATCGGCGTGAAGGTCACCCTTCGCGGCGAGAGAATGTGGGAGTTCATGGACCGCCTGTTCAACGTTGCGCTCCCGCGCGTGCGCGACTTCCGCGGCATCAACCCCAACGCATTCGACGGCAGAGGCAACTACAGCCTGGGCGTTAAGGAGCAGCTCATTTTCCCCGAGATCGAGTACGACAAGATCGACAAGGTCCGCGGCATGGACGTTTGCTTCGTAACAACGGCTAAGACGGACGAAGAGGGCCGCGAGCTCCTGAAGCTCATGGGCGCTCCGTTCGAGAAGTAAGGAGGGAATACTGTGGCCAAGACTTCAATGAAACTCAAGCAGCAGAGAGAGCAGAAGTTCTCTACGCGCGAATATAACAGATGCAAGATCTGTGGCAGGCCGCATGCCTACCTTCGCAAGT
>ENA-OQCL01001092-OQCL01001092.1-human-gut-metagenome-genome-assembly--contig:-NODE-1092-length-10672-cov-1.925083_pt1 | contig 10672 bp, 13 predicted proteins | sample MGYA00242502_ERZ504586 | MGnify/ENA primary metagenome ERZ504586 (study PRJEB26092, sample SAMD00036316) | human gut metagenome | host: Homo sapiens | study: EMG produced TPA metagenomics assembly of... | reverse complement strand
TGTAGGGATCAAACTCCACGGCGCGCACCGGCACGGAGTTCACCCGTTGCGGAGGATGGTAAACGTCCCCGGCGGGGCAGTTCTCCGAAAAAGCGGGAGTAGAGGGCGGCGGCCTCGGCCCGGGTGGCGGTGCCGTTGGGCGGTAGGTGCCGTCCTCGTAGCCGTCGATGACGCCGGAGCGCTGGCAGGCGGCCACGCTGTTTTTGGCGTAGGCGGCGATCCTGCCCGCTGTCCCGGAAGCTGGCGCTGTCCACCAGGCCGGGCATATCGCGGCCCATGGCGTTGGCGAAGTTCACCACCATCACCGCCATGTCCTGGCGGCTTAAGGGCTGGTCAGGCTGGAACCTGCCCCCGCCCACGCCCTGGACGACCCCGGCCTCGGAGGCCCAGTTTACCGCGGCGTTGGCCCAGTGGGAGGCGGACACATCGGAGAAGCTGCCCCGGTACTGGTACTGGGCCAGCTCGCTGGAGGTGAGGACAGTGCGGGCCATCATCAGGGCGAAGGCGCCCCGGGTCAGCTGTTCCCCCGGGGGAGAAGGTGGTGCTGCTGGTGCCCTGGAGGATGTCCCGGTAGGAGAGGTCGTAGACCGCGTCCGCGTACCAGGCGCCGGCGGGCACGTCACGGAAGGTGGCGGCCTGGGCGGACAGGGGCAGGGCCGCCCCCAGCAGGGCGGCAGACAGGGCCAGCGCCGCCAGCCTGCGGCGTGTTTGTTTCCTCATTACAAGACCTCCTCATGGGGATACTTGGAGTTACTATACCATATTTTTGTGAAAATGTCCAGAATGATTTCCTAACTCATGGGAATAAAATGGAAAAACTGGGCAAATCGCGGCAAGGGGACGCTTTTGTTGCATTTTGCCGCGTTTTCCTGTATGATGGTGGCGAAAGCAAACTTCATATTCTTACGCTTGGAGGGTCCCTTATGATTTGTCCCAAATGCGGCAGAAACAACCCGGACGGCATGGCCTGCCCCTGCGGCGCGCCCTTGCTCTCCTCCAACCCGGCGGTGAACCTATTGAAGAGCCTGGGCTCCTCGCCCCTGTTTTTGGCGGCGGCGATTCTGGCCACGGCGGCGCCGTGCTCTTCATCCTGGCCCTGGTGACATCGGGAGGGCAGTACGTAAGCGGCCTGATTTCCTTCCGGTACACCATCAACGGCCAGGAGTTCGTCTACCCCGGCGTTGGCAACGACTTGGCGCGGTGGTGCTGGGCTCCCTGCTCTTCGCGCTGCCTGTGCTCCTGGCGGCCCTGGGCATGTGGCTGTTCTACGGTTCCAGCCGGAACCGGCATACGGGGAACGTCTCCACCGCGGGGCTCACCATCTGCAAGGTCATCGCCATCGCGGCGGTGGTGCTGTGCATTGTGGCCGCGGCTCTTTACGCCATTTGCTTCTGCTTTTGATGATCTTCTCCAACGCTTTCAGCGAGTGGATCTACTACAACAGCGGGGAGTATGTGCCCGCCGGGCTGTTTGTGGGCCTGGCCCTGGTGGCCCTGGTCCTTTTTCGTGGGGGCTTATGCTGCTGCCCATTTTCTTCTACTTCGGGGTCATCAAGGCGCTGAACCGGATGAAGCGCACCGCCCGCACCGGGGAGCCCAACGACAAGGTGAGCTATTACGTTATGGTGTTCCTGTTCATCCTGGCTGTGTTTGGCGCCATAGGCGGCCTGGTGGGGCTGTTCAGCAATTTCTGGGGCGGGGCCTCCAGCCTGTGCTACGCGGCGTTTTATGTGCTGTGCGCCCTGCTGCTGAACAAGTACCGCAACAAGATGACCATGCTGCGGTATCCCCCGGTGCAGCCGGTGTACGCCGCCCCGGTCGGGACGGCCCAGCCGCCGTACCAGCCGCCGTATCAGCATTATGGGCAGCCCTACCAGGCGCCCCAGCGGCCCCAGGGGCAGCCTTACGCGCCCCCTCCAGTACCGCCCCAGCCTGTGCCCCCGCAGCATGCCCCGGCGCAGGGACAGCCCGCGGCTCCTGTGCAGCCGGTTGTTCCCGTGCAGCCCGCCGCGCCCCAGGAAAAGAGCGAGGGCGCGCCCACGGAAAATCAAGAATAAAACATGATTTTTTATGCCCGTAACTTTGTGCTTCATAAAAGATAAGCACAAGGTTATGGAACATAAGATACCGTTGGAAACATACTTCGCCGGACTGCTTCAAAAAGTGGAATGGCAGATACAGGAATACGAGGACACCGCAGCGGACACGCTGACGCTCTGCCGCCTATGCGTGGACTACCTGCAAGAGATACTGGGCGAACTCAAAACCTTTATAATCTCCTACCCGTTCGCCAGCACGGAAGAAGAAATACACTTCTTCAAGGAACTGAAACCGCTTTTAGCGAGCAAAATCATCTATTACAATACCGTTTACAAGATAGAGGTGCGCTTCCCCAGCGGCAGCGAGGACGTGCAGCGGGACTACCTGCTGTCGGAAACCGACCGGATTTCAAGGTCGTTCCAGCGGAACTTGGCGTTCTACCAGTACCACCGAACGAAAGCCACCTACTTGGACCAGGCAGTATTTCATACGTGGGAAGCCTGACATACAAATCATCGTGGACAGTTTCTATTACGAAACAGACCCACAGTTCAGCACCAGTCACGATTTCAAGGTAGCCAAGATTTTAGCCAACGAACTGCTGGAAATATACCTCACCAACCGTCTGCACGAGCTGGAACGCCGGGAACAGCGCAAGCGGGTGAAGAACGGCTTCATGGGCAGGCTGTTGCGCTGGACGGGGACGAAAAGGGCGTTGGTGGAACTTATCTACGCACTGGACGCCTGCGGCTGTCTGAACAAGGGAACGGTTGATATTAAGGAGATTGTAGCCTACTTTGAATACGTGTTCGACATAGACCTCGGCGACTTCTACCACACCTACATGGAACTAAAAGCCAAGACCAAAGACCGAACGGGCTTCCTCTCCACCCTGAAAGACAGGTTGCTGATGCGCATGAGGGAGCAGGATTAGGCAACCGTGCTTTAACAAAATTTATTTCGCCACAGGTGGGTACATCTGTGGCGTTTTATTTTTCAGGACACCCGAACTTTGCGGCAAATCAATCAGTTACCGTTATGGAAATAATAACATTCGAGTCCAAAGCCTACAAGGAACTGGACAACAAGATTACCGCCATTGCCGACTACATCTTCAACCACATGGAAACGGCAAGGCAAAGCGAGGAAGACATGTGGGTGGACAGCTACGAGGTCTGCACGTTCCTGAAAATAAGCGAAAAGACCCTGCAACGCCTGCGGGTGTCGGGGACTATCGCCTATTCCAACATCAGGGGACGCTACTTCTACAAGGTCAGCGAGATACGCCGGATGCTGGAAGAACGCCTGATAAGGAGCAACAAGGAGAACATCGACAACCTGATAACCAACCACCAGTTGTATGCTAAGGAAAGAGGAAATCTTAGAAAGGACAAGTAACGGGCTGGCGGTGTTCAAACACTACCTGCCCGGAAACTGGCGCATAGGTCGCAACTTCCTTAACCCGCTGTACGAGGACAGCAAGGCTTCCTGCAACATCTACTTCGACCGCCGGGGCGGTATCTACAAGATGAAAGACTTCGGCAACGACAGTTATAGCGGCGACTGTTTCTTCCTCGTGGGGCAGTTAAAGGGGCTGGACTGCAACCGGGCGGCTGACTTCGTGGAGATACTGGAAATCATCGACCGGGACTTGGGTTTGGGGCTGGCTTCCGGCACTCCGGTTTCCGTTCCCCCGGCAACCGTCCGCCGGGCAGTGCCGGCACAAACCCTGAAGAAACCGTACCGAAAACGCCCAGTCCAAGCCCATACCCTACGTTCCGGGAACCAGGAAGTTACCCCGCTTGCCGAACTGGTGTACTGGCAACAGTACGGCATCACGCCCGAACTGCTGGAACGTTACAAGGTCTGCTCGCTCCGGGAGTATCACAGCGAAACGGCAGAGGGCAAACCGTACACCTACACTTCATCGGTGGCAGAACCCATGTACGGCTACAAGGGCAAACAGCACATCAAGCTGTACCGCCCGTTCTCCACGCCCCGCTTCCTCTACGGCGGCAGCTTCGGCGAGAACTACAGTTTCGGGCTGGAACAACTGCCAGCCAAAGGCGACACGCTATTCATCACGGGCGGCGAGAAAGACGTGCTTTCGCTGGCGGCGCACGGTTTTCACGCTATCTGCTTCAACAGCGAAACGGTGACTATCCCTCCCACGCTGGTCTATCGGCTGACGTTCCGCTTCAAGCACATCGTCCTGCTCTTTGACATGGACAAGACGGGCAGGGAAAGTTCATGCAAGCAGGAAAAACTATTGGAAGAATTTGGCGTGAAACGCCTGCTGCTCCCGCTTCCGGGAACGAAAGAGGAAAAGGACATATCCGACTACTTCAAAAGCCGGGAACACCCGTGAAGATTTCCTGAAGCTGTTTATCGAATTTTTAGACAACCTGTATAGCGACACATTGATTATGCTAAAATCATGCGAGATAGATTTCAACAACCCGCCCGCCAAAGCACAAGAGATTATTTCGGCGGGTGACGTTCCGCTGGGGACACAAGGCAACCTGTTCGGCATCACCGGGGGCGAGGGAACGGGAAAGAGCAATTATGTAGCCGCAATCGTGGCGGGCTGCATCTGCCCGGCTGGTGCGGACATAGATACGCTGGGCATACAGATAACCGCCAACGGCAGGCACAAGGCGGTCTTGCTATATGACACCGAACAGTCGGAAGTGCAACTGTTCAAGAATGTAAGCAACCTGCTGGCACGTGCCAAACAGCCGGACAAACCCGATGAGCTGAAAGCGTTCTGCCTGACGGGTATGTCACGCAAGGAACGCCTGAACGCCATTGTGCAGAGCATGGATAAGTTTTACTACCAGTACGGCGGCATCCAGTTGGTCGTCATTGACGGCATCGCCGACCTTGTTAAGAGTGCCAACGATGAAGCGGAAAGCGTGGCGGTAATAGATGAACTTTATCGGTTGGCGGGCATCTACAACACCTGTATTCTTTGTGTGCTACACTTTGTACCGAACGGCTTGAAACTGCGGGGACATTTGGGCAGCGAGTTGCAGCGCAAGGCGGCTACAATCCTTTCGATAGAGAAAGACGAAGAACCCGCCCAGTCGGTCGTGAAAGCCCTGAAAGTAAGGGACGGAAGCCCGCTGGACGTTCCTCTGATGCTCTTTGCTTGGGACAAGGAAGCCGGGATGCACGTGTACAAGGGCGAGAAGCCCCGTGAGGAAAAGGAGAAGCGCAAGGAAAGGGAACTGGTGAATGTCGCACGTGACATCTTCGGGCGGCAGACACGCATCACCTACATAGACCTTTGCGAGCAGTTGCAGCAGGTCTTGGACATCAAAGAGCGGACGGCAAAGAGCTATATCCGCTTCATGCGGGAACGGGACATCATCACTAAAGACACGGCAAACCAGAGCTGTTTTGTCATCGGTTCATATAATCTTACAATGAAACACAATCCGCCCTTAGGCGCATGGGCGGAACTTGTGTGTTTTTAGGTGCTTGTGTCCTGCCCTGTTGTGAAACACGGCAGGATTTTTTCTGTTTGCAAGGTTATTCGGGTGATTTTTAACTACTTTTTGCAAAAGTAACATAAGAGAATAACGGCGACTTGAACAACAACCGGTTGCGATTTCGCCTTTATATAACATATACGTTCGCCGAACGTCCCGATGCGAAAACTGGCACTTTTCAAAACGTGGGGATATTCAGCGCAGGATATGCTATGCGTTTGTCATAGCGTGGCTGCACTGTTTCCACATTTGGGTATGCCAGTACCTCGCATCGAAACAGCGTCATGCCACGCTTTCCTTTTTTGGGGTGGCGGCTAACGTGCCAAGACAGTAGGGATTTATATCACTTTAATACCTGATAATATGGAACAAATCAAAGCGCACATCGCCGTATCGCTGGACGGGCATACCGCCACGCCGGACTATGAACTGGACTGGATGCCCCGTGAGGTTAAGGAACTGGCGGCAAGGGAACACGCCGCCGCAAGCTGCCTGCTTATGGGGCGAACACCTACAACTACATCTTTGAACACTGGGGCGGTGGCCGCACAAAAGCAAACGGTCTTTTGTGGTATCACACTACGACACCAATGTTACACCGGACTGCGGCGTGGAGTTCCTGACCGAAGAACCGCTGCAAAGGGTCTATGAGCTGAAACAGAAAACCGACATGCTGGTGGTGGGCAGCGGCAAGCTGCTTACTTCATTGATTAAAGTCGGACTGCTGGACAGCCTGACAATCTACACCGTCCCGGTCATGGCGGGCAAAGGCATCGGTTTTGTCGGGGAAACATCCGGCTCGCTGTGGAAACTCTCGGAAAGCAGGGTGCTGGATAACGGGGTGGTCTGTTCGACCTACCTGTTTGGCGGGAACATATAAAAAATGCGCCCGGTTTCCCTCCGGGCGCAACCACTAAAATTTCAATTATTATAAGCTGTAAAACCTATCACAATGAAATTTCAGCGGCAAAGATAGGCTATTTCTTCGGTTTCGCTTTCTTTTCGGGGAATGAAAAACCGACATTGAACTGCTCGTCCAGTACCAGCGAAGCATCGAAAGCCTTGCCGTTCTTGCCCTTGAAGCCCTTGATTAGCCCGGTCTTGCGTTTCGTCACCAGCTCGACAATCTGCTTGTCGGAAAGCTGCTTGTCGCACTTGTTGCGGAATATGGTAAGCGTGCAGTCCACGTTGGAACACTTCGCCACTTTCGGGTAGAACAGGATGCGCCCGCTACCGCATTTCGGGCAGGGGCAGGTTTCACCGCCCGCAACAGATAATTGTACCGAAAGCAGTTCCGCCGTGATTTGGGCGGCGTACACCTCGATACCCTTTTCGGAACGTGTCGGCATCCATGCTGCCCGCTTCTATCTTGGAAAGGGCGGTTTCCCACATACCCGTCATTTCGACATCGGCAATCTTCTTGTCCTTGACTATCTTGTAAACGGCAAGCCCCTTGTCGGTAGGCACAAGGTTCTTCTTCTCACGCACGATGTACTGGCGGGCGAACAGCGTTTCGATAATCGCCGCACGGGTGGCGGGCGTGCCTATCCCGGCATCTTTCAGGCTGGCTTTCAGTTCGGCATCTTCCAGTTCCTTTCCGGCATTCTCCATTGCGGCAAGCAGGCTGCTTTCCGTGTGCAGCGGTTTCGGCTTGGTCTGCTTTTCGAGCAGATCCACGCCGGAGAGTGGCAAATATTCTCCCTCTTGGAGCGGCGGCAGGCTGGCGGCTTCTTCATCCCCGCCCGTTTCCTGTTCGCCGAACACGGCACGCCACCCGGTTACTTTCATCACAGACCCTTTCACCGTGAAGTCGGTATCTCCAGCCGACAATATGGCGGTGGTAACGTCTTTCACGCACTTGCCCGAAAAGGCTTCCAGCATACGCCCGGCTACCAGCTCGTAAACCGCCCGCTCGTCTTTGGAGAGTTCGCCGGGCAGGTTCTCGGTAATGATTAAGGCGTGGTGGTCGGTCACTTTGCCGTCATTCACGCTGCGGCGGTTCAGGGGTGTGCCGTCCAGCCCGGCGGCATACCCGGCAAAGCGGGAGTATTGCCCCAGCAGGGCGACACGTTCCGGCATTTCATCGAAAACGTCCTCCGGGATATAGCGGCTTCCGGTTCGGGGATAGGACATCACTTTCTTTTCATACAGGCTTTGCGCTATGGAAAGCGTCTTGTCAGCCGAGAAGTTCAGCTTCGTGTTCGCTTCCTTTTGCAGCGTGGTAAGGTCGTACAAAAGCGGCGGTTCTTGGCAGGCTTCTTTCCTCTCAACGGATTTAACCACAAGTTGCCCGGCATCCTTTACCCGTTGCAGGGCGGCTATGGCTTCGGGCTGCTGTTCCCACTTGGCGGTCGATTGGGCGGTAAAATTTATTCCCCCGCTGGCGGTCACCGCTTTGAGTTGCCAAAACTTGGCGGGTACGAAATTCCTGTTCTCCAAATAGCGGCTGCATATCATCACGAGCGTGGGTGTCTGCACCCTGCCCAGCGAGAACACCCCCTGCCCGGCAGCTACGCTCAACGCTTGGGTGGCGTTTATCCCTATCAGCCAGTCCGCTTCGCTGCGGGACTTGGCAGAGAGGTAAAGGTTATCGTAACGCTCTCCCGGCTGCAAGTTATCCAGCCCCTCACGGATTGCCTTGTCGGTAAGGCTGCTTATCCACAGGCGCACAAATGGTTTCCGGCAGTTCAGGTAATGGAAGATATAGCGGAAAATTAACTCACCCTCACGTCCGGCATCGGTAGCGACAATAATCTTGTCGCATTGGTCGAACACTTCCTTTATCACTTTCAACTGTTTCAGCACGCCGGGGTCTGCCTTGTAGCCTTTCTCCGCTTTCACCTGACGGGGGATTAGCTGGAAATCGGGCGGCAGTATGGGCAGGCTCTCCCTGCGGAAGTTCGCCACGCCGTAGGCTTCCGGCATGGCAAGCTGGATTAAGTGGCCGAACGCCCATGTCACCATATACCCGTTGCCGGAAAGATAACCGTCATTACGCCCGGTCGCACCGATGATGCGGGCGATGTCCTTTGCCACGCTGGGCTTTTCTGCTATCAATGCAATCATAATTCTTTACTTTTTAATGGTGGATATTACATTTTCATTCCTCTGGACTTCTTGGGCTTGTCAGCTTTCAGGCTCTTGTCCTGCGCTTTCTCCTGCTTCTCTTTCTGCTTGGCGGTGGGCTTGTCCTGACCCTGTTTCAACGGCTCTTTGCCCTGCTTGGTGGCTTCGTTGGTCTTGCCCCCGGAATTGACCGCTACCTGCGTCCGGTTCTCGGCGGCGGGGGTAACGTCTTTCGGCTGCACCTTGTCGGGGGATTTGCCCTGTGCGCCGGGCTGCACATGACCGTTGAACTCAACGCCCTTGCCGTCCTTTAGCCCGGCTACCTGCTGTTCTGCGGGCTGCTGCCCCTGCTGCAAGAACTGGACGGCGGCACGGGGCAGGAACTCCAAGCCACGCTCTACCGCACTGACCTGCAAATAGGCACTGCGCTTCGTGCCGTCCCTGAATTGCAGGTTTTCCATTTTCACCGCTTGCCCGGCTTCAAAGGCGGCTTTCTGCTCCGGGCTGACTTTCACGCCGCAAATGGTGTCGGGGCATTTCCACTTGTCAGCCCGCATATACTCCAGTTCGTGCGTGTACCTGTCCCGGCTGACGAACACGGGGATTTGCTCGCCGCTTTTCGGGTCTTTGATTTCAGCGATGCCGCCCAAGTTGCCAGTGCCTTGCAAGTTGCCCTGTTCCTGCTTGGTGAACCCGTGTTCATGGAACGGGCGTTGCAACAGCTTCTCGTCCTGCTGCACGCCGTGCAGCTTGGGTACTACCATGCCGTCCTTTGCCTGATAGAAAGAGAGCTTGACATCGGTAGGTTTGAGGTAGAAGCCGCCCACCGTTCCCGAACGGTGTAGGTGTTGCGGGACTTGTAGCCACGCATCACCCGGTCGAAGTCCTTCGTGTTTTTCAGGGTGTCGGCGGTGATGCCGACTTTTTTCAGGTTCGCCCAGTCGATTTTTGCCGGGTCGAAGCGGTAGCCCTGCTTGAACTCGTGGAAGTCGGGCTTCGGAACTCTTAACATTTCAACCCGCTTGTCACCCTCCGGTGTAGGGTTGCGGTGGTTGTCCTCGATTGCCTTTGCGTTCTGCTCCACTTCGGAAGCCCTGACACTGAAAAGTTCCAGCCCGGAAGTGTCCTGAAACTTGCGGAAGAAATTGGAAATGAAGTTGCTGAACACATCGCTGTTCTTGTCCACCTGCATGAACTCGCCGCCCTGTGTCGGCGGTACGGTCTGAAATTGCCCTCCTTGTCGATACCTTAACGGCACTCACCTTGCCCTGCTGTTATCCAAGACCAGCAGCACGTCATTTTTCCTGCCCCTCTGCGGGCAGGGGGTCATTCTGTTTGTCATAAATAATTGAAAATTTAGCGGTTACGGGAATAGTCCCGCCCAAAGGTAGCGACTAAATATGCTATATTTGGACGGGCGGCAAGGGCTGTCCGAATTTGTCCTGCGGTGTCTGAAATTGTCCGGGTACGGTAATTACTGCGAACATTATTCGCAGAATTTAGAATATCACCAGCAAAATATTCATTATGCTTTTTACATGGTAATTATATCACACTATCTTTGTAAATAAAATCAAGGAACATAAATATGGCTTCATTCAGAAAAGAGATACTTGGGCAGATTGAACGGATAGATACTGGGCGTATATTCAGGTTCCGGGATTTGTCGTTTGAAACGGAAAAGACTGTCTGAAATATCATTTTCATTTGTACCTTTGCATCCGCAGAAAACAAAAGAAAATCAACTATTTAGTGTAATTACCCGGTTGCGGTAACTAAATCGGGATAAAACCTCTAAACATTTCTCTTATATACAAATGATAGCCGAATTCAACTCATATATGAGTAACATAGACATAGATTTCTTCAAGGAGTTGTGTCTGAAACATGGAGAGTTACGACATTATAAAAAGAATGAGTTTATTCTCCATGAAGGTGATGCCTGTTCTTTCTTCGGGTTTATCTTGTCAGGTGTAGTCAAATACAGTTGCACCAACCGGACAGAAAACAAGCCGTATAATGTCGGTTTTTCCTTTTCAAATGAATTTATAGCCGATTATCCCACTTGCTTAT
>ENA-OQCL01001091-OQCL01001091.1-human-gut-metagenome-genome-assembly--contig:-NODE-1091-length-10677-cov-3.238009_pt1 | contig 10677 bp, 13 predicted proteins | sample MGYA00242502_ERZ504586 | MGnify/ENA primary metagenome ERZ504586 (study PRJEB26092, sample SAMD00036316) | human gut metagenome | host: Homo sapiens | study: EMG produced TPA metagenomics assembly of... | reverse complement strand
CTATGTAAATGAGAGATGGCTGGGCGGAATGCTCACCAACTTCAAGACCATCAAGAGCCGGATCGGACGTCTCAAAGAGATCGAGAGAATGGCTGAGGACGGAACCTTTGACGTTCTGCCGAAGAAGGAAGTAATCCAGCTGAAGAAAGAGTGGGAGAAGCTGGAGAAGAACCTTGGCGGTATCAAAGAGATGAAGAGACTTCCGGATGCGATCTTCGTAGTTGACCCGAAGAAGGAGAGAATCTGTGTTCAGGAAGCTCATATCCTTGGAATCCCGCTGATCGGTATCGCGGACACCAACTGTGATCCGGAGGAACTGGATTATGTGATCCCGGGTAACGATGACGCGATCCGCGCAGTAAAACTGATCGTTTCCAAGATGGCGGACGCAGTGGTAGAGGCTAATCAGGGAATGACCGGCGCAGACGAGGAAGTTTACGGCGAGGAGACTGCCGAGGAAGCAGCAGAGGCTGAGGCTTCTGAAGCTGTCGAGACAGAAGAGTAAAAGGAAATTTGGAGGAGAAGGATCATGGCAGTTACAGCTAGTATGGTAAAAGAGTTAAGAGAGATGACCGGCGCGGGCATGATGGACTGCAAGAAGGCTCTGAGCGAGACTGACGGCAACATGGACGCGGCTATCGAATATCTGAGAAAGAACGGCCAGGCGAAGGCAGAGAAGAAGGCCGGACGTATCGCGGCAGAAGGTATCGTAATGGCGGAAGTCAAAGACGACAAGACCGCAGCGATCGTAGAAGTAAACTCTGAGACAGACTTCGTGGCAAAGAATGCTGATTTCCAGGCATTTGTTAAGGATGTAGTAGCTCAGGCGATGACATCTGACGCAAAAGACATGGATGCGTTCCTGGCTGAGAGCTGGAATGCAGAAGCAGGCAAGACTGTTCAGGAAGCTCTGACCGAGAAGATCGCAGTGATCGGCGAGAAGCTGAGCATCCGCAGATTTGAGAAGATCGTATCTGACGGCTGCATCGTATCTTATATCCACGGCGGCGGAAGGATCGGCGTTCTGGTAGAGGCTGAGACTGACGTAGTGAACGACGAGATCAGAACCTGCCTGAAGAACGTGGCAATGCAGGTTGCAGCAATGTATCCCAAGTATGTATCCCGCGAGGAAGTACCGGAGGATTACATTGAGCACGAGAAAGAGATCCTGATGGCTCAGGCCAAGAAGGAGAACGAAGAGAGCAGCAAGCCGAAGCCGGACAACATCATCGAGAAGATGCTGATTGGCCGTCTCAACAAAGAGCTGAAAGAGATCTGCCTGCTGGATCAGGTTTATGTACAGGACAGCGACCTGACCGTTGGCAAATATGTAGAGAAGGTAGCCAAAGAGACCGGCGCCAAGCTGTCTCTTAAGAAATTCGTCCGCTATGAGACCGGCGAGGGCCTGGAGAAGAAGAACGAGGACTTCGCGGCTGAGGTTGCGGCGCAGATGGCTGGCAACTAGGTGAATCAAGTCCGCAGGACGAAGATGAACCGTAGAATAAGCGCGACAGAGAACAAAGAGGAACCTTATCCGTGAGTTTACGCGGATAAGGTTCTTTTATTTCACACCCCGGATGCGGGGACACAGAACGAAAGAGAAAAAGTTATGGAAATATTTTCAATGGTCCTGGCTCTTTTGAGCGGCGTAGCCATGTTCCTCTATGGCATGCTTCTGATGGGAGACGGACTGAAGATGGTGGCCGGCGATAAGCTGGAAACATTTTTGTATAAGATGACCAATACACCCTTGAAGGGAGTTGCCCTGGGTGCGGGAGTGACCTGCGTGATCCAGTCCTCCTCCGCAACGACGGTGATGGTGATCGGTTTTGTCAATTCCATGATGATGAAGCTGCGTCAGGCCATCAGTATCATCATGGGAGCCAATATCGGGACAAGTATCACAGGGTGGATCCTGTGTCTGTCCTATATCGAGGGCTCCGGAGGCTGGGCGACGATCTGTCCACGGCGACCATCTCAGCCATCGTGGCGGTTGTGGGTATCGTGCTGCGGATGTTCGGCAAGCGATCTGTCTATCGGAATATGGGCAATATCATGCTGGGATTCGCCATCCTGATGATGGGGATGCAGACCATGAGCGGGGCGGTGGAGCCTCTGCGGGAAAATGAATTTTTCGTCAGCATGCTCACCATGTTCTCCAATCCTCTGATGGGAATCCTGGTGGGGATCGCCTTTACTGCGGTGCTGCAGAGCGCATCGGCGGCGGTAGGTGTGCTGCAGGCCTTGTCTGTGACCGGGATCCTGACCTTTGCCAGTGCATTTCCCATTGTGCTGGGAATCGGCGTGGGAGCGGCCTGTCCGGTGCTGATCTCCTCTATCGGCGCCAATAAGAACGGGAAGCGGACGGCTCTTATTTATCTTCTCAACGACCTGTTCGGGATGATCTTCTGGGGGAGCGTGTTCTATACTGCCAATGGATTCCTGCACTTTGGATTCATGGATCAGATCATGACCCCGGTATCGGTGGCGTTTATCAATACCATTTTCCGTGTGGCCACGGTGTGCGTGCTGTTCCCGTTTATCCCCAAGCTGGAGAAGCTGGTCTGCATGCTGGTGAAGGATTCGAAGGAAGAGATGGAAGAAGAGGCGGATCTGGAGCTTCTGGAGGAGCGTCTGGTAGTCTATCCGGCGCTTGCCATGGGCCAGTGCCAGCGCGTTATATCCGGAATGGCCAAAAAGGTGCGGAAAAATGTAAACCGGGCCATGAATCTTCTGAATGAGTACGACCAGGACCGCTTTGAGAGGGTGCTGCGCAAGGAGGACCTGATCGATAAATATGAGACCCGGCTTGGGGCTTATCTTATGCGGCTGACGAAGAAGGAACTGACCACTGCCCAGTCCCGGCGGATGTCCCTCTATCTGAGCACCATCAGCGACTTTGAGAGGATCGGGGACCATGCGTCCTATATCGCGCACTTGTCCAATGAGATGCAGGAAAGCAGGCTGACCTTCTCAGAGGCGGCGATGGATGAGCTGAATGTGGTGATGGGAGCCGTGCGGGAGGTTATGAACATCACTGCCAGGGCATTTACAGAAGAAGATCAGAATGAGGGCGCCAAGGTATCGCCCCTGGGTGTGGTGATCACCAACCTGTGCGACGAACTGAAGCACAACCATGTGATCCGGCTGGGAAGCGGCGCCTGCGGCCTGGAAGAAGGCACGGTCTTCAATGATATCCTGAACAGCTTCACCCGTATCGCGGCTCATTGTGCCAGCATTGTGTCGGCCATGGAGAAAAGCGGGGAGGACGGAGAGGATATCCATATCCACGACTCCAGGGTTTACGCCGGAGAAGGCATGGAATACTATTCTTATTTTACAAAATACAGCCAGAAATACGATCTGGGAAATGAGAGCAGCCATGGAAAGAGCATGGAGGCGGAGGAGACGGAATAGATTTATTTATGCCCAAAAGGCATAGAAAGATATAGAGAACAAGTATTTGAATTTATTCTGACATTGTGTCAAAATGGGATTGTGAAAGAAATTGACACGGTGTCAGAATAAATTTTTTCGGGAGGGATTTACATGAAACGACTGGTAACGTATTTTTCTGCAAGCGGTGTGACAAAGCGGGCGGCAGAGCAGCTTGCCCAGGCGGTGGGGGCGGACCTTCACGAGATCCGGCCTGCCAGGGAGTATTCCCGGGCGGATCTGGACTGGACCAACAGCAAAAGCCGCAGCTCTGTGGAGATGAATGATCCCGCATCCCGGCCGGAACTGGCTGAGGAGAAGACGGATCTTTCCGGCTACGACAGAGTGTACGTAGGGTTCCCCATCTGGTGGGCTGTGGCGCCTCATGCGGTGAATACCTTTATAGAGAATAATGACCTTGCCGGGAAAGAGATTGTGGTCTTCGCCACCTCCGGGGGCAGCCGTCTGGAGCCGGCAGTGCGAAGCCTGCAGCAGCAGTATCCAGGGCTTGACATTAAGGCCGGAAAGCTCCTTCATGGGAAGGTAACAGGAGATATCATCTAAGCGAGGGGGTGATCCTGTGCCGAAAGGATCGGAAGCATTGACCAACGCCCGCAGGGAGGAGATCATAGAAGGCTGCGCCAGGCTGTATGAGACCGTAAGCTTTAAGGAGATCACCATGAAGGAGATCAGTACGGCCATCTCCCTTACCCGGGCTTCCATCTACAATTATTTTCAGACCAAGGAAGAGATCTTCCTGGCTTTGTTGCAGCGGGAATATGAGCGGTGGACCGCCCGGCTGGAAAAAAAGCAAGGGAAGACCATGAGAGGATGAGCCGGGAGGAGTTCGCCAGGGGACTGGCCCACTCTCTGGAGGAGCGGCAGCAGCTTCTGAAGCTCCTCTCCATGAACCTTTACGACCTGGAGGAAAACTGCCGGTTTGAGCGGCTGGTGGAGTTCAAGGTGGTCTACGGAAGGGCGCTTGCGGAAGTGGGAAGCTGCCTGGAGAAGTTTTTCCCGGAGATGACAGAAGAGGAGCGGCAGGATTTCCTCTACCTGTTCTTCCCCTTCCTGTTTGGCGTCTATCCCTATACGGTGGTGACGGATAAGCAGCGCCGGGCCATGGATGAGGCGGGGCTTTTGTATCGGGAGCAGACGATATATGAGATCGTCTATGGGGAGACCAGGAAACTGCTGAGTGTGTAAAGAAAAAACTAGAGAGGTGTCAGAATGGAATATAGAATTCATCCCAGAACAAAGATAAGATCAGTGTGATCGGTATTGGAACCGGGCCCATCTATGAGGCGCCGGAGCGGGAAGCGGTGGAAACACTGAGCTATGCCTGTGAACACGGAGTCAACTATGTGGATTTTTGCCACCGCCGGAGCGGAAACCTTCCGCTATGCGGGGCTGGCCTTTGCCTCTGTGCGAAGGGAATTGCTTTACCAGGTCCACTTCGGGGCGAACTATGAAACCGGGGAATATGGATGGACCACAGATCTGGACAAGGTAAAAGGGCAGATAGACTGGCAGCTGTCCCAGCTTAAGACGGATTACATTGACTTTGGCATGATCCACTGCCTGGATTCTGCCGGAGACTGGGAACAGTATCAGGAAAACGGCGTGCTGGACTACCTGCTGGAGATGAAAAAAAGGCGGCGTGGTGCGGCACATCGGTCTTAGCACTCATACGCCGGAACTGGCGGGGAGGATCCTGGACAGTGGGATCGTGGAGCAGATGATGTTCTCCATCAATCCTGCGTATGATTACCAGCATGGAGAATATGCCGCCGGAAGCGCCGGCGAGCGCATGGATCTTTACCGCCGCTGTGAGGCGGAGGGGATCGGGCTCTCTGTGATGAAGCCCTACTCCGGCGGACAGCTGCTGGATGACCGTACTTCGCCATTTGGCAGGGCGCTGACCAAGATCCAGTGTCTCCAGTACGCGCTGGATAAGCCGGGGGTGCTGACGGTACTGCCTGGAGTCCGCAATCTGGATGAGATGAAAGAGGCGCTGTCCTGGCTGGAGGCCTCGCCAAAGGAACGGGTATTATTCCGTGCTGGGCACATTTACGCCCAAAGATGTGACCGGGACCTGCGTATACTGTAATCACTGCGCGCCCTGTCCGGCTGGATTGAATATCGGTCTTATCAATAAGTATTATGACCTGGCCAGGATCGGAGATGATATGGCTGCCGACCACTATGCCAAGCTGGAAAGGCATGCGTCCGACTGTCTTCACTGCGGGCATTGCGACCGGCGATGTCCGTTTGGCGTAGCCCAGAGCAGGCGCATGGAAGAGATCAGGGAATATTTCGGGGAAGCATAGCATAGACCAGATGTCAGAACGGTGTGGAGAGATCCGCACCGTTTTTAATTTGATTTTTATGATTTAAAGATCTATTTTGTGGTAAAATCAGGGAAAGAGAAGGGAAAAAGACGGAGGTGCGGCATATGGAAATGGAAGCGCGGGCAAGAGAACTGGTAAGAGCTTACCGGAAACGGAAGGGTCTGGCCTGGATGATCCTGGCAGTGGGGATTGTGTATCTCTTCTATATAGTCTTCAGAGTGTTGGAAGGTCCTGCGGCGGAAGAACTGGGAGGGCTGGCGATGACGGCGCTTTTGTTTAGCGCCTATGTGGTCTTCGCTCTTTTTGCGGTGGCAGCCGTCCTGGTGAAGCAAAGCGGCGGGATGATCCTGAACCGGGTCTATCAGGAGCAATGTGATCCGGCTCTCTATGAAGCCTGCCTTTTGAAACTTCATTTCTTCCTGCAGCCGGGATGGAAGGCCTGCAATCTGGCCATAGCTCAGTATCAGCAGGGAGATTACGGCAGGGCGCAGGATACCCTTGCCAGTGTTCCGGTGCAGAAACTGCGGAAAAACCTGATTCCGGGGTATTATCAGTGTCTGTGCTCTCTTTGCTTTAAGCAGGGGCGGGGCGGGGAAGTGGCAGCTCTGGAGGAGGCCTGCCGTCTTGCGCTTGGGCCAAAGCCCAGGTGGCGGCAGCAGTTTGCCCTGGTGTGTGCCAACAACAACCTGTTCCGGGCGGTGGAGAACCGGGATTATGAAAAGGCGTTCCTTTTCCTGCAGGCCACCAGGAGGACCGGGACAGGTACTGTCTCCTGGAAGATGGCTCAGGTCACCTACAGCATGTGGATGGCCAGGATCTGTCTGGGACTGGGGGAGAAAAGGAGCGCCGGTATGTATCTGGCCTATGTGAAACAGCAGGGAGGGACCATGGCGGCGGCAGAGGAGGCCAGGCAGCTTTTGCAGGAATGTTAGTTGCGTATTCCATTTTTTTCATCCCTATGGTATACTTTACCTAAGTATGCGAAAGGAGCATGACAGGATGAAAAGGGTATTATTGAAACTCAGCGGAGAAGCGCTTGCCGGCGACAAGAAGACAGGTTTTGACGAGGAGACCTGTCTGGGCGTGGCAAGACAGGTAAAGAAGCTTACAGAGGAAGGGATCCAGGTAGCCATCGTGACCGGAGGGGGCAACTTCTGGCGGGGCAGGACCAGCGAGACCATTGACCGGGTGAAGGCGGATCAGATTGGAATGCTGGCCACGGTGATGAACTGTATCTACGTGTCAGACATCTTCCGCTATGCGGGGATGAAGACGGAGGTGTTCACTCCCTTTGTGTGCGGATCCTTTACCACGCTGTTTTCCAAGGATGCGGCGGTAGAAGCCCTGGAGGCGGGGAAGGTGATCTTCTTCGCGGGAGGAACCGGACATCCTTATTTCTCTACCGATACAGGAGCGGTGCTGCGGGCCATTGAGATCGAGGCGGACGCAATGCTGCTTGCCAAGGCCATCGACGGGATCTATGACAGTGATCCCAAGGTGAATCCCCAGGCGAAGAAGTATGATGAGATCTCTATCCAGGAGATCATCGACAAGAAACTGATGGCAGTGGATCTGACGGCTTCCATCATGTGCCTGGAGAACAAGATGCCTATGCTGGTCTTCGGGCTGAACGAGGAGAACAGTATCGTCAATACTATGTCAGGGACATTCACAGGAACGAAAGTGACTGTATCAGAATAAGGAGGATATCATTATGCATGAGAAGCTGAAGATCTATGAGGAGAAGATGACCAAGACGCTGGCCAATCTGGACGGAGAACTGGCTGCGATCCGCGCGGGGAGAGCCAACCCCAACGTGCTGAACAAGATCGTGGTGGACTATTACGGAACACCTACGCCTATCCAGCAGGTAGCCAACGTATCTGTTCCGGAGGCCCGGATGATCCAGATCCAGCCCTGGGAGAAGAGCATGCTGAAGGTGATCGAGAAGGCGATCCAGGTTTCCGACCTGGGGATCAATCCCACCAACGACGGAACCACCGTGCGCCTGGTATTCCCGGAGCTTACCGAGGAGCGAAGGAAAGAACTGGTCAAGGATGTAAAGAAGAAGGGCGAGGCTGCCAAGGTGGCGGTGCGCAACATCCGCCGGGACGGCAACGATATGCTTAAGAAGCTGAAAGGTTCCGAGATCTCTGAGGACGAGATCAAGGACATGGAGGACGAGCTTCAGAAGACCACAGACCGGTTCATCAAAGAAGTGGACAAGGCTGTGGAAGTGAAGTCCAAAGAGGTTATGACGGTATAAGTCAGACGCTGGAGGGTCTTAACGATGAGGAGGGGACAGACCCCCTTTTGATAAGGGGTCTGTCTTTGTGTGTATGTGGAGGGAATTGTTATGAATATGCCGCGGCATGTCGCGATTATTTTGGATGGGAACGGCCGGTGGGCGAAGGCAAAGGGAATGCCCCGCAACTACGGTCATGCCCAGGGGAGCAAGAACGTGGAGCGGATTTGTGAGGAAGCCTGGCGGATGGGGATCAAGTACCTGACGGTGTACGCCTTCTCCACGGAGAACTGGAATCGTCCCAAAGACGAGGTGGACGCGCTGATGAAGCTTCTGCGCAATTATATGAAGACCTGTCTTAAGACGGCGGCGAAGAACGATATGAAGATCCGTGTGATCGGAGATATCACCCGGTTGGACGAGGATATCCGCAGCCGGATCGAGGAGCTGGAGGAATCCACTAAGGACAACGGGGGGCTGAATTTCCAGATCGCCATCAATTACGGGAGCCGGGATGAGATCACCCGGGCGGTGCGTCGGATCGCCGCGGATTGCAGGGACGGACGCCTTGCGGCAGAGGAGATCGACGAGCAGGTGATCGACCGGTATCTGGATACCCACGACATCCCGGATCCGGACCTTCTGATCCGGACCAGCGGGGAGCAGCGGCTGTCCAATTATCTTCTGTGGCAGCTGGCCTATACAGAATTCTATTTTACCGATGTGCCCTGGCCGGATTTTACCAAGGAAGAACTTCTGAAGGCAGTGGAACAGTACAACGCCAGAGACCGGAGGTACGGCGGGGTAAAGGAGGAAGAGTAAGATGTTTAAGACAAGGCTTTTGAGCGGGATCGTGCTGGTGATCATCCTGATCGCCACCGTGGGGCTTGGGGGAAACGTCCTTTTTGCCCTGCTTCTGGCAGTGAGCCTGATCGGCATGACGGAGCTCTATCAGGTGGTAGAGGCAAGAGAGACGCTGCTGGGCGTCGCAGGCTATCTTGCGGCGGCGTTCTATTATCGCTTCCTGTACGTAGGGGAGACGGAGTATCTGATGCTCCTGACCATCCTGTTCCTGGTGGCGCTGATGGCGGTCTATGTATTCTCCTTCCCCAGATACCGGGCGGAACAGGTAATGACCGTATTCTTCGGCCTGTTCTACGTGGCAGTGATGCTGTCCTATATCTATCAGACCCGGATGCTGCCGGAAGAGGGTGGCGTGATTGTCTGGCTCATCTTCTTAAGCTCCTGGGGATGCGATACCTGCGCTTACTGTGTGGGAATGCTGATCGGGAAGCATAAGATGGCGCCAAAGCTGAGCCCCAAGAAATCCATTGAAGGAGGCGTGGGCGGCGTGGCAGGAGCGGCGCTTCTGGGAGCGCTGTTTGCGCTGGCCATGAACCAGTGGGGCGGCGTCCAGGTAAATCCGGTTCATTACGCGCTGATCTGCGGAGCCGGCGGCGTGATCTCCCAGATCGGGGATCTGGCGGCTTCCGCCATCAAGCGGAACCACGACATCAAGGATTATGGGAAGCTGATCCCCGGCCACGGCGGGATCCTGGACCGGTTTGACAGTGTGATCTTCACCGCGCCGGTGATCTATTACCTGGCGGCGGCCTTGGGCGGAGCGCTTTAGAAAAAGATTGGATAATGAGAAGCCTGCAGGCGACATAGAATAAAGAGGAGACATTATGAAGAAAATAGCCATATTGGGTTCCACTGGTTCCATCGGGACCCAGACCCTGGAAGTAGTCCGGGAGAATCAGGATATTGAGGTGTGCGCGCTGGCGGCAGGGAGCAACATTGCCAGGCTGGAACAGCAGATCCGGGCGTTCCGTCCCCGGCTGGCGGCAGTCTGGAGCGAGGAGAAGGCGAGGGAACTCAGGATCCGTACGGCGGATCTTCCTGTGGAGATCGTCTCCGGCATGGAAGGGCTGATCCAGGTGGCCGTGCTGGAAGAGGCGGAGATCCTGGTGACTGCCATCGTGGGGATGATCGGACTTCGCCCTACCATCGCGGCCATCAAGGCAGGGAAGGACATTGCCCTTGCCAATAAGGAGACTATGGTGACTGCCGGCCACATCATCATGCCGCTGGCAAAGGAGCACAAGGTGTCCATCCTTCCGGTGGACAGCGAGCACAGCGCCATCTTCCAGTCCCTTCAGGGAAATGAGGGAAATAAGATCCAGAAGATCCTTCTCACTGCTTCCGGCGGTCCCTTCCGGGGAAAGAAGCAGGAAGATCTCTTAAATGTGACGGTGGAGGACGCCCTACGCCATCCCAACTGGTCTATGGGGCGCAAGATCACCATTGATTCTTCCACGCTGGTGAATAAGGGTTTGGAAGTGATCGAGGCCAAATGGCTTTTCGGGGTGGACGTGGACCAGATCCAGGTGGTGATCCAGCCTCAGAGCGTGATCCATTCCATGGTAGAGTATGAGGACGGAGCAGTGATGGCCCAGCTGGGGACGCCGGACATGAAGCTGCCCATCCAGTATGCCCTGTATTATCCGGACAGACGGTATCTTCCGGGAGAGCGGCTGGATTTCTGGACTCTTTCCCATCTGGACTTTTGGGGAAACCGGATCTGGATACCTTCTACTGCCTGGCTCTGGCCTATGAGGCGGGAAGAGCGGGAGGCACCCTGCC
>ENA-OQCL01001089-OQCL01001089.1-human-gut-metagenome-genome-assembly--contig:-NODE-1089-length-10691-cov-3.555187_pt1 | contig 10691 bp, 8 predicted proteins | sample MGYA00242502_ERZ504586 | MGnify/ENA primary metagenome ERZ504586 (study PRJEB26092, sample SAMD00036316) | human gut metagenome | host: Homo sapiens | study: EMG produced TPA metagenomics assembly of... | reverse complement strand
ATCCTCCTGCTCGGAAAAACTTGCGTAATATTTCTTGATAATGTGCGCCACCAGGCGAAGATTATGTTCGATCAAAACATCCGCGGCGTCTTCTTCACCCCGTTTCATCCGCTCCAGATACTCCCGCTCTTTTGCAGCGCTTAAAGGCGGGGGAAAGGAGCTGGAAGAGCTCAGATGCAGTGCAAAATAGAGGAGATTTGTCAGAAGTTGCCCCCAAAGCGTAGCAAACATAAGTTGTCCTCCAGATCATTCAAGGATAATGCAGTATATGTGAAATGATAAAATTTTGTGCCAGTCCTTTCTAAAAAAACAGGAGGCCGGCATAGCTCGCCGTACCTCCTGCTATCTGGGGCTGATTTATTTGTAGGACATAATTTTATAGAAATTCGGATACTTATTCAAAAATTGCTGCAAGTTGGTCACCGTGTTTGAGCCGGGGTCATTGACCAAAAACTGAGAGGCAGAAAGCGTATTGCCGCCTTGATAGCCGGTGACGACCACCCAATGTTGCCCGCCAGAGGCAGTTTTTGCACCAATAAATCCGGGCTTGCCCTGTTTCAGAAGTGTATACAGCTTTCCGAGATAACCGTTTGCGTTGGTATCCGCCACATAGTTCGAGGGCCAATACAGTGCGCCGCCTGCGCTATAGCTCAGCTTTTTTGCCATTGCGTCTGGATAGATTGTCGTGCCGGTGCGGAAGGATTCCATCATGGCAAGCCCTGTCGTGGTGCAGCCGATCTGGGCGATCGTCTGGCCGGAGCTGCCCAGCTTCACGTTGGCCCAGCGCGGATCGGTCTGCTTAAAGCTGACAACGGAGAGCTTTACAGCCGGATATGTGGTATCCCCAGAGAATTGCTTTAAATATTGGCTGCTGACGAAACCGGTGCGTGTGCCGTGATACAAAATTTTTGACCATCCGCCAGACTGGGAGAGAATTACTACTGTTTTCCCCTTGGGAAGAGAAGTTTGTACAGCGTAGCTCGTGTCTGCACCCTGACGGACATTCAGGTTGCCGGAGCTCGTATTGACCTGCGCGGCAAAGCTGCCGGAGATGCTTTTCATATAATCGCCATGTACATAGCCATATTTACCGTCTGCATATTCGACCTGCCACCAGGAGCCGCTTTTTGAAAGCAGGGTAACATTGCTGCCTCGTGGGAGGCTGGCTACAATTTTACCGGATGTGGAAGCAGAAGAACGAACGTTGAGGGCGCCGGAGGCAGTTGTTACCGTGCCTGCAATGGAAGCGCTGTTTGCCGCCTGCACCGGTTGGCTAAGCCCCGATGAGAGAAAAATGGCAAAAACCGCAGCCATCCAAATTGAAAATAAATTTTTTCATAACAAACCTTCATCCTTTCGTAAATTCCATGTGAAAATACCGATTTTTCACGTGAATGATTCAATTTCGTTTTACGGTTTCATCCCGCGCTGAGAATTATAGCATAAAACGGTCGTTGCGCAAAGAGGTAAGTTATGGATTAACCCAAATATGGAGATTATTATAAAATGAAAAATGGCGCGACGCACCTCTATGATCATTGTATTGTTTTGCACGAGTCAATAGCTTCAAACGGGTCGTTTAAAGCATTGGAAAAATGCCATGTCGGCGCGAAAACGCCTACCTGCCGCAGAGCGGCAACGCCATTTTTCGCTGGGGATGGCTGGTGCGTATGATACAATAGCTTCAAACGAGATCGTAAAGTTTCAGGCTTTGAAACTTAGAAGCATTAGAAAAAGGCCGGATCAAGCAAGCAGACTTCTCAGCCTGCCGCTTGATTCGGCTTTCCGATTCCAGCATATCGCCTGCCCTAGTATAGGTGGGCGGGGAAAGGCTTCCGTGCCATTATGATCAGACGAAACATTACGTCGCGAGTATCCATATCGCCTCACTCTTCAGCTCTTTGCTCCCCGCCCTGGCAATCGCTATTATTTTATTTTTTGCCTTTTTGTAGCCTGCATCCCTTCCAGCGAAAGATGCCTGGCTGCTTATTTTTTTTGCTGCTCTTTTGTGCTGATTTGCTTTCCATTAACAAAAGGGGTAACAGCATCGGTATTGGAATAACCTTAATTTCTGTTTTCGCCCTTTTCCGCTGTATGCAGCGGCTCTGCGCAATTTGAAGCATGGGTGTTTTACTCCACCGGCTTTGATAAACGTAATAGGCGTCCTTTTTTACCTTTCGGTCAAACGAAACGAGGCCTTTGTCATTCATGCCGGGGCGATTTCCTTCATTGCGTCCATCCGAGCCGAAGTCAAACAAATTCCATACAAAAGTAGCCCAAAGGTAGTCCCGCCGGTCGATTTGCCGAAGAAATGATTCATGGCAGAGGGTTTGGTATTCTTCGGGGTGAAAGCTGCCGTTATGTAAAGGTTTTTTCGGCCGTTCCGCATGCTGCAAATGGTTGCCGCCCGCGCCGTATTCCGAAATGCCCACGGGCCTATCGCAGCGCATTTTATCCAGAAAGGAACCGAGCTGCCTTCGGTTCATGCCATACCAGCCGGGGTAAATATTCCAAGCAATCAGATCGCTTTTCCAATGGTAAGCCGTTTTTTGGTTGGTGGCCTGCGTAGTGTAGCGGGTGGGATCGAGCCGCTTTGCAAGCGCATGTAGCTCGTTTGTGAAGGGGATCATCACATCGTCGAATTGTGCTTTTACCTCGTTTTGCAAGCCCCAGCAGAAGATCGCGGGATGGTTGCGATTCTGCTCGATCAATTCAGTAAGTTGCTGTTTCGTAATTTCAAAAAAGGCCTCCCGGTCGGTATTGGGGTTTTCATAGCTTCCGTTACCGCCCACAAGATCGACAAAGGGAATTTCCGCCCACACTAGGATGCCGTGTCGGTCGCATAGCCGGTAAAAGTATTCCGCCTGCGGATAGTGCGCAAGTCGGACGGCGGTGGCGCCAATGTCGTAAAGAATTTGAAAATCCTCATCATGCTGCGCCTCAGTCAGCGCGTTGCCGAGGGCCTCCCGATCCTGATGGCGGCTTACGCCGCGCAGGGGATAGGGGCGACCGTTGAGAAAGAATCCCTTTTCCCGGTCGATGTGGAAATACCGCAGGCCGGCTTCGTCCCAAAGCGTGTCGATGGTTTCTCCGTTTGCGGATAGCTCCATGGAGGCGGAATAAAGGTACGGATCCTCACGCCCGTTCCATAGGTGCGGTCTGTCGATCCGAAAATCGAATCCGATCGCCAGATTCTGCCCTGACGCGATTTGTATGGTTTTCGTCTGCACGCTATCCCCAAAGCGGGCACGCACCCGGATTGTTTTTTCCCTCTGCCTCGCGGTTTTCGAGCGTCGCCTCCACCCGGCAGGAGGCGGATGCATCGCTTACCGAAGAAGGGATCAGCCGCAGCCCGCGAGCGGCAAGCTGCGTCCGGGAGAAGCAGAGCTTTTCCGTTTCGATCAGTTCCACCTCGCGGTAAAGGCCACCATAGAAAGTGAAATCTGCCGTCAATGGAGCGATCCGCTGGGAAAATGCATTGTTTACCTTGACCGCGAGCAGATTATCGCCCTCCCGCAGAACATCTGTGATCTCCAGGCAAAAGGCGGTGTAGCCCCCCTCATGTGAACCGATGAGTTGTTCATTGAGAAATACGTCGCAGCGCATATTCGCGCCCTCAAATCGCAGAAAATGCCGCTTATGCAGCGATTCCGCGGAGAGGGTGAGCGTTGTGCGGTACCAGCCGTCGCCACGGTAATAGTCAGTTTCGTTGATATCCTTGCCGCCTGGGCAGCCATCCTGCCCGTCTGCCGCATTCCAGGTGTGTGGAATTTGAATTTTTTCAAACCGGCACATGTCCGCGCTGAACTGAAATCCATCCTCCAGCGCGCCCCTGTGGAAATACCAATCCGTCAGCTTCATGAATACGATCATCCTTTCTCTGCGAGGAAGTAAAAAAGCGGCGCGCGTCTCATTGACCCGTGCGGTGAAAGATCTGCTCAATGCCGCGAGGCTCACAGGGCGGATGAGCGGGGAGGGCCGCTTTCTGCCGTCATCCATCCTCTTTTCCAAGCTTTTTCCATTATAAAGGATTTGAGGCGGTCATGCAACGACTGGCCGAAGCTTGGCGCGGCTTTTTATGATGAAAAAATGCCCGCCGGACAGAGCCGCGGCAGGCGATTTGGTACATAGGAAAATAGAAAAGCAAAAAATGATTTATATCCCGTTGACATAGGCCGCCGCCTGATAGCCCGCCACTGCTCCGTCGGCCGCGGCAGTGATGATCTGGCGAAGCAGCTTCGAGCGGCAGTCCCCGGCGACGAACACGCCTTCGAGCGGGGTTTTGCAATCCTCTCCGGCGACGAAATAGCCGTTATCGTCGAGCGGGAGTTGGCGGGAGAAAATCTCGTTTTCCGGAATCAGGCCAATGGCGACAAAGACGGCGCTGACCGGTAGCTCCTGCTGTGCGCCTGTTTTGGTGTTTTCCAGCAGCACGGAGGAGACGGCGCTTTCCCCGCGGATTTTAGACACGGCGCTGTCATATTGAATTTTGATGTTTTCCTTCTGCCTGACGCGGTCGGCCAACGCCTTTTCACCCCGGAATGCGTCGCGCCGGTGCACCAAATAGACAGTGCGGCAGACGTTGGCAAGATACAGCGCATCCTCCAGCGCCGTGTTGCCGCCGCCGACGATGGCGACGTCTTTTCCCCGGAAAAACGCGCCGTCGCAGGTGGCGCAGTAGCTCACGCCGCGGCCGGTGAACGCTTCCTCACCGGGGCAGCCGAGTTTGCGGCGCTTCACGCCGTTCGCAATAATAACAGCCTTTGCCTCATAGCGCTCGGTATGAGTTGTTACTACCTTGGGGTTGGCGGAAAGCTCTGCCTGTGTGACGGTTTCAAAGCGAATTTGCGCGCCGAGCGATTCTGCCTGCGCGTAAATTTGCTGGGCGAGCTCCGGCCCTGTGATGCTGGGGATGGCGGGATAATTTTCAATTTCATTCGAAATGGCAATTTGGCCACCATAGAAATTTTCCTCCAGCAGGATCGTGCTCAACCCCGCCCGCTGTGCATAGATAGCCGCAGTCAATCCGGCGCAGCCCGCGCCGATGATGATAACATCCGTCATAAGTGACGCCTCCGTTTCCGAAATCTGATCTATCAAAATATATTCTGTCCGTTTAAAATTAGTATAGCACAAATCAGTCAATTTTCAGGAACTTTGTCACATGGCGTTTCTTTTGCGTGCAAATTTGCGCGTAGAATAAATTTTTTGGGTAGGATATCCGAACTCTTCGGTCAATTCGCCCGCTTTAAACCCCAATTTTTGATAAAGCGCGCGCGGGGCATTGCCCTTTGGATCCTCTTTCCGAAAGGTGGAAACAGTGATATCCCTTGTGGCGTCTAGCTTTGGAAGCATTTTGCCAATCAGCTTTGAGGCAATTCCCCGCCGCCTGTAGTCGGGGTGGATCGCTATGCAGGAAAGCTCGTTGTGATGGGGCGAAAAAAGCAATATTCCAACAATTTGCTCGTGATCCTTTGCACAGATTGCGCTGCTGCGACCAATATTCTTGCGCAGCGTTTTTTCATATTCCGATAACGCCTCCTCCGTTTCTAACCCGGGAAAGTTCCAACGAAGGAGGCGAACGAGTTTCATCCAGGAAGGGAGATCCGCCTGCGTGGCATATGAAATCGTCAACATTTTATCATCCTTTCTACTGCTTTTATGCAGCCGTTTGATCGTTTTCATGCGCTTTTTTCAGCTTCCAGCGCGCGCGCAGCAGGAGGATGACCCCCAGCAGGGCGATCAGCAGCTCGGTGACCGGGATTGTCAGCCAAACGCCGTCCAGGCCGAAGAAATAGGAAAGCAGGAACAGCACCGGAAGAATGACGGCGACGCCCCGTAGGATGGAGAGCGCAAATGCCTCCTTGAGCTGCGCCATAGCGGAGAGGGTGGTGATCGTGATGATATTGAAGCCCATCAGGGCGAAGGCGAGAAAATATAGATGGAACGCCCGCACAGCGAGCGCGGTAAGCTCCGGCGATTTTTCCTGATTGAATAACCCGGCGATCTGGGTGGGAAAGAGCATGCCAGCGCCATAAAAGAGCAGGCCGATCACGCCGGCACAGGCGGCGGCCAGCAGGAAGGCGCGCCAAACGCGCCCCATCTGCAACGCGCCGTAATTGGTGCTGATGATGGGCTGCACGCCCTGGCCGATGCCATTGAAAAATGCGGTGCAGACAATGGCGATATTCGCTGCGATCCCATAAGCTGCAACGCCCGTGTTACCGGCGAGCCGCAGGATGACCGCGTTAAAGGCGAGGATGACAATGCCTGCGGAAAATTCTGTGATAAAATTTGAAATGCCGCAGCGCATGATCTGGAGCGTTTCGCGCACAGTCGGCCTAATGCGCTGCAAGCGCAGGCTGTTGCCCCTGCGCAGAAAATGCGTCAGCTGGATAAGAAGTCCCAGCACGCTGCCAAGGCCCGTTGCAAGCGCTGCACCGAACATGCCGAGCTTCAGCGGATAGATGCATACATAGTCGAGAACGATATTCGTCAGCGTGGAGATCGTCATGGCAGCCATGGCAAGATGCGGGTTGCCATCGTTGCGCACAAAAGCGGTCATGATATTATTGAGGATGAAAGCCGGGGAGAAAAGCAGAATTACGCGCAGATAGGTTGTGGTGTATAGGGCAGTTTCTTCTGTTGCGCCCAGTAGGAAAGCGATCGGTTCCGCCGCAACTAGCCCCAGCAGAGCGAACAGAAGGGAAAACGCCGTGCCGAGCACAGCGGATATCGTAAAGGGACGATTGGCGCGGCCTAGTTCCCCGCGCCCGTGCAAAATGGAAAAGACCGTTCCGCCGCCAATGCCCAGCAGCGCGCCGATGCCAAAAATCAAATTATAAGCCGGCAGCCCGATATTCAGAGCCGCAAGGCCAAGGCGCCCCACGCCGTTGGCAATAAAGTAGGTATCCGCTAGAATGTAAAGCGACATCCCCACCATGCCGATGACACCCGGTGTGACATAGCGGAAGAAAACGCCGGTGATATTCCCTTTTAAAATTGCTTCGCGCTGCACCATGTAGCCTCCTTTGGGATTCTTCTATTTATGTTACCCTGTTTTTACCGTTTTCAAGGGAACGGAATGAAAAAAGAGACCTCAAAGTATCCAAAGGCCTAGCGATACTTTGCAGTCTCCGTTTGATTCGGCCCAGCCCCGGCGGGCAGACCGGACGGACGATTCAATTTCCGCTTATTGTAGCAGATGCTTTGGCTGGTGTCAACCCGTGCTGGAAAGGCGTACCACGTTTTTCGTCTGCTCCATGCCGCAGGGTTGCTTTTGCGGCATGGCAAGGGCGAAAAGATCCGTTGCGCACGCGTTCAACCGGTAGATCGTTTGCGCGGCGGGGGAGAGGGTTCGCAGGCCGGAGGCACGCATCAGCACCGGCTTCTTCGCCGTATCCCGCATGCGCCGCAGAACCTCCTGCCCCCTGTCGTTAAAGCCGAGCACGTGCAGGTATGGAGGGGAGAGGGCGGTATCCCCCTGTGTGACGCCCAAAAAAGGCATGCAGCGTAAGCCTACGGATGCGCGCATGCGTATAGCGCTTGGTTTTCACGCAACTGAACAGGCTGCCGAGAGAGCAGGCGGAGCGTATGCCTTCATATAGCCTATATTCCAGCCCTTCGCTGATATCCGGCAGAAGTGCCAGATCGGCAGGGGATAGGCGGCGCAGGTGTGATAAAATGGCGGTTTCCATTGCAGAATAGGAAACGGGCGCGCGCCCTGCGGTGATTTCCCGGCGCAGGATTTCAAAAGAGAAGGAGGGGAGGCTTTTTTCCCCTTGGGGGTTATCCTGAAGAATCAGGCTTCGTATCTGGGCGGCGCTGGGAAAGCCCTCGGCACAACCTGTCTCATCGTGCCGTGCGCCTTTGCGCAACACAGCGAGCGGGCGGATTGGAGAATGCAGGCTTTTTAACGCCCGCAGGTATTCAAAGGCAAGCGCGTCGTTCGCCCCTTGCAGGAGGGCGGCGGCCTCTTTCCCAAGGCATTGGGCCGCAGCTTTTTCCCGCGCAGCGGGCAGGCTCATCCCTTCATCCAGACACCCGCGCAGGCAATCGCGCATCTCTGGGGATTCCAGGGCCTGCGCCGTTTCGCAGAGGAGGGCGGTGCTTCCGCATTCCGAGCCGAAGCTCAGCAACACCCACACAGCCCATTGCGTGTAAGAGGGAAACGCCCGCGCGTGCGAAATCCTGCGCTCGGGCGCAGCTCCACGGCACCGGCAGCTCCAGCACGAGGTCCGCGCCGCCGTGCAGCGCCATCTCCGCCCGGGCGTGTTTTTCAAGGAAGGCAGGTTCACCACGCTGCACATAATTCCCGCTCATCACGGCTACGATATGGGAAGCGCCTGCTTTGCGGGTCTGCTCGATCTGGTAGGCGTGGCCGCCGTGAAAAGGGTTGTATTCCGCAATGATTCCCGCAATTTTCATGTTGGCTATCTCCCTTTTTGGGGATGATCCGGGACATATTTTCAGGCATTCTCTCATTCCGCGTGAAGATTTTTCCTTTTTTGCGCTATTTTAGGCGCAAAAAGCCGGAAAGCCCTTGAAAAATCAAGCTATCCCGTCTATAATATATCAGCTACCGTTCCAAACGGCAACAGAGAATCTGCAAATTATTTTTGTTTAAGCGGGGGAATTGTTGAATGAAAATCCTGGTCATCAATGCGGGAAGCTCTTCCCTGAAATATCAGCTGATTGATATGGATGGGGAAAATGTGCTGGCGAAGGGAATCTGCGAGCGCATCGGCGCAGGCGGCCATATGCACGGCAACACAGCGGATGGGCGCAAATTCGACTTTGACGTTGAAATGCCGAACCATACCGTGGCGTTCCAACAGGTAAAAGCTGTTTTGACCGAGGGCGACTGCGCTGTGATTGCGAGCCTTGATGAAATCCGGGCGGTCGGCCACCGGGTCGTCCAAGGCGGCGCAACCTTCAATAAGAGCATGCTGGTTGACGATACGGTGATTGCGGGAATTGATCGGCTGCGTGATCTGGCGCCCTTACATAACCCTGCGCACCTACAGGGCATTCGTGCCTGCCAGGAGGTATTCGGCCCGAACGTGCCGCAGGTTGTCGTATTCGACAACGCCTTTCATAGCACGATGCCGCCGGAGGCGTATTTATATGCCATTCCCTATGAATATTACGAAAAGTATAAAATTCGCCGTTATGGATTCCACGGCACTTCTCACCGCTATGTCAGCGCCCGTTGTGCAGAGCTGATGGGCAAGAATCTCGAAGAGATCAAGATGATCACCTGCCATTTAGGCAACGGCTCCTCCATCACTGCGATCAAGGATGGCAAGGTAATTGATACCAGCATGGGGCTCACGCCTCTCGACGGCTTCATGATGGGCACACGCAGCGGTGGGCTTGATCCGTCTGTGGTGACCTACTTGCAGGCAAAAGAGGGCTGGACGCCCAAGCAGACCGATGAGGTGCTCAATAAAAAATCCGGTATGCTCGGCATCTCCGGCATCTCAAGCGACGATCGTGATCTGGCCAAAGCGGCGGCCGAGGGCAATGAGCGCGCCCTCCTGACGCGTAAAATGCTGTGGTATCAGATCCGCAAATATATCGGCTCCTATGTTGCCGCGCTCGACGGTGTGGACGCAATCGTCTTTACAGGCGGCATTGGCGAAAACGGCCAGTTCATCCGCGCGGATATCTGCGGCAATCTTTCCTATCTTGGCGTTGAGATTGACAATGCGATCAATGCAAAGGCACTGCACGGCGTTGAGGCCGAAATTTCCACACCCGCATCTAAGGTGCGCATTTTTGTCATCCCCACAGAGGAAGAATTGATGATCGCGCGCGATACGAAGGCGATCGTCGAGGCGATGTAATTCATCCATTTGTTGTGTTTTTAAAGAGGGCTGTTGCAAAATGTTTTTCATTTTGCAACAGTTTTTTTAGTCTGGCGTAGGTGATTCCGCATTAACCGAAGGCCTGTTTTTCATGCAAAACTTGCCGCCTCCTAACGGAACGAAAAGCTATGCATCGCCTATGGGATTTGGCGGTTACCGGCTGTTTTTTATCAGGGGCGTATCAACAGTGAGCAGGATTTCTTAGGAATTCGGCGCCATTTTGATATTTATGATAAAAAAAGCTGATACAATGAATAGAGATACGTCACATGTCTCGAATCAGGCTGGGTGAGCGCCTGGATAGCAATGGGCTAACCCAAAAGGAAAGGTGATTTACTGTGATCCCTGCTGAATATTGCAACCTGAATTTTCCTAACACAATCAAGAAGTGGGACGAAGCGGTTCCTCTGGGAAATGGCGATTTGGGGTGTTTGATCTGGGGTGGCCCATCGGCACTTCGGTTCAGCATTGATAAGGGCGATTTGTGGGATTGCACCGGCGGGCCTGTGGCTGGCGGGGAGTATACCTATCGGAATTTAATCCGCTTGGTCAAAAAGAAAAGGCAAAGGGAGATTGTGCGCATTTTTGATTTGCCCTATTATAAAGCAACGCCCACAAAATTGCCCGCGGGCAAAATTATACTGGATCTGAAAACAAGCGGTAATGTTAAATCCTCCCTCCGGCTATCAGATGCTAGTGCGGCCGTCGAGACGGGCGGTGTTGTGCTTAACAGCTTTATCAGCGCATCCCGTCCTTTGGGGATGATACGGATCAACTCTACAGACTGTGAATTTCAAATTGAGCCGCCCGCATATGGCGATC
>ENA-OQCL01001088-OQCL01001088.1-human-gut-metagenome-genome-assembly--contig:-NODE-1088-length-10692-cov-1.609087_pt1 | contig 10692 bp, 15 predicted proteins | sample MGYA00242502_ERZ504586 | MGnify/ENA primary metagenome ERZ504586 (study PRJEB26092, sample SAMD00036316) | human gut metagenome | host: Homo sapiens | study: EMG produced TPA metagenomics assembly of... | reverse complement strand
CCTGAATGAAAAAAGTTTCTGGACCTGATTCGCAAGAACAAAGAGCTGCGCGAACAGGTCGAGCAGGAAATCAGCGACATCTACGGCGGATTTGTGGTTGCCAGCGCTGTGATGAGCCCACAGATGCTGGAGGAAGCGCTGATGCTGCCCAAGCAGAGCATCGACCTGGAGGTCGGCGAACGCAACGTAATGAGCGTCACCGTCCCTTCCTTTGAGTTCAACGCCTCTGAAAATTCGGACAGCGACATCTACTCCTACGGCTTTGTGGCAACCTCCGGCGAACTGGATGACTCGGTAGCTGCTGTCAAAAATTGTGCTGCCGCACCTGTTGGAGCTGGCACAGATTGAAAAAACGCGCACAGATGATTGCAGAAGAGATCGAACGTACCCGCCGTCGCGTCAATGCGCTGGAGTATGTACAGATTCCCGACCTGGAAGAAACCATCAAATACATCAAGATGAAGCTGGACGAAAACGAACGTGGAAACCAGACCCGTCTGATGAAGATCAAGGATATGATGCTGGAGGAGGCAATCGAAAAGAAACGCCAGAACAGCAACCAATACCGCAAGCTGATGGTCTGTCGCTTGAGGACAACACCCGATAAAAAGGCTGTGTATTCATTTGGAATACACAGCCTTTTTCTCTGTTTCTTTTTAATCGGTGGCAAAGCAAAGTTCACAGCGCTGCTGTACCGAGAAGGCGGAAAAATATCGTTCCTCCAGCGGAATCCACCGTTCCCGAAAGACCTTCAGTCCCTGCTGACCATTGCGTATAGCAATCCTGCGCAGCTGCTCGGTCGGCTGGACGGTCAGAAAGATATGCAAATCATATCCTTCCCACAAAGCCGGATGACAGCTGTAAGAACCTTCCACAAAGACGATAGAGGTCGGGAGCACCTCCACTGCATCCGTCAGCTGCTGCACCGAGCAATCGTAAGGATGGTAAGAGAAGGAAACGCCCTGCCGCAGCGGGACCATCACCTGCTGCCAGAAGCGCTCGTAATCGACATTGCCGCCCGGCTGTGCCAGCCGCTGCGGTGTGCGCTGGTGCGGCTGCAGGAAAAAGTGGTCGAGATGCAGCACCGTATATCCCGTCTTTTGCTCGATGAAGGAGCAGAGGGTCGTTTTGCCCGAGGCACACCTGCCGTCTATTGCCACAATCACCGGTCTGTCCTGCGTCTGCTGCTGCATTTTTTTGCTGTTGCAAAAGCTGTGCCCGCTCGATAATCTGCTGTGCCATCTGCTCAATCTTTTCTGTCTGCGCAAATTCCATCCTGTTCTCCCCTGTTTTTTTTGCTTATTATACCATCCTGCCGCGCATATCCGTCAAGTGTTTGTGCCTTTTCTTTTAAAATTATCCATTGCTAACACTTTTCTCTTGACATTCGCCGGAGGAAATGGTATCTTATAATCATTAATTAGTATATGCTAACCAATGATCAGGTCAGCTGATTGGAGAGGAAAAAGCGTTCCTCTTTTTCTTTTCTTCAACAGTTAGCAATCACTAACTACTGATAAGGCGGTGCAGCTCATGTCATCCTTCGAAAAAGCTCTGGTCTACCATTGCTCCCCTACCCTGTGCGGACTCAAACCGGCAAATCTACTCTCCCTCTCTAAGGATGAGTACCCGCATCTGCCGCAGCTGGCAGCTGCCTACGCCCGCCTGCTGGAGGACAAGGGCATCCGCCTGACCATCCTCTGCTCCTGCGGCTGCCGTTGGCTGCTGCTGGTCTACCACCAGTCGATGCTCGCAGCACAGCTCAAACAGCCTGCGGTCGTCCGTCTGCTGGCACAGGCAGGCTATCCGGTGGAGGCACCCTTCTCATTGGAACAGCTGCTGCGGTGTTTAAGCCGCCGTCTGCGCCAATCGGAGGGCTTCCCGCATGAGATTGGGGTCTTTCTGGGTTACCCGCTGGAGGATGTCATCGGATTTTGCCGCCATAAAGGCGAAGGCTGCAAGCTGTGCGGATATTGGAAGGTGTACGGCGACGTGGACCATGCAAAACGGTGCTTTGCCGCCTTTGACCGCTGCCGCGATGCACTGTACGCCCGCCTGCTGTCCGGTTCCCCCATCTGGAACAGCTGGTGTCCGCTCCCGAATTTGCTGCCTGAATGACTTTTTTAGAAACGATATTTTTTTTGACAGGAGGTTTTGTCGATGAATTCGAAATTGCTGTAATCTACTGGTCTGGAACCGGAAACACCCAAATGATGGCAGAGGCTGTTGCACAGGGCGCCAAGGATGCCGGAGCCGAGGTAACCTTGCTGTCGGTATCGGACACCGATGCTGCCGCTGCCTCCTCCTATGATGCGCTGGCGCTGGGCTGCCCGGCTATGGGTGGAGAGGTGCTGGAAGAATCGGAATTTGAGCCTTTCTTTTCTGAGTTGGAAGGCAAGCTATCCGGCAAGAAGGTCGTGCTGTTCGGCTCCTATGACTGGGGAGATGGGCAGTGGATGTGGGACTGGCAGCAGCGCACCGAAGCATCGGGCGCAAAATTGGCTGCTGCCGAAGGCTTGATCGTTCACCTCACACCAGAGGCAGCGGACTTAGAGCAATGTGCTGCACTGGGAAAAAGCCTGGCAGAATAATCGGGAATTTTCATTCGGCTCCCCCTTGCCGGATGAAAACCAAACCACAAACTGCTTCTTTTTAATTTGAATGCTCTCTTTTCAAATTTCTCTCTTATCAAAATTTCCCCCAAAACAAACGCGAGTCTTTTGTACAAAAGACTCCGCGTTTGTTTGTTGATTCGTATCAGAAACGGTCGAGCGTTTTAGTAAGCATTGTCCAGTATCTCCAAAATGTCCTGTTTACCGGCAGCCTTTGGGTTGACCAGCAGGGCGCCGTCCTCCAGCGCCTTCTGTGCAATTTTGGAAAAGTCCTGTCGATGCACCTGCGCATCCCGCAGCCGGGCGGGAATCCCTGTTTTCTGGTGCAGGTGGACCAGCATCTCCTCGATTGCCTTCACCAGCGCCTCTCCGCGCTTTTTTCTCCGGGATGTGCGCATAGTACTCGGTCCCGCAAAAGGCAGCCAACAGCTGCGCATACTGCGGCTGAAGACAGTCCATCTGCCAGCGCATCACCCAAGGCAGCAGCAGTCCCACCGCCTCGCCGTGCGGTACCGAGCAGACCGCGCCCAGCGCGTGCCCGATGGCGTGTACCAAACCGACCATCGAATTGGAAAATGCCATCCCAGCCATTGCCGATGCGCAAGCCATCGCCAGGCGATATTCCTGCGAATCCGGCTGCCGCACCGCAGCAATCAGGGTTTTTTTCCAATCATCTCGACGGCGGTGCTGGCGTAAGCGTCGGACAACGGATTTTTTCTGGCGGCAGGTGTAGGCTTCCATCGCGTGCACCAAAGCGTCCATCCCGCAGGCAGCCGTCTGTCTGGGCGGCAGCTTTTCGGTACAGCGCGGGTCCAGCACCGCTACATCTGGCAGAAACCGGTCGGACACAATTTCCTGCTTGCACCCGATTTTTTTTGTCCATGACCACCGCGACCGCCGTACACTCCGAGCCGGTTCCCGAGGTGGTGGGCACCATGATAAACGGAATCACCCGCTGCGCACGGCTCATCCACTCGCTGCCCAACAGCCGACGCAAAGCGGTCTGCTCCTGCTCCAGCAGCACTCGCACCGCCTTGGCTGTATCCAGCACCGAGCCGCCGCCGATGGCAACCACTCCGTCACAGCCCTCTTCCCGCGCGTGCGCAGCCAGCCGCTCGACCAGCTCGAAGGAGGAATCCTGTGGGATGCCGCTTTCCAGCACCATCGGCATCGGTTCTCCCATCATCTGCAAAATCCCCTGTTGCAGCATCGTACCGCTGACCAGCATCAGCGGCTTTTTCACCCGCAGCCTGCCCAGCTCATACGGGATGTTTTCCAGCGACCACTGCCCGCACAGCAGCTTGACCGGGTTATAGAATTCAAAATATTCCGGCAGCATCTATCCTTCCTCCTCTGCGCTTTGCGCCCGTCTTTTCTTCAGATGGAGCATCCGCACCCACACCCGCCAACGCCGGCAGGGAAGTTCCTGGTCCTCCGGCAGCAGCTGTCTTGCCATTGTTCGCGGAAAAGATAGCCTTCCACCCGCTGGATGGCGCGCAGAAAGCGCATCGCCTGACCGATTTCTCCGCGGATGATGAGATCGTGTCTGGCATACGCCTGCTCGGCAGAGAGCTGTCCGGTCACCATCCGAAAGGCAGCCTCCACACTTTTAAAGCGAATCTCCAGCATCTGCCGGCGGTCATACTCTCCGGCAGAAAAAATGCTTTGCCAGCGCAGTTGCCGGAGGCAGCGGAATCTTCTGGCTTGCCGCAGCCACCGTTTCGTGCGCGCGATACAGCCCTGTGCGGCGGTTTTGCAGCACGACCGGATGGCGGCTGCCGTACACACCCAGCACAAAGACAAAATCCTCGGGAAAACCGTCAAACACCTCCCGCACCGGCTCGTCCACGCTGCGGCAGACCTTCAGTCCCCGCGCCAAAACAGAAAGGACCAGTGCAACCGTCTTTTTTTGAAAGGAGCGGCGCATCAAAATTTCCTCCTGCTGCTGTTCCATCGGTCTTTCCCTCCTTCTATCCTGCTTCTAAACTGCGACCGCTCCCGCATAGGATAGAACATCCACATCCATACGCAGGAGGTGTCTTATGCGTTTTATCTCTTTCTTTCTTAAACCCACCCGCCGCAAACGGGCAGTTTCCATTGCGGCAATCACCGCAGCGGCTGTTGTGGCAGCTATAGCGCTCATCCTTTGGCTGCTGCCAAAACCCGAAGCGCCGCACCGCTTGCAGGGCAGCTGGCAGTGCGACGGATTTTTCCTGACAGCCGATGCGCAGAACCTGTGCTTAAACGGGTTGTGCTTTGCTTACGAGCTGCTGGAGCCGCTGGAGGAAAACCCGCGGGCGGACTGTCCGCAGCTCTTTGTGCTGGATGCCGGCTCGATGGGTGTCCTGCGCGGCGAATATTACTTTGAAGATCATCAGCTGCATCTGTCGGTGGACGGGCAGGAAAAAATTTTTTTCCTCCGGTTATCGCTCCTCCTGCTGCGCAGGTGATACTTCCACAAGCTCCGACGACTGTGCCGTCTGCAAAAAATCGGAGCTTCTGTGCAGAGGAACCATGGATAAAGCTGTCCACCGAATAGCTGATGAGGATACGTTGGTAGCCGGTGCAGTCAAACTGCTCGAGCTGCTGCTGGGTCATCTGCGCAGGGTCCAAAAATGCGAATCTCGGAATAATGCGCTGCCAAAAACGGAAGCACCGGCAGGATGCTGTCGTCCCCGACGATGAGCAGGGTGTTCTTGTTGCGCAGATTGCTGCGAATGGTGATGTCGCCGGTGTTTCCGCCCAGCAGCACCTGTGTCGGCTCGCCCAGCTGCATCATCTGCTGCGGGTACAGCGAATCGTAGCTGTACGAATAGCCCTCGTTGTGTGTAACGGTGTAGGTGCGGTTGTTCTTCTGATAGCGATAGAGTGCGATGACATCCGGCGAAATCTCCTGGTAGGTCGAGCGCCGGTAGGTCGGTCCATAGTAGTTGTGGGTAACATACTGGATATCAAAATCCTCCTGCGGCTTCGGGGTATTGTCCAGCCGCTGCGCCAGCACCTCATAGACACTGTATCCGCCCAGCGCTGTCAGCGATGGGGAGGTCTTGTAGTACAAATCCTCCTCAAATTTTGCAAACAGCGCCGGATAAAACGTCCACGACGGTCGCCTTACCGAGCAGGTGGTTATAGGTCTGTTCGATGAACTGCTTTTGGTTGAACAGCGGGACGCCGGCGGGCAGCTCATTTTGTTTGATGGCGCACTTGGTAGGCAGCAGCATAAAGTAAGTCGGAATCCGGCTGGACTGGCTGAACTGGGTCAGCGTCTGGATATTCTGTTCGGTCTGCCTTTGGTTGGGCTGACCGATGTCCTCAATCAAAATGTCGTCGCCGACGAAGATTCCGTCGAACTCCTTGGCTCCTCCTGCCATCTTCAGCTGCACCGCCAGTTCGGAAAGCTGACGGGAAAAGGGCAGATTTTCTGCCATCGCCTGCTCGACCTCTTTCAGGTATTCCCCCGGCGTATAATATCGGTTATAGTGGGGAAAGCCCTCCCCTGCTGCCAGCGCCCACACGCCGCCTGCGCCCAGCAGCAGCGCAGCAGCAGACCGGCAGCATTTTTTCTTTCCTTCCTAGCAGTTGTTTGATGTAAAGCAATATCCATCCACCTCCCTTTCTGACAGATCGTTAAACGCAAAATGACACTGCCGCTGCAAACACCGCCAGATACACCACGGTACCCAGCAAATCCGCCAGACGCGGCAGCTTGTTGTGTACAAATTTTCCCACCAGACTGGACAGGCTGGTCGCGCAGAAAAAACTGCACAGCAGCAGCAGATAGTTGGTGGTCAGGATATAGGAAACCGCGCTGTTTGCAAAGGGCAGGTGATTGAGTCCGAACATACTTTTGATGTAGTAGGCTGTCACCCGCAAGGAGCTGCCCGAAAAGATGGTGAAGGAAAACATCACCACGATGAAGGTGTAGATGCGGTCCACAATCGGCGGCATCTTTTCCAGAAAGCGCATCAGGAAATAGCGCTCCAGCAAAATAAAGGCGGCAAAGTAGATGCCCCACACCAGGGTGTTGAGCCGGATGCCAAACCACAAGCCCATCAGCATGGTGGTCAGCAGGGTGTTGACGATGGTGGAAAGCACGCCGTTGCTGTCCCCGCCCAGAAAGACATAGACATAGCGGTTGATAAATTGGGTGACGGTGATGTTGAAGCGGTTAAAAAAGTCGGACACCGTCCTCGACTGAAAGGGGTAGTGAAAGTTTTCGGGAAACCGCAGCCCGAAAAAGCAGCCCAGCCCGCGCGCCATATCGCAGTAGCCGGTCAGGGTATAGTACAGCCCGAAGGTGGTCGTGATAATCAGAATCCACACCGACAACACCGTACCCGAGGCGTTTTCCATCTGCTCAATCGACTGCTTGACCGCCAGGTTCCCCTGTGCCAGAATCACCAGCTTGGCAAAACCGCCGATGTACAGCCGCATCCCCTGCTTGAGGGTGTCCATGCCGATTTCCCGCTGCTGCCACTGCTTTTTTAAATCGGAGTACTGCACCACCGGTCCTGCCGGCAGCTTGCCGAAAAAGGTGGTGACCATCAGAAAATCAACCAGTTTCCCATCAAAATATTCATCGCCATTGTAGACGTCGATGACATATCCCATCGAGGTGGTGGTGTAAACCATCACACCCAGCGGGAGCGGAAGGGCAAACAGCTCCACCATCGCAAGCGACAGCACCATCAGCAGCAGGGTTTTGATGATGCTCAGCCAGAACACCAGCCTTCTGCCGCGCATCTGCACCGTTGAGCGCACCAGTTTGGCACAGACCAGGTAGTCCAGCAGCAGCGACACCAGCATCATCGGCAGCCACTCGGGCGCGTTGCACAGATAAAAGAAAAGGGAGGCTGCCACCAGCACCCCATTGCGCCAGCGGGCAGGACCCAGATAGAAGCACAGCAGGACCGCCGGCAAAAACAAAAAGCTGAAGGTCAGCGTATCCAGTCCCACTCTACTCCTCCTCCTGCGTCAAAAGCGCACTGCATTGGCTGTACAGCTGCTCCCGGGTCATCAGCGCTGCCAGCACGGTCACCAGCGCATTGGTCGTCAGATGCTCCGGCAGATTGAGGTGGCGCATCAGCTGCTTTCTGCGCTGCGCACTGTCCGCTGTGCCGGAAAGTCCCAGCTCAAACAAATCCATCTTGGTGATCGGCTGCGCTGCCCGCTGTACCTGCTGCACACCGACGCCTGCCTCCTCAAAGGCTTTTTGCAGCAGCTGCTCGGGGATGCCTTCCACTCCCAGCTTTCCCTCCTTGGAGGGTGCTGCTTGCGTTTTTCTTTGCCGTACAAATCCGGGATATAGACATCCACAATCTTTTCCTTTCCGCAGATGTTTCGGATAAACCCTCGAATCTGAAAGCCTGCCGCATCCGAGTCGGTCAGCACCGCCAAACCCTGTTTGTTTGCCAGGGTGCGCAGCATCGCCTGCATTTCCTTGTCCTTGTAGATGCGAAAGCCGCCGGTGCAGACGATGACCCCGTCGATCATGCCGCTCAGCTTGATTTTATCATATTTTCCTTCTACCACGATGGCTCGGTCGGTATGTATCATGCTCTTCGTTCCTTTTTCTTTTTATCGCAATCATTTATCTTCGGATGCCAGCACAAACAGTTGGGTCACCGCCTGCTCAAGCAGGATGGTGGGGTCCGCGCGGCTGCTTTTCATCCGATGGTCGGTCTGTGCCAGGCAGATGACCGACCGTTCCAGCACCCGCAGAGAGTAGCGCGAACAATCCCGCAGGCTGTTGCGCACCACAAAGTCCCTGCCCTTGTAGGAAAAATTTTGTTTGATGGCTTCTTCGCCCTGACCCATCTCGCGGGCAGTCTTTGCAATGTATAAATCCAGATAGGCGCCCGACAGCGCTGCCAAAATGGCAGTCGGCTGATAGCGCAGATACAGCAGGTCCTCCACAATGCGCATCGCCTTTTCAAAGCGGTCCGCCAGGATGGCGCGCGCCAGGTCATACACCGAGGCGTTGACCGTCTTGCAGGTGACCGTTTCAATCATCTGTTCGGTCAGCTCCACCGGTGTCTGCGGAGTGGCATTCCACTCTCCCTGCACATAGGCAGCCAGCTTTTCCAGCTCGCCCGAAAGGGTGAGCATATTTTTTTCCACACCGCTCGATGAGCAAATCACAGCAGGCTTTGGATACGGTGCAGCCCTTCGGCTCCAGACGGGAGCGGATAAAGCGGCTTAAATCGGAGCTGTCCCGTTTTTTACAGCTCGATGACAGCGCCCGCCTTGTCGCACAGCGCCACCAGTTTTTTTCGGCAGAGGCGCTCTTTTTGGGCAGAAAATCCTCCTTGTCCACCACCAGCAAAAGGGACGGTGGTCTCCGGCGGGTCCTCCAGCAACTCGGTCACCTTTGCCTTGTCCTGGGCATTGAGCGCCTCAAAGTCGAACTTTTCCACCACCACGCACCGCTGCTGCGCCATCATCGGCAGCGCCTCGCAGGATTCGATGAGGTCGTCCACCTCCATCTGTCCTGCATCAAAGCGATGGAGGTTAAATTCCTCCAATCCCTGCGGCGCTGCCAGCTTGACCAGCTTTTTTAAGTACATCTCCTTGAGATATTTTTCTTCTCCATACAGCAGGTAGACCCTGTAAAGATGTCCCAGCTTGATATTCTGCATCAGCTGGCTCTCCTCTTTAAAAATCATGCAGACCCCTGCCCCTTTCTTTTCCAAATCTTACAGCTTGACCCGCAGCGCAGGCTGCTGCTCCAGCGTCCACACCAGGGTCATTCCCTGTTTGTCCCGCAGCTGCCAGCCGTCGCTGTCCAAAACAGCATCCCAGCCGTTTGGGTCCTGCTCTATTATACCATAACTCCTGCCGGCTTTTTAACAACTTTTTTGTCGCCTGCGTGCAGCTGCACGCCGTTTCGGTCAAATTGCAGCTGCGCATCGCCCAACAGTTGTGCGCCTACCCCTTGCCCTGAGGGAATCAGCTGACCGCCCAGCGCCTGCCGGATGTGCGGGGTAAAATTCCCCGGCGGGATCACCGCTGCCTTGGCGTCGATTTCCTCAAGCAAAAGGTCGATGCCCGCGCTGTCGTCGGTGGTCGGGCTGGTACACAGCAGCAGCTCCAACCGGTCGATGCCCTCACAGCGCAGCAGGCGCACCAGCTGGGAAGCCTCCCACTCGGAGCAGACATCGCCCACCAGCGCCGCCTGCCTGTCCCGCACCAGAACCAGCGCATTTTCCGTCTGGTAGAGGTACAAGGCGCGGTGCTGACCGAGCAGCTGTACGGTCTGTCCCGGAAAACAGGCAAAGCAGCGACACCGCAAGCCAGCAGCCAACGCGCTGCCGCAGCCTGTGGCGGCTCATCCGCTCAAATCCATGCAGGGCGAGCGCCAATCCCAGTGCAATCAACAGGGTCACTGCCAGCAGCCACAGGCGGTTGGAGGAAACCACCGCTGACGGCAGGCGGCTGACCGCTTTGCCCACCAGCAAAATCCAGCAGCGGGCAAACAATCCCGCAAGCCCTGCCAGCACCCGGGCTGCCAACAAAAACAGCCCTGCTCCCACACTCTGATAGAGCAGCATGGCAGCCAGCGAGAGCAAGCCGAACAACATCACCCAAGGGACCGCCCACAGCGAAAGCACCGCTGCCAGAACGCTCCACACCGAAAGCGCATGAAAGTGGTAGAGCAGCACCGGCATCCCGAAGATACCGGCTGCCAGTGAAAAACAGGCGGTATTGGAAAGTGCGTGCAGAAAACGAGGCATTCCTCTTCTGCCGATGAGGGCTGCACCCAATGCGCTCTGCTCCCACAATCGGCTCAAGCCCGGAGCGCACAGCAGCAACCCAAAGGTAATCCAGAAGGAAAGCAGGAAGGACAGGCTGTACAGCAGATAGGGAGAAAGCAGCAGCATCGAGCAGGCTGCCACCGCCAGTGAACTCAGCCCGTCTCGCTCTCTGCCCAGCACCCATCCCAAGCCGGCAAGGGTTGCCATAATGCCTGCCCGCACCGCCGAAGGGGAAAAGCCGGTCAGCGCAATGTATCCCCAGACCGGAAGCAGTGAAATCAGCTCGACTGTGCGACGGCAGATGCCGACCTTTTCCAGACCCTTTC
>ENA-OQCL01001086-OQCL01001086.1-human-gut-metagenome-genome-assembly--contig:-NODE-1086-length-10702-cov-2.634326_pt1 | contig 10702 bp, 10 predicted proteins | sample MGYA00242502_ERZ504586 | MGnify/ENA primary metagenome ERZ504586 (study PRJEB26092, sample SAMD00036316) | human gut metagenome | host: Homo sapiens | study: EMG produced TPA metagenomics assembly of... | reverse complement strand
AGCCTGTCCGCCCAGCAGAAAACCCAGAGCCTTGAGGATAAAACTTTTACCCGCGCCGGTTTCGCCGGTAAGCACATTCATGCCCGGCGAAAAGTCCAGCTCCATATCTTCGATCAGGGCCAGATTACGGATGCGCAGATATTCCAGCATGGTTGTTTACAACTTCAAGCGATAGATTAAATATGTGCCGCTTTTCAGGCCGCACAGGCCTATGCCGCCGCATTCATACTAACAAAACAGGTTGCCCAAGGCAAAAGGGCTATTGCTTGAGACGCGGGTCCAGCAGATCGCGCAGGCTTTCACCCAGAAGATTATAACCGAGTACAGTGATCAGAATAGCCAGGCCCGGATAAACCGAGAGCCAGGGCGCGTTTTCGATGACGGTTTTGCCTTCCATGAGCATATTGCCCCAGCTGGCCGTGGGTGGTTGTACGCCCAGTCCCAGAAAACTCAGGCTCGACTCCACCAGAATGGCTCCGGCCACGCCGAGAGTGGCGGTGATCAGCACCGGCGCGAGGGCATTGGGCAGAATATGGCGGAATAAAATCCGCCGGGTGGGGCTGCCCGCCAAGCGTGCGGCGGCCACGAATTCGCGTTCGCGCAGGCTGAGGGCCTCGGCGCGCACCAGACGGGTTACGCCCATCCAGGAGGTCAGGCCTATGACAACCATGATATTGGTAAGGTCGGGCTCCAGAAAGGCAATGACCGCCAGGATCAGGAAAAAGGAGGGGAAGCAGAGCATGATGTCCACCATGCGCATAATGGCTTCATCCACCCAGCGCCGGAAGTAGCCGCTGATCAGGCCCAGCACCGTACCGATGCTGATGGAGATGCCCACGGCCACGAAGCCCACCCAGAGAGACACGCGCCCCCCGTAGAGCAGGCGGGAAAAGACATCCCGCCCCAGACGGTCGGTGCCCAGCCAGAAACGGGAGGAGGGCGGTTCCAGAATGTTGTCCAGATGCTGGGCCGTGGGCGGATAGGGCGCGATCAGCGGGGCGCAGAGGGCCGCCAGAGACATGAACAGCACAATGCCCAGGCCCAGGGTAAGCATGAGGTTGCGCCCGAGCAAGCGCTTTACGGCGGCGGGCAGCATCAGTTCTGCTCCCCGGAGGCGCGGATTCGCGGGTCGGCCAAGCCGTAACAGACGTCGGCCAGCAGATTGCCCGCCAGGGTGAGCACCGCGCCCAGCACCAGATTGCCCATGATCATAGTGTAGTCGCGGGCCATGACCGCCGAGTAAAAGAGCTGCCCCAGGCCGGGCAGGGCGAAAATGGATTCAATGATCACGCTGCCGCCGATGAGCCCCGGCACGGAAAGGCCCAGCAGGGTGATGACCGGCAGCAGGGCGTTGCGCAGGGCGTGTCGCCGGATGATCAGGCTCGGCGGCAAACCTTTGGCTTTGGCCGTGAGGATGTAATCCTGGCGCAGCACTTCCAGCATGCAGGCGCGCATATAGCGCGACATGCCGGCCAGACCGCCGATGGTGTAGACCAGAATGGGCAGCGCCAGATGCCGGGCCAGATCACAGAGTTTTCCCCAAGGGCTCAGGCTGGCGTAATCCATGGACGTCAGGCCGGAAATAGGCAGCCACTGAAGATCGATGCCGAAGAACATCATCAACAGCAGGGCCAGCCAGAAGGAGGGCATGGCGAAACCCAGAAAGACCAGCACGGTCACGCTGCGATCCAGCAAGGAGTTACGCTTGCAGGCCGAGAGTATGCCCACGGGAATGGCGATGATCAGGGTCAGCACCAGGGAAATCACATTCATGGACACGGTCAGGGGCAAGCGCTCCAGAATTTTGTCCAGCACGGGCCGCGCGTCCGCGGACATGGAATTGCCGAAATCAAAATGCAGCAGGCGCAGCAGCCAGTCCCCGTACTGAATATAGAGGGGGCGATCCAGGCCGTAGAGCGCTTCCAGCCGCTGGCGTGCCGCTTCGCCCGCCAGGGGGTTCAGGGTGGTTTCCATGTCCGTCGGTGAGCCGGGGGCCAGATGGATGACCCAGAAGGAGATCAGGGTGATGCCCCAGAGCACCAGTAACATCCAGAGGGTTTTTCTGGCGGCTCTCAGGGCAATGGCCGCGATGCGGCCCCGACGGCCGCGGACAGGGGAAGGGGACTGACTCATAGAGGGAAGGGCGGCTTACTCCGTCCGCGTCAGCCACTGGCGCATATCCGCCACTTCCTTTTGCCACTCCGGCGAAAGGCGCAGCTTGAGAAAGCGGGCGTACAGAGAGTCCAGCAGGCCGACGCAGACCTCCATCAGATAAAATTTTTCCAGCAGCAGGGCGTCGGGATCGTCATCGCTGTCGCCCTTGTCCAGTTTGGGCGTTTTGAGGCTGCCCAAGCCGAAGTCCTCGGCCTTGAGCGTGAGCTGAAAAGCCAGTTCTTCTTTTTCCAGGCGGATCAGGGCCCGGCTGACCTTCTTGCCCGTGCCCAGGCCGAAGCGCGCCTCGCGCAGGGGTGAAAGCGAGCCGGAAACCGAGGCGGTTTCCTTGGCGTCGCCTTCACCGCCCTGAACCACGATGCGCTGTTCCATGGAAACGGCAAAAGGCGAGCCTTCGCTGTCCGTGAAAGCGCCGGGCGCGGTATCGCTCTGGTACCAGAGCCAGGTCAGAAATTCCTGCCCCAGAATACTGTCGGTGGATTCGCCGGAAATGGGCATATTCATTTTATAGAGTTCTCCCTGCTAGTGTCCAATTTGAAAAATTAGACACGGTAAAGCCGCCGTGAGTCCACGAAAAACCAGGGTTTTTCGCGGACGATCCTGCTAAAATTGAGAGCATAATCATGCTCGAAATTTTGCAATCAGACACTAGGTGAGCAGCGCGAATTGGGTTGCTTCAAGCTGGTCCAGACGGATGAGGCTTTCCTCGTCCAGCATGGCGGCCGCCAGATTATACGGCGTCAGTTGCTCCAGATGCAACTCAAAGGTTTTCAGAAATTCCTCCATGAAGAGGTCGATCATCTTATTCTGTGTGGAGGCGAACCAGACTTCATTTTTGTCCGTGGCCCAAAGCACGTTGAATTCGCCCGGCACCGGCAGGAAACGCTGACGCAGGCGCAGCATGACCTGCTCCTTGAGTTCCATTTTTGCGTTCACGGGAGATAAAGGTCTTGTTCTGTTCGCGCATACGCTCTTTTTCCTGGCGCAGGGCCAGGGCCAGATGCTTTTTCACCACGCCCGCCGGAATGCGCCGCATGTCCAGGCGCAGGGAAAAGACGATATAAGCTCCTTTCTGAGGCGGTGCGGCGGCCCATTCCGAATCCAGCATATCCTCAAAGCTGACCCAGCCCTGAGCCTGCATTTCAGGGATATCGTCAATGTCGCGAAAGGCGGATTGCTTGAGCTTATCTGGAATCTGCTGCCAGAGCTCGGAGGACACGGGGTCCAGAATACGGAACCAGGGTAAAACTGCAGGTGCTGTTGGCAAAGCCCATGAAAACTCCTTGGGATTGGAACACAAGACCGGTTGTGTTGTACGTCAGAGCCGCCTTGTCGGCAAGCCCCGGCCCCGACCATCCCGGCAGTTCATCCCGAAGATGTGGGTGCGGGCGATCTACGTCTTCAGAGGTGGAGACGAGCCCTTCCCTAGGTCGACGTAAATTGAGATAAATGTCCCATAATGATAATTATGTAAACTTTTGATTCCCAAGCGGCGAATCAGGGAATCGCGCTTGACGCGGTCCCCCTCTTCCAGCACGATGCCCTCACAAGCCAGCCAGGAGCCATTCATGTTCGGAAAATCAAGGCCTCACACCGTCTCCACACGACGCCCGTCACAGGCGCCGCGCACGCATGCCGCCGACCGGGCTGATGTTCGCCGCGCCGCAAGCGCGCCGCCGGAAAGTGCAACCAGGGACTATGTGACAAACGGCGTGCGCCTGAACAAGGCCATTGCCGCCGCCGGTCTGTGCTCACGGCGCAAGGCCGACGAGCTTATTCTTGCGGGTCAGGTACGGATCAACGGCACTCTGGAGGAAAATCCGGCCCGGCGTGTACTGCCCGGTGATCGCATCGCGGTCAATGACCGGGAGCTCGCCGCCGCTCAAGAATATTATTATCTGTTGCTGCACAAACCCGTGCAGACGGTCTGCACGGTGAATGATCCCGAGGGGCGGCCCACGGTCATGGCATATCTGCCGCCCGAGGTGCGTCATCTGCGGCTCTATCCCGTGGGACGCCTGGATTATTTTTCAGAAGGCCTGCTGCTGCTGACCAATGACGGCGACTGGCCCAACGGCTTACTCATCCCCGGCATCACCAGCCCAAGACCTATGAGGTGCTGATTCGCGGGTCTGTGCCGGAAACGGCTCTGGCGGTCATGCGCCGGGGCATGCGCCTGGACGAAGGCCAAGCCTTGCTGCCGGTGGATGTGGAAGCGAAAACGGCTGAGAACGGCAATACCCTGTTGCGCATGGTATTACGCCAAGGCGTCAATCGCCAGATACGGCGCATGTGCCGGGATCTGGGCCTGACTATTCTGCGTCTGCGCCGCGTGGCTCAGGGGCCATTGGCTTTGGGCAGCCTTAAGCCGGGCGCTGCCAGGGCATTGGCCCCCGGAGAAGTGGCCGGTCTCAGGCAAAGCGTCGGCTTGCCGTCCCAAGTGTAACCGCCCTGCTCCAGGACAATTTAACACTTGAAATGCTCGTTTACGGCGAGCAAACCCGCCTACGCGCTTCGTGGCAAGGATTTGCAGACATCGCGCATGCAATGCGTCAACTGCCCTATTGCTGGGCGTATTGCGCAATGCCGATGACCCAAAGCGCCGAGAGGACCAGATGGATCTGGAAAAGGCGTGGCCTCTTGGCGTTGAGGCTCAGTCCCATCCCCACGAGATACCAGAGAACCTCTCCGGCCATGCAGCTCACATAGACCGCACGCGAATGATACCACGGCAGACCGCTGACAGCCTCACTGCCGAACAGCCACTGGTATTGCGGATCGTGGAATGCATTCCGGATTTCATTTAGGTCCATGATGCAGAAAAAAGCGCAGACAGCGGCCCACAAAACGCGCGGAAACATGCCGACACGAAAGTTGCTGTGGCAGGCCTGCCCGTCCCCGCTTTTCACCATGCCCTACCCTTCTTTTTTCAGCTGGCGTTCCAAAAAGTCGATGGCGTCCTTTTGCAGAGCGCAGAGCTGGGCTTCGCCTTTGAAACTTTCAGTATAAACCTTGCAGATGGCTTCCGTACCTGAAGGGCGCACGGCAAACCAGCCGTCTTCGCTGCTGACTTTGACACCGCCGATGGGCGCGTCATTGCCGGGCGCACGGGTCAGCACACTGGTCACCGGCGAGCCTCCCAGGGTTTTCAGATGCACGCTCTCCGGCGTCAAAGCCTTGAGCAGCACGCGGGTGCGGTCGTCGGCGGGCGCGTCCAGACGCTGATAGACCGGTGCGCCGAGCTTTTCGGTCAGCTTTTGGTAGATTTCACTGGGAGATGCCTGTTCCTTGGCCATGATCTCAGCGGCCAGAAGGCACATCAAGGGGCCGTCCTTGTCCGTGCTCCAGGGGGAGCCGTCAAAACAGAGGAAGGAAGCCCCGGCGCTCTCCTCGCAGCCCAGGCCGCACCGCCCGTTGAGCAGATAGGGCACAAACCACTTGAAGCCCACGGGCACTTCCACCACGGGCCGCCCCAGCTCCTTCCCCACTCTGTCCAGCATGGCGCTGGTCACCAGGGTTTTGCCGATGCCGCAATCCTTTGGCCAGCCCGTACGGGTACGGAAAAGATGCCAAGCCGCCACAGTCAAATAGTGATTGGGGTTCATCAGTTCCTGGCGGGTCACAATGCCGTGGCGGTCGGAATCCGGATCGCAGGCAAAGGCCAGATCAAAGTCGTCGCGTATCTCCAGCAGGCGACTCATGGCATAGGGCGAGGAACAATCCATGCGGATTAAGCCGTCTTTGTCGCAGGGCACAAAACGGAAGGTGGGGTCCACCTCCTTGTTGACCACGGTCAGGTCCAGGCCATAGGTCTCGGCAATGGGTTCCCAAAGCGGCAGGCTGGCCCCGCCCAAAGGGTCCACGCCCAGCTTGAGGCCGGAAGCGGCAATGGCCTTCATGTCCAACACCTTGGGCAGATCTTCCACATAGGCGCGGGTAAAGTCGTACTCCTCCACCAGGGAGGATCTCTGCGCCGCGCGCAAATGCACGAGCTGGACGTTGCGGTTGCCGCTGTCCAGATAGGCGTTGGCGCTTTTTTCAATCCAGGCCGTGACTTCGGTTTCGGCCGGCCCGCCGTGCGGAGGATTGTATTTGAAGCCGCCGTCGCGCGGCGGGTTATGAGATGGGGTGATAATAATGCCGTCGGCCAGACCGCTGCTCCGTCCGGCGTTCCAGCGCAAGATGGCGTGCGAGACGGCTGGGGTTGCGGTAAACTCGCCGTTTCTGGCGATGCGCACACTCACGCCGTTGGCCACCAGCACTTCCAGGGCCGAGCGGAAGGCAGCCTCGGACAGGGCATGCGTATCCCCGCCCAGAAAAAGCGGGCCGTCAACGCCCTTGGCTTTGCGGTAGTCGCAGACGGCCTGAGTGATGGCGTAAATATGCTCTTCGTTGAAGGTATGCAGCACCGATGAGCCGCGATGCCCGGAAGTGCCGAACGACACGCGCTGAGCCGGGATCTTGGGATTGGGAAATTCGGTGTAATAGGCGCTCATCAGCGCGGGGATGCGTTCCAGCTTTTCAGGAGCGGGCAAATGTCCCGCGTCGCAATGGACAACAGCCATAAAGAACCTCCGGCATAGATACGTTATCTCTACGCCGGAACGAAGCGCGCTGCAATCCTTGGGCGAGCGCTCAAACGGACCTTTGCCTTTCCCCGCATTTTTTACGCCATGGATAAAAAAGGGCTGATGCTCACTGGGAGACGAGCCCTGGTTGTCATTGGAAGGGCGCTTACTTGCCGAGGGGGATGGTGCGGAAGTACACATCTCCGCGCCGTTCAATCTGCAGCATAATGGCCCCGCGCTTCACGCCCACTTCTTTGACGATCTTGGAAGGGCTTCCCCGCTGTTCACGGGCTTCAGGTTGGCCTTGAGGATCACGTCGCCGGGACGCAGATCCGCTTCGGCGGCGGGCTTGTCGGGATCGACGTCCACAATCAGTAGGCCTTCATCCTTGCTGAGCTTCATCTCGCGGCGTTCCTCCTCCTTGAGGGGGCGCACCGAGAGGCCCAGAAGGCCTTCGTCCTGCTGCTTCTGGTCCATGCCGGGACGACCGTCGTTCTGGCCGCTCTTGCGTTCGCCCAGCGTCACCTTGAGGTCGAAGTTCTTGCCGTCGCGCCACACGGTCAGCACAGCGGTGCTGCCCGGGGCCTTGTCGGCAATGGCGCGCAGCAGGGCCGCAGCGTCTTCGACATCCTTCTTGTCCACGGCGATGATCACGTCGCCGTCCTGCACGCCGCCCTTGGCGGCGGGCTCATTTTCCATGACGCTGCCCACCAGGGCACCCGAGGGCTCTTTCATGCCCAGAGCCTTGGCGGTGTTTTCATCCATGTCCTGGATGCTCACGCCGATCCAGCCGCGGCTGATCTTTTTGCCGCTCTTGATCTGATTGATAATCTTGGCGGCCATATTGCTGGGAATGGCAAAGCCGATACCCTGGCCGCTGGCGATGATGGCCGTGTTGATGCCCACCACCTGACCGGCCATATTCAGCAGCGGACCACCGCTGTTGCCGGGGTTGATGGAGGCGTCGGTCTGGAGGAAGTTGTCAAACGGCCCGGAACGGATATTGCGGCCCTTGGCCGAAAGGATACCCGCGGTCACAGTGTGGTCCAAGCCGAAGGGATTGCCGATGGCCAGCAGCCACTCACCCACCTTGAGCGCGTCGGAATCGCCGAAGGTCAGGAACGGCAGGGGCTTTTTGGCGTCCACTTTCAGCAGGGCCAGGTCGGTTTCCTCATCGGAACCGATCAGCGTGGCCTTGAGGGTTTCGCTTTTGCCGTTGTCTTCATCCAGAGTGACGTGGATCACGTCGGCGTCGGCCACCACGTGGTTGTTGGTCACAATGTAGCCGTCAGCGGACACGAGAAAACCGGAACCCAGCGATTTCTGCTTCTGCTGGGGCCGCTTGCCGCCGCGCCCTTTGCCGCCGAACTGGTCAAAAAACTTTTCAAAGCCGGGGGGCATATTGCGGAACATTTCACCGAAGAAATCTTCAGGGCCGCCCCCGGAGGCCTTGCGTTCCGTGCCTATATTGACCACAGCCGGGCCACTTTTCGCCGCCAGCTCGCTGAAGTCGGGCAGATCCGCCGCCTGCGAAAGCTGTGCCGAGGCCAGGAAGGCCACGGTAAGCAGTGCGGCGAGGTATTTTTTTACAATCATGGAACCACTCCTCGTACTTTTTTTGCATGGCCTTTTGCAAAGCCTGTGCCATAATGCCCATTCCGTTGCCGGAAGAGGACGACCCGGCGGAGGCATGCTGCTTCCAGGCTTTGTCCTCGGCGGACGCGGCGGCTTCGGAGCCTTCCGGGGCCAAGCTGATGCGGCGAGCGGCACTGTCCAGATTTTGAACAATCAGGGTCACGTTGTCGTCCTTATCCAGCTTGCTGAACTGAGCGGCGTTTTTGGCGTTCTTGATCACGCCTGCGGGCAGCAGACCGGTAATACCGGGGGCCAGGGTCACAAACAGGCCATACTGGGTGCGGCTTTCCACCGTGCCGGTCACCGTGGAGCCCACGGCAAAGCGCTGGGCCGCGTCCTGCCAGGGGTCGCCCTCGGCGTCGCGCAGGCTCAAGGCAATGCGCCGCGTCTCGGTGTTGACGTCCTTGATCTTGACGGAGACGGTCTCGCCCGCGCTGAGCACTTCCTCGGGCTTGTTAACCCGCTTGGCCCAGGACATTTCGGAAACATGAATCAGGCCTTCCACGCCTGGCAGCAGCTCGACGAAAGCGCCAAAGGGAGCCAGGCGCACCACCTTGCCCTGCACCACGGCACCCGCGCTCAAGCGTTCCGGGGCATCCAGCCAGGGATCGCCCTCGGCCTGCTTGCGCGAAAGAGAAATTCGGATCTGGCCCTTGTCGTTTTTGCTGATGCCGAGCACCTTGACCCGGACAAGGTCGCCGGGGGACACCGCTTCGTCCGCCGCGCCCACGCGGGACCAGGACAGCTCGGAAAGATGGATCATGCCTTCCACCGCCGGAGCCAGCTCCATGAACGCGCCGAAGGGAGCCAAGCGGGTGATCCGCCCTTCCACGGTGTCGCCTTCCTTGAGGGTTTCCAGCAGTTTGTCCAGATTTTCCTGGCGCTCGCGTTCCAGCAGCGCACGCCGCGAAACCACGACGTTCCGGCCCCGGTTTTCAACCCGGATGATCAGGAACTGCATGCCGCGCCCCACCAGGGAGTCGGCGTCGCCCGAGGAAGCGTCCATCTGGCTGCCGGGACAGAAAGCCGTCTTGCCCAGCACTTCCACCGTGTAACCGCCCTTACAAACGGCGGTCACCCTGCCGTCCACCGGCAGGGCGGCGTCGCGGGCCTCTTCCAGCGCGGCCACCCCGCTGCCGCTCATGGAGCGGGACAGGCGGATTTCCTGCGGGGAGACAGCAATGACCCAGGCTTCCACGCTGTCGCCAGGTCCCGCGCTTTCCTTGCCCTCGGCATCCAGAATGTCCTTGCGCTCCATGATGCCGTCCACCTTGATGCCCATATCCACAAAGACGCTGTCGCCGGTGATGGCAATGACGGTGCCGCTGACCTTCTGGCCCGGCTGCAAACGGCCGGAAGAAGCGCTGTGCGCCGCCAGCATGGCGGCGAAATCTTCAGTGGCTTCTTCCTGCGCGGGGCTTTCTATTTTTTCCTCAGTCATATTTCCTGCTCCTCCAAACTGGGCATTTTGTTAAGTTGGTAATCATAGCCTATCCTTTTACGGATGACAATGAAGACCCAGGCCGCGCGGCGTGCGGATTGCGGCCCGCCATATGGTTTCCGGGGCATAAGGGGACGGAATTTTTTCTAGAAACTGAATGAAAATTTTACACATGCATAATTTTTGGACCAGCAGTCGGGCGGAAGAGATCGCAGCAGGCTATCCGGATTTTTCAGCGACACAAGCACACATCCCGTTTTGCGGCAAATTTTTCTTTATGGAAAACTTGAAATATTTTTTTGACAACCTCACCATGAGCGACGCTGCTCAACGGGCGGAATCGAACCTGCGCATCAATAGACCGGCACGGCGGCCACCGCCGCCACCACCGCCATGATCGCATAGATGGCATTCATGCTCCAGGCGGAGGCCAGGAAGCCGAAAGAAGCGGGGTCAGCATGTTGGTTATGCCGCGCAGAAAGGAGTTGATGGAGAACACGTCGCCGTAGGAGGCGGCATCCCGTACGGGTTCGGTGATGATGGCCTGGATGACCGGAACGGTGCCCTTGGTCACAATGCCGAGCAGCAAGGCGATGCTAACGATGAGGACAAGCTGGTCCGCCATGATCAGGGCACAGAGCAGGACCGTCAGCAGCAGTTCGGCGGCTACGAAAACCTTTCGCGGTCCGAAACTGTCCACAAAGCGGCCGCAGGCCATCTTGCCGAGAAAAGAGCCCACCGAAAACCCCAGGGCGAAGGAACCGATGATTTTAGGGTCCACCCCCTTGCCGATCAGCAGCAAGGGCAGAAACGTGAATATTCGATCGTTGCTGAACGCGTTCAGAATGCTGGCAAGCATGGCCAGGAATATTTCCCTGTCCTTGAA
>ENA-OQCL01001085-OQCL01001085.1-human-gut-metagenome-genome-assembly--contig:-NODE-1085-length-10708-cov-3.623665_pt1 | contig 10708 bp, 12 predicted proteins | sample MGYA00242502_ERZ504586 | MGnify/ENA primary metagenome ERZ504586 (study PRJEB26092, sample SAMD00036316) | human gut metagenome | host: Homo sapiens | study: EMG produced TPA metagenomics assembly of... | reverse complement strand
GGCTCTGGACTCGTTGACATTCTTATTGATCGCGCCGAGGATGATCTCTGAATCTTTCAGTCGTTCCTCGTTGATATCATACAACGCAATCTCCGCCTCACAAAGCGCAGGTGTACACATACAGTCCCCCAGTACATTTCTGGCAAATACGGTGCTGCCAGCCCCCATAAAAGTAATTTTCATCTTCATACCTCCTGTACGAATCTATGTATTTTGTTGTCTTCTATAATCCATCCCTGTCTTTTCCCCCGATTGGATGAATTACGGTTTTGCTATGGGTTTATTATATGTTTATAAGATGAAAAATCCTATCTGTTTTGTTTCCATTTTATTGTTGATTTGTTGCATGTTTTACAAAACAGAAGTCGCGGTTCACTTCGTCATGTGTTTCCCGGATGTGTATGAAATCGGTATGTCCCAAGGTTTGTTTCATACAAGCATAAACTTTGGCTTGTTGCTTGTAGAATAAAGAATGTGCCTTGGCACATTCTCGCGCCTGCGGCGGTCGCTTGCGACATCTACCTTATACGTCGCAGTGCGCATCCTCGCGGAGCGTTTTTATTTTACAGGAAAGCAATTTCCTGTAAAGTAAAAAAGAGCCGCGAATCCACTTCGCAGCTCTTTTATGGTTCTTATGCTTCTTTATTTTACTTCCTTCAAATAAAACTCCACCGCTTTGAAATCCCCGGTCTGGCGTGGAAAGTTCAGGCCGCCGTGCATCAGGGCGCGGCCGCTTCTTACCAGTTCGCCGTTTACTTCGTACATGGCATCCGCTTTCAGCCCTCTTACCGGGATGTGAATGGACGGGCCGCTTGGCTGTGCCAGGATCTGCATGCCGTGTACCAGAGCTTCGCTCTGATCCTGGGATACAAACTCCCAGGCTGCGTACAGACGGTTTTCCATCGGGTTGGTCAGGCGGTAGTATTCGCCTTCATGGGTCAGGTTGTAGTATTTCTTAAAGGTTTTGATCTGTTCTTTGACCTCTTCTTTTTCCCCGTCGCTTAACAGGTTCAGATCCAGTTCGTATCCGAAACTTCCCGCCATGGCTACGGTTCCTCTGGTTTCTACCGGAGTGATACGACCGGTCTGGTGGTTCGGAACAGCGGATACATGGGAACCGACTGCTGAGATCGGATAGCAGAAGGATGTTCCGTACTGGACACTGAGACGTTCTACTGCATCGGTATCATCACTGCACCAGATCTGTGGGGAATAATAAAGCATTCCCGCGTCAAACCTGCCTCCGCCACCGTGCATCCCTCCAGCAGAAGATCCGGATAGCGGCTGCACAGGTGTTCCAGAAAATCATAGACACCAAGCACATAATCATAGGAAAGATTTCCGGCATAAACATCTGCCATGCTGCGGTTCATATGCCCACTTGACATAATCAATTTTTCCCTGATCGAGCACGGCACAGATCTGGTCAAATACACAGTCGCGCACTTCTTTCTGGAAAATCAAGCAGTAGCTGGTTTCTCGAGCGCACCGGCTTTTTCCCCGGAATCCGGATCGCCCAGTCCGGATGCGCTCGGTACAGATCACTGTCTTCATTGACCATCTCCGGCTCAATCCAGATGCCAAACTTGACGCCATGTTTCTTGGCATCACTCAGCAAGCCTTCAATGCCGTTCGGAAGCTTGTTCTTGTCCACCACCCAGTCGCCGAGTGATGAGCTGTCGTTCTTACGGGGATACTTGTCGCCAAACCAGCCATCGTCCATCACGAACAACTCGCCACCCATGGAGGCAATGTCCGCCATCATTTGATCCATACCTTGCTGGTTGATGTCAAAGTACACGCCTTCCCAACTATTCAAAAGAATCTTGCGGGGGGTAGTGCCGTGCGCCAGTTTGTGCAGGCGTGCCCAGCGATGGAAGTTACGGCTGCCGCCACTCAAGCCTTCATTACTATAAGTCAGGGCAAGTTCGGGAGTGCGGAAAAGTTCGTCCTTCTTCAAGGAATAAGTAGAGTTCTCTTCGTTGATTCCGGCAAAGAAATGGTGGTATTCATCATCGTGTGTCTCAATGCGGAGTTTGTAGTTGCCGCTGTAACAGAGGGCTGCACCAATCACGTTGCCCGTGTTCTCCTGCGGACGGCCGTCAAGGGAGAACATCACTTCGGCATGGTCAGTATGGGAATTGCGCACACCGTCCTTATTCTTGATAACCTTCATGCCCGGAGTGAGAGGTTCCTGCGTCAAGACCCCTTCATTGGCCCAGGAACCGGAGAGATGGGACAGCCATACATCGCCACGGCGGATGGGCAGATAGCCGGAAGCAAACTGATTGAGCACCACCGACTTCTTCTCCTGATGGGAGATTTCAGTCCAGGATTCTATCACGTCGGCATCCTGCCAGGCACGGTAACAGACGTTGACGAAGAAGGGATACACCTTATCCTTCAGTGCCACGACAGTCGTCACGGCATTCCCTTCCTTTTCGGTAGTCACGTTCAATACTTCGAGCTGGAGGGTCATGTTACCGTCGGCATGCTTCACAGCGAGGGCCGTCTCCACGGGAGCATTCAATCCATATTCGGGATAGGCTGCATGGTTCGCTTCTGCCGCAGAGATATTCTGCAAGTCGGCTTCAGAAAGTCTGTTACCATAATACAAGTGTCTCAGTGTACCGCCTTCAGGAACCGAAAGCACCAAAGAGGTTTTCGGAGTGGATACACATACGTTTTGAGCCAACAAACTGCCGGTCAGCAGCAGTGCTCCAAAGAGAAAATTTGTTCGTTTCTTGAAATTCATGCTTTTCTTGTTTAGATTCTATATTCATTTAGCTGTGAGCAAATGTAGGCGTTTCCCCAGAGATAAAATTAGTATCATTTTATCATATCCTTATACAAATTCTATTTCCGGCTGACAATTGTCCCCGTGGCTTGGTTGGCAGGCATCACCAGCACTTCCGCAATCTGGATATGCTCGGGGACGGCAGCGGCGAAATAGACCACTTCGGCTATATCGTCGCCGGTCAGCGGGCGTATACCTTTATATACATTATCGGCCGCCTCCCGGTTACCACGGAAACGGACGACGGAGAAATTGGTTTCCACCAACCCGCGTTGATATTCGTTACGCGTATCGGGGTATCCACCAGGTCGATGCGGAGTCCGTCGGAAAGGGCCTTGACGGCAGCCTTGCAGGCACAGTACACACTGCCTCCCGGATAAGCGTAATCTCCGGCAATGGACCCCATCATTGTATAACGTGACCACGGCCGCGCTCCACCATACCGGGAACCACGAGGCGGGTCATGGCAAGCAAGGCTTTCACGTTAGTGTCGATGACAATGTCCCATTCATCCAGGTTGCCTTCATGTTCCTTGTCCACCCCAATGACGAGTCCGGCATTGTTCACCAGTATGTCTACCGCCTTCCATTCCTCCGGAAGGGATTCGAGGGCGGCATGGGCAGCCTGCCGGTCGCGGACATCGAAAGGAAGCAGATACACATCGGCTCCATATTTCTCCAACAATTCTTTCTTTACAGCATTCAGTTTCTCCACATTACGGCCATTGAGTATAAGCCGGTAACCGTTCATGGCAAATTTACGCGCGCAGCCTTCCCCCTATTCCCGAGGAGGCTCCGGTGATGAGTACAATCTTCTTTTCCCATCATGTTATTAAGTTTTAATATCAATACTGCCAACAAAGGTATTACTTATTATTTTAACTTCATAGGAATAATGAATTTTAGAGTAAGGCGAAAAATCCCGATAAATTATGTAACTTTGCACCCGCTTTTTGAAAGCCCGAGAAACTGTTTTTGATTTTATTTCAGCTTTCTTCTGAGATTTGTTTAATTCGTTTGGATAAAGTAAAAGACGCTTATGCAAAAGTCCGATTGCATCATCGGTGTGGAGCACGTATCGAAATTTTTCGGAGATAAGGCCGTGCTGAATGATGTGAATTTGTCTGTCCGTAAGGGCGAGTTTGTAACAATACTGGGACCGTCCGGCTGCGGAAAGACAACACTGTTACGCCTCATTGCAGGCTTTCAGACAGCCTCGGAAGGAGTGATAACCATTGCCGGAAAGGACATCACGCAGACACCGCCGCACAAGCGTCCGGTGAACACCGTGTTCCAGAAGTACGCCCTCTTTCCCCACCTCAACGTGTTCAACAACATTGCTTTCGGGTTGAAGCTGAAGAAGCTGCCCGGTGCCACCATCGAGAAGAAGGTAAAGCAAGCCCTGCGCATGGTGGGCATGACGGACTATGAGGACCGCGACGTAGACTCCCTCTCCGGCGGGCAGCAACAGCGCGTAGCCATTGCCCGAGCCATCGTCAACGAACCCGAAGTGCTGCTACTGGACGAACCCCTTGCCGCCCTGGACCTAAAAATGCGCAAGGACATGCAGATGGAGCTAAAGGAGATGCACCAGAAGCTGGGCATCACCTTCGTATATGTGACCCACGACCAGGAAGAGGCACTGACCTTGAGCGATACCATCGTCGTGATGAGCGAAGGACGCATCCAGCAAATAGGCGTGCCGACGGACATCTACAACGAACCCATCAACTCCTTCGTAGCAGACTTCATTGGTGAAAGCAACATCTTGAACGGAGTTATGATAAAGGATAAAGCCGTCACCTTCTGCGGACACGAATTTGAATGCGTGGACACGGGATTTGGCGAGCAGATGCAGGTAGACGTAGTGATTCGCCCCGAAGACATCTACATCTTCGATGTATCCGACGCCGCACAGCTGACGGGGACCGTAACCAGCTGCATCTTTAAAGGCGTACACTACGAAATGCTGGTGCAGACGCGCGAAGGCTACGAGCTGATGGTGCAGGACTACCATGCCTTCGAGGCAGGACGCGAAGTCGGCCTGCTGGTGAAACCCTTCGACATCCACGTGATGAAGAAGGAACGCACCTGCAACACCTTCGAGGGAAAGCTGGTGGACGAGACGCACGTAGACTTCCTGGGCTGTAACTTCGAGTGCCTCCCCGTGCAGGGCATCGAGCCGGGCAGCGCCGTGCAAGTGGAAGTAGACTTCCAGCACGTCATCCTCGAAGACAACGAAGAGGACGGCCGTCTGACGGGTGAAGTGAAATTCATCCTCTACAAAGGGAACCATTACCACCTGACCGTGTTTACGGACTGGGACGAAGACATCTTTGTCGACACCAACGACGTGTGGGACGACGGCGACCGCGTAGGTATCACCATCGCCCCTCAAAATATACGGATTGTTCAATCTCTTAATAAGGAAGGAAGTGCTCAATAAGTTATCCCATTTCTTCATGCGCCGGCGCAACTGGACGGTACCCTACGCGCTGTTTCTGCTTGTATTTGTCATAGTACCGCTGCTGCTCATCGTGCTCTATGCCTTTACGGACGACGGAGGGGCGTTTACGTTGGCCAACTTCCGCAAGTTCATGATGCACCCCGAAGCGATGAACACGTTTGTCTACTCCATCGGAATAGCCGTTATCACCACGCTGGTCTGCCTGCTGCTGGGCTATCCGGCAGCGTATATCCTGAGCCAGAAGCAATTCAACACCTCACGCACCATGGTGGTGCTGTTCATCCTCCCCATGTGGGTGAATATCTTGATACGTACGCTTGCCACAGTGGCGCTGTTCGACTTCCTGAACCTGCCGCTGGGCGAAGGTGCCCTTGTGTTCGGTATGGTCTACAACTTCCTGCCGTTCATGATATACCCCATTTACAACACTCTTCAGAAGATGGACCACAATCTGATTGAGGCTGCGCAGGACTTGGGAGCCTCTCCTACCCGCGTATTCGGCAAGGTGATTCTGCCGCTCTCCATGCCGGGAGTGATGAGCGGCATAGTGATGGTGTTTATGCCTACGGTTTCTACCTTTGCCATTGCCGAGTTGCTGACAATGAACAACATCAAACTGTTCGGCACCACGGTGCAAGAGAATATTTACAACGGAATGTGGAACTACGGTGCCGCCCTCTCGCTCATCATGCTGCTGCTGATAGGCATCACCATCCTCTTTACCAACGAGGAGGACGGGGCATCGAATGAAAGCGGAGGTGTGATATGATGACACGAATCTTAACCCGCGGCTACTTGTGGCTGCTGCTGGCGTTGCTCTACTCGCCCATCTTAATTATTATGATATTCTCCTTCACGGAGGCAAAGGTGCTGGGCAACTGGACGGGATTCTCCACCAAGCTGTACAGCTCCTTGTTTACGGGCGGGATGCACCACTCGCTGATAAATGCCATCTGGAACACATTCGCCATTGCCCTGCTTGCCGCCACCGCCAGTACGGCGCTGGGCAGCATTGCAGCCATCGGCATCTTCAATCTGCGCTCGCGCACACGGCAGGTAATGAACTTCGCCAATGCCATCCCGATGATGAATGCAGACATTATCACCGGTGTGTCGCTGTTCCTGCTGTTCATCAGCTTCGGCATATCGCAAGGATTCACCACAGTGGTACTGGCACACATCACTTTCTGCACGCCCTACGTGGTGCTCAGCGTAATGCCCCGGCTCAAAAAGATGAACCAGAATGTCTACGAGGCGGCACTCGACCTGGGCGCCACACCGTTCCAAGCACTGCGCAAGGTTATTCTTCCGGAGATATTTCCGGGTATGATAAGCGGATTCATCCTTGCTTTCACGCTCTCCATCGACGACTTTGCCGTGACCATCTTCACCATCGGCAACCAGGGGCTGGAAACGCTCTCCACCTACATCTACGCCGATGCGCGCAAAGGTGGACTGACGCCGGAACTGCGGCCACTCTCCACCATCATCTTCGTGACGGTGCTGGTGCTGCTGATTGTAATCAACAAGCGGGCCGAACGGACGAAAAACGATTGATGTGAGTGATGAGTTATAAGTTATCAATTGTCAAGAACAAGATGATGAAAAGGATAATAAACATACTGATTCTACTGTGCTGTATCGCATCCCTCTCTTCTTGTGGAAACTCCACAGAAGAGCGCAGCCGTGTACTGAAGATATACAACTGGGCGGACTACATCGATGAAGATGTGCTTGCCGAATTTCCCGACTGGTACAAGCAGCAGACGGGCGAAGACCTCCGTATCATCTACCAGGTATTCGATATCAACGAAATCATGCTCACCAAAATTGAGCGCGGGCACGAGGACTTCGACGTCGTATGCCCCTCGGAGTACATCATCGAACGCATGCTTCGCAAAGACCTCCTGCTACCCATCGACCGCAACTTCGGCCACACGCCGGACTACATCCCCAACGTGTCGCCCTACATTCGCCACGAGCTGAACAAGACCTCGCAACCGGAACGCCAGACCGAGGACTATGCCGTGCCCTACATGTGGGGACACCGCTGGTATCCTCTTCAACAAAAATGTTTATTACCGCCGAAGAGGCCGGCACATGGGACATCCTCTGGGACTCCAAAAATCCGCGGCAAAAGTACTGATGAAGGACAGCTACCGCGATGCCTACGGTACCGCCATCATCTACGCCCACGCCCGGGAGCTGGCCGACAGCACCGTCACCGTAGAGCAACTGATGAACGACAACTCCCGCAGGCCATCGCCCTGGCCGAGCAACGCCTCAAGGAGATGAAACCCAACATCGCCGGCTGGGAAGCCGACTTCGGCAAGGAAATGATGACCAAGAACAAGGCGTGGATTAACTTCACCTGGAGCGGCGACGCCGTCTGGGCCATCGAGGAGGCCGATGCCGTGGGTGTGGAACTGGACTACACCGTCCCCTGCGAAGGCAGCAACATCTGGTACGACGGCTGGGTAATCCCCCGCTACGCCCGCAACGTGAAGGCGGCAAGCTATTTCATCAACTACCTCTGCCAGCCTTCCGTGGCACTGCGCAACATGGATGCCATCGGCTACGTCAGCGCCGTAGCCACACCGGAAATCATGGAGGCCAAGACCGATACCACGCTCGACGTGCACTCCGACCTCAGCTACTTCTTCGGCCCCCTGCCCGGAGCCGACAGCCTGCAGATAGACCCGGTACAATATCCTGACCGCCGAGTAGTGGAACGCTGCGCCATGATACGCGACTTCGGCGACCGCACGGAACTAGTGCTCGAGATGTGGAGCCGCGTGAAAGGTGACAATCTCAACACAGGCATCGTGCTGCTCATCTTCGCCGTTTTCGGTCTGCTCTTCATCTGGCTGGTATATGCCAAGATACGAAAGTACAAGCAGAAACGCCGCCACCGTCTCCGCAGAAAGCGGAAAAGGGGATGAGCAACACATTGTTTACCTAAAAACCCGTCAACGTGCAAGGAACAAAGAATCTGACACAAGGCCCCATCAACCGCCAGCTTTTCACGCTGGCAATGCCCATCATGGCCACCTCGTTCATCCAGATGGCCTACAGCCTGACGGACATGGCATGGGTAGGGCGTCTGGGCAGTGAGTCCATGGCTGCAGTAGGTGCGGTAGGCATACTGACGTGGATGTCCGGCTCCATCGCCTTGCTCAATAAAGTGGGCGCCGAAGTCAGCGTAGGCCAGTCCATCGGTGCACGCAGCGAAGAGGACGCACGCAGCTTTGCCTCGCACAACATTACGATTGCCCTGCTCATCTCCGTCTGCTGGGGAGGCCTGCTCTTTCTTTTCGCCCGCCCCATCCTGAACATCTTCGAGCTGAAACAGCATATCACGGACGCCGCCGTGACTTATCTGCGCATCGTGTCGACGGGACTGCCTTTCATCTTTCTCTCCGCTGCCTTTACGGGCATCTACAACGCGGCAGGACGAAGCAAGATTCCGTTCTACATCAGCGGGACGGGACTGATAATGAACATCGTCCTCGACCCTCTGTTCATCTTCGGCTTCGGTTGGGGAACAGTGGGCGCGGCACTTGCCACATGGCTTTCCGAAGCTACAGTATTCGGCATCTTCGTCTACAAACTCCGGGGGAAAAGCGCCGTGCTCGGAGGTTTCTCCTTTATCGTTCCGCTGAAAAAGAAGTACACCCGGCGCATCTTCAAGCTCGGGCTGCCCGTGGCTACGCTGAACACGCTATTTGCCTTCGTCAATATGTTCCTCTCGCGCACCGCCTCGGAGCAGGGAGGACACATCGGACTGATGGCATTCACCACCGGTGGACAAATCGAGGCCATCACCTGGAATACTTCGCAAGGATTCTCCACGGGGCTGAGCACGTTCATCGCCCAGAACTATGCCGCGGGGCAGAAGTCGCGCGTGAAGCAAGCATGGCGCACCACCATGTGGATGACGGGCGTATTCGGAAGCCTCTGCTCACTACTGTTCATCTTCTTCGGCAGCGAGGTGTTCTCTATCTTCGTACCCGAGGCCGAAGCCTACCGTGTGGGTGGAGATTTCCTCCGCATCGACGGCTATTCGCAAATGTTCATGATGATGGAAATTACCATGCAGGGCGTGTTCTACGGACTGGGACGGACAGTGCCGCCTGCCATTGTCAGCATCGGATGCAATTACATGCGTATTCCGGTGGCGTTATTGCTGGTGCACATGGGTATGGGAGTGGATGCCATCTGGTGGGCAGTAAGTGGAACGACCGTTGCCAAAGGTCTTATACTGACAGCCTGGTTCGTCCTCATCAAAAGGAAAATTCTCTAAAAAAGGACAGAACTGGCGAACTTTAGAAAGAAGAATATGGTTATTATATACATAAATTTGCAACATTAAAGATAAAGTCAACTTTTAAAGAAAAAGAGTTATGAAGAAGATGAAATTTACAGTATTACTTTTGTGCGGCGCATTGCTGCTGGGCAGTTGCGGCACAATGAACAACAAGGCCAAAGGTGGAATAATCGGCGGTGGCTCCGGTGCAGCAGCAGGTGCCATTATCGGCGGACTGATAGGTAAAGGCAAGGGGGCAGCCATTGGAGCTGCGGTAGGTGCTGCAGTAGGTACGGGTGCCGGCGTTGCCATCGGACACAAGATGGACAAGAAGGCTGCCGAAGCTGCCAAGATTGAAGGCGCCCAAGTGGAGCAGGTGACGGATGCCAACGGCTTGCCGGCTGTCAAAGTATCCTTTGCGGCAGGTATTCTTTTCGGCTTCAACTCCGCAGCACTGAGCAACGAGGCAAAGGCTTCCCTGCGCGAACTCGCACAGATTCTGAAGGAAGACCCGACAACCGATATCGCCATCATCGGCCATACCGACAAAGTGGGTACTTACGAAGCCAATATGAAAGTTTCCAAGAACCGCGCCTATGCCGTAGAGAACTATTTGCAGGATTGCGGCGTATCTCCGGCCCAGTTCAAGAAAGTGGAAGGCGTGGGATACAACGAATACGACGAAAGTCTGTCTGCCGACCAGAACCGACGCGTAGAGGTATATATGTATGCCAGCGAACAGATGATTAAGAATGCGGAGGCAGCTAATTAATATGGTAAAGTGATTAATGTGTTAATGTGCCAATATGCATATTGGCACATTAACACATTAATCACATTGGCACTCTCTCCATGAAACTCCCGAAGCCTTTGCGGTTCCTCCGCAACATCATATTATTCTTCTTTATTTCCACTATCCTAGCGGTAGTGGCTTATCGTTTTGTACCCGTCTACATCACGCCACTGATGGTTATTCGCAGCGTGCAACAGGTCTTTAAGGGTGAAAGTCCATGCTGGCACCACACTTGGGTATCTTCCGACAAGATATCCCCTCACCTGCCTATGGCCGTCATTGCCTCGGAAGACAACCGGTTTGCCACACACAACGGATTCGATTTCATCGAGATACAGAAAGCGAT
>ENA-OQCL01001084-OQCL01001084.1-human-gut-metagenome-genome-assembly--contig:-NODE-1084-length-10708-cov-3.689916_pt1 | contig 10708 bp, 7 predicted proteins | sample MGYA00242502_ERZ504586 | MGnify/ENA primary metagenome ERZ504586 (study PRJEB26092, sample SAMD00036316) | human gut metagenome | host: Homo sapiens | study: EMG produced TPA metagenomics assembly of... | reverse complement strand
ATGGGGACAGCGCGGCGGCCATGCGGTATACGGAAGCCCGCATGGCGCCCATCGCCCTGGAGATGCTGCGGGATTTGGACAAGGACACGGTGCCCTTTGCCCTGAACTTTGACGATACCCTCAAGGATTTCTTTAAGCAACAACAGTGCCGCAATCTTTTGTTTATCAAAGCTGTTTTCGTCCATAAAGTAGTTGCCGTAGGCCACGATGTTTTCACTTCTACGGTTCATCGCAATGGGTGCGTTATTGGTACTAACCGTATTTTTATACAGGGCAAAACAATTCGTCACTGTGGTGGATGCACTCGTTCTATCGCCGTTGCCACGGTTGCCGCAGATACCTGCAAACAAGTTGGTATCGTTTGTTTTAAGTGAAATTTTAACATCCGTAGCGTAGTTACGGCAGCGGTCAATGTAAACCTCTACCTTATCCGGTATTTTTGTCCCGCCGTCACCATACGGTCCCAGCCAGCCCATGATGCCGGCTGCCAGCGACTCGCACTGCATCTTAACATCGCCGTTCACGCAATCGACAATGTTGATGCGCAGATAGTCATTTGCACCGTCCGCCATGACCACCTTGCCGAGGATACCGGCAACATCGTTGGCACCGTGCTTTTTGTCACCCTCCCAATTTCCGCAGGACAGAATATCGCCGTGGTTCTGGCAGGAGAGAATATTTGCCGTGCCGCCGGGGGTGGGCTGGTCAAAAAAGCCCACGATGCCGCCGACCGTGCCCGAGCCACCGCCGGAGTTGGTATTGGTGCTAAGGCTGCCGAAGTTGAAGGACTTTTCAATCGTGCCGCCGTTTTTCAGCCAGGAGGCAATGATGCCGCCGATATAGTTGGAGCCGCTGTCAAACACAGTGCCAAGGTTCACACATTCGGTGATGACCCACTTGTCATCGGCCGTGTTCTGCTGCACGCCGATCACACCGCCCACATAGGCAATAATTTTGTTGTTTCTATGGGTCGTGTCATCGTCATTTGTGCTGCCTGTGCGGGTAAAGCGGCGCACGGCGGCGCAGTTGACCAGCAGCTTGACCTCGCCGGTTGCCTCGTTCATGCCGATCATACCGCCGATTTTGGATTCATCGGTCGTGTTGTCACCGTAGACAAACCACTTGCCGGTTGCCGCGCCTGTGATTGTACCGTTGACAGTGTTGAAGCCTGCCACGCCGCCCAGATAACCGCTGGATTTGCCGTTTGCAGCAGTTGTACCGCGCAGACCGACCAGCAGGTCATTTTCGGCAAGGCCTGTGGCGGTGTAGACTTCGCTGTAGTTATTCGTGGACACCGTGTCAACGCCTTTAAGGCTATTATAAGTATCGCCTTTCAGGGTGCTGATCATCTCATTGGTGCTGCCATCCTTAAACCACCCCTTAACCTTATCGACCAGAGCTGTTACTTCTGTTGCACCGCTGCCGGTAATACGGCCGTTGTTTGCGCCTGCCACGCCGCCCACAAAGCCGTAGCGCGCGGTGATGATGCTGCCGCCGCCTTCCCCTGTGGCAACATAGCAGGATGTAATGGTGCTGTTGTTACGGCCCGCAATGCCGCCCACGCTGCTGGCGCTTTTCAGCTTTTCCGCATAGGTCTGGCTGTCGCTCAGGCCCGAGGCACCCATCACCTGCAGCGTGATTTTGGGCACACCGCACTCCTTGACCTCACCATTGTTCAGGCCGACGATGCCGCCTACGGTGTCCTGCACATTGGCTGCGCCCGTGGTATTGGCCTGCCCCAGCGCGCCCTGATAGGTACACTTTAACAGAGTGCCGCCGCCGGCATTTTCGCCGGCTACGCCGCCCAGATTCTTGTATTTATTCAGAGTATCTGTAATGTTCAGTGTAACCTTTGTTTCGCTTATGGTTGCGTCCTGCATATTGACGCCCGCCGCACCGCCAAGGCTGATGCTGTCTGCCCGGGCCGTAAGGCCGTCGAGTTTCAGCGCAGGGCTGCTGACATTGCAATTACCAATCGTACCGGCGTTTTTGCCCGCAATGCCGCCCACATTGGTGGCCGGGCCATGGTAAGCAATGGCTGCGGCATTATCAAGCGTAACGCCGCTGATTGTTGCGCCCTCATTGTTGATGGCCGTGACCGCGCCGATGCTTTCCCCTGCAAAGGTAATAGTACAGCTGCCGACAGTGCCGCCCTGAATGGTGCCGAAGTTGTTGGCTGCAATGCCCGCCGCATCGCACTTGGCAACGCCGATTTTAACGCCGCTTACATTGCTATCTACAATTTGGGCGCCGCTGTCATTGCTGCCTGCAATACCGCCCGCATTGCCGTTGGTGGCATATACCGTGTAGTTGTTCCCGGTCTGCCCCGCAGTGTTGGTGCAGCGTGTAATCGTGCCGGTCTGCCCGTTACCAGCCCTATTGCAGCCCGCAATACCACCTGCAAACTGGTCATTGGCGCGCACACGCGCCCCATCAATCAGCGTAACATCGCTAATATTGGCATAGTTTGCACCGGCTGCGCCGCCTGCGCAGCTCTTGGTGGCCGTGACGGTGCCTGTCACCATGCCGCCCGCAATGCTGGCTGTTGTGGCGTTGCGCGTGTTGTTGCTGCCGCAATGCCGCCCGCATAGCTTTCTGCCGTAATGTTGACCTGCAGGGTTGTGCCGCCCAATGCGATGCTGCCGCAGTTTACACCTGCAACGCCGCCCGCGCACTCATTCGCCTGCACCGTAACGGGGATTGCATTGTTGGAAACATTTATGCTCGCATTCGTCAGGTTCAGGCCCGCCACGCCGCCGATGATGTACCGGCCGCGCACGGTGATGCTTGCTGCCGGGGCCGAGTCTGTGACCGCCCCGCTGTTGATGCCAACGATACCACCAAGGTAGGCATAGCCGTCCTGCTGGGTGCCCAATGTGGCGTAGGTAGAGCAGTTTTTGATGCTGCCGTCATTCCAGCCTGCGATGCCGCCCGCCGCACTCTTGTGGGAGACAATGCCGTAGTTGGTGCAGCCTTCCAGCTTTGTTTTTGGGGTCACACAGCCGATGATGCCGCCCGCCATAGAACCGCGGGCGTTATTACCGCTAACATAATCGTTATAGTTAAAGCTTGGGTTGTACCCCTGCAGGCTGACACCGCCGCCGAGGATACCGGTCTCGCCCCGCATTTTCAGGCTGCCGACCGATGCCGCATTGCTGTCGCTGCCGTTTGTTGCGTTGCGGATGGTCAGGCGGGTTGCTGCATCGTTATAGCCGACAATGCCGCCCGCATAGGCGTTGACCTCCAGATTAAACTGGTTGGCCGCGCCGCTGAGGGTCATGGTATTGGCCGTATCGCGCGACAATGTATTGTTGACCGTCACAAGGCCGGTATCCCGCGCCACGATGGGCAGAATCGTTGTCAAATCGTCCGGGGCCGATGCCAGCAGGCAGTTATAGCCGATGATGCCGCCCGCCAGACCGTCGGCCTTGATGCGGCCCGCCTTTGCGGTGGTTTGGAATGTGCCGGCCGTGCCGCCGGATGTGGCGGATGTAATGGTAAACGCCATTCCGTCCGTGCCGGCCACCGGCATGTTAGCGCCGATGACACCGCCCACGCAAAGCGTGCCGCTGATTTCCGTCACCTTTATATCGGCCGCGGGCAGGGCCGGGGCAAGGTTCAGGCCGATCATACCGCCGACCGCCTTGCCGCCCGTGACCTCGCCGCTGACGGTCAGCAGCGAGGTGCTGGTATTTGTAATTTTCGCCGTTGCATCGTTGCAGCCGACCAGACCGCCGACAAAATCATTGCCGCAGATGACCGCGCCGATCTGCACCGTGCTTGCCTCATTGTCCCATGTAAGCACGGCATTTTTGCCGTTGCGGCCGACCAGACCGCCCACATAGTCCGCGCGGGTGGTCGTTTCTTGATTGCTTGCATTTTTATAGGTGCTCAGCGCCTGCAGCAGGGCGCTGCGGCTGCTGTTGGTGGCGGTGTCCGAGGCCATGCTGCTGACGCAGTTTTGAATGGTGGCAGTTATATTTGCTGCATCGATGCTGCCCCAATCGGCATCATTCAGGCCCGCAATACCGCCCACATAGGCCGCATTTTTACCAAGGCCCGCCACAAGGCCGCTGTTGGTAACGCCGCTGACCGTGCTTTGGCTGCCGTTGACCGACACAACACCGCCCACATAGCGGTTACCCAGCACGGTGCTGCTGTTGCTGCCGCCGGTTATTTTAAGCTGGCTGCCGCTGAAGCCGCCCGCCATGCCGCCGACAAAGCAGCGGCCCAGCACATAACCCTTTTGCGTGGTGCAATTATCCAGCTTACACCCGCTGGCAAAGCCCACCAGACCGCCGACAAAATCACCCTTGAGCGGGCTGCCATCGGTGAGTGCGCCATCGTTAGCATACCCGCCCTTGACGGCGGTTTTCAGCTGTGTTTCGGTCATATCGCGGCGGGTGGTGCTGGTGCTGCCGCGCAGCGTGACATTTTTGCAGTAGCCCGCAATGCCGCCGAAGAACTGGCCCCAGCACACGGCTGTTTTCACCCTCGGCGCTGCCAAGGTAGTTGGCGCCCACGCTGACCGTACCCTCGTTCTGAAGGCCGGTCAGGGTGACAGGCGTACCGCTGCTATTATAAAGGTTGCCCACAACGCCGCCCGTAAAGGCGCTGCCGGTGACGGCGGCCTTGTTGGTTATGGTTTTTTTAATTGATGGGGTCTGCCTCAAGCTTCAGGTTGGCGGCATCCATCGTGCCGACCACACCGCCCACGCCGATGCTGCGCCAGATCGAGTTTTGCCCGCTGGCAGCTGCGGCGTAGCGTGCCTGTTCTGTAAGGGTATTGTCCGCAGCTTTCAGGCTGTTGTCCTGCAGCAGACCGGCTACCGTCACATCGGCGTCCACCGTCAGCGCGGAAATTGTTTGAGTCTGGCCGTTTTTGGGTATGGCAACGCCCACGAGGCCGCCAATGCCGCACGGCTCGTTTTCATAATAGGCTGTGCCACTTACTGTTGTGCGGGCTGTCGCGGTGGCGTTGTCGTCAAAGGGCAGCATTGCCAGCACCTGCGCGGAAACCGCATTGTTTTTGCCGTGGGTCAGGGTGCATTTTTCCAGCGTGCCGGTGTTGACGCCGCACAAAGCACCGACCGCGCGGATGTCGCGGTACGCGCTGTCACTTGTGTCCAGCGGCTTCAGGGCTGTGGTCCCGGTCAGCGGCAGGGTGCCTTTTGCGCGGGTCACAATTTCAACATTGACCTGCACATCGGCATCGCGCAGGGTCATGTTTTTGATCGTGCCGTTATTTTCGCCCACAAGGCTGATGTAGCGATCAAGCAAATTTTCGTTTTTCTGTCTGCCGGTCCGGGAGACAGAGCTGCCGCGCAGCTGCAGGTTCATGATGGTGATATTTCCGCCGTCCAGCGTTACATTTTTGGGCAAGGTCAGAATGGTCGGCCACGCCACGGCCTCCTCTGCCGAGGGGACCTTGGCCTCCGGCGGGAAGTTTTTGCCCTGTGCCGGGCAGTAGACCGTAACGCTGCCGCCGGTCCAGTTCAGGCCGGTGGCGCCAAGGCTCTGCGCGGCGAGGGTGTAGGCGGCGGCAGTCTGGCCGGACGCCCATCTGTCCGCCCAGCGCAGGTTGTACAGATGGCGGAAATAGGTAAGGTTGCCCTTAGTGGCTGTTGCCTCTTTTGCAAACAGGCTGTTTTCCACATTGGTGTCGGCCGGGGTGCTGGGGGTATAGCTGCCGGAATAGTCGTCCCGCGCCTTGGCCTGCAGCGTGACATAGAAATCCTGCGGCCCGCCCGACAGCAGGCGGGTGATGCTGTACAGGCTGCTGTCGGTCACACTTATGCTGTTTGCCATCTCGCCGCTGTCATTCTCGCAGGAGCGCAGCAAATCAGCGCTGGCCATAGAGTCCAGCGTCAGGACAAAGTTGCCCTTGTTGTAGCTCAGGGGGTAGTAGAGGGTCTTTTCAACCGGTGCTTCGTTGTCGGCAGCATAGATTGTTGTTTTCAGCGGCACCGGCTCATTGGTCTTGACTGCCGGCAGCTCCACCTCGATCTCAAACAGCGGATTTTTCTTGCCCGTATCGGTCGATTTGTAGGCTGTTGCCACATACTGCACCTGCGTATCGCGGGTCACATCGCCGCCCCAGCTCAGGGTCAGCGTTTCGGTGTTGGAAAGGCGCGGGTTCTTGACCTTCAGCTTGGTCTGCTGCAGCTCGACCACATTCACACGGTCCTCGGCCGAGTAGTAGCCCACAAGGCTGTCATGGCGGCGGTGGTCATAGCTCCGGTCATAAATGTCCGTTGCGCCGTTTGTTTTCCCAAAGCGCAGCTTGTCGGCGTTCGTGTCATAAAACACTGAGTACACCTGCCCGCTGGCGGCGTCGATCTCAACGCAGATGGCCGCATTCAGCAGCGAATCATCGTAGATGTAATCGCCCAGCAACTCGCGCAGCAGTTCATTGTCGCTGTCATCATCTGTTACTTTATCATAATACAGGGCATAGATATTTTTGTTCAGCTCATCGGCCTTCTGCGCGGCGGGGTCAAAATGCGCGCCTGCCTGACCGTTCAACAGCACCTTCTGGCGGAAATCGTCCAGTTCGCCCGCTGTGTCCCTGCGGGTCAGGGCGATCTGCGCGGTCTGGAAAAGGGTGCGGGCGTTCGCCTCGTTCTTCTCAAACCGGGCCAGACGGGTATAGGCGATCAGGCCGCCCCCCACAAGGGCCGCCAAAATTGCCATAATCGCCAGCACAACCATAAGCTCCACCATCGTGAAGCCGCTGCTTCTGCGCGTTTTCTTGTTGCAATGCACCATAGATGCTCCCGTTTATATCACGGCATTGCCGCATATTCCCGCCCGGCAGACACCGTAGCGGCCGTTGGAATTTGCGGCAGCGCCCTGCAAATTTGTACAGTAAGGCATAATAAGACTATATATGATAGCATTATACTCGGTTTGTGATGTTTTCGCAACAAGTGTGGTGAGATTTCGACAAATTTACACCAAATATAGTGTTCTATACGGGCGGCACATACTATTTTGACAGATTTCGTGTTACATTCCAACAATAATGTGGGATTTCTTCGTGAAATTCCTTGCAAATACAGCCTTTGCGGGGTATACTGGTTAGTGTGTTATATATAGAAGTAGAGGAAGTGAAACCATGCTGGCAGCACGACTGGGTGCCTGGCTGCGCAACACCGGGGAAAAATTGGGCCAGGACCTCCTTTGCTGAAAAGCTGGCCCTGCTGCTGGCATTGCTCGCTGTGATCTATACCGTTGTGACCGGCGCGGCCGAGCTGCGCTATCAGGCCCGCGCGCGGGAGGCGCTGGCCCAGATCAAGGCGGCGCGGCTGGCCGCCGGGGCTGTGTCCGCGCAGTGCTATTCCGCCGGGCGCACCTTTGCCGACCAGACCACCGCAGACGGCTTTGCCGACGGCGTGGCCGAGGAGATCGAGACACTGGGCGCACTGCCCGGCAGCGTGAGCCTTCTGCAGGTGGCGGACAACGGCTACACCGTGCAGCGGCTGCTCTATCAGGAAAACAGCATCTTCGCCGTCTATGACGCTGCCGAGGGCTACCGTGTCTTCCGCGCGGAGGACCGCCTGCATTACCTGACGGAGGCGAGCCATGCTGCTGCTTGAGTGCCTTTTGAATCTGATCCGTTTTTTGCTGGGCGCGGCGCTGTTCAGCTTTATGAATGTCGTGGCCTGGCGGCTGCCCCGGGGCATGGACCCCCTGCAGGGCGCAGCGCATGCCCGCAGTGCGGCCATACGCTTGGTGCGCCCGACCTTGTGCCGGTTTTCAGCTGGCTGTTTTTGCGCGGGCGGTGCCGCCATTGCGGCGCGCGCATCCCGGTGCGGTATTTTCTGGTCGAAGTGCTGGGCGGTGTGCTGGCGCTGGGCTGCACCCGGCGCTTCGGCCCTGCGTTCAGCCTGACGCAGGGGCTGTTCGGCATGAGCTGGGCGGCGCTCACCGCGCTGGCGGTCTGCGGCATTTTGCTGAGCGTTGCGCTCATTGATGCCGAGACACAGCTTATCCCCGACCGGCTCAATCTCGCGTTGGCGGTCTGCGGCGTTGTAGGGACGCTGCTCTCCCCCGCCGGGTGGCTGCCCCACCTGCTCGGGGCGTTCTGCGTCAGCGTGCCGATGCTTTTGCTCTGCCTTGCCATTGACGGCGCGTTCGGCGGCGGCGACATCAAACTGATGGCGGCCGCCGGGCTGTTTCTCGGCTGGCAGAACACGCTGCTGGCGATGTTTTTGGGCATTCTGGGCGGCGGCCTTTACGGCATCTGGCTGCTGGCCGCCAAAAGGGCCGACAAAAGGACCACTTTGCCTTCGGCCCGTTTTTATGTGCGGGCATCGTAATCGCCATGCTTTTCGGCGAGCCGATCCTGCAATGGTACTGCGCGTTTTTGTAATGGTGCAGCACCCGCCTGATCTCACTATCCGTTCGGAGGTTTCTCCCCTATGCCACAATTTCGTTATACTGCGACCAACGCTCAGGGCAAGACTGTCCGCGGCATGGCTGACGCCCCCAGCGAGGAGGCACTCTACACCAAGCTGCGCGATGACGGCCTGTACATGAGCGAGGCGCTGCAGACCAAGCGCGTCCGCAGCACCTTCCGCCCGTTAAAGACCGCCGTGCTGGCGGATTTCTGCCGCAATCTGGGCACCCTGCTGACTGCCGGTGTGCCGCTGGTGCGTGCCTTCCGCATCATGGCGGATGAGCGCAGCATCGACCCGCAGCAGCGCGCCCTGTACGAGGCCGTGCTGGGCGAGCTGCGCAAGGGCATCCCGCTGTCCGATGCGATGGAGTCCTGCGCACCGGCGTTCCCGAACCTGCTGCTGGCGATGATCCGCAGCGCCGAGGGCACCGGCAGCATCGACCACGCCTGCACCCGGATGGCCACCTACTATGAGCGCGAGCATAAGATGAACCAGCAGGTCGGCAACAGCATGATGTACCCGCTCATCCTCTGCGTGCTGATCGTGGCGGTCATTGCGATTCTGATGACCTTTGTGCTGCCCCAGTTCAAGCCGATGTTTGACCAGATGGAAAAGCTGCCCTTCCTGACGCAGCTTCTGTTTGATGCCAGCGACTTTGTGGGTGCCAACTGGCCGCTGCTGCTTGTGGCGCTGGCGCTGATTTTCTTCGGCTTCAAACTGCTTTTGGCCCAGCCCCGCATCCGCCGCCAGTGGGACCGCTTTATCCTGCATGCGCCGGTCGTGGGCGTACTGAACCGCAAGATCTGCACCGCTCGCTTTGCCAGCACCCTGTCCAACCTGTACGGCAGCGGCGTGCCCATCATCACAACGCTGGGCGCGGCGCGCGACTCGATCGGCAACCGCTGGATCGAAAGTCAGTTCGGCACGGCGCTGGACAGCATCCGCGCCGGTCACAGCCTGTCGCAGTCCATCGCCGCGATCGACGGCTTTGAGGTCAAGCTGGCCTCCTCCATCGCCGTCGGCGAGGAGACCGGCAAGCTGGACAGCCTGCTGGCCACGATCAGTGAGACGCTCGACTACGAGGCCGAGATGGCCACCAAGCGCCTTGTCACCCTGCTGGAGCCTGTGATGATTGTCATCATGGGTCTGGTGGTCGGCGGCGTTGTGGCGGCTGTTATCGTGCCGATCTACCAGTCCTACGGCACCATCGGCGCATCGTCCGGTGCCATTTAAATTATATTCCGGAGGGTTCCTCATGGCATCACTTACCTCTTTGTATCTGTGCAGCCGCACGGTGTACGCCGCGGTGGGCAGCCCCACCGCCAAGGGCGCACGGATCACCGCCGCCGCCGCGGCCCAGCTGCCCGAGGGCTGCCTGATCAACGGCGTCATTACCAACGAGGCCGACCTCGCCGAGGCGCTCAAGGCCTTTTTTGCCCGCCATAAGCTGCCCACCGGCCGGGTGGCGCTGATCGTAGGCGGCAGCCAGTTCGTACACCGCGTCATCTCCCTGCCCGCCATGAGCGAGAAAAAGCGGCTGGCCGTGCTGGCGCATGAGCTTTCGTCCGGCGCGCCGAGACAACGGCCCCGCTTGACGACTATATGCTGCTGGCCCGCGATGCCAAAACCCGCGCCGACACGGTGCTGGCCACCCGCGTGGAGCAGAGCGCCATTGCCGGGTATGCGGCGCTGGCCAAGGCTGCCGGCTTCAAGCTGTACAGCATCGATCTGGGTCTGGCCGCCCCCATCAAGGCGGTGCGCACGATCCCTGCCCTGCAGAGCGAGACCTTTGTGCTGCTGCATTTTGATGATGACACCGTCTCGGCCTGTCTGTTTGTGAAGGGGCAGTACACCTACTCGACCCGCAGCCGCCTGTTCAACCCGCGCGGCTCGGCAGAATCCGGTGCCGAGATCGCACAGAAGCTGTCGGGCATCCTGCAGTTCCACATTGCCGGCAAGAGCGAAAATCCGATCACGACCGTCTACTTTGCCGGTGCAGACGCCGATGACCTTGCCGTCTGCCGCCCGGACTGTGAGGCGCTCGCGCTGCGGGTGGCGCAATTCCCGGATTCGCCTACCGTCAAGCTTCCTGCGGGCACAGCCCTTGCGCAGACGCTCTCCGCCGCAGGCAATCTGATCGCGCGCTGACCCGCGCACCAACTATACAAGCCAGGGGAACATACAAATTATGGCTATGAAACAAAACAACTTTTATCTGCGCTGGCAAAAGGCCGCAGGCGCCGCCAAGAGTGAGCAGCGCAGCCGCAGCATCCGGACCGCTGCCCCCGGCGTTGCCGTGGTGGCCG
>ENA-OQCL01001083-OQCL01001083.1-human-gut-metagenome-genome-assembly--contig:-NODE-1083-length-10711-cov-2.674887_pt1 | contig 10711 bp, 12 predicted proteins | sample MGYA00242502_ERZ504586 | MGnify/ENA primary metagenome ERZ504586 (study PRJEB26092, sample SAMD00036316) | human gut metagenome | host: Homo sapiens | study: EMG produced TPA metagenomics assembly of... | reverse complement strand
GGATGGGACATGTTATAATGAAATCATAAAATCTATGTAAAGTTTAAAGTAGGCGAATATGCCCGAGTGGAGGCCAAATGACCATATCATTTTCTGACTTTATTGCACAAATGCTTTCCAGCCCAATGATCGCCATTACCGTGGTGTTAACATTGGGCGTTATTTTAGTAAATGGTTGGACGGACGCTCCCAATGCTATCGCCACCTGCGTATCCACCCGCTGTATGCGAGCGCAGGAGGCCATCATCATGGCCGCCATCTTCAATTTCCTGGGGGTGCTGGTGATGACCATGATCAACTCCCGGGTCGCCATGACCATATATAATATGGTAGATTTCGGCGGAAATACCCATGAAGCTACCGTGGCCCTATGCGCCGCCCTTTTTGCCATTGTGGTATGGGCGACCGCCGCTTGGGCCTTTGGCATCCCCACCTCCGAAAGCCATGCGCTGATTGCCGGCTTATCCGGCGCGGCCATCGGCCTGCACGGAAGCCTGGGCGGCATCAATTTTGCCGAGTGGGTCAAGGTGCTCTATGGCTTGGTGCTTTCCACCTGCTTGGGATTTGGCTCCGGCTTTTTGCTCACCCGGGTGGTAGAGGGCATTTGCTCCAGGATGGACCGGGCGCGAACCCGTGGCTTTTTTCCAGGGAGCGCAGATCGTGGGCGGCGCAGGAATGGCCTTTATGCATGGCGCCCAGGATGGCCAGAAATTCATGGGGGTATTTCTGCTGGGCATCTTCCTGGTGCAGGGCCAGAATGTAAGCGAATTCGCCATTCCCGTTTGGTTGATGATCCTCTGCTCGGTGGTCATGGGCCTGGGTACCAGCATCGGCGGCTACCGCATCATCAAGTCCGTTGGTATGGATATGGTAAAGCTCCAGCCCTATCAAGGATTTGCAGCGGATGGAGCCGCTACGTTATGCTTGCTGCTCTCCTCCCTTACCGGTATTCCCGTCAGTACTACCCATACGAAAACCACCGCCATCATGGGGGTTGGCGCTTCCAAGCGGATCTCCGCAGTCAACTGGAAAATCGTGGGGGATATGACCCTGGCTTGGGTGCTTACTTTCCCGGGCTGCGGCTTGCTGGGGTATTTGATGTCCAAGTTGTTTATCGCAATATTTTAATCAACATTTCTGATAAAGGAGACCATATTCCATGAAAAAGGATCAATATTATTTTGATGTGCTGATCAGCTGTGCCAATTATGGCTGCGATGCCGCTAAATTCCTACAGGAGACCCTAAAGAATTTCAATCCGGATTCCCTTACGGAAAATATGGATGCCATGCATGCCATCGAGCATAATGCAGACAGCCTTAAGCACGAGATGATGAGCAAGCTCAGCCGGGAGTTTATGACCCCCATTGAACGGGAAGACATCCTCTCCCTTTCCCAGGAATTGGACAATGTGGTAGACTGCTTGGACGATGTTATGCAGCGGCTTTACATCCATAATATACTGGTCATGCGGGCGGACGTGGACGAGCTAACGGACCTGATCGTCCGTTGTACCCAAGCGCTGCGCAAAGCTGCGGAAGAATTCGCCCATTTCAAAAAATCCACTACCATCGCTGAATACATCGTGGAGGTCAACACCTTAGAAAGCGAAGGCGACGCCCTTTATATGCAGGCAATGCGTAAACTAAACACCACCGAAACCAATCCTTTGAACGTGCTATCCTGGACCCATATTTATGAAGGTATGGAGAATTGCCTGGACGCCTGCGAGCATGCCAGCGACGTAATCGAAAGCGTCATCATGAAGAACAGCTAATAAGAAAAGAAAAAGCAAAGGGGCGGCGGCCGAATACCGCCGTCCCTTTGCTATGCGCCTTATCCGGTCCAACAAAGAGACCGCTGCCCTACTATTCTTCGTGGAACATATCCTTTCCTACGCCGCAAAGGGGGCAAACAAAATCATCCGGCACATCTTCCCAAGCTGTACCCGGCGCAATGCCGTGATCCGGCGCGCCTTCGGCCTCGTCATATACATAGCCGCAAACATCGCATACGTACTTTTTCATGGTAAAAATCCTTTCTCCATCAACAGAAATATATGGTAAAGACCCTGTAACGCATCATTGGGTCAATCACCCAGCGGTTCAAAATCATCTGCGCCATGCTTGCACAGCGGACAAATAAAATCCGCAGGCAGGGTATCGCCCTCATAAATATAGCCGCAAATTTTACAAACAAAGCCCTTTTTCTTGGGTCCAGTTACCGGCGGCTTAGGTTTGATATGGGCATGGTAGTAGGCATAGGTTACGGAGGGGACGTCCCGTAGGACTTTTGCTTCCGTGACCTCGGCAATGAACACGGTATGGCTTCCCAGGTCTATGGATTGCAGCACCCGGGCCGAGATAAACCCATTGGTATACTTGGTCAAATAGTAGAGCCCATTGGCGCTGCGGGCAACCGGCGCATCCTGGAATTTGTCCACGGTCCTGCCGCTACAGAAGCCAAAATCTTTAAACACCTGAAAGGGTGCGTCCTCTGCCAAAATGGATACATTAAACTGGCCGGAAGCCAAAACCATATCATGGGTCAAATTCCCCTTATTGACAGCGATGGAGATCCGCTTGGGGGTATCGGTGACCTGGGTAACGGTATTGATGATGCAGCCGTTGTCCTTTTGCTGATTTTTTGCCGAGAGGACGAACAAACCATAGCTTAGATTAAAGAGGGCGGCAGGCTCGATGGTCTCCTGGGCGCTGGGGCAATTGGCGGTACGGGCGCTGCATGGGAGGCTCTGGGCGATCGCCTCGGCAAGGGCGTCCAGCTGCTCCAATTGGGAAGGTTTCAAGCTGGAAAGGATACGCACTTCCTCGTCCAGGATGGTCATCCCCTTCATGCCGGAAAATAGCGCGCGCATCAAGCTGCCTGCGGTTGGCGCCCAGGAACCGTTTTCAATAAAGGCCACTGTGCGGTTTTGCAGATTGTGGGCTTTAATATCCAATAAGGCCGTTTCCATATTGCAGAAAATACCTGCATTGTAGGTGGTGGATGCAAAGACCAAATGGCTGCAACGGAAGGCTTCGGATACGATAATAGACGGATGCGTGTTGGAAACATCGTACATGGCGATATTCCGGAGCCCCTTCTCTGCCAGTTTCGAAGCCAGGATGTTGGCGGCGTTTTCCGTCCCGCCATATACGGAAGCATAAGCGATCATTACCGCCTGCTCTTCCGGCACATAGGCGCTCCAGCGGCTATACTTTTCCACAAACCAGGCAATATTGGACCGCCAAATGGGCCCGTGCAGCGGGCAAAGCAGATCGATCTGCAACGCCGATGCCTTTTTTAACAAGGCTTGAACCTGGTTGCCATATTTGCCTACGATATTGGTATAATACCGTCGGGCTTCCGGGAGCCATTCTCCTTCAAAGTCCACCTCATCTGCAAAAATGTTGCCATTGAGCGCCCCAAAGGTGCCAAAAGCATCCGCACAATATAATACCCGGTCGGCTGCATCATAGGTGACCATCACCTCGGGCCAATGGACCATAGGCGCCATCACAAAGGAAAAGCTATGCCGGCCGGTTTGCAGGGTATCCCCTTCCTTTACAACCATTACCCGGCTATCAATATCAAAATCGAAATAGTTCCGGATCATGGCCAGGGCTTTGGCGTTGCATACGATCTGCATAGCAGGGTAGCGCAGCACCAACTCACCCATGGAAGCCGCGTGGTCTGGTTCCATGTGGTTTACGACGAGGTAATCCAAAGCCCGTCCATTTAACAGATAGGCGATGTTTTCCAACATCTGCCCGCTTACAGCCCGATCCGTTGTATCCAATAAAACGGTTTTTTCATCCAACACAAGATAGGAATTGTATGATACGCCTTTGGGAATGGGGAATACGTTTTCAAATAAGGCAAGGCGTCGATCGCTGGCGCCCACCCAGTACATATCACTGGTAACCTGGACAGGATTGTGCATACAGTTCCTCCTCCTTATATATATAAAAGCTGTCATGCTTATCATACCACCCAACCCTTACCTGCCGCAAGAGGTTCCCGTGGGCGCAGAAAAAAAACCAGAAACGGCACCGTCTTAAACCATTGCTATACCCCCTGCGCCCTTTCATAGGGTACCCCATCTGTGATACAATAATAGGGATATTTGTATTGGAGCATAAGGATGAAGCGTTTGGTAGTGGGCATGCTGGCCCATGTGGATGCGGGGAAAACCACATTATCAGAAGGGCTGCTATATACCGCAGGGGCCTTGCGGCGACTGGGCCGGGTAGACCATGGGGACGCCTTTTTAGATACCAATGGTTTAGAGCGGGAGCGTGGGATCACGATCTTTTCAAAGCAGGCCCTCCTGCAAGTAGCGGATACATGCTTGACCTTGCTGGATACCCCAGGCCATGTAGACTTTTCTTCGGAAATGGAACGTGCGCTCCAGGTGTTGGATTATGCGGTGCTAGTGATCAGCGGATCAGACGGAGTGCAATCCCATACGGAGACCCTTTGGCGGCTGTTGGAACGGTATGGCGTACCGGTTTTTCTCTTTGTAAATAAAATGGATCTGGCTGTCGCCTCCCAGGCCGCGCTGCTAAAAGAATTGCGGCAGCGGCTTAGCAGCGCATGTACGGATTTTTCGTTGCCACGGCCTGCGCTGGAGGAAGAAGCGGCCATGTGTAGCGAGGCGTTGATGGAACGCTACTTGGAGCAAGGCCATCTGGAGGATGGGCGGATCGCAAAGGCCATTCAGGCAAGGAAGCTATTTCCCGTATACTTTGGCGCCGCCCTCAAATTAGAAGGCATACCGGACTTTTTTGCAGGGGCTTCTACAATATACCCGGCAACCCGCCTATGGGGATGCCTTTGGCGCGCGGGTTTACAAGGTGACCTACGAGGGGACCGCAAGGCTTACCTGGATGAAAATCACAGGCGGGATTCTACGTGCCAAGGATATGCTGTGCAATCGCTCTGCCGCCACGGGCCCCGATGATCTGTGGGAAGAGAAAGCCGACCAGCTTAGGCTCTATACAGGCGCAAAATATACCCCCATCCCCCAAGCGGAGGCAGGTACCCTTTGCGCAGTGACCGGCTTGACCCATACCCGTCCGGGCCAGGGCCTTGGGGTGGAGGTGGATGACAAACCGCCTATTTTGGAGCCGGTTTTGACCTATCGCCTGCTATTTCCCCCCGAGACCAATCTCTACGATACCTACGGGAAAATCAAGCAGCTTCAGGAGGAAGACCCTTTGCTGCATCTAAGTTGGGACGCAGCAAGCCGGGAGATCCATGCCCAGCTTATGGGGGAAGTGCATAAGGAAGTCCTGGAGCGTTTAATCGCCCAGCGGTTTGGTTTAAAGGTCGCCTTTGGGCCGGGGGCGATCCTCTATAAAGAAACCATCCGTGAACCTGTGGAGGGCTTCGGCCACTATGAGCCTTTGCGGCATTATGCCCATGTGCATTTGCAGCTGGAACCAGGCCCTCCTGGCAGCGGCGTGGTATTGGATACCCAATGCCCGGAGGATGTGCTGGCCCGGAACTGGCAGCGGCTGATTATGACCCATTTGGCGGAAAAGCAACACTTGGGGGTGCTGATCGGCGCGCCCCTTACCGATGTGCGCATTACGCTGCTGGATGGCCGGGCCCACCTAAAGCACACGGAAGGCGGCGATTTTCGGCAGGCCACCTATCGTGCGGTTCGTCAGGGCGTAATGCAGGCAGATTCCATTTTGTTAGAGCCTTATTATCGGTTCCGGCTGGAATTGCCGGAAGATTCCATAGGCCGCGCCATGTCGGACTTACAGCGAATGGACTGCGGGTTTGAACCATTGCCCCGGGAAGGCGGCGGGGCCGTCCTGACAGGCAGCGGCCCAGTGGCCGCTTTGGGGGATTATGCCAAGCAAGTCGCCTCCTATACCCGGGGAAACGGCAGGCTTTCCCTGGTCCCGGATGGATACCGCCCCTGCAAAAACCCGGAGCGCATCCTGCAGGAAAGCAGCTATGACCCGGAACGGGATTTAGAGAACACGCCGGATTCCGTCTTTTGCAGCCACGGGGCGGGCATTACCGTAAAGTGGGATCAGGTGCCTGCCCGTTGCGGTGTTTTCCAGCAAGGCGCAGATGCCGCCCCGGTAGCCGATGCTGGAACGGGACGCAGCAAAGGCAAGGACGAGGAAGCGGAGCTGGCCGCCATCTTTCAAAAGACCTATGGCCCAGTCAAGGACCGTACGTTCCTATTGCGTCCCAAGCCCAATGTTCCCACGTTAACCACGGATACCATGCTCCAAGCTACAGACCCAGCCGAGAGTTATCTGTTGGTAGATGGATACAACATCATTTATGCATGGGATGATCTGCGGGCTTTGGCCCGGGAGGGATTACATATCGCCAGGGAAGCGCTGATCCGGTTGCTGATGGATTATCAAGGCTATCGGCATTGTAACCTAATTCTGGTATTTGACGCATATAAGGTCACCGGAGGGGAAGAACGGGTGGAAAACAGGGCGGCATCTATCTGGTCTATACCCGGGAAGCGGAGATCGCCGATGTATATATCGAACGGGTTACCGCCAAGCTTGGGCCCAACCGGCAGATCCGGGTGGCAACCTCCGACGGCCTGGAGCAGCTTATTGTGCTGGGCAAAGGGGCGCTTCGGGTTCCTGCCAGCGCCTTCCGCAAGGAAGTAGATCAGTGCATCGGAGAAGTGCGTGGGTTTTTAGAGCGGCTGCAATTAGAGAATCAAGGGAGCTATGCAATATGGGAGAAAGTGAAGACAGACTGCTGAAAAAACGCTTTTCAGAGTTAGCCGCCCGGGCGGACAGCCAGGGCTATTGGACGCAAACCGCCTTTTTATCCCCTGCGGAGCAGGCCCTGTTACTTACCCTGCGCCTCCCCTTCCCCCCCTGTGCTGGATGGCGGATATCTTTACGCAGAACGCCGGATAGCCGCCTTTGGCAGCGAGGCGCTCTTTGGGGTCCCGTATGCCTCTCCAGTTGTTTGCCTATGCATGGAACCCTTGTCCCACCGGTTTGCCGATGAACTAACCCATCGGGATTTCTTAGGGTCGTTGATGGGGCTAGGCTTGGAGCGGGAAGTGTTTGGGGATATCCTGCTCCAAGGAAATACAGGCTATGTTTTTTGCCTGGACGCCATGGCGCCTTTTATTCAGGAAAACCTGACCCAGGTAAAGCGCACCAGCATCCGCTGTTTTCCCGCCACGCCGCCTTCGCAGGCCTTTCAGCTTCCGGACATTGCCCCGTATCTAGTCTCCTCCCTGCGGTTGGACGCCTTGGTGGCGGCGGTATACGATCTATCCAGAAGCCAAGGCAAGGCTTTGGTGGAAAACGAAAAAGTATACATCGATAGCCGGTTGGTTCGCAGCCCCAGCGAATCTGTGCGGGAAGGCGCTAAGGTTTCCGTCCGGGGCTATGGCCGCTTCCAGTACGAAGGCGTCCTGGGGGAAACCCGGAAGAACCGGTTAAGGGTTGGCATTCGAGTGTTTGGCAAGGGCTGACCCCATAGCCCCTCCCCGCCCCGTCTGGATCTGCAACCCCATTTATACCGGCCCCAAGGGTCGAAAGCGCTTTTTTATATGAAAAAGGGGACGGCTGGTTCGCAGCCGTCCCTTGCTATGGAATGCCTATAGGAGAATGCAGATCAAGCCGTTGCATCCATCGTTGACCATCCGTTGCACGGTGGTTTGCAGTTTGTGCTGTACATCGTCCGGCATCCGGTCCACCTTGGAGGTCATCCCGTCTTTTACCAGTTCAAATAGGGGTTTGCCAAAGATATTGGTTTGCCACAATTCGCTGGGGTCTTTTTTATAGGTATCCGTCAAATAGTGCATAAATTCCGTACTTTGGGCTTCCGTGCCTACCAAGGGGACGATCTCGTTTTCCACGTCTACCCGGATCAAATGCATTCCCGAAGCCTTGGCCTTGAGCCGGATCCCATAGCGGCTGCCCTGCTGCACCAAGGTGGGCTCTTCCAATTCCATTTCCTCTAAGGCCGGCGGTACCATACCGTAACCTGTTGCATTTGCCCGTTCCAGGGCATATTGCAGCCGATCATACGCCCGTTTTGCCCCTACGAAATCCCGTATGGTGGCGATCAAATGGGCGTCATCCTTGATCTCATAGCCGCATTCCTCCCCCAGGATGGTGTAGAATAACCCATCCTTGGGCCGAAGTTCCATCTCCACCCGGCCGCTGCCCAGGGACACCTGCCGCAACATACCGGCCTCAAACCCCTCGATCTCCTGCAGCGCCTCCAACACGGCCGTATAATCCCGCATCTTGCTAATGCCGTCCAAGGATGCTTCCAAAGGTTCCAGAACCCGGCGCACCAAATAATGCTCCCGGCCTAGGGCGCTTAGCCAGCCTGGCAACCGGATATGCAAGAGCCGGATGGGGAACTCATATAAGATCGTCTCCAAAATGCCCATGGCGGTCTGGGCGCTCATGTGAAGGGCGTCTAAGGGCTGCACTGCGGTGCCATATTGTTGAGATAAGGTCTGGGCCAATTCTACGGTTTCATCCGCATCCGGATGGGTGCTGTTAAGCAGGATCACAAAAGGCTTTCCCTGCTCCCGCAATTCTTGAATGACCCGCTGTTCCGCTTCCACATAATCCGCCCGGCTGATCTGGCCGATGCTGCCATCGGTGGTCACCACCACGCCGATGGTGCTATGCTCGGTTATAACCTTTCGCGTGCCGATCTCAGCCGCCTCTTCAAAGGGAATATCATAATCAAACCAAGGGGTGCGGACCATCCGCGGCATATCGTTTTCCATGTGGCCGGTAGCGCCCCGCACCATATAGCCTACGCAATCCACCATCCGGATCCGGACCTCCGCCCCTTCCTCCAAAGAAAGTACAGCCGCTTCATTGGGGATGAATTTCGGCTGGGTGGTCATGATGGTGGTCCCTGCAGCGCTTTGGGGGCAATTCGTCCGTAAGCCGCGCTTTTTTATGCTCATCCGTCATACCCGGCAGCACCAGCATATCCATAAAGCGTTTGATGAAGGTGGATTTGCCTGTGCGCACCGGCCCAACCACGCCAATATAAATATCGCCATTTGTCCGCTCGGCAATATCCCGATACAGCTCAATTCGCTCCATATCCCGTTACCTCCCCGCATTTTTGCATGTAAGCATTAGATATATATGTGCGGGAGCGGACAATATGCATCCTTGGGGCGTATGGTCAGAAAGATGGGACATGCAGGTTAAAAAAAGCCCAAGCTGATGGAATACAGCTTGGGCTGGGGAAAGCATGTCTTAATGGGGGCCGGTATCCTTGCTGGAGCGTTCCCGAATCAGCAAACGGATGGGGGTTGCGTCCAGGCCAAAGGATTTGCGCAGGTAGTTTTCTAAATACCGTTTATAGGAAAAGTGCATCAGGTTAGGGTCATTGACAAACAGCACAAAGGTAGGCGGCTTGATGGATACCTGGGTGCCATAGTAAATTTTCAACCGCCGGCCCTTATCGCTGGGAGGTTCGGTAATGGTAATGGCCTCGTTGATGATATCGTTCAAGGTCCCGGTGGAGATCCGCCTACAATTTTGCTCATAGGCATATCTAGCCATCTCCAACACCTTATTGACCCGCTGGCCGGTCTTGGCGGAAATAAACAAAATCGGCACATAATCCATGAACGCAAGATCTGCATAGAGCTTTTTCTTAAATTGGTTCATGGTGTAGGTATCCTTTTCAATGAGATCCCACTTATTTACAATTACCACCGAGGCCTTGCCCTCTTCATGCACATATCCTGCGATGCGCACATCCTGTTCGCTCATGCCCTGGCTTGCATCCACCACGATCAGCGCCACATCTGCCCGGCGTATGGCGCCAAGGGAGCGGATCACGCTATAGCGTTCGATGGTCGCGTCGTCAATGGCTCTTTTGCGGCGGATGCCGGCGGTATCCACCAAGGTATAGGATTGTCCATCGTGAACAAAGGGCGTATCGATGGCGTCCCGGGTGGTACCGGCGATCTCGCTGACGATGGTGCGCTCATAGCCCAGCAAGGCGTTTACCAGGCTGGATTTACCCACGTTTGGCTTGCCCACGATGGCGATAGACGTGGTATCTTCCGCCTCTTCTACTTCCGTAGCCGGGAAATATGAGACCACTTCGTCCAATAGATCGCCCAAACCCAAACCTTGTTCACCGGAGATGGTGATGGGATTGCCTATGCCTAAGCTATAAAAATCATAGATGGCCTCTTCAAATTTTGGGTGATCCACCTTGTTGACGGCCAGGACAATGGGCTTGTGGGAACGGCGCAGCATAGCGGCCACATCCTCGTCTGCGGCAGTCAAGCCTTCCCGCCCGTCCACCAAGAAGATGATCACATCCGCCATATCGATGGCAAGCTGAGCTTGCCGGCGCATCTGGGTGCTGATGATATCCTCTTTGACCGGTTCAATACCGCCGGTGTCCACCAGGGTAAAGGTATGCTCCAGCCAAGTCGCCTCTCCATAGATACGGTCCCGGGTAACGCCAGGCGTATCCTCCACGATGGCGATGCGTTTCCCAACAATACGGTTAAAAAAGGTGGATTTTCCAACATTGGGGCGGCCCACCACTGCCACCAAAGGCTTTTCCATGGTTTCCTCGCTTCCTGAAAAGGGCATGTCCTTTTCAATACAATCCTATGAAAGCCCGCCACGTCTCCAAGGATAGGCTGGCATGCATGCGCTGTGATCCTTTTATAGCCGCATCCTTGCAGCCATAC
>ENA-OQCL01001082-OQCL01001082.1-human-gut-metagenome-genome-assembly--contig:-NODE-1082-length-10712-cov-2.346717_pt1 | contig 10712 bp, 10 predicted proteins | sample MGYA00242502_ERZ504586 | MGnify/ENA primary metagenome ERZ504586 (study PRJEB26092, sample SAMD00036316) | human gut metagenome | host: Homo sapiens | study: EMG produced TPA metagenomics assembly of... | reverse complement strand
GATTATCCTCGGGCCGTTCCTCGGAGCCGTCATCGGCGAACTGATCAACAACCGCGACGAGCGGGCCAAGGCCCTGCTCGTCGGTTTCGGGTCGTTTCTCTCGTTCATCGTCGGGACAGGCATCAAGCTCATCGCCTCGATCGGCATCCTCGTCCACGTCTTTGCCGACACCTTCCCGGCCGTCAAGGAGTGGTTCGCAACGACATTTTCCAACATTTAACCATAACTGCCCATGAAAAGACTCCTCTTACTCGCAACCGTCGTCATGGCTCTGCTCGCCTCGTCGTGCAGCAAGTACAAGTACGAAACGGTACCGGGCGATCCGATGAAACGCGGATCTACACCCTTCCGAACGGACTGAAGGTCTACATGAGCGTCAATAAGGAGACGCCCCGCATCCAGACCTACATCGCCGTCCGCGTCGGCGGCAAGAACGACCCGGCCGAGACCACCGGTCTGGCCCACTACTTCGAACACCTCATGTTCAAGGGTACGCCGAACTTCGGCACCTCGGACTACGAAGCCGAGAAACCGCTGCTCGATGAGATCGAGCAGCTCTTCGAGACCTACCGTCAGACGACGGACGAGGCCGAGCGTGCGGCGATCTACCACCGCATCGACTCGATCAGCTACGAAGCCTCGAAGATCTCGATCCCGAACGAATACGACAAGCTGATGGCCGCCATCGGCGCCAACGGCACCAACGCCTACACGTCGCAGGACATGACCGTCTACGTCGAGGACATCCCCTCGAACGAGGTCGAGAACTGGGCGAAGATCGAGGCCGACCGCTTCCGCAATCCCGTGATCCGCGGGTTCCACACCGAGCTGGAGACCATCTACGAGGAGAAGAACATGTCGCTCACGCAGGACAGCCGCAAGATGTGGGAGGCCCTCGACGCCGCGCTCTTCCCCCACCACCCCTACGGCACGCAGACCGTGCTCGGGACGCAGGAGCACCTGAAGAATCCCTCGATCACCAACGTCAGGAACTACCACAAGACCTACTACGTGCCCAACAACATGGCCATCTGCCTCTCGGGTGACCTGAATCCCGACGAGGTGATCGCCACGATCGACAAGTACTTCGGCGACATGGTGCCCAACGAGAACCTGCCGAAGCTCGAGTTCCAGCCCGAGGAGCCGATCACCGAGCCCGTCGTGCGCGAGGTATACGGCCTGGAGGCCGCCAACGTCCTGCTCGGATGGCGCCTGCCGGGAACCTCGACCGACAGCAACGACGTGGCACAGATCGCCGGCGCCATCCTCAACAACGGACAGGCCGGTCTGATCGACCTCGATCTGAACCAGCAGCAGAAGGTGCTCGGCGCCTACGGCGGCTACTCGGGACAGCCCGACTACAGTTCGTTCATCCTCGGCGGCAGACCCAAGGCCGGGCAGTCGCTCGAGGAGGTCCGCGACCTGCTCCTCGCTGAGGTGGCCAAGCTCCGCTCGGGTGACTTTGACGAGAAACTCATCGAGGCGTCGATCAACAACTTCAAGCTCTACATGATGCACGCCCTCGAGGACAACAGTTCGCGGGCCGACATGTACGTGCAGTCGTTCATCGCCGGTACCGACTGGGCCGACGAGGTGCAGCTCCTCGACCGCATGGAGAAGATCACCAAGCAGGACGTTGTGGAGTGGGCGAACAAATACCTTGCTGAAAACAGCTACGTCATCGTCTTCAAGCGCGAGGGCGAGGACAAGAGCGTGCAGAAGATCGCCGCCCCGAAGATCACGCCGATCGCCACGAACCGCGACCGGCAGAGCGCCTTCCTCACCGAGATCCAGCAGTCGGAGGTGACGCCCATCGAGCCCGTCTTCGTCGATTACCAGAAGGACATGGCGCAGTTCGACGTCCGCGACGGCATCCACGTCCTCTACAAGAAGAACGAACTGAACGACATCTTCACGCTGAACTACGTCTTCGATACGGGTACGGAGAACGACCCCACCCTTGCGCTGGCCTTCAACTACCTGAGTTATCTGGGCACCGGGTCCATGACGGCCGAACAGATCGCCTCGGAGATGTACGACATCGCCTGCTCGTTCTCGATGGGAGCCGGCAGCAACCAGAGCACGATTTCGATCTCGGGACTGAGCGAGAACATGCCCCGGGCAATGGAGATCGTCGAGGGGCTGATCGCCGGGGCCGTGGCCGACGAGGCCATCCTCGAAAACCTCAAGCAGGACCTGATCAAGTCGCGCGCCGATGCCAAGCTCAATCAGGGCAGGAATTTCGCAGCCCTGCAGCGCTACATGTTCTACGGCGAGGAGTACATCAAGCGGACCACCCTCTCGAACGAAGCGCTCTCGGCACTCGGGTCGGAAGAGCTGATCGCCGCAGTCCGTGACCTGATGAACAAACAGCACGAGGTGCTCTACTACGGCCCGATGAGCGAGGAGCAGGTCAAGGCCAGAATCGCCGAGTGCCACAAGGCAGCCGAGGTGCTTACGCCGCTCGAGAAGAGCTACCCGAAAAGACTGCTCACCGACAAGAGCAGCGTCGTGCTGGCCCAGTACGACGCCAACCAGCTCTACTACCTGCAGTTCTCGAACCGCGGCGAGCTGTTCGACGTGAAGAACGATCCCGCCATCACGCTCTACAACGAGTATTTCGGCGGCAGCATGAACTCGATCTGCTTCCAGGAGATGCGCGAGGCCCGCGGTCTGGCATACACGGCCCAGGCATGGATCGGAGAGCCCTCGTTCGCCGATGACAACTACAGTTACATCGCCTTCATTGCCACACAGAACGACAAGATGCAGACCGCCATCGAGGCATTCGACGAGATCATCAACCAGATGCCCGAATCGGAAGCGGCCTTCCAGATCGCCAAGGAGGCCATCCTCACCCGCCTGCGCACCCAGCGCACCACGGGCGCCCATGTGCTGAACTCCTACCTCTCGCTGCGCCGGCTCGGACTCACGGAGGACCGCGACCGCCAGATCTTCGAAAAGGTGCAGGCAATGACGCTCGACGACGTGAAAGCCACGCAGCAGCAGTGGGTCAAGGGCCGTCCCTACACTTACGGCATTCTGGGCGACATCAAGAACCTCGACCTGAACTACCTCAAGACGCTCGGTCCGATCCGTACCGTCTCGCAGGAGGAGATTTTCGGATACTGATTCCCCGCATCCGCATACAAAAGGCCCCGGGAGCTCGGCTTCCGGGGCCTTTTCGCTTTCCGCAAAGAGAAAGTCGAGCGGGACATTTCACGAGAGGAGGGTTTACGGGAAAGCCGCTTTCCGAAATGTTTTCCGAAAGGGAGTTCTCTATCCCGCAAAAAAAGCGGCGCGGATCCCTTGCAGGACCCGCGCCGCAATATGGATTCACCTGCCCGGACTGCAGCTGTCGGACAGGAGCACCGGTCAATAGCGGTAGTGCTCAGCCTTGTATGGGCCCTCTTCGGGTACACCGATGTAGTCGGCCTGCTTACGGGTCAGGTGCGTCAGTTCGACGCCCAGATTGTCCAGGTGCAGCCGGGCCACCTCCTCGTCGAGGTGCTTCGGCAGGCGGTAGACGCCCACCTCCAGATTCTTCTGCCAGAGCTCCATCTGCGCCAGGCACTGGTTCGTGAAGGAGTTCGACATGACGAACGACGGGTGTCCCGTGGCACAGCCGAGATTCACCAGACGGCCTTCGGCCAGCACGAAGATCGAGTGGCCGTCGGGGAAGGTGTATTTGTCCACCTGCGGCTTGATGTTGGTCTTCACGGCATCCGAAGCCTCGAGACGCGCCATCTGGATCTCGTTGTCGAAGTGGCCGATGTTGCAGACGATCGCCTGGTCGCGCATCCGCTCCATGTGCTCGAGGGTGATGATGTCGCAGTTGCCCGTGCAGGTGACGTAGATGTTGCCTTCGGCGAGGGCGCTCTCGACGGTCTTCACCTCGAAGCCCTCCATGGCGGCCTGCAGCGCACAGATCGGGTCGATCTCCGTAACGATCACCCGGGCGCCGTACGAACGCATCGAAACGGGCGCAACCCTTGCCTACGTCGCCGTAGCCGCAGACGACAACCACCTTGCCGGCGATCATCACGTCCGTAGCGCGCTTGATGCCGTCGGCCAGCGACTCGCGGCAGCCGTAGAGGTTGTCGAACTTCGACTTCGTGCACGAGTCGTTCACGTTGATGGCCGGAACGAGCAGCTCGCCGGAAGCCTGCATCTGGTAGAGCCGGTGCACGCCCGTCGTGGTCTCCTCGCTCACGCCGCGCCACTCGGCTACCGTGCGGTGCCACTTGTCGGGATCCTCGCCGAGCAGCTCGCGCAGCGTGCCGAGAATCACCTCCTCCTCGTAGGACGAGGGTGCGACATCGAGCGTCGCGGCATCGTTCTCGGCCTTGTAACCCTTGTGGATGAGCAGCGTGGCATCGCCGCCGTCGTCCACGATCAGCTGCGGCCCCTTGCCCCCCGGGGAACGAGAGGGCCATGGCCGTACACCACCAGTATTCGGGCAGCGTCTCGCCCTTCCAGGCAAAAACCGGAACACCCGCAGCGGCAATGGCCGCAGCGGCATGGTCCTGCGTCGAGAAGATGTTGCACGAGCACCAGCGCACGTCGGCGCCCAACTCGACGAGCGTCTCGATCAGCACGGCCGTCTGGATCGTCATGTGCAGCGATCCCATCACCCGCACGCCCTTGAGCGGTTTCTGCGGGCCGTATTTGCGGCGCACGGCCATCAGGCCCGGCATTTCGTGTTCGGAGATCTCGATCTCCTTGCGCCCCCACTCGGCCAGCGACATGTCGGCCACCTTGTAGGGAAGTGTCAAATCCAAATACATATGCGTTATCCGTTAATCGATTTCAATATCTCTTCGCGGTCCTGTTCGATCCGGGAGCGGAGCTCCTCGACCGAGGCGAATTTCCGTTCGCCGCGGATCCGCTGCAGCAACTCGACCCGCAGGCGGCATCCGTAGAGTTCGCCCGTGAATCCGAAAATGTGGGTCTCCAACCGCCGTTCGGTTCCCCCGACCGACGGGTTGCGCCCCAGATTCGACATCGCGTCATACCGACGGCCCGCCACCTCAACACGCGAGCGGTAGACTCCGTCGTCGAGCGCCAGGTCATCGGGCACCGACAGATTGGCCGTCGGGAAGCCCAGCTCGCGTCCCAGCCGCCGTCCGTGTTCCACGCACCCCTCGATCACGGCGAGCGGTGCGTTCCCGCATTCCATCCGCAGCTCCGCCATCAGATCTTTTCAGTCAGTTTGCGGACCAGCCGGAACTGGGAGAAGAACTCCTTGGCAAAGACCCGGATGACCGTATACGAAGGGATGGCCAGCAGCATGCCGAGAATACCGGCCAGCGATCCGGCGATGAGAATCACGAGGAAAACCTCGAGCGGATGGGCCTTCACCCGCTCGGAATAGAGCGTCGGCTGCAGGACGAAGTCATCCAGACCCTTGAGGATCAGCAGCGAGCCGACGATAACCGTCACCGTATGGCCGACGGAAAGGTCTCCGATCGGCGTCACGATACCGACGAACACCGAGATGATTCCGCCGATGAGCGGTCCGGCATAGGGTACGACATTCATCACACCCATCACCAGCCCGATGAATGCGGCATCGGCCGCCTTCATCCCGAAGGCCATCATCGTGAGCGAGATGATGACCATCAGCAGCAGGCTCTCCGAGAGGATGCCCGTAAAATAGCGGGCGAGCAGTACCGTCACGGAGTCGAGCGCCCGGGTGATGTTGTCGTGGTAACGTTCCGGGAAGACCGACGTGACCATCGTGTAGAAGAGTCCGTCGTCCTTGAGGAAGAAGAAGGTGATGAACGAGATCGAGAAGATCGCGATGACCGACGAAAGCACCACGCCGACGATCGACGAGAAGAGCGCATTGAGCGAATCGAGGTCGATCACCTGCCGCAGCGTCTGCGTCAGGGCCTCGGAGAGCGAGAAGGTGCTCGACGGCTGGGCGAAAAGCGACTGCAGGTACTCCTGGGCCCGCGACAAGGGCTCCTCGATCGATGCTACGACCGTGGCGAAATCGACATGTGCGAACTGGTTCAGCTTGTTGAAGACCAGCGGCACGAAGAGCGAGCAGAGCGTGGCGAAGACGATCCAGATGACCACGAGCGTACAAAGGGCCGCCAGCCAGCGCGGAATACGCCAGCCGCGGATCTCCATCCCGGTGAGGCGGCTGACCAGCGGCCGTCCCATGACGGCCAGTACGGCCGAGACGAGGATATAGACGACGATCGACGAGAAGTACCAGATCAGGTACAGCGCAACGACCGCGACGGCCGCACCGGCGAGGAATCGGAAAAAGGTCTGGGGTGTCGTCGTCATGTCCGGTCGGGTATCAGTCGTCGGTGCGCTCCCTGCGCAGCCGTGCAATCGGCGTCAGCGAACCCACGACGGGATCGCCGATCTCCACGAGCAGCTCGCTGTCCTTCGGCACCAGCACATCGACGCGCGAGCCGAACTTGATGAAGCCGCAGACGCTGTTCTGCTCGACGGCATGTCCTACTTTCATGTAGGAGATGATGCGCCGCGCAATCAGTCCGGCGATCTGGCGGAAGAGGATCTGCTGTCCCGAGGGCATCCGCACAACAGTGGTCGTACGCTCGTTCTCGGTCGAGGACTTCGGGTGCCAGGCCACCAGGAAACGGCCCGGATGGTACTTGAAGTACTCCACCACGCCGCCTACGGGCACCCAGTTCATGTGGATGTTCGTGATCGACATGAAGATCGAGATCTGCAGCATCTCGCGACCGAGGTACTCGGTCTCCTGCACGTTCTCCGTCACGACGACGCGCCCGTCGCACGGGGCGAAGACCAGATCGGCATCGTGGATCCGCACCCGGCGGGGTTCGCGGAAAAACGCCACGATGAAGAACCAGAAGAGCAGCAGGAACACCGTTCCGCTCCACAGCAGCACCACACTCGCATCGCTCTCGAGCAACCGGTAAAACACCCACCAGATAAGCAGGCAAACGACGCCCGAGACGCCGATGATCTTGTAGCCTTCCTTGTTTATTCTCATAACTCCGTCAGTTTGCGGTTACATAACAAATAACATATAGACCAGCACGAAGGGTGCGGCGACCAGCATGGCGTCGAAACGGTCGAGCACACCCCCGTGTCCGGGGATCAGGCGTCCCGAATCCTTGACGCCCGCGGACCGCTTGAACATCGACTCCGTAAGGTCGCCCAGCACGCCCGTCACGGCGGCGACAAGCGCCAGACCCACCCAGGCCGCATAGCTTCCGTCGAGCACCCGGGCGCCGACAAGCCCCATGACCACGGCACCGGCCAGGCCGCCGAAGAATCCCTCCCACGACTTCTTGGGCGAGAGCCGCTCGCAGAGGCGGTGCCGCCCGAAGGCCATGCCCACCAGATAGGCGAAGACGTCGTTGGCCCAAATGATGAAGATGAACAGAAGCATGATCGCCGGCGACCACGGCTCCTCACCCTGCATCGGGATGTAGCACATCAGCGAAACGGGCAGCGCCACATAGGCCACGCCCGTCAGCGTCGCCCCGATATTCGCCATGGGGTCGGTTCCCTCCCGGAAGAGCTCCCGGATGAAGACCAGGAACAACAGCAGCAACCCGAAACCGAGCATCGGAATCAGGTTGGCGGAGAAGAGATCGAAAACGGACTCGGAGACCACGGCAAAATTCGCAGCGAAGAGGATGACGCCGGCCAGCATGCCGATCAGCCGCTGCGGCTGCGCGCCCCGGGCGGCGGCCAGTGTGTAGAATTCATGCATTCCACAAAGCAGGATCACCAGCAGCAGAGCTCCGAAGCTCCACTGCGACCAGCAGACGGCACCCAGCATGATCGCCGCGAGGACGATCCCGCTCAGGGTCCGCACCGCAAGGTTCTTCATCTTTTCACTCATTCGGTTTCAGGTGTGTTTTGTCGTTCGGTTGGTCACTTCTTCGCTTCGGAAGCCGCCCCGTCGGCCGGGCTCTCCTGAGCTTCGTCTTTCGCGGTCCCGGCCTCCGCACGGCCGTTGCGGCAGTGGCTGCGGCTGCAGGCTCCCCTCCCTCGGCGGCCTTCTTCCCGGCCTCGCGGCGCTCGCGCTCGATATCCTTCTTGCGCTTGCCGAAGATGCGTTCCACGTCCTCGGTGAAGACCACTTCGCGCTCGAGAAGCAGCTCGGCCAGCTGTTTCAGGCCGTCGGCATGCTCCGTCAGAACCCGTTCGGCCATGGCGTATGCCTCACCGATGACCCGCTTGGTCTCGGCATCGATCTGCTGGGCCGTCAGTTCGGAGTAGGGTTTGGTGAAGGCCATGTCGCTCTGGCCCGTCGAATCGTAATAGGAGAGCGTGCCGACATTGTCGCTCATGCCGTAGTAGGCCACCATGGCATAGGCCTGCTTGGTGACCCGCTCCAGGTCGTTCAACGCACCGGTCGAAACCTCGCCGAAGGTCAGCCGCTCGGAAACCCGTCCGCCGAGCGTGGCGGCCAGTTCGTCCATCATCTGCTCGCGCGTGGTGATCTGCCGCTCCTCGGGCAGGTACCAGGCGGCACCGAGCGCCTTGCCGCGCGGGATGATCGTCACCTTGATCAGCGGGCTGGCATCTCGAGGATCCAGCTTACGGTGGCGTGTCCGGCCTCGTGGTAGGCTATTACGCGCTTCTCCTCGTCGGTGATGATCTTGTTCTTGCGCTCCAGGCCGCCCACGATGCGGTCGATGGCGGCCAGGAAGTCCTCCTTCGAGATGAATTTCTTGTTGTGCCGGGCGGCGATCAGGGCCGCCTCGTTGCAGACGTTGGCGATATCGGCTCCGGAGAAGCCGGGGGTCTGACGCGCCAGGAACGAACGGTCGAGCGCCGGATCGAGTTTCAACGGACGCAAGTGGACGTTGAAGATCTCCTCGCGCTCATTCACGTCGGGAAGGCCCACCTCGATCTGACGGTCGAAACGTCCGGCGCGCATGAGCGCCTTGTCCAGGATATCGGCACGGTTGGTCGCCGCAAGGACGATGACACCCGTATTGGTCTGGAAACCGTCCATCTCCGTAAGGAGCTGGTTCAGCGTATTTTCGCGCTCGTCGTTGCCTGAAAAGCCGGCATTCTTGCCGCGGGCCCGGCCGATGGCGTCGATCTCGTCGATGAAGACGATGCAGGGGGCCTTCTGCTTGGCCTGTTCGAAAAGGTCGCGCACGCGCGAGGCTCCCACGCCGACGAACATCTCGACAAAGTCGGAGCCCGAAATCGAAAGGAACGGCACGTTCGCCTCACCGGCCACGGCCTTGGCCAGCAGCGTCTTGCCGGTTCCCGGAGGGCCACGAGCAGCGCCCCCTTCGGGATCTTGGCACCCAGCTCCTTGTATTTGTCGGCCTTCTTGAGGAAATCGACGATCTCCATGATCTCGACCTTGGCCTCCTCGAGTCCGGCCACGTCCTTGAACGTCACGCGCTTCGAATTGTCCTTGTCGAAAACCTGCGCCTTGGCCTTGCCCACATTCATGATGCCGCCTCCGCCGCCGGCCCCGCCTCCGCGGGCCATCGAACGCATGATGAAGAACCACGCTCCGATGATGATCACCCACGGCAGCAGGTTGATCAGCACCGAGGTCCAGTCGTTCTTCTCGTTCTTGTAGACCACCGGGACACTTCGTCCCGAAGCCGTCTCGGCGGCCTGAAGGTCCTCGCGGAAGGAGTCCACCGACCCGATCGTGAAGACAAACTGCACGCCCGACTCGGGCAGGCGCGCAAACTGCTTGTTCTGCGCATCGTTGCGGTAACGCTCGATCGCCTCTTTCGTCAGGTAGACCTGAGCCTGGTCGCGGTTCACGATCTGGATGCGCTCCACATCGCCCTGCTCGACCATCCGCTCGACCGACGACCAGTCGCTCGGAAGCGGCGCATCGCTGCCGTTGCCGATGATCGCCCAGCCGATGATGAATACCGCGGCCAGACCGTAGAGCCAGAAAAATCGAGGGCCGCGGCATGTTCATGTTCATCCGGGGATTGTTCCGGTTGTTATTCTTGTTTTTAATCCTGCTGTGCCATAAATCGTTACTCTTCGTATTCGTACTTCACCATCGGGGCGTCGGCCCACAGCTCCTCGAGTTTGTAGAAACTGCGCAGGTCGGTCTGGAAGATATGCACCACGACATCCACGTAGTCCATGGCGATCCACAGGGCGTTCTGCTGCCCCCTCGATGCGCCAGACCTTCTCGCCCAGCGTCTCGAGCACCTTCTCCTCGATGCCGTCGGCGATAGCCGCCACCTGCGTCGTGGAATCGGCATTGCAGACCACGAAGTGCGAACAGATTGCGCCGTCGAATCCCGAGAGGTCCAACGATACATATTCTTACCTTTTTTATCTTCAATCGCGCTGACGATCGTTTCGATCAGTTTGTCCATATTCATTGCGTTGCGTGTATATAACCTTGCAAAGGTAGGAAAAGAGATCGAGATTTGAAAATAACGGCCCAAAAATCGGCACCACATGCAGTCGAAAGAGGTCAGCCCGGCCGAAACGGAAGTGGGCCGGCAAAAGGAGTCCCCACCCGGCATACAGTCGAAAGCGCTGTAACGCAGAGGCATAATTCCCCGTACCCTTTTCGGCATTCCGCACGGCGGAGCCCCCCCCTGCAACGGAAGATGCCGGCTCTGCACCGGACAAAAATCGCCGGAAAATTTGCAAGGTGCGGCCAAATTGTTCGTAATATTTCGCGAACAAATCCGGAAAACAAGTGACAACGAAAGGCTATACGGAACACGAGGAACAGATCGCCC
>ENA-OQCL01001080-OQCL01001080.1-human-gut-metagenome-genome-assembly--contig:-NODE-1080-length-10731-cov-2.581667_pt1 | contig 10731 bp, 14 predicted proteins | sample MGYA00242502_ERZ504586 | MGnify/ENA primary metagenome ERZ504586 (study PRJEB26092, sample SAMD00036316) | human gut metagenome | host: Homo sapiens | study: EMG produced TPA metagenomics assembly of... | reverse complement strand
CCATATTTTTTTGCTGTCACGTAGAGGTCACCCTCTTCGTCGGTGATCTTCACGTAGCACATATCCTCTTCATCAAAAGAATTAGTGATATCCTTGGCCATATCGCGATAAAACAGCCAGATCGAGCCATCGTCGTAGTATTCAATGTTCGGCGAATCGAGGTGATCGATGATCTCCTCTTCGGTCAGCGCGCGTTCGTTGCCAAATGCGTCGAAAGCTACGCCACCACCGCCCATGGTCTGTGTTTCACCGTTTTCATCAGGAATTTTCACGGTGTATGACCCATCATCGTTCACATTCAATTCCGCCGTCGTCTGATCGCCGTGGATCCAAAGCTGAATCGTACGCTGAATGCCACCGAGGTTGGCTGCATAGGCGCCGCCTCCACCTGCAAAGACCGCAAAGCAAATGAGGGCTGCCATAGCAATGGTACGTTTGGTGTGTTTCCGTTTGTATTCTTTCATGATCTTCTCCTCCAATCGGATATCGCGAGAAGGCTGGAGACCCGAAAAGGCCTGTTTGTATTTTTCCTTATTCGTCATCGCTCCATACCTCCTTTAATGTGTCTCGGAGCATAGCCCTGGCACGAGACAATCGCGTCTTCACATTCGCTTCTGAAAGATGCAAGATGTCTGCGATCTCGCGCACGCTGTAGTCTTCGTAGTAAAAAAGATGCACAACAATGCGGTACTTCGGCGCAAGCTGCATCACCGCTTCGAAAACCTGCGAGGCGTCGTCGCTCTCAAAGCTAAGCGTCGCCATCTGCTCTTCGAGAGGAATGCGATTGCGCCGCCAGAAGCTTTTCGCGGCGTTTTTTGCTTTGTTGATCGTGACGCGGATGAGCCAGGCACGAATGTGCTCCTCGCTGTCAAATTCTTTCTTTGATATATGATATTGGATGAACGCGTCCTGCGCGGCTTCCTCGGCGTCTTCGCGGTTGGAGCAAACGCTGTAGGCGACGGCGTAGAGATTTTGATGGTAGCGCTGGACGAGCGTATCGACGGGAAGTCTCATGAGAATCACCTGCTTGTAAAAGGTTCCTTTGCCCATAATACAACTGAGGGCGGCGAAAGGTGACAGGAATTTGAAAAAATCCACGAAAAAATCGCTCACCCGAGGGATGAGCGATGGTGGTTTTAATGAAAATGCTTCTGTGCGCGCAGGCGCGCAGCTGCTTCGAGCTGCCACGGGTCGGTACCGCCACTCATGCGGGCGATCTCGCGAACGAGCGCGTCCTCGCTATCGAGCAAGGCAACGTGGGTTTCGGTGAGATCGTTCACCGCCTGTTTTTCGATGAAGAAATTGCGGTCGCCGCGGGCAGCGATGCTTGGCGCGTGGGTGACGCAGATGACCTGCTCGTGCTGACCGAGGGCTTCGAGCTTATCGGCAACGGTGGTGAGCACGAGTCCGCCGATGCCGGTGTCGATCTCGTCGAAGATGAGGGTTTCGATGCCGCCGGCGCCGCTGAGGATGGTTTTGATGGCGAGCATGATGCGGCTCATTTCCCCGCCGGAGGCGATGTCGTAAAGCGGACGCAGCGGCATGCCAGGGTTTGGCGCGATCATGAACAGACAGGTGTCGGTGCCGGAGGCGTCGCCGGCGAAACGCTCGAACTGTACGTCGAAGCGCACGGCTTCCATGGCCATGTCAGCGAGCTCTGCGATGAGGCGCTGGCTGAACGCTTCCCCGAGAGCAAGGCGGCTTTGGTGGAGCTTTTCGGCGAGGGCGGTATATTCAGCGCGATCGTGGGCGTAGGCTTTGCGAAGATCAGCGATGTCGGCATCCATGTCGGCGAAGTGGTCGATCTTTTCTTTCCATTCAGCGAGCGCGTCGACGAGGCTGTCGATGTCCATCTGATATTTGCGGCGCAGCTTGGCGAGCTGTGCGAGACGCGCGTCCATGGCTTCAAGGGTGGCTGGATCAAAATCGATGCCTTCGCGATAATGCTCAAGATCGCGGGCGGTATCGTCGATGACGATGCGCACGCTTTCGAGATCGCGCACATAGGCTTTAACCTGCTCGTCGTACTGGGCGACGGCTTTGAGACGCTCAAGGGCGTCGGTGAGCACTTCGTGGACGCTGCCCTGGGCGTCGTAGAGCGCGCCGGAAGCGGCGTAAGCGGCGTCGTAGAGATCCTGCGAATGAGCGGCCTGCTTGTAGCGCTGGGCGAGCTCTTCTTCCTCGCCCTTTTTTTAGCTCGAGAGGTGCGAGTTCTTCGACACGTTCCTCAAGGGCGCTGAGCTCCTGCTCGAGCTTGGCCTGCTGGCGCAGAGCGCGCTTGAGAGCGCGGCCGCTCTGCTGCGCCTGAGCGTAAGCGGTGACGACCTGCGCGCGCAGATCCTGATGGGCAGCGTCGCCCATGGCGTCCAACAGCGCGAGGCGCGTGGCGGGATCGCCGAGCTCGTCGTAATCGTGCTGGCCGTAGATGCTGATGAGCTGGCTGCAGATGGATTTGAACTGGCTCAGGGTAACGATCTGACGATTGACGCGGCAGATGTTTTTGCCATTTGAGCGGATCTGACGGGTGAGCACGATGGTCTGTCCGTCATGCTCGAGACCGAGGTCGTCCAGCGTTTGAAAAGCGCTGTGCCCTTCTGCCATGACGAAGACGGCTTCGACGAGGGCGTGGTCTTCGCCAACGCGGATGTCTGCGATGTTGGCGCGTTCGCCGAGGACGAGCTTGACGGCGTCGATGATGATGGATTTGCCGGCGCCGGTCTCGCCGGTGAGCACGTTGAAACGGCTGTCGAACGACAGATCGACATGCTTTAAGAGCGCGAAATTATCTACGGTAAGTCGTGCCAGCATGTCGATCCCTCCTATCTGGATGTATAGTCTTCTATTTTCTCAACAACTTCCTGCACTGCTTCCTTTGGCTTGATGACGAGCATGACGGTATCATCTCCGGCGAGTGTGCCGATGACCTGCGGCCAGCGGGCGCGGTCGATGGCGGAGGCGACGGTGTTGGCGTTGCCTGGCGCGGTGTTCAAAATGAGCAGGTTTTCGCTGTAATCGTAACTGAGGATAAATTCCCGCAGCACCATGCGCAGCTTGGCGTCGGTGACGGGTGTTTCCTGAGCGATGACGTATTTATATCGGTCGCCGCCGATATTGACCTTAACGAGCAGGAGCTCCTTGATATCGCGGGAAATGGTGGCCTGAGTGGTCTCAAAGCCTTCCTGCTGCAGACGCTCGGCGAGTTCCTTCTGGGTGCCGATGGTCTCGTTGGATACGATCTCGAGGATGCGGCGTTGTCTTCTGTTTTTCATTCTGATCCCCCTCTATGATGCATTCGGCGATAATTGCGGTCTAAGAGTTTGTTGCGCACGGTCTCGAAGAACTGGTGCTTTTCGAGCTGGACGATGCGCGTCGGCGTTTCTGCCTTGTACACGCGCACAGTGTCTCCCTGCCTGAGATGGGTGGCGTAGCGCCCGTCTGTGAGCAGGTAGGCGTCTTTGCTGGAGCGCGTGAGATGGATCTCGATGCCGCCGGCGGCTGGCACGATGATGGCGTTGGTGCCGAGCACGTGGGCGCAGATCGGATTGACGATGAGACATTCTGTGCCGGGATAGATGAGCGGTCCGCCGGCAGAAAAGGGAATAGCCGGTGGAGCCAGTCGGCGTGGCGATGATGATGCCGTCGGCCTGGTAGCTGTCAACGAGCTGTTCTTCGAGGTAGACGTCGAGCTCGAGGGTGTTTTCGACGGGATCGCGGTTGATGGTGACGTCGTTTAAGCCGACGGTCTGGCAGATGCGCGCGCCGTCGCGGTAGAGCTCGCCGCAGATGGTCATGCGCGCTTCTGTGCGATAGTTGCCGGCGATGAGCTGCTCGAGCTTTTCTTCGAACTCCTCCACCTCCAGCTCTGCGAGAAAGCCGAGGGTGCCCTGGTTGATGCCGATCAGCGGGATCTGGGCGTTGCGCACGATGGTCGCTGCGCGCAAGAAAGTGCCGTCACCGCCGATGACGACCATGAGGGTGATACGCTCAAGAAACTCCGGCCTTGGCAGATAGGGAATCCCAGCGCGCTGTGCCTGCAGCTGGTCGCCGGCAAACACGTCGACCTGACGCGCCTGGAAAAGCCCGGCGACATACTGCGCGATGGCGCAGGTGTCCTCCCGTTTGATATTATAATACATGCCTACAGCCTGATGCATCACATTGTCTCCTTCGTCATTGGTAGGAATAGATGAACACAACGAGGAGCACGCCGACGAGCAGTCCACTGAGAAAGGACTTGAGCGGCAGCGCGCTGGTCGCTGGATCATCAAACGCTACTTCAATGATATCATATTTATTCATGTCTATAAATAAAATTCCATCGGTCTGGAAAATATTCTGGTATTCAAAAAGCTGCCTGCGCACATTTGGCAGGCGCACGTTGGCCTGTTTGCCGGTTTTCACCTCGACGAGAAAGTCGCGCCCGTCCTTGCGCACGAGATAGTCGGCCTTGATGAAGCTTTCGACGCGCTCGCCGTCGACGCTCATGACGACGGGACGGCGCACCTGGGCGTCGAGGATGGTGTAGCCGTGCTGAGCGAGGAGCTTTTCGGCGCGGTTTTCGCCGCTCTGAGCGCGTCGGGCCACGGCGCGGCGCTGGTGGCGCGTCCATTTGTCGCGGCTCCAGCTGACGAAGAGGAGCGCGAGGGCAACGCCGAGGACGAGCCAGATGAGCTGCTTTTCCATCAGGAATCGGTCCGCTTGCCGAAATCGGCGAAGGTTTTTTCGACGAGGGCGTGCACGTCGACGGTCACAGGCTCGGCGTCAGGATCCTTGGTGAACCAGTAAAAGGTATTCGATGTTGCCCTGTGGTCCCTGGATCGGTGAATGGACGACGCCGAGGGTTTTGAAGCCGAGCTCGGCGTTGAAATCGAGGATGCGACGGATGACCTCTTCATGCACGGCGGGATCGCGCACGACGCCGTTTTTGCCAACCTTGTCGCGGCCGGCTTCAAACTGCGGCTTGATCAGCGCGACGCCGCTGCCGTTCTCCTTGAGGATGCTGTACGCAGCAGGCAGGATCTTCGTGAGAGAAATAAAGGCGACGTCGGTGGTCATCCAGTCCATGAGCTCAGGAAAATCCTCTGGCGTGAGGAAACGGGCGTTGGTCTTTTCCATATTGATGACGCGCGGATCGGTGCGCAGCTTCCAGGCGAGCTGACCATAGCCGACATCGACGGCGTAGACGCGCTTGGCGCCGTTTTGCAGCGCGCAGTCGACAAATCCTCCGGTGGAAGCGCCGAGATCGACGACGACGGCGTCCTGCATGGAGATCGGGAAGCGCTTGAAGGCTTCGGCGAGCTTGAAGCCGCCGCGGCTGGCGTAAGGCAGCGGTTCACCGACGAGACGCAGCACGGCGTCTGTCGGCACTTTGGTTCCGGCCTTGTCCATTTTCTGATCGTTGACGAGGACCATGCCGGCCATGATGTATTTCTGTGCTTTTTCGCGGGTGTCAGCGAGTCCCTGCTGCACGACGAGCACGTCGAGTCGTTCTTTTTTCGCCATGGTCTCAGTCCTTCCCGAGAAATGCTGCGATGCGCGCGGCGATCTTTTCTGGCGAGAGGCCGTTGTCGTCGCGCAATCTGCTGGTGTCGCCGTGGGCGACGAAGTGGTCCGGCAGGCCGATGCGCAGGATCGGCGCGGCGATGCCGGCGTCGTTTGCTGCTTCGAGAACGGCGCTGCCAAAGCCCCCGGCGAGCACGTTTTCTTCGACGGTGATGAGCGGCTTGTCTGCGAAAGCGAAAATGGTCTCTGTATCGAGAGGCTTGGCAAAGCGCGCGTTGATGACGCCTGCAGAAATGCCCTGCTCAGCGAGACGGTCTGCTGCGGCGAGGGACGGCTCAACCATGGCGCCGATGGCGACGATGGTGGCGTCCGTTCCCTGGCGCAGGACCTCGGCCTTGCCGTATGGGATGAGCGCGTAGTCGCTCACAAGGGCGTGCCCTGGTCCGCGACCGCGCGGATAGCGCAGCGCCACGAGCTTGTCGTAGTGGATAGCGCTGTAGAGCATGTTCTGCAGCTCAGGCTCGTCCTTTGGCGCCATCACCGTCATGTTCGGGATGGTGCGCAGGAAGCTGAGGTCAAAGACGCCGTGGTGCGTTGGACCGTCGGCGCCGACGATGCCTGCGCGGTCGAGGGCGAAAACGACTGGCGCGTTCTGCAAGGCGCAGTCGTGGATGAGCTGGTCGTAGGCGCGCTGCATGAAGGTGGAATAAATCGCGACGACAGGCTTGAGGCCGGAGAGGGCCATGGCGCTGGCCATGGTGGTGGCGTGCTCTTCGGCGATGCCAACGTCGAAGGCACGCTTCGGATAAGCCTTGTGGAAGGCGTCCATGCCTGTGCCGGAAGCCATCGCTGCGGTGATGCCGCAGATGCGGCTGTCGCTCGCGGCGAGGTCGACGAGGGTGTTGGCGAAAACCTTGGTGTAGCTTGGCTGCATCGATTTGTCGAGGGTTTCGCCAGTCGAAATGTCAAAGGCGCCGACGCCGTGGAATTTGCCGGGACTTTTTCTGCGCTGGCAGATAGCCGCGGCCATTTTTCGGTGAGACAGTGGATGAGCACAGGACAGTCGAACTGCTTGCTGTTTTCAAACACATGGATGAGCTCTTCGATGTCGCGACCGTTGACAGGGCCGTAGTAACGCAGCCCCAGCTCCTCGAACCAGCTGCCACTAGTGAGCATGTGCTTGACAGTGTCCTTGAGACGGTCGGCCATTTCTGCCATGCGCGGACCGATGTTTGGAATGCGCTTGAGGAAATATTCCATGTCCTCCTTGAAGCGGTTGTAGCCGGGATCTGTGCGCATGCGGGTGAGGTACTGGCTCATGCCGCCAACGTTTGGTCCGATGCTCATTTCATTGTCATTCAGGATGACGGTCATCTTTGTCTGCAGATGCGCGGCGTAGTTGAGCGCTTCAAAGGCCATGCCGCCGGTCATGGCGCCGTCGCCGATGACGGCGATGACATCGCGGTCTTCGTGAAAGAGATCGCGCGCCACAGCGAAGCCGTCTGCTGCCGAGATCGAGGTGCTGGCGTGGCCTGCGCCGAAATCGTCGTAGATGCTCTCGCTGCGCTTTGGAAAACCGGACACGCCGCCGTACTGTCTGAGCGTGTCGAAACGGTCGTTGCGCCCGGTGAGCAGCTTATGCACATAGGCCTGATGGCCGACGTCCCAGACGAGCTTGTCCTTTGGAAAATCGTACACATAATGCAGCGCCAGCGTGATCTCGACGATGCCGAGATTTTGGCGCGAGATGGCCGCCGTTTTTGGCGCAGACCTCAATCAGCCGCGCCCGGATCTCTTTGGCCAGGGCGCGCAGCTGGTCCATGGTCATATTTTTTATATCTTTGGACTGGATGTCTTCCAACATTCTCCTGTTCCCTCCTTCACGAAACGTCGCCTGAGGTTATTTCTGACGGTTCACGATGTAGTCGGCGATGTAATGGAGCACATCGCAATCGCCTGGCAGCCCTGTCAGACATTCCTGAGCAAGGCGGCACTGCTCCTGGGCCATGGCGCGGGAAGCGTCGAGGCCGTAGAGCGCTGGGTAGGTGGCTTTTTCGTTCTTCTCATCGCTGCCGACAGGCTTGCCAATGACGGCTTCGTCGCCGACGACGTCGAGGATGTCGTCGGTAATCTGGAACGCCAGACCGATGTGCTGGCCGTAGCGGCTGAGCGCAGCAAGCTGCTCCTCGTTCGCACCACCGATGATGGCCCCGATGCGCACAGAGGCCGTGATGAGGGCGCCGGTTTTGTGGGCGTGGATGTATTTCATGTTCGCTTCGTCGATGTGCTTGCCTTCGGCGAGGAGATCCTGCGCCTGACCGACGACCATGCCCTGGTTGCCTGCGCCAATGGCAAGCTCATGCGCAGCGCGCAGACCGATCTCTGGCTTGTTCTGCGCCAGCCAGTAGCCGGTGATGTTTTCAAAGGCCTGGGTCTGCAGGCCGTCGCCAGCGAGGGTTGCCATGCCGACGCCGTAGACGATGTGGTTGGTTGGTTTGCCGCGGCGCAGCGCGTCGTCGTCCATGCCCGGCAGGTCGTCGTGGACGAGGGAGTAAGCGTGGATGCATTCAATGCTCGCTGCGCTCACAAGGGCATCATCCAGCTTGCCGCCAACAGCAGAGCAGGCCGCCAGCGCAGCACAGGACGCAGGCGTTTGCCGCCGGAAAGCAGGCTGTAGGCCATGGCATCGACGAGCACGTCGTTGTAGCCGTCTTTTTCAGGCAAAAGCGTTGGCAGGGTCTCTTCGACGAGCTGCTGCAGCGCGGTCATTTTTTCCTTGCTCATGATCATTCCTCCATTTGAAAGGCTTTTTCGACGCCATCCTGCAAGATCCTGATCTCGCCTTCAGCGTCGCGCAGCATCTTCTGACACTGGCTGGCCATATCCAGGCCCAGCTTGTACTGCTCCACCGCCTCTTCCAGCGGCAGCTCGCCCTGGCTGAGCGCCTTCACCAGCTCCGTGCCGGGCACGCAGCGGACCAGGTCATGGGAGCCAGCGCCCACCACCTTCACCAGGAGGATCAGGGCCTCCCGGTTCCAGGTGCAGATGGAGATGGGCCGCCGGAGGAATTTCCCCGGCAGGGCGATGTTCACGAACTGCCCCGGCACCGTGATGGCGGAGGTGTCGCCGGAGAGCACCAGCTCATAGGTGTCGTCGGTGAGCTGGCGGGTGTGTTCTAAGGTAAAGAGGGATTGTTTCATACGTCCTCCTGTTCATTGCGCACATCGCCGAAGGCGATTTCGCCGCCGCAGATGGTCATGGCCACACCGGCCCGGACGCCCCAGCCGTCAAAGGGCGTGGCATGGCCCAGGGAGCGGAAGGTGGTGGAGTCGATGACGTGGGGGCGGTTCAAGTCCAGCACGGTGAGATCGGCCGGAGCACCCTCGGCAATGACGCCGCCGGGCAGGCCGAAGAGGGTCCGGGGATTGAGGCACATGGTCTCAACCAGCTTCTCCATGGGGAGAATGCCCGGTTCCACCAGCTGGGTGTAGAGCACGGAGAAGGCGCACTCCAGCCCCACAATGCCGTTGAGGCTGCCCTGCAGGCCGCCGGACTTTTCCTGGGCGGAGTGGGGGGCCATGGTCCGTGGCGATGCAGTCGATGGTGCCGTCCAGCAGCCCTTCGATCAAAGCATCCCGGTCCGCGGCGGAGCGGATGGGGGGATTCATCTTGAACCGGCCGTCATCCATCAGGTCCTCGTCGCAGAGGATCAGGTAGTGGGGCCCGGTCTCGCAGGATACCGGCAGCCCCTCCGCCTTGGCCTTGCGGATGAGGGCCACGCTCTCCTTGGTGGAGACATGGCACACGTGGTACCGGCAGCCGGTCTCCCGCACCAGCTCCAGATCCCGCTCCACCTGTTTCCACTCGCTCTCAGGGGCGTTGCCGGGGAAGCCGTTCCGCTTCGCCCACTCCCCGTCGTGGATGCACCAGCCGGGAGTCAGCAGGGACTCGTCCTCACAGTGGGCAGTGATGGGCTTGTCCAGCTGTTTTGCGAGTTCCATGGCATCGCGCATCTGGTCGGCGGACTGGACGCCTTTCCCGTCGTCGGAGAAGCCGCAGACAAAGGGCTCCATAGCCGGCATGTCCGCCAGCTCCGCGCCTTTTTCGCCCCGGGTGATGGCCCCATAGGGATACACCCGCACCCGGCCGTCCCGGGCGATGGCGTCCAGCTCCGGCCACAGGTGCTCCAGGGAGTCCGGCACCGGATTCAGGTTGGGCATGGCGCACACCGCCGTGTAGCCTCCTGCGGCGGCCGCCGCCGTGCCGGAGGCGATGGTTTCCTTATAAGAAAATCCAGGCTCCCGAAGATGAACATGTACATCAACGAAACCTGGAACAATGACTTGATCCTGACATTCAATTACGGAAAAACCTTCCTGGGAAAGGGAGGGAGAAACGGAAACAATACGGCCTTTGGAAATGGCAACATCCACATTCTGGAAAGTTCCATCCCGGAAAACAGCCCCGCCGGTCAGCAAGAAATTCATGGGTACGCTCCTTCCTCTGCGTCTTCATTCGACATATTATCATAACGGAAAAGGAAGCAGTTGTCAACGCCTATTTTCTGGAGTTTTCCAAAAGCGGCGGCGATTGCCGCCGCCTCTGGAATCTTCCATCAGGGCCGGGGCGGACGGCAGGCCAGGCAGCCGGTATAGAGCCGGGAGACCTCAGGCCAGTCCACCAGTCGCCACCAGGCTTCGAAGTAGTCCGCCCGGCGATTCTGGTATTGGAGATAGTAGGCGTGCTCCCATACGTCGCAACACAGCAAGGGGATCAGGGGCAGCGGTGTGTCCTGGTTTGCGGTCTTTTGGACAGCCAGGTGCCCCTCGCCGTCTGCGGATAGCCAGGCCCAGCCGGAGCCGAATTGCCCCAGGGCCGCCTTGCGCATGGCCTCCTTCAAACCTGCCATGCCGCCGAAGTCCCGTACCACAGCGCCCTCCAGCGCCATGTCCGGGGCGGAGACCGGCAGGGGGTGGAGGGTGCGGAAATACAGGTCATGATTAAAGACGCCTCCGGCGTTGTTCCGAACGCCCTGTCGCAGGCCATCCGGCAGTTCCTCCCAGTTTAGGCACAGCTTCCAAAGCGGCCAGGACTGATAGGCGGGCGTCCGCTCCAGCAGCTGGTTCAGAGCGTCCACATAGGCGGCGAAGTGCTTGTCGTGATGGAAATACAGCACTTTTTCGATCAGCTCCGGCGCCAGCGCGTCATAGCCGTAGGGCAGGGGCGGCA
>ENA-OQCL01001079-OQCL01001079.1-human-gut-metagenome-genome-assembly--contig:-NODE-1079-length-10739-cov-3.184225_pt1 | contig 10739 bp, 13 predicted proteins | sample MGYA00242502_ERZ504586 | MGnify/ENA primary metagenome ERZ504586 (study PRJEB26092, sample SAMD00036316) | human gut metagenome | host: Homo sapiens | study: EMG produced TPA metagenomics assembly of... | reverse complement strand
CCCCCTGGGGGTCCCGGCGCTGCGCAGCCGCAGGGAAGGGCCGCCCCAGAGGGGGATGCGGGGGCATTAAAGCCCCAGGTAAGCCAATACCTTTTGGTCGGCCTTGGCGCTCAGGGCCTTTTCGTCTAAGGTAGCCAGGCGGCCATTGCGCACGGTGATCCGGCCCTGCACCAGGGTGGCGTCCACCGGCCCCTTCAGGCCTACGGTGCATAGGACGTTTTGGGGATCTAGGCAGGCGCCGGTCAGCTCCAGCCGCCGGCTGTCCACCAGGAATAGGTCTGCGCAGCAGCCGGGGGTTAGCTGGCCAATATCCTGGCGCCCCAGGAGCCGGGCGCTGCCTCGGGTGGCCATTTTTAGAATGTCATAGCCGGTGGGGGCCTGCTCGCCGCTGGTGAGCCGGTGTAGGAGATAACATACCCGCATTTCCTCCAGCAGGTTGCTGCCGTCGTTGCTGGCGCTGCCGTCCACCGCCAGGCCCACGGGAACGCCTAGGCGCAGCATCTCCGGGACCCGGGCCACGCCGCTGGACAGCTTCATATTGGAGATGGGGCAATGGGCTACGCCGGTGCCTGTACGGGCCAGTTCCTGGAGCTCCTGGGTGTTGAAATGGATGCCGTGGGCATACCATACGTCCGGCCCCACCCAGCCTAGGGATTCCATGTAGGCATAGGGCCGCATACCGAATTTTTCCAGTGTAAAGGCTTCCTCGTCCTTGGTTTCGCAAAGGTGGGTATGGAGGCGAACCCCATAGGCCCGGGCCAGGAGGGCGCTTTGCCGCAGCAGCTCCCCGCTGACGGAAAAGGGGGAGCAGGGGGCTAAGACGATGTCGGTCATGGCGCCCGGCGCCGGATGATGGTAGGTTTCAATGAGCCGCTGGCTGTCCTTGAGGATGGCGTCGATGGTCTGCACCACGCTGTCCGGGGGCAGGCCTCCGTCCTTTTTGGAAAGGTCCATGCTGCCCCGGCTCATTACCATACGGATGCCCAGCAGGGCGGCGGCTTCCGCCTGGGCGCCGATCAGGTCGCCGGCGTCCTGGGGGGAAAACATAGTGGTGGTCAAAGCAGGTGGTACAGCCGTTTTTCATCAGCTCCGCCATGCCGGTGAGGGAGGAAAGGCGGACCGCTTCCTGATCCAAGCCTTTCCAGATCTCGTACAGGGTGCGGAGCCAGTCAAACAGCTCCATGCCCTGGACCTGGGGCAGGTTGCGGGGAAAAAACTTGGTATAGGTGGTGGTGGGTATTTACCAGGCCGGGATAGCATAGCATGTGGCTGCCGTCCAGCACATCGTCGGCTTGGTGGGGGAGGGCGGGGCCAATGGCCTGGATGAAACCATCCTGGCAGAAGAGATCGGCGTTTTCATAGACCCGATCCCCGTCGTCACAGGTGACGATGGCGCGGCAATTGCGAATGAGCAGGGTGGACATGGGGATACCTCCTTTTGGATGCAAACTGGATGGGATGAAAGAAAAAATGAGCACCCAAAGGATGCTCATAGTGGGATCGAAGGCGATCCCGTAGAAACTCCCGGGCCATTCTCCCAGGATTATATGGCATATTCAGTATACCATAGGAAGGTGGGAAACACAACCTTACCAGGGACGGCGGCCGCAGACAAAATGCTCCCGCCAATAGCTGGTGTCAAAGGAACGCTTGACCACTTCGCCATTGCTGCTGGAGGCGTCGATCATCCGGCTGCTGGAGATAACGATGCCCACATGGCCTACCTTGGAGAAGGCGTTGTTGTAGAAGAATACCAGGTCGCCTTTTTTCAGGTCGTCCATATCCTCGATCTTCTCCCAGTCGTCTACCTGGGAGTAGCCGGCAGCGGTGAGGCGGCGGCGGTTGCTGCCCGCCTCCTTGAGGCAATAGTACACCAGGCCGCTGCAATCAAAGGTATCCGGCCCCGTATCGCCCAGGATATAGGAACAACCCAGCTTAGACTCCGCCACTTCGATCATTTCGGCGATGTTGGCCTTGGTGCGGGCTTCCTGTTCCTTGGAGGCGCTTTCTCGGGCATCGGGGGAGAAGAGCAGCTCATAGGTATGGATCCCTGCCAGGCCATCGGGGGCCAAGCCGTTACGGTCTTGAAATTCCCGGATGGCAGCAATGGTCTTTTCCCCATAGTAACCGGTGATGTCGTTCATGTAGCCCATATCTTTCAGCTGGAGCTGCATGTTTTCAATATCGTTGCCCTCCATCCCTTCCATTACCACATATTTGGGCGCATTGTCGCTATAGAGCAGGGATAGGGTTTGTTCTCCGGCCCAACCATCCTGATCCAATTGGATGCCCAGATCCTCGGTAAAGTTGACCTGCCGCTGAAATAGGCGTACAGCCGCCTCTGTTGCGGGGCCAAATAGGTTGGTAGGCTCGTCCACTTCCATATACCCAAGATCCATCAGCCGTTGTTGTAGGGCAGGCACCTTGTCGCTTTCCACCCCCCGGTGCAAAATGGGTTCGGGGGTGGGGGAAGGGGTGGGCGCCGGGGAGGGAGAAGGGGTCAGCTCGATGGTGACCAATCCATCGGCAGAGCCGGCGTCGGGCATGGCCATGGCCCTGCTAACGATTGCGGGTTGAGAATCCTTGCCGCCAAAGAAAACCAAGCAACAAACAACAATGGCCACAGCGCCGGCGGTGCCACCCAATATCGCTGCCTTTACGCCGGTAGAAGCCCGGCGGAAGCCATCGGCAAAGGGAGAGAAGAAATCGCCCAGCCGGCGAAAAAACAGCTGGATCCGCCGTTTGGACCCACGGCTGCGCTTGCGGGGATGAAACATGAAACCTCCTGGATGCACGTCCCGCAAAGGGGACGTGGCGATCGCCGCCAAAACAATCAGCCTCGTTTCCCGTACACGCCCATATGGGAGAATGCAGGAAGGCGCAAACAGACTGCATGGGATGATCGCAAAGAAATTGCAGCATGAAATTCTACCATACTTGCGATACTATTTTAACGGGTTTTGCTTGCATTTTCAACGAAAAAACCATAGTTGTCAGAGTTTATTTACATTCGGCGGAAGATATATCCTTATATGGGGAAAGGGCGACGGCCAAAAAATTCTTTGGGTGCGCAAACAATTCGGTTGAATTTGAAAAATATCTTGTGCAAGATGTAGAAATGCGCGATAATATTGCTGTATTTCGTATAGTGCCCGGGGAACGGACCGGGAAGAATAACAAAAACGAAAGGGGCTGGTTCCTATGCAGCAGCTAAAGGAGCGAATTGTACGGGAAGGGAAAGTATTACCGGGCAACATCATCAAGGTGGACGGGTTTTTGAATCACAGGGTGGATACCCTTTTGATGCGGGATATTGCGGATGAATTTGCAAAGCATTTTGACGTAAGCAAGATCACCCTGGTGTTGACAGCGGAAGCCAGCGGGATCGCATTAGCGACGGTATGTGCGGAGCGGTATGGGGTACCCATGGTGTTTGCCAAGAAGGCCAAGAGCGACAACATCGAAGGCGGCCTGTTCCGCAGCGATATTTTCTCCTACACCTACAAGAAGCAGGTCACCCAATTGGTGTCCAAGGAATGGCTGCATAAGGAAGATAAAGTACTGATCGTAGATGATTTTCTAGCCAATGGGGAAGCCTTGCGGGGCCTGTGCGAGATCGTAGAGCAGGCGGGCGCAGAGCTGGTAGGCATTGGCGTCGCCATAGAAAAAGGATTCCAGGGAGGCGGCGACCGGCTGCGGCAAGCGGGTTATGACCTAAAATCCCTGGCGGTAATCGAGCGCGCAGATGAAAACGGCATCGTATTTCGGGACGATGTAGAGGACGAAGCCGAATAAGGGGTGCGCCCGCAAAGCGGTTCTGTTATCGTCCGGAGGGAAGAGGAGGGGCAGAGCGGGCTCCTCCCTTTCATTTTGGCTGTAACCGCATAAGGCGGATGAAAAGGGCGCAATAGGCAAAAGACTGCCCCGCGGAAAAAAAGAAGACATGGCGGGCGGCAAAAGCGGCCTGCTGGGAAAAACATGTAGAAACGCATGGAGGAGGGAAAAGAAATGCAGGATAAAAATAAGCGGCCAGAGAATATGGAAAGGTTGACGACCCCCGCCCAAGCGGAAGCCTTTATCCAGCAACAGGTACAAGAGATCCGGGAAACCGTTGGGGATCAAAAGGTGCTGTTGGCATTATCCGGCGGGGTGGATTCATCCGTGGTGGCGGCGCTGCTGATTCGGGCCATTGGCAAGCAACTGGTGTGCGTACATGTGAACCATGGCTTGCTGCGCAAGGGCGAACCCGAACAGGTGATCCGGGTATTCCGGGATCAGATGGACGCCAATTTGATCTATGTGGACGCGGTGGACCGGTTCCTGGACAAGCTGGCAGGGGTAAGCGAGCCGGAGCAAAAGCGGAAGATCATCGGCGCGGAGTTCATCCGTGTGTTCGAGGAGGAGGCCCGCAAGCTGGAGGGGATTCGTTTCCTGGCCCAGGGTACCATCTATCCGGATATTTTGGAGAGCGGTCCGGTCAAGGCCCATCACAATGTGGGCGGCTTGCCGACGGATCTGCAATTCGACCTGGTGGAGCCGGTACGGCTGCTGTTTAAGGATGAGGTGCGGGTGGTAGGCAAGGCCCTAGGCCTGCCGGATTCCATGGTTTACCGGCAACCCTTCCCGGGCCCTGGCCTGGGGGTGCGTTGCCTGGGCGCCATTACCCGGGACCGGCTGGAAGCGGTGCGGGAATCCGACGCCATCCTGCGGGAGGAATTTGAAAAGAACGGCTTACAGGATAAGGTTTGGCAATATTTCACCGTGGTGCCGGATTTCAAGTCCGTGGGCATCCGGGACAATGCCCGTACCTTTGAATATCCGGTGATCCTGCGGGCAGTGAACACGGTGGATGCCATGACCGCCACGGTGGCGGACATCCCCTTTGCCTTGCTGGAGCATATCACCCAGCGGATCACCGCCGAGGTGAAAGGCGTGAACCGGGTGCTGTACGATTTGACGCCGAAGCCCAGTGGCACCATAGAATGGGAGTAAGGGATAAGAATAGACAGTAAAGAGGGAATATGGAACGGATCGTCGTAATCGACTTTGGGGGACAATACAATCAATTGATTGCCCGGCGGGTACGGGAGCTAGGGGTATATAGTGAATTGCTGCCCCGGGATGCGTCGGAAAGCCGCATCCGCGGGGAGGGCCTATCCGGCATCATCCTGACCGGCGGGCCGGACAGCGTCTATGATCCAGAAGCCAAACGGTGCCCTGGATACATCTTTGAAATGGGAGTGCCGGTGCTGGGGATCTGCTATGGGATGCAGTATATCGCCCACATCTTTGGGGGGACCATTGAGGCGGGGCACCGGGAATATGCGGACACGCCCATAGAAATGGGGGATCATCCTTTGCTTCAGGGAATGGATGCGGGCTATGTATGGATGAACCATAATGACAGCGTGGTGAAGCTGCCGGCGGGGTTTGCAGCCATCGCCAAGACCGCCCACTGCATCGCCGCTTACGCCAATGATGAGAAGCGGCTCTATGGTATTCAATTCCACGCGGAGGTGGCCCACACCCCCAAAGGCATCTTGATTTTTGAGAACTTCCTGCGAAAGATCTGCCATTGCCAGTGCACCTATCGCCCGGAAAATCTGGCGGAAGAGCTGATCAATCAGATTCGGCGGCAGGTAGGTCCCCACGGGCGGGTGCTTGGAGCGCTTAGCGGCGGCGTGGATTCCACGGTGGCGGCCGCCCTGGTGCATCGGGCCATAGGGGAGAGGCTATCCTGCGTATTTGTGGATCACGGCCTTTTGCGGCAAAACGAGGCGGAAGAGGTAACGGCTTTTTATCGGGAGCAACTGGGTCTGAACCTTACGGCGGTGGACGCCAAAGCGCGGTTTTTAGGGAAATTGGCAGGGGTAAGCGAGCCGGAGCAAAAGCGGAAGATCATCGGCACGGAATTCGTCCGTGTGTTCGAGGAGGAGACCCGCAAGCTCAAGACGGAGGAGGACTGGTACCTATTGCAGGGCACCATCTATCCGGATGTGATCGAGAGCGGCACGGACGCCAGCGCCAAGATCAAGAGCCACCACAATGTGGGAGGTTTACCCAAAGACATGGGCTTTGCAGGCTTGGTGGAACCCTTGCGGATGCTGTTTAAAGATGAGGTACGTGCCTTAGGCGAATCCATCGGGATCCCTCACGACCTGGTCTGGCGGCAACCCTTCCCGGGACCAGGCTTAGCGGTTCGCGTCTTAGGGGATATCACCGAGGAAAAGCTGGAGATCCTCCGGCAAAGCGACGCCATTTTGCGCCAGGAGATAGACCGGGCAGGCCTAAAGGAATCCATTTGGCAGTATTTCACCGTGTTTACCGGCGTGCGGTCCGTGGGCGTTATGGGCGACCAGCGCACCTACGACTACGCCATCGGCGTGCGGGCCGTCACCAGCACGGACGCCATGACCGTGGAGTGGGCGGAGCTCCCCTATCCCGTATTGCGCCGCATCTCCTCCCGCATCATCGCTGAAGTACCCCACGTGAACCGGGTGGTCTACGATATCACCTCCAAGCCCCCGGGAACCATTGAGTGGGAATGATTTCAGAGGCCCGGAAAAGCCTGATATAACTGGGCTTTTGAAGGGTTAATGCCCTCCGTGGCAACGATTTGGCAACACTTTTTCATTATTCATAAAAAGAGAGCTAACTGATTTTGATTAGTCAGTTAGCTCTCTTTTTCTTTTTATTATTACTCTGTGCAACAAACGGCCTCTCCCGTGGCCTACAAGTGAGCAGGTCAAAAGAGGTCCTGGGGCGGTATCTTCACATAGGTCTGGGAGTTGTCAAACTCCGGGTAATGGTAGCGCCACTTATCATAGTCCTCTTTGGAGATTTCGCCCGCCTCCAACATGGCAGCGGCCTGTTGCCAGGAGCAAAGCATCTCATGCAGCCGAGCAGCGTCCTTGCTCTTCCGCACATCGACCTTCAGGCAGACTTCTCCATCCATCTCGCTAATCTTGAGCCCGTAGTTATCCTCCAGGGTAAAACAGGGTGTGCATGAGCCCCACATAGGAGTCTATGTCTGGGACAGAGAGCGCATGGGGAGAGACATCCAGTACCTGGGCTAGGGCAGCAGTCAGGTCCGCCTTAGGGGTTCTTGATCCTGTTTCATACTGCGCCAGGCGCACATCAGCGGACTTCTCCGGGAAGCCCAGCGCCATGCCGAGATATTTCTGTGTCATCCCCCGCAGGAGACGGAAAAAGTGAATCCGTTCGCCAATCGCCATATCATCAACTCCAATCGTTGGTTGTCTTTAGAAAAAGCGTAGCAGAAATGCTTAGTAAAGTCAAGAGAATCCTAAACAATTTTATTTAATTTATTTTGCGTACTCCGATTGACACAAGCTATTTTGTTTAGTATAATGGCAATAAACTAAGCATAATAGCTTAGAATCAATAAATGGAAAAGAACTGCCTCAATCCCCCGGTTATACATCCGAGAAAAAGTGGCGGACGGAAGTGAGGAGGTATTTATGGGACACAACATCCAGCCGCAGCAGCCATCAACGAAGAAAGGAAGGTATTTTCAATGCAGGCACAAAACTTTATGCGCGTGGAGGAAGTGGCCCAGGAGCTGGGCATCTCCAAGTCCCACGCCTACAAGGTGATCCATAAGCTCAACGCTGAGCTCCGGGAGAAGGGCTATCTGACCATCTCCGGGCGGGTCAATCGGAACTTTTTCATGGAGAAGTTTTGCTACGGCAAGACGGGAAAGGAGGGCTAATCATGGCAGTCTATAGGAAACTGTATCCTTCCACTGCGCTGGACCAGCAGTATAAGATGCCGGACTACGAGTGGGTACACCGAGAGATGCAGAAGAGCGGCGTCACCCTGAGCCTGCTGTGGGTGGAATACTGCGAGCAATGCCGTCAGAACGGAGAGCTGCCCTACAAATCCACCCAGTTCAACAAGTACTACGCAGACTATGTCCAAAAAACCAAAGCCACCATGCACCTGGAACACAAGCCCGGCGAGACCATGCAGGTGGACTGGGCCGGCCAGACAGCAGCTCTGGTGGACACAGACACCGGGGAGCGGCTGGATACCTACCTGTTCGTTGCTGTGCTGCCATACAGCGGCTACGCCTACACAGAGGCCTTCCTGGACATGAAGCAGGAGGCCTGGATCACCGGTCATGTCAACGCCTACCGGTATTTCGGCGGGGTCACCCGCATCCTCACGCCGGACAACCTCAAGACCGGTGTAGTCAAGAACTCCCGGACGGAAACGGTGCTCAACAAGGCCTACCAGGAGATGGCAGAGCACTACGGCACCGCCATCCTCCCAGCCCGGCCCCGCAGCCCAAAGGACAAGGCCTTTGTGGAGGGCTCCGTGGGCGTGGTCTCCACCTGGATCCTGGCAGCTCTGCGCAACCGCCAGTTCCTGTCCCTCGCAGAACTGAATCAGGCCATCCGAGAGAAGCTGGAGACCTTTAACCACAAGCCCTTCCAGAAACGGGAGGGCAGCCGGGCGTCTTGCTTTGCGGAGGAAAAACTGTTTCTGCAGCCTCTTCCGGCTGCGCCGTTTGAGTTGACAGTCTGGAAGGTTGCCACCGTCCAGTATAACTACCATATCAGCGTGGAGCGCATGAATTATTCCGTGCCGTATGAGTACATCAAGCAGCAGGTAGATGTACGCCTTACCCGGACCACCGTGGAGATCTTCTTTGCCGGAACCCGGATCGCCTCTCACCTGCGGCTCCATGGCCGTCCCAACCAGTACAGCACAGTGGAGGACCATATGCCGCCGGACCACCAGAGCTACCTGCAATGGAATGGCGAGCGTTTCATCCGCTGGGCGGAGCAGATCGGCCAGCACACCGCTGCTGTGGTACGGCTTTTCCTCTCTGCCCACAAGGTAGAGCAGCAGGGCTACAAGTCCTGTATGGCCCTGCTGAAACTGGCGGACCGCTATTCTCCTCAGCGCCTGGAGAGTGCCTGCCGGAAAGCCCTCTCTTACACCACCTCCCCCAGCCTCAAAAGCGTCCAGTCCATTCTGAAATCCGGGCAGGAGAGGCTGCTCGCTGAGGACGCTCCGGCCAAGCCGGAAGAGCCAAAGGCCCATAAGTTCACCAGAGGCGCCGGCTACTACAAGAGGGGGGAATGACCATGCTGAGCAATGAAACCGTACGGAAATTACATGAAATGCGCCTGGGCGTTATGGCGGAAGCCTTCTCCGCCCAACTGGAGGATGCGCAGTTCCATGCGGTGTCCTTTGAGGATCGCTTTGCCATGCTGGTAGACGCAGAGTGGAGTGCCCGGAAAAGCAACCGCCTGACCCGGCTCATCCGCAACGCCGGCTACGCGGACCCCGCCGCCTGTGTCGAGAATATTGAGTACCATCCGGAACGAAAGCTGGACCGGGAGCAGATCCTGCGCCTGGCCTCCTGCACCTACCTCCAGGAAGCACACAATGTCATCATTCTGGGAGCCACCGGGGCCGGAAAAACTTATTTGGCCTGCGCCCTTGGCTTGGCTGCCAGCCGCAGCTTTTACTCCGTGCGGTACATCCGCCTGCCGGATCTGCTGGTGGAGATCTCTGTGGCCCGGGCTAACGGAACCTACCGGGATTACATGAAAAAGCTCAGGAAAGAGAAATTGCTTATTCTGGACGAGTGGCTGCTCTACCCCCTCAAAGAGGCAGAAGCCCGGGATGTGCTGGAACTGGTAGAGGCTCGGAACAAGGTGGCGTCCACCATCTTCTGTTCCCAGTACGACACCAGCGAGTGGCATGAGAACCTGTACGATCCAACCCTGGCCGACGCCATCTGTGACCGGATTATCTACAACGCCTATACCATCCAGATTGAGGGCGAATCCATGCGCAAGCGCAAGGGCATCCCCGAGTAACACTTGGCATGGCGGTCCGGTGCACCACGCCCGCGGCCGCCATGCACCATTTCTCCGGAAGCAATGCACCATCCCAGCGGTGGCGATGCACCATCATCTGCGGTCAAGCTGCACTTTTTGAACGGCGTATGCACCGTGAGGAACATGAAGAAGAAATCCTGCTCCATCAGGCGGCCAAAAATGCCTTTGATGATATGGGGGTTAAAAAGCTGCCCAAAGTCAAAGAGCTGCAAGCTGAGTACACCCGGCTCCTGGAGGAAAAGAAAAAGACCTATGCCGAGTATCGGCGCTCCCGTGAGGAAATGCGGGAGCTGCTGGCGGCAAAAGCCAATGTGGATCGGTTGATGAAGATGGAAAGTGAACAGCAGGATAAATCGCAAAGAGAACCGGAGCGCCGTTGATTTGTCGCTGCGATAGCGCAGCAAAAAACTGTAAAGTATTGCAATAATGCAGCGATTGTGCTATACTGGTGAATATGTGAGGTGGTTTTATGGATAGTTTGGGGGATTACTTAAAAGAAGCTCGTATCCGACAGGGATTGAGCTTGAAAGATGTATATAGAGAAACTGGTATAAGTGATTCACGCCTGAGCCGTATTGAAAATGGAAGTACGGCCTTTGAAGTAGGCCCTTCTTTTACAAAAGCTCTGGCCAAGCTCTATAAAATTGATCTCGTAGATTTGTTAATCAACGCAGGTTATCTGGATGCCGAAGCGCTTTCCTCCTATGAACGGGTCTTTCGCAATGTAGACCTTCTTAGTGATGATGAGAGAAACCACATCCAAGAACAGATTGACCTATTCACGAAAGGGAGGAAGAACACATGATTTTTCGATTAGGAGAGCTATTCTGCGGTCCGGGCGGTCTGGCCTGGGGTGCTACT
>ENA-OQCL01001078-OQCL01001078.1-human-gut-metagenome-genome-assembly--contig:-NODE-1078-length-10741-cov-3.375071_pt1 | contig 10741 bp, 9 predicted proteins | sample MGYA00242502_ERZ504586 | MGnify/ENA primary metagenome ERZ504586 (study PRJEB26092, sample SAMD00036316) | human gut metagenome | host: Homo sapiens | study: EMG produced TPA metagenomics assembly of... | reverse complement strand
CTGCAGGTTTTAACAGCCTGTGGATGAACGCCGTTGGTAACTACACCGTACTTCTGACGCTCTTCTCCATGGTTCTCTTCGGGGGCATGGATGAGATCGGCGACACCAAGTACATTGCCAAGTGGTTCTTGACCAGAAAGATCTTCAAGGGCCGTCCTGTGACCTTCCTGGCGATCTTCTATCTCTGCGTCTTCGCCATCAGCGCTGTTTGCCAGCCAATGACCGCGCTGATCATTCTCTGGCCAATCGGTATCACCCTCATGGATACGATGGGTATCGCCAGAGACGACAAGATCTGGCGCTATTTCTTCGTCGGTATGTTCGCCGTTGCTACGCTGTCGCAGCCGCTCTTTCCATTCATGGGCGCGCAGCTCATTCCTTACGCAGCGTTCCAGAGCATGACCGCCGCCATGGGCAACCCAATGACCATCCCAATGCTGCAGTACATGATCGTCGACATCGTGATGACCGCGCTCATCATGGCAGTTTATATCGCCATTGTGAAATTTGTGCTGCGTGTTGATATGTCCAAGCTCAAAGCCATCGACCCAGAAATGGTTGAAAAGCAAATGCCGCTGCCTCCGATGACCCTGCCACAGAAGATCTATCTGCTCATGGTGCCATGCTTCCTGATCATGATGCTCGTGCCAAGCTTCTTCCCAGATTTCACCATCTGCCAGGCCATCAACTTCATCGGGCCTCTCGGCATTGCTGTGTTCTGGATCATGCTCTTCCTGATCGTGCATATCGATGGCAAGCCACTCCTCAACTTCAAGGAAGTTGCTTATCGCCAGTTCAACTGGGGCATCTTCTTCATGATCGCTGCCGCTGTTTATGGTGCCAACACCCTGTCTAATGAAGAAACTGGTATTCCAACCTTCCTTATCAACGTGTTGACGCCGCTTCTCGGTGGTCGCAGTGAAATGGTCTTCGTGGCCATCCTCTTCACCGTGGCGCTCATCGTCACCAACTTTGCCAACAACGCCGCCATGGCCGTTACGCTCATGCCAGTCGTGCTGAACTTCTCCAACCAGCTCGACATCAACCCAATGCCAGTGGCCACCGGCGTTATCCTCATGGTCTTCGTTGCCATGCTGACCCCAGCTGCTTCTCCACACGCTGGTATGATGCACGGCATGAAGAAGATCTACAGCACCAAGGAAATCCTCGCTGTCGGGTTCCCAATCTGCATTCTCGCGCTGGTGCTCTACATCTTCGTTGGCTACCCACTCTGCAAGCTCCTGATGCTTAATATCAGATCATTGCTTATCCAGCACCCGTCTCTGTAATGAGATGGGTGCATTTTTATATTTCCGTGGGAGGATTTTGGAGAGAGTAACAAAAAAATGAAGAATATGAAGCGATGTGGAGTCCAGACTACTAATCAATGAGATTAATTAGGTCTATAATACACCCATAAGAAACGCTGAAATGGCAATAATAAATCATACTAATTGTTATACAGTTTCAGCGATCACTCAAGGAAAAGGAAAGGATGAGAAAAATGAGTGAAGCAAAGAAAAAGCTTAATCTGTATCCGATTCATTTGGTCGTCGGCTTCGGTATCATCGCCCTCTTCTGGCTCATGCCACCGATCGGCTCGATCACCCCACTCGGGATGCGCTGCGTAGGCGCCTTCCTGGGCATGGTTTATCTGTGGAGTGCCTGTGACACTCTCTGGCCATCTCTGGTCGGTCTGTTCATGTTGGGTATCTCCGGTTATGGCGGCGAAGGCGGCTTCAATGGCCTCTGGATGAACGCCGTTGGTAACTACACCGTACTCCTGACCCTGTTCGCAATGGTTCTCTTTGGTGCCATGGACTCCGTCGGCGATACCAAGTACATTGCAAAATGGTTCCTGACCCGTAAGATCTTCAAGGGTCGTCCAGCCGTATTCTGGGCCGTATTCTATGCCTGCGTGTTTGCACTGTCCGCAGTCTGCAGCCCTATCACCGCACTCATCATTCTGTGGCCTATCTCCCTCAGCCTCATGGAAACCCTCGGCGTGAAGAGAGAAGACCGTTTCTGGAAATATTTCTTCGTCGGTATGTTCGCAGCCGGCACCCTGTCTCAGCCATTGTTCCCATTCATGGGCGCTCAGCTGATCCCTTACGCAGCATTCCAGAGCATGACTGCCGCTATGGGGAACCCAATGACCATCCCAATGGGTCCTTACATGGCTGTTGACCTCATCATGACCACCCTGATCATGGCCATCTACATCATCTTCGTTAAGTACGTTCTTCGCGTTGACCTTTCCAAGCTCAAAGCTGTAGATCCAGCGATGATCGAAAAACAGATGCCGCTGCCTCCAATGAACCTGCAGCAGAAGCTTATCTCTACATGATCCCCTGATTTACCTGATCATGATCCCTGATTCCCCAAGCTTCTTCCCTGAGTAACCTTCTCGGTACCGCTCTTGGCTTCCTTGGGCCTCTCGGTATCACTGTTCTCTGGGTTTGCGTATTCCTGATCGTAAAATGGCAGGGGCAAACCGCTCCTCGACTTCAAAGAAACTGCATATCGTCAGTTTAACTGGGGCATTTTCTTCATGATCGCAGCAGCCGATTTACGGCGCCCAACACCCCTCTCCGACGAGGCTACCGGTGTGCCTGACTTCCTGTCAGCACCCTGACCCCTGTCCTCGGCGGCCGCAGTGAAATGGTCATTCGTTGCCATCATGTTCACCATCGCCCTGATCCTCACCAACTTTGCGAACAACGCCGCAATGGCCGTCGTTCTCATGCCAGTCGTACTGAACTTCTCCAACCAGCTCGGCATCGATCCAATGCCAGTTGCTACAGGTGTCATCCTCATGGTATTCGTTGCCATGCTGACCCCCTGCCGCTTCCCCACACGCTGGTCTGATGCACGGCATGAAGCACATATACACCACCAAGGACATTCTGCAGATCGGGTTTCCCCAGTCTGCATCTTGGCTCTCGTGATGTACATCTTCATCGGCTATCCACTCGCAAAGATGCTGATGCTCTAATTTCTGATCAGAAGTTTACAGCCGGTGCGAAACATCAACGTTTCGCACCGGCTGTTTGCGCTTGTTTTGCAGCAACATGGCCCTAAAGATAAGCGCGCTGTAAAGTTTGTTCACTCTGCAGCGCGTGAAAATATTTCGGGGTTAGATGCCAAATTCTTCTTTGAGCATTGCATCGACTTTGGCCGCTGTGTAATCATTGCCAGCTTGGATGGAATCGAAGCCTTTTTGAATTTCTGTGATTAATTCTTTCTGGCTCATGTTGCCAATAGCGATGGGTTCTCTATAATTTTTTGGATCATCCGGCTTTGTTTTAGCGCGTTTCATTGTTGGTGGCTCCTTTGAAATTCGGCGAAAGCTTCAGCTGCATTGCGCACGCGGCCTATTTTTGCGTCGTCGTATCCCTTTTGGAATGTTGCGTCGAGTTCTTCGGCGGTCATCAAATCCATATTAATGGTGCGTGGTGGTAGAAAAAATGGAGCAGAAGAAGTGCTTGTAGTAGTGCATATTGAGGATTTTTCAACGAGAACACCTCCTGTGTTATTATTGTACAGGAGAAACCTTTACACTTCAAACAAAACCCGCTGCCGAAACGATCGTGTTTCAGCAGCGGGTTTGCCTATTGTTTTCAAATAAAGAATTCCAGTACCAGCACGATCCCACAGCAGGCGCAGGCAACCTGGAAGAGGCTGGCGCCCTTCCAGGCGGTGATGATCCCGACAGCGAGCGCGGCAGCGCCGGCGACGGGCGAAGCGGTGGCGGTGAGGATCGCTGGGAAGGTCATGACGGCGAGCGTCACATACGGCACATAATAGAGGAAGGATTGTACAAACACATTTGTGATCGGCTTGCGGATCAAGGTCAGCGGCAGCACGCGGATGAGATAGCAGGTGATGGCGAGCACCGCGATGTAGAGATAGGTGTTGTGTTCCATATTATTCAGCCTCCTTTGCAGGAGCGCCCTGCTTCACAGGGAAGAGGAGCGCAGCGACAGCGCTGATGACGATCGTCAGAATGATCGTGCGCGTGCCGTCGGAAAGAGCAGAAACCCCTGGCAGCACGCTGAAAAGATAGCTGGCCGCAAAGCTCACAATGACCACTACACCGACCACGCGATTTTCGCGCGCAGGCGGGATGATGATCGCGAGGAACATACCGAAAAGCGCCACGCCCAGCGCGTTGGTCACGATCATCGGCAGGATATTACCGGCGATGATCCCCAGCGCCGTGCCGATGGACCAGCCTGGCGAAGCGACGACGAAGGCACCGTAGCTGTAGTATGGATTGACATAGCCTGGTCGCGCGATCGAAATGCCGAAGATCTCGTCAGTGATCCCGAAACCCACCAGCAAACGGTGGATGAATGGCGTGTCCGGCGCAAAGCGCTGGCTGAGCGCGCAGCTCATGAGCATATAGCGCGCGTTGGCCACCAGTGTGATGATGAAAAGCTCGAGATAAGTACCCAGCGCCGCCATGACGGTGAGCGCTGCATATTCGCCGGCGGACGCATTGACCAGCGCGCTCATCAACCACCCCTGAAAGGCGGATAAGCCGATGTTTCCCATCTGGATGCCCAGGGAAAAGGACACCGCAAAAATCAACCCAGCGCGATCGGGTACCGTCGCGCATCCCTTCGCGAAAAGCGTGGCGATTGTCCAGCGCCGCAGAGATGCCGACACTGGCTGGTGAAATATGCTTGGCTGCAGACATTGAACCCCTTCTTTCGTCGTTTCTATCATTAATATAGCGATAATTTTGAAATTATTATACAAAAAAGATTGACATTAGTAAAGACAATAATTATGATGGATTTATCAGAAAAATAGATATTGGAGGACACCACCATGCTATCCAAATACGACATCTTTTGCAAAGTCGTCGAGCACAGCGGATTCACAAAAGCCGCCAATGCCATCCAGTATTCTCAGAGCGCCGTCAGTCAAACCGTCAAAAATCTTGAGCAGGAACTCGGCCTCACCCTGCTCACCCGCGGCAAGGAAGGCATCCATCTCACCGCCGATGGTGAAGCGATCTTTCCGTACATCCAGGCCATCGCCAACGCCGAAGATGCTCTCGCGCGTCGCCAGCGCGAAATGCAGGGGCTCAAGGGCAGCGTCATCCGCATCGGCACCTTCACCAGCGTCAGCCGCACACTCCTGCCAGGCTGGATGATCGCCTTTAAGCGCAGCCATCCTGGCGTGCGTTTCGTCCTTGAGCAGGGCGAGTACACCACCATCTCCGAGTGGGTCAAAAACGGCACCGTCGATTTTGGCTTCGTCAATATGGATGCCGCGCCGGAGATGGAAGGCCGCCTGCTCTACGCCGACGAAATGTGCGCCGTCATGCCACCGGATCATGTGCTCACGCGTCAGTCTGCCGTCAGCCTCGCTGATCTTTCCCGCGAAGCCCTCATCCTCCTCGACGAGGGCGAGTTCAACGTGCCGTTGCGCGCCTTTGATGCCGCCGGCATCGCGCCGCAGATCGAGTACGAGGTTTTCGACGACTACACCATCATCGCCATGATCGAGAAAAAACTCGGCATCTCCATCATGTACGAGCGTGTGCTCGCCGGATATGCTACCACCGTCGTCACCCGTCCGATCGAAGAAGATCTCAGTCGCCGCGTCGGCATCGTCTGGAACAACTGGGAGACCATGCCGATCGCCGCGCGCAGCTTTGTCGAGTTCATTCTCGAGCAGCCCTGCTGAATAATTTCAGAAAATATGTGAATCTGTAGTCCAGACTAGTAGCCTTCATCCGCCATTCTGTTATACTTTTTATAAGGTCAGTTAATGACATGAGATGCTAATGTTTGAAATAGGAATGGAGGACCAACATGGCAGAAATTAAATATACCAAAAAAGAACACATCATCCATCAGCAGAAAGCCAACGAAGAAGCTTTTCTCGCTGAACTCGCAAACGGCGATTATACCCTCGCCAACCCACTCGTAAAACTCAACCCTTACATCATCTGCCCTCTTTCCGCGATGATCCTCTTCAAGACCCCACGTCCAGAAGAAGTCACCATCATCGTCAAGGGCAAAGAACCAGCTGGTGACATCGTTCATCGTTTCCCAGCCGCTTATGACCACGTTCTCCCAGTTTACGGCCTCTATGCCGGCTACGACAACACCGTCGAGATCGTGCTCCAGGACGGCACCAAGAACAGCGTCACCATTACCACCGATCCTCTGATGGAAGGCGTGCCAGAATCCACCTCCATCGACACCACCGCAGAATACATGGGCGATAACTTCGTATTCCTCACCGCTTCCATGCGTTCCTGGCCAGTCGGCTACGACTACAAGGGCGACCTGCGCTGGTACTGCACCGAAAACCTCGCGTTCGATATTAAGCGCATCAAGAACGGCCACATCCTCGTCGGCACCGAACGTCTCGTGAAGATGCCTTACTTCACCACTGGCCTCTATGAAATGAACTTCGGCGGCAAGATCTTCAAAGAATACGTCATTCCATGCGGCGGTTATCATCACGACCAGTTCCAGATGGAAGACGGCAACATCCTTGCCCTCACCTTCGATTTCTATTCCGGCACCGTTGAAGACGTCTGCGTTCTTCTCGACAAAGACACCGGCGAAATCCTCAAGAAATGGGATTACAAGACCGTTCTCCCACAGCACGGCCCAGGCTCCGGCAGCCAGACCGAGGAAGACTGGTTCCACAACAACGCCGTTTGGTACGACAAAAAGACCAACAGCCTCACCTTCTCCGGTCGTCATGAAGACGCCGTCATCAACCTCGACTTTGAAACCGGCGAACTCAACTGGATCATCGGCGACCCAGAAAACTGGCCACAGGAATACGTCGACAAATATTTCTTCACCCCAGTCGGCGACGGCGAATTTGACTGGCAGTATGAACAGCATGCCTGCGTTGTCCTCCCAGACGGCGACATCATGCTCTTCGACAACGGCCACTATCGCGCAAAGAACCCAGACAACTACATCCCTAACTCCCAGAACTTCTCCCGTGGCGTGCGCTATCGCATCGACACCGACAAGATGACCATCGAACAGGTCTGGCAGTACGGGAAAGAACGCGGTGCAGAATTCTTCTCTCCATACATCTGCAACGTTGAATACTACGACGAAGGCCATTACATGGTACATTCCGGCGGTATCGGCTACCTCGACGGCAAACCATGCGAAGGCATGGCCGTTATGCTCGCAATGCAGCCAGAAACCAAAGACCGCGTATCCTTCGAATCCATCACCTGCGAACTCATCGACGACGAAGTCGTTTATGAACTCCACGTTCCAGCAAACTGCTACCGCGCAGAAAAGCTGCCAATCTACTTCGCAGGCGAAGCCTTCGAACAGGGCGAAGGGCAGTACCTCGGCGGCCTCATCGAAACTGAGACCACCCGCATGAAGGTCAAAGCCGACGAAACTGGCGAGATCATTCCAGAACATTACAATGCCAGCATCCTCGAAGAAGAAGACCGCATCATGGTCAACGCCATCTACACCGAAGGTGAATTCGTGCAGATCCTCCTCGTTGACGAAAATGGCGAAACCCGCCGTTATCCAGTCAACACCGTTGGTCAGGACTTCACCGCAATGTGCGTAGGTACCTTCCAGAAGGAAAACCCATGCGACATCGACACCTTCATCAACAAGACCGGCCTCGTTGGTCCACAGACCGTCAAGATCCTCTGCGAAGACAAGATCTACGAAACCGGTATTGTTATCAACAAGTGATCACCCGTTTCTCATTTTCATAATCCCTTTTCCGAAAGCGCCGCAGGCCAGCCAAACCTGCGGCGCTTTCACTTTGCGCGATATTATCATATATGATAACATCGTGCAAGCGCACAAAAAATTCCAGACCTCGCAGGTTTTGCGAAGTCTGGATTTTGTCGTTTATGCGTGGTTTGGGATCGCCAGGAGATGTCGCACGCGATGTTGCAAATGCTCTTCGATCGCCTGGAGGTGCGCTTCCGGCAAGTTGAGACTTGGATGACGGGTGAAAGTAAAGCCGATCATACGGCGCAGCTGTTCTTTTTGGCGACGTCCCATGACAGCAGAGCAGATTTCCTCGTAACTGATGCCATATGGCGTGGAGCGCGTTGCCGCGTAGGACGCCAGATCTGCATAGTCGTCATCGCCAGCGTAGCAGAAGAGGGAGAGCCCGTTGTCGAAGATCGGCGCCGGTGCAACGATCTGGCCACTGTGATTATCGCGCAACAAACCGAAGTTGCCAAAATGGCGATCTTCATTGTAGATCAGTGCATCGAACACCAGCATACTGCGCAGCGATTCGCCAAACTCCGGCCCCAGTGCGTCGTAGTAGCGCAGGCAGGCAGCAATGCCTCCAGAGGTCACAAGCCGACCGATGGGCACATAAGCCGTGTCGATATTTGTGAAGAGCGCGCAGGTAGACGCCGTCATCCCTTTCCAATTTTCAAGTCCGTAGTGCACAGCATCGAGCTTCATCGTTTCAGCGATCTGCGAAGCGTAGAATTCGCAGAAAGGTTCTCGGCCCGTGTTTGAAGCGCCGTTCGTGCCTCCTTTGTAGAGCACGATCCCTTCTTCGTCGATCAATCGCCAGGCTTTCGGCAACATGCCGCCAGTCGTTAGTTCTGGCGACGTTGTAAATGCTTCGTGGCTTTGCCCCGCGCCAGTGTATGCGACCAGCGCGAGAATCTCGGAAAATCGATTTTCGTAAAGATTGTAGTCCGCAAAAGAGCCGGAAAAACCTTCTGGCACAACCCAGTAGCTGTCGTTCAGCGAAAGCCCTTTGCAGACATCAATGATCCCTTTTGTATCGTTGTGGCTAAGGCCAAGCGTTTTCAAAATCTCATCCACAAACGTGCGGATTTTTTGGAATCACTCGCCGCTCCAGCCATTTCAAAATGCCTGCGCCGCTGCGTTCCAATTCCAGGGGCAACAGTGGTGCTTTTTCTTCATTGATCCAGACTGGTTCTGCCACAAGCCCTTCCAAGCTGCGCTTCTCTAAGGAAAATCTTGCCAGCTCCGTGTCGTACAGGCGCAGGCTGTAAATTTCCGGCCCAGCAGGCACATGATCTGTTAGACTGAGCGACACATCCTTGCCCAAAGCGTTGGCGATACGCAGGATCATATCCAGCGAAGGGTTCTGCGCGCCGTTTTCCAGGCGCGAGATATTTGAAGGCTGCGTACCAATCCTGCGCGCCAACTCTGCCTGAGAAATCCCTTTTTCCAGTCGTGCTTCCACAAGCTGAGAGAGAATACGTTGCCGTTGATCCATCAGTATCACCCTTTCCGAGAAGATCTACACCCATGTTATCATATATGATAACATCGCGCAAGCGCACAAAAAATCCAGACCTCGCAGATCCTGCGAAGTCTGGATTTTGTCGTTTATGCGTGGTGGTCCGCCCAGGTTCTGGCGTAGGCCGCCAGCGCCGGAATGATATCCCGCACCGTTACATGCGTCGTGTTGATGCAGAGATCGTAGCCGCGGCGGTCGCCCCAGTCGTACGTGGCGAGGATCCCGTGGGTTTTTGCGCGGTTTTTGTCCACCTGGCGGATCTTTTTCTCATATTCCTTGTCCGTGAAATCTTCTCCCGACACCTCGCGGCGACGGCAGCGCGCGATCCGCGCCTCCATATCCGCGTGTACAAAAAGCCGCAGTGGATCCTGCTCCCGCAGGATGATATCCGCATTGCGCCCCACGATCACACAGTCGCTCTTCGTCGCCAGCTCCTTGATCAGCGCCGTTTGCTTTTGCAAGAGCTGCGTCGAATATTCCGCCTGGTAATTCGGCAGCACCGAAAACGTCTGCCCGATCGTGATCGGAAACAGCGCCGACGGCGCGCTTTCTTCCAGCGTGTGCGCAAGATACGCCTCGTCCAGATCCGTCCGTTCCGCCAGCATCGTCAAGATCTCGCGGTCGTAATACGCATAGCCCAGCGCCTCCGCCAGACGCTTGCCCAGCTCGCGCCCGCCGCTGCCAAATTCGCGGCTGATCGTAATGATATGCATCGTGTTTTCCTCCCTATAAAAAAACCAGAGCAGAAGCTGCTCCGGCGTTACTGCCGTTCTGATCTCAGTATAGCAGACCACATCTTCAGGTGCAACTGCCCCAAACTTACGCTACAATAATAAGAGCAAACGTGAACATAGTCATTGGAGGAACAATTATGCACACGCAAAATACCATGCCACACGATTTTCAAGACTATATCTATTATCTGCAAAGCGAAGAGCGCAGCCCCGGCACCATCGCCAACAACCTGCGCCATCTTCGTGCCTTTGCCGCCTGGCTCGACGGCGAACCCGTCGACAAAGTCAGCGTCAGCCGCTGGAAAGACCATCTCCTCGAGCGCGGCTATTTGCCAGCCACCATCAACGGCATGCTCGCATCGCTCCACGGTTATTTTCGCTATCGCGAATGGGATCACTGCCGCGTGCGCTATCTGCGCGTGCAGCGCAAGCTTTTCCGCGACGACAATCGCGCCCTCAGCCGCTGGGAATATCAGAAGCTCCTGCGCGCCGCGCGTGCGCGTGGCTGGCGGCGCATCGCCCTCGTTGTTGAGACCATCGGCGCCACAGGCATCCGCGTCAGCGAGCTTTCCGCCCATCACCGCCGAATCCGTCGCGCGCGGCCGCGCCGATATCCATCATCGAAAGGAAAGACTCCGCACCATCCTCATCCGTCCAGCAATCTCGCAAAATCCTCAACCCACTACGCCAGACTGAAAAAACTCGCCCACGGAGAGATCTTTCTCAACGCAGACGGAAAA
>ENA-OQCL01001077-OQCL01001077.1-human-gut-metagenome-genome-assembly--contig:-NODE-1077-length-10747-cov-3.665631_pt1 | contig 10747 bp, 14 predicted proteins | sample MGYA00242502_ERZ504586 | MGnify/ENA primary metagenome ERZ504586 (study PRJEB26092, sample SAMD00036316) | human gut metagenome | host: Homo sapiens | study: EMG produced TPA metagenomics assembly of... | reverse complement strand
CGCCCCTGCGGGCCTTTATCTGTTCGATAGCCGTTTACGCTTCCAGCTTGCGGATGACTTCATCCATATAGGTACGGACCTGCTCGATATCCTTATCGATCTGCTTGCGCACCTCGTCCAGGCCGCCGGCGAACTTTTTGACCCCGCGAATGTATACGAATACCTCCAGGATCACCTGCCGGCCATAGATATCCTGATCAAGGTTCAGCAGGAAGGTTTCCACGGTGGGGATGGGGATATCGTCGTCCGAGGGGCGCAGGCCGATGTTGGTCATGCCCCGGTAGTATTTGCCGTCCATATGGGAGAGGGTGCCGTACACCCCATGGGGCGGGAAAATTCTTATTCGGGGCAACGCCCAGGTTTGCCGTGGGCATACCGTGCTTACGGCCGGCCGCCTTGCCGTGGACCACCTCGCCCTGCATGATGTAGGTGCGGCCCAGCAGCTCCCGCATCCGGGGGAAGTCCATGGCTTCGATGGCTTTGATAATGGCCTGGCTGGAAACCGGCTCCCCCGCAAAGCATACCGTGGGTACGGTCTCCACCGTAAAGCCGTAGGCTTCACCCAGGGCGGCCAGGGCGGCGGCGTCCTTGGCATCGGCGCCAATGGTCGCGTTCTCCCCCACCACCACGATTTTGGCGTGGAGGGCCTTGGCCAATACTTCCCGGGCAAAGGTTTCCGCGTCCATCGCCTCCATTTCCTTGGCGGGCGCGGATACCATCCATTCTACGCCGGTTCCCTCCAAGAGGTATTCCTTTTCTCTCTCGGTATAGATCACCGGCTTTTCCGTCTGTGCAAAGCTCAAAAGCACCGGCGTAAGGTCCAGATGGGAGCAGAGCTTTTCTATCACCGCCTGATGCCCCAAATGCATGCCGTCAAAATGGCCAAAGGCCACGCAGGCTGACATTGGCAGCGTCTCATTAAGGTTGGTAAGATGCTTCATCGCGAATTTCTCCTGGTTTAAAATGCAAAATGATGGTTTTGCCTATTTGCGAATACAAGGGCGACGGCGCTGCGGCGCACCGCGTTTGCCGCCGTCTAAGTCTATTGTGTCAAGCAAGTAAAAGAGGATTATCCGGGTTTAGTCTTTCTTCTTTAGATAATACGCCATGATCACAGCACCTACAGCGTAGATGATGATGGTGAACAGCCACATGGTGCCGCCGCCGCTGAAGATGCCGGGGATATAGGACGCCACGATCAGCACGATGGTCAGGACGGAAATGAAGTTTCCGCCGGGGGGCTTTGTAGTTGCCCGCCTGATGGGGCACCTTTTTCCGGGCGCAGATCAGGGATGCGCATACGATCACAATGGTGATGGCAGCGGACACGGAACCCAGGTTGACCAGCAGCTCAGTGAGGCTGGGGAAGCAGCTGAGAACCATGCAGATGATGGCCAGCGTTACGGTGGCGGTGCCGGGAACGCCGTTCTTGTTCAGCTTGGCAAGGGGCTTGGGCAGCATACCGCCGTCCGCCATGGAAGAAACAGCGCGGGCGTTGAGGGAGAGCACTACCAGCATGGTGGTGAGCAGCGCCAGCAGGGCCGCGATGGAGATCAGCTTGGAAAGCCACGGTACGGAAGCCAAAGAGGTAAAGGCAGCCGCAAACATGGGGATAAAACGGAAGCCCGGGTTGTCGATGAGCAGCTGGGTGGTGATGTTGCCCATGGTGGCGATGATCATCAGCAGGTACAGCAGCACAACCAGCACCATGGAAATGGCCATGGATTTGGGGACCGTCCGATTGGGGTTTTTGACTTCGCTCACCAGGAAGGCAATGGCCACAACGGAACCATAGCCCACCATGGCGTTGGGGATGGCGGTGATAAAACCGGTGGTGCCCATGGCGCCCTGGGAGAAGAAGGGGGAGAAATTGGCCGCGCTCCAGGTGCCGCTGAAGAAGGCGATGCAAACATACAGCACCATGGTAATGATGAGGCCGCCAACAAGGATATTGTTGAATTTACCGGCATCGGTGATCTTCATCAGGTTTAGAATGGTGACCAGGATGACCGCAGCGATGGCAAGGGGGATCTGCAGGTTTGCCAACGCCTCGAATCCTACGCCCAGATAGGTGGCCACATAAATGGCGGAGAAGGCAACGGCGATAATGTTGGAAATGATATATCCCCAAGCGGAAATAAATCCCCAAATCTTACCTTCTTTCTCGGTTTTACCCATGGCCTTGGCCGGAAACACGAACACGCCGCCGGAATGCGGATACCGGATGGATAGTTCTGCCACCTGAATACCATACAGGCCCAAAATAATGGCGCCCAGTATCCAGGATAGTACGGATGCAGGGCCGGCATAATACATTGTCATACCGGAGATGGAGAAGATGGCGCTGCCAATACAGCCGCCAGTGAGAATGGCAATACATGCGCCAAGTCCAAGTTTGCCCTGTTCTTGCTTTTCCATATGAAACCTCCTGAAAAAAATGATGATGTATTGGGATTCCAACATGTATCAGAATCAGTTTGGATTAGGGATTAGACTTCGTGGTCTGTGGAAACCACATATTGGTTTTTGCGTATACCGAAATGCTATTTAGCCGCCCAGTTGTGCAGCCAATATATCCGCCAGCCAAAGCGGGAAAAAGCGCGCGCTTTCTCTTCCCCACTTTCGCTGGGGCCGCAGGGTCAATCGGTAATAATGACCCTAAACGTACCGGGAACGATGGCGGCTTCAAAGGCCGCCTGGGCCTGCTCAAACGGCACCGTGTGGTCGATCAGCGGCTTGCAGTCGATGATGCCGCCGCTCAACAGCCGGTTGGCCGTGAAGAAATCATGGCCGTCCGGGCTGATGGAACCGGTGAGGATAATCTCGCTTCTATGGAGAAGCTGGGGGCTCACCGGGGTAGGTGCATCGGGGTGCATGGAACTGTACTGGATCATGCGGCCGCCCTTGCCCACCATGGCGATGGCCTGGGGCACCACAGAGGGAATGGCGGTGGTATTGAATACCACATCCGCGCCCCGACCGTCGGTGATCCCCTTGACGAATTCCACAGGGTCCTGCTCCATGGGATTGAGGGTGATGTCGGCGCCCAGCTTTTCAGCAAGGGCCCGGCGCGTGGGGTCTACTTCGCTCAGGATCACCCGGGCGCCCTTGCGCTTGGCCAGCATTACATGGTATTGGCCCATGATGCCGCCGCCGATGATGACCAAGTCCTCGCCCAGCTGGATGTTGGCCCGGCCCACGCTGTGTACGCAGCAGGCCAAAGGCTCCGTCAAGCAGGCTTCCTCGTAGGAAAGGGTATCCGGGATCTTGAACAAGGACGCTGCGTCCACTATGATGTAATCGCACAGGCCGCCGGGGCCGGGAAGCAACCCTTCCCGCACCGGCTTTTTCTGGGCCCGCTCGCACATATTGGTGCGTCCGGTGCGGCAATAGTAGCATTCGCCGCAGTTATACAGCAGCCGCACAGCTACCCGCTGGCCTTCTGCCCATAGCTTCGTATTGACCCCCGGTCCTAGGGCGGCGATCTCGCCGGCTACCTCGTGGCCGCCGGTGCAGGGCAGGGGCATCTTGACCTCTCCCCGGAAAATACGCTGCTCCAGGGTGCATAGGGCAACTGCATGTACCTTTACCAGCACTTCGCCCCGCCCCAGATCCGGGGTGGTCAGCTCCAGGATCTCACAGGTCTTTGGGCCGGTGACCGCAGCTGTTTTAATCTGTATAGACATACGCCCGCCTCCTTACTTGAGCATGGCCAGGGCATCGTCAGCGGATGCGTCGTCATGCACGATGGCGGCGATGGCGGCGCAGATCTTGGCGATGTTCTCGTGCCGGTAGATGTTGCGGCCCATGATGATGCCCTTTGCGCCGGCATCCAGCGCGCCGCGGATGTTGTGGAAGATCTCCGCTTCGGACTTGGCTTTGCTGCCGCCCAGGACCAGGATGGGGGCATAGCAGCCCTCCGTCACCTCCCGGAACCGTTCGCCGCCTACGTACTCCGCTTTGATAAAGTCAGCGCCCAGCTCCACCCCTTGCCGGCAGGCGTAGGCCATATTCTCAACCGACCGGGTGTCAATGCCCTCGTGTTTTTCAAAGCCGTAGGGCAGCGCCTCCACCCCCACAGGGAGGTTGTACCGGTCTGCCTCCGCAGCCAGCTGCGCCATGTACGCCAAGGTCTGCTCGTTATCCGTGGAGCCGGGATATGCCATGCACAGCATGGGCGTCCGCGCCTACCCGCACCGCATCCTCGGGGCGATAGAGCAGGCTGAGGGGGTCATTGGCTTGCGCAGCACAGAAGCGCCGCCGTCCGCCCGAAGGATCAGACCGGCATTGCCAAAATCCTTTTGGAAATTCCGGATCAGCCCATAGGTGGCCAGGAAGCCGTCCACGCCCCCGGCGACCGCCTCCCGGATCACATGCCCCGGGTCCTTCAAATCAGGGGAAGGCATCATGGCAGCGTGATCCATAGCCAGGATGAAGGAACGGCCGTCTTTCTTAAAGATATTGTTCATTCTGCGCTTCGTCATAAATGTATATCCTTTCCTGGGAGGCGCATCAATAGGCTTCAGCAAAGATCTTGCTATAGGCGCATTGATTGCCGCCCAAATATAAGTGCGTGGTGTTTTCCAGCTGCAACGCTTCGCAGGCCGGGGGGAAGAATCCGCCGGATTCCTTGTTGAGCCGGAAGGTATCGCCGCCGATCGCCCGATCTACCGCAGCCAGCTGCACGGGTTTTTCGATGGAGCTGCCGCTGCAAATGGCGTCCGCTTCCGGTACATCGTCCACCAGCAGGATGCCCTCCGTGCCGTCCGCCCCGCCAAATTCAAAGGTAATGGTGGAGGCTTTGATGCCATGCTTTTCCGCTGTTTGAATGGTAAGCATGCCGTCCACGCAAGCGTTGCCGCCGCCTTCCCAAACCATCACCAAGCCTTTGGCCCCCAGCATCTGGGCCAACTTCACATTAAAGCTGGCGCAGCGCTGCTTATGCCAGTTGCTGGGATTGTGGCTCCTGCAAAACAGTACGCCTTTGAAGTTCAGGTCCTTGCCATGGCGCCGGTACAGCTCCAACAGGACCGGGTGGTTTACATGGAGATAGGTGGGCACCTTGAAGGCGGGCCACACATAGTTCCCGCTGACCACGCAGCCATCCAGCATCTCGTTGGGATGGAGCACCGTGGGCACCATGTCGTCGATGGGCATTCCGTAGAGCATGGTGTTGGCATAGGGGCCTTGGTTCTGGCACTGCCAGACCATCACCACCCCCGGCAGATCCGGGTTTTCCTCCTGGGTGGAGAATACCTCCTGCCGGTCCGGCTCCATACCCCGGGTCAGCTCGGCCAGATGGGTGGCGATCCGGATGGCGATCAGCCGGATGTCGTTATCGTATTCCATGGAGGACTTGCCCTCGTTCAGGTCGTATACGATCACCAGGTTGTGGGTCTTGGAGAAGGGGGTGTAGTCCGCATAGTAACCGGAAAGCTCGATGATCGCGTCCCGGGGATACAGCAGACCGCTGGAGGCGTTGGATTCATCCCAGGGCAAAGCGGCGCTTTCCATAACGGAAAAACCGGAAAGCATGTTGGTAACGCCCCGTCCTACCGTGTAGGGCGTGCTGAAAAACCGGAATACTGTATGCCCTCCCCGCCACCTTAACCATGGGGGCAATGGTATCCAGCACATGGATGATGCGGGCGCTTTTCGCCTGGATGGGTGATCTCCAAATGGAAGACCCCCCACGGCCTTGAAAAGGTCCGCTGTTAATGCCTGCAATTCCATTTTCGGAAACGGTAAGAATGCCCGCCGCAAAGGAGCACGTATCCCCAAAGCGAACGTCTTTTTACGTCAAAAATACTGACGGGGTTAACTTCATATCGATCATGGCTCAGCCCTCCTTGCTCTCGTCCACGGTAAAAAATAGTGGGGCCGGAGACATTGGTGGTCAAAGCTTCCAGCGCCTTATCGATGATCTTGCGCCGGTAAGCCTTTTCCCGGTCCAGAGGCAGGTCGGGATTGCCGGTGGGGGCGGTAAAATCGCCGCCGAATACGATCCGGTTGGCGCCTACGCCCTTGGAAATGGATGTAAACGCGTTGATATGGATATTGGGGATCCCCATCCGGTCCAGCTCTTTGGATATCGTTGCACCGTAACGTGTGCAGGTTCCTCAGGTGGAGGTCAGGATGGCCGCGCCGATCTGGGCGTCCTTTAAGCGCTTTGCCCAGCTGCGCCCCATCTCCTGGCTACTGGCCATGTTGGTGCCAACGCCGCAGGTGCTGCCAAAGTAGGGATACAGGCCGCCGATCACGCCCTCTGCCACGCAGTCCCGCATCACGTCTAGGGGGACCAGCCGATGGGGATCGTCGCTGGCAGCTGTGGTATCATAACCGCCGTGGATGGATTCATAGGCGCCTTTCTTCAAGGCGTCCAAGCCTGTCATGTCATAGACGCCGTAGCTGACGGCAAAGGCCTGCTTGATCTTGTCCGGATTGCCCACCGGGACCAGGCCGCCCGTGGTAAATAGGGCGATGGAGGTCTTGGTAAGATCCTGCACCGGCGGCGCCGGGGGTACGGATTCAAAGCCCCGAAGCGGTACTTCCGTCCGGTAGGGCTTGCCGTTGAGCTTGGCCACCAGCATGTCCACCACCCGCTCGGCGCCGCGTTTTTTCGTGGTATTCATTGTAGCGGTGCCCAGTGGGCAGATAGCCTTCCTTGCGGGCAGGGCCGATCTTCTCCCCTTTGGCCAGTTTCAGCGCCAGGGCCGCCAATGGGGGCAGGGTTTTTCGCATACCCACGGCGGTTTCCGTGCTGGCGATGATATAATTGTCCTTCACATACATGTCCACCGCTGGGTTTTCCCACCACATAGCGGTGACGCTGGGCACCCCCAGCTCCCGGCGGACATAGTCGCAAACCTTGGCGCAGGCCACGCCATATCGGCCCGCATTAAACGCGGGGCCTGCGATAAATACATCCGGCCGGTCGCGGCGGATCACCTCTGTGAGCCGGGCAAAGACTTCTGCCTCATTGGCTTCGGTATTCACATAGTTATCTCCGCAGCATACCACCGTAGAGATCTCCATTTCGCCCTTCCAAAGCTGCTCCAATCCCAATGCGGGGCCCTTCTTTTCCTCAAGAATGGAAAAACCGGTGTCCGCCATGGTTTCGCCGCCCAGGCCTGCATAAAACTGATTGATATAGTGGACCGCTTTTCGTTGCATGAAATCCTCACTTCATTTCGATTCCAGCGCCCCACCATTGGGGCGCTATTCCTTCGGCGTGGGTATGATCGACTGCCCGTAAGGGGGGCTGGAAATGATGGCGAAGGTGGCGGCCTCTTCTTCGGTATAGATCAAATGTTCTACTTGTGCTTCGAAAAAGATACAATCGCCTTGCTGAACCTTATAATGTTCTTCCTCCACCATAACATGGGCGCAACCATCCAGCACAATAACCATTTCTTGCCCTTCGCCGTGCTTATGGATGCGGCGTTCCGAGGGCTCGTTGGGCGGAAGGTGCACGTAGCTGACCTGCAGATTGCTGGAATCCTCCGGCGTGATCACCCGATAGGAGATATTATGGTAAGCATTGCTCTCCTGAAACAGCTCCGCCTTGCGAAATAACCGCGGGATCTTGCCGCTGGGCATCAGGAAATATACCATATCCACCTGGAAATACTTGGCCAGGCGCTGGAGGTTTGCAATGGAGACGGAATGCTTGTCATTTTCCAGCCCGGAAAGATAGGAATAACTCATTCCCGTACTCTGGGCCATTTGCTGTAGTGAGATGCCGCGAATCTTTCGCAAGGCGCGGATCTTACTGCCAACAGAGATTCCTAAGTTTGCTGCCGTATCAACTTCGTTTGCCATATAGGTGCCCCCCTCTTGTGTGAGATAATACTATTAAAAGTATCACACGGGAGGCAGGACATCGTCAATGGTTTCTAGGAAAACAGTCTTGGAAATCATGTATTTATGGATACCTGCGATCCCTAAGCCGCTTTCCTTCCAACCTGTACCAGGGGATTCGATCATTCCCTTGCTGAAATAATTGTTGACATAGATCTGGCCGCTCTTGACCTTATCCGCCACCCGGATGGCCCGCTTGATGTCCTTGGTAAAGACGCCGCCCGCCAGGCCGTAGGCGGTGCCGTTGGCCAGGGCAACGGCCTCTTCCTCGGTATCAAAGGGGGTTACGCAGCCAACAGGCCCAAAGATCTCCTCTTGGAAGATGGTCATGTTGGGAGTCACATCCGCAAAGATGGTGACCGGCACGAAATTCCCCTGGGCCAGCGGGCCTTCCGTATAAGGCACGCCGCCGCATAGCAGCCGGGCGCCCTCCCGCTTGCCGGGCTCGATATAGTCCCAAACGGTGGCCGCGTGGGCTTTGGAGATCAGGGTATTCAAATTCGCGTTGGGGTCAAACCCATCGCCAGGCACCAGCCGGCCCGCAGCGGCCACCATGGCCTCCAGGAACCGCTGGTAAATGCTGCGCTGCACCAGCACCCGGGTGCCGGAAACGCAGATCTGGCCCGCGTGGTTGGTAAAGCCGTATACGGCAAACCGGGCCGCCTGCTCAATATCCACATCTTCAAAGAAGATGTTGGGGCTCTTGCCGCCCAGCTCCAGGGCAATGTCCTTGACCAGCTTGGCGGAATGGGTGATGATCTCCCGGCCGGTGGCGGTGCCGCCTGTCATGGAGACCATGTCCACCAGATCGCTTTCCACCAGGTAGTTGCCTACCTCGGGGCCGGAACCCGTCACCACGTTCACCACGCCTGCAGGGAAACCGGCTTCCTCATATACGCCGGCCATAAGCAGCATGGACAGCACGCCCCAGCTCGGGGGCTTGATGACCACCGTGTTGCCCGCGGCCAGAATGGCGTTTACCTTCTGGCAGCCCATGAGGAAGGGCCCGTTCCAGGGCAAGATCTCTCCTACTACGCCGCAGGGATTCCAGGTAACATAATTCAGGGTGCCATACTCGGAAGGTACTACCTTCCCGTCCAGATGCCGGGCTTTGCCTGCAAAAAACTCAAAGGCATCCACTGCCATAGGCGCTTCCCAGTAACGGCAGGCGCCGTAATTCTTGCCGCATTCCAGGGCTCGATGACGGAAAATTCCTCCGCCCGCCGCTCTAAAATGCGCGCCGCCTTAAGCAGCAGCTTGCTCCGCTCTTTGGCGGACATTTTGCTCCAGGGCCCTTCGTCAAATGCCTTGCGGGCGGCCTGAATGGCTTTTTCGCAATCCTCTTTGGTGCCCCGGTAAACCTTGGCAAAGGGTTGGTTGTTGGCAGGGTTGATCACATCCACAATGTTGCCCTTTTCCGCAGCCACATATTGCCCGTTGATGTAAAGCCTATAGGGTTCTGGACTTACATATTCCATCGGATTCATACAATTAACCTCCCTCGCTGGAATAGATATAAGCAGATTAAGAATGCGCGTGGATTAGATTGCATAATACAGTTGTTTGTTTGAGGCGAGCATCGATGTTCTATTAATAATATTTATAGTAAATCGGAAATATGCAAGGGGATTTTTATAGAAAAATTGAATAAAAAATATCAAAGCCATTTTATTTAGATAGTACGGTGTTTTATGCTAGACAAATTATTAGATGTTGTTTAAAAAAATCATTATATACTAAAAATAGAATATACATATAATAGGATGAATTCATTTGACGCAGCCAAAGGGACACCGTATAATATTGTTAAAACCTATATGGAATGAGGTGCTTTGCATGTCTGTGATGCATATGAATTTCACGTCCCGTTCCCTCACCCAGAAGATGGACCTTTGGGTGGTCTATCCCACCCCCACCTTACAGGATATGATCCAGCACAAGGACGCCTATGACGCCACTCGCCAGTGGCCCGTGGTCTATATGCTCCATGGGGCCGGGGGCGATGGATTTGAGTGGGTCCAGCGGGCGGATGTGGAGGCCTGGTGCTGCAAATACGGCTTTATCGCCGTGATGCCCAGCTGTCAGCTCAGCTTCTACAACGATACGCCGGATGGCCGGAACTTCGCCACCTATGTGGCCTGGGAGCTGCCCAATATGATCGAGGCCACCTTCCATGCGTCCCGGCAAGCCAAGGACCGGTACCTCACGGGCTATTCCATGGGCGGTTTTGGCGCGGTGCGCATCGGCCTATGCAACCCGGACCGCTATCATAAGCTTGCTTCCCTGTCCGGCTGCATGGATGTGGCAGGCTTTATCAACGCCTTTGAAGGGGGCAGTATCTTCCGTATCCACGGGGCATTGGCAGGCTGGCCGGATATCCAGGGCAGCGACAATGACACCCTGGCCCTGTTGGATCGGGCAGCCGCTCGCAAGGCCCGGGGCGAATATGTGCCCCCCATGTACCATACCGTGGGCAAGCAGGATTTCATCTATGCATACAGCCAAGAATGGCGTAAAAAAGCCCAGGCCCTGGGGCTGGATTTCATCTATACCGAAGGGGATGGGGTCCATGATTTCTCCTATTGGAACCCCCGCATCGAGCAGGAGGTACTCCCCTTCTTCTTTGAAGGCTGATCGGAGGTGCTGGGCAGCCAAGGAAAGGGCTGCTTTATGAATTGGATGGATGCGCAACACAAAGAAGCGGCAATTTGCCGCTTCTTTCAGCCTGTCGAAAAACCCTTGGGGGTTCGGGGGCCGCAGCCCCGGAGGCTATAATCGGATTTGGCGGCGTGTACGGCAAATCCGCAAAAAGCCTTGCGTAGCAAGGGTTTCTCTGCATAGCTCCCTGGCCGCGCCGTAGGCGCAAGGGAGCTATGAAAACCTCGAA
>ENA-OQCL01001076-OQCL01001076.1-human-gut-metagenome-genome-assembly--contig:-NODE-1076-length-10757-cov-2.461054_pt1 | contig 10757 bp, 12 predicted proteins | sample MGYA00242502_ERZ504586 | MGnify/ENA primary metagenome ERZ504586 (study PRJEB26092, sample SAMD00036316) | human gut metagenome | host: Homo sapiens | study: EMG produced TPA metagenomics assembly of... | reverse complement strand
TGACGGTTGACGCGGACGGCAATGTCTCCGAGACTGTGACGAAAGAGCCGGTTCAGGGTGCAACGGTCGTGCTCACCATAGACGCTGACATGCAGAAGCTCGCGCAGGACACATTCGCGAAGTGGACGGGTAAACAGATACTGCCCCACGCAGCCGGAAACACCCCAGCACATGCCGCCGAACATTGTCAGCAGAGCGCCTTTTACGCTATCCGTCATTCGTTATGATCTCCTATCCCAAAACTTGTTACAGTTCGTTCAGGCAATACTGCGCAGCGGCCAAAACATCCGGAACAACGGGGGCACCGGTGGCACGCAGCTGCTGTGCGCTCTGATGCCCAGCGGTTTGCAGCACACACCGCACGCCCAGCGCCTGGGCAACCTCAAAATCGTGGACAGAATCCCCAATCATAATAGCCTGCGCCGGTACGGCACCGCGCTGCTTCAGTTCAGTCAGATAAGCCAGGCCGACTTCCACTTTGCTGCGGGCGTAAATATTATCCAACCCCAGCAGGCGGTCAAAGTAGGGGCGCACTCCGCGCTCCGTGACCTGCTGTTCCAAAACCGGCAAGTTGGAAGCCGAAAGAATGACCTGCTGCACCCCGGCACCTTTCAAAAGGGAAAGGGCGGGCACAGCACTTTCTGCCAGCGGGCAGGCCCCGGCGCGGGCCAGGTAATCCTGCATGTAATCATCGGCAAGCTCTTTGTAGGAGTTTTTGGAAAAATCGAACCCTGCGCGAATATAATAATCTTCAATCGGGAAGCCAAAAATCTCACGGTACTGGGCAAGGCTGTATTGCTGCGGGTAATGATAGATGCGGAGCAGACGGTTGAGCGCGTCCACACAAAGGGCAACATCATCCAGCAGGGTGCCGTTCCAGTCCCATAAAACAAGGCTCGGTTTCATGGCAGCTCCTTTTAATGAATACAGGGAAAGCGGTTATTGTTCTGCAAAAATTTTGTTCAGGGATTCGTTGCTCTCGATCAGCTTGACCAGGGCAACACCCAGCACACAGCAGCTGATGATCTCACCAACGCCAACAGCAACGGCGTTGAATACCGCCATGGTGGCCGTGGGGGCAGAATCCGAGAAGAACACAGTGATTTCAAACGCGCCAACGATCAGTGCATTGGCGATAACAGGAGGGAAAGACGCCGGAATTGCCAGCCCTTTCCAGCGCACATTGCGCAGGGCATAGGTGGCAAGGCAGGCAATCAGGGTGGCGGCGGTGCCAAACACCACATCCACCATGGTGGAACCCAGCAGGTTTGCCAGCAGGCAGCCCAGGGTAACGCCCACAATGTATTCGGCCCCAAACACCGGCAGCAGGCAGAATGCTTCGGCCACGCGCACCTGTACCGCGCCGTAAGAGAACGGCTGCAATACCAGGCAAAGCACGGTGTAAACTGCGGCGATCATGGCGCAGCGTACCAGGGTTTGAACGGAAAGTTTGTTTTTGCTAGTAGACATAAAATTACACTCCGGCGGATAGATTTTGACCGCGCCCAAGACCGCCAGGCTTGGGTGGGTTTGCGCCTGAAAACCAGGCGGAGCCTAAAATCCTAAGTTGCTCAACAAATTGTTATTATAACAAATGAAAATGGGGGATACAAGGGGGAAAGGGGCATAATATTGCAGCAAAAGAGCAAAATACTGCCTTTGCAGACAAAAAATCCCGCACCGGGCGGGCTGCCGGTGCGGGGGAAAATGATAGAGAGGTTTGTTACCAGGGCGCGTTATCCAGCGGGCAGTGCATGTCTGTGCGGGCGGCACGCATTTCCACATAGCAGCCGCACTGCATGCAGGTCCCGGCGTTAAGGCTGGGGCAGGTGCGGCAATGTTCCAGCCGGGCAGTGTATTCCGCATCCGGGGTGCGCACACGGCGGGGCATGGTGGCGCGGTAGCGCACCACGCTGGCGTAATAGTCGTTTTCGTCCGCCATATCCTGCAATAAGCAGCGGCGGCAGCGCTTGGGCTGGGCTTCCATTACTGGTTCACCACAAAAGCGGCTACGCTGCACGGCGGCAGGGTGGCGGTAAAGCCGTCCGCCGTCAGGCTGGTGTTCAGTTCCGCGGGGACAACCTGCTCCGGCGCGGCAAAGGTGTTGTGGGCAGCGGGGGCACCGGCCAGCACGCGGGCTGTTACACCGGTGGGCTTGGCCCCGCCCAGCATGCAGGTAACAGGGATAGCTGCCGTATCGTTCAGGTTGGCCGCAGTGACCAGAATACTGCCGTCTGCCTGCTGGCTGGCACTGACATGCAGATCGGGCACCGCCTGGTCATCGTGGTTCAGCAGGGTGGTCTCCGCATAGCTTTCCAGCTGCTTGGCACCCTGGTGGCCCTTGTACATTTCAAATATATGATAGGTCGGGGTCAGCACCATCTGGCTGCCTTCGGTCAGGATCATCGCCTGCAGGACATTGACCATCTGCGCAATGTTGGCCATGCAGACGGTATCACAGTGGTTGTTGAAGATATTCAGGTTGATGGCCGCCACCAGCGCATCGCGCATGGTGTTCTGCTGGTAAAGGAAGCCGGGGTTCGTGTCCGGTTCCACATCGTACCAGGTGCCCCATTCATCCACGGCCAGGCCCACTTTGCGGTCGCCCTGATACTGCTTGATAATGCGGGTGTGGTTCTCCACCAGCTCTTCCATCTGCAGGGTCTTGTGCAGGGTGGTATAGTATTCCTCATCGGTAAAGTCTGTGGCCGAGCCCTTGTGCTGCCAATCCTCATGGGGCACGGTATAGTAATGCAGTGATACCGCATCTACGGCCTGCCCGGCGCGCTCCATCACGGTTTTGGTCCAGTGGTAATCCGCCACGTTGGCGCCGGATGCGATCTTGAAGATTTTGTGCTCCGGCGAGTAGTTGCGCAGGTAGGTGGAATATTGGCGGCACAAATCGGCATAATACTCGGCACGCATACTGCCGCCGCAGCCCCAGGCTTCATTGCCAATGCCCCAGTATTTTACGTTGAACGGTTCGTCCTGCCCGTTGGCGCGGCGCTCTGATGCCATGGGGGAAATGCCGCCCATGTTGCAGTATTCCACCCAGTCCGAAAATTCCTGCACGGTGCCGCTGCCCACATTGCCGCTGAAATATGCTTCGCAGCCAATCTGGCGGCACAGCTCCATAAATTCATGGGTGCCAAAGCTGTTATCCTCGGTCACGCCGCCCCAGTTGGTGTTTACAATGGTTTTGCGGTTCTCCTTGGGGCCAATGCCGTCGCGCCAGTGATAGGTATCGGCAAAGCAGCCGCCCGGCCAACGCAGCACGGGCACATGCAGGGCTTTCAGCGCGGATACAACATCATTGCGCATGCCGTTGGTGTTGGGAATATCAGAAGCCTGACCGACATAAATGCCCTGATAGATGCAGCGGCCCAGATGCTCCGAAAACTGACCGTAAATGTTGGGGTTGATGGTGCCAACCGAACGGTTGACGTTCACAAAAAGTATACGCCATAAAAAGCACCTCACAAAAGGTAAAAAAATTACCATAAAAAGGCAACATGAAATAGGAACCTAAAAGCATTATAACAAACCCCGTTCGTTATGTCAATCTCCTATAAATAAAAAAGTAAACCCTGCATTCCGGCAGAAGCACAAAATGCAGGGCAGATAAAATGCAAACAAAGAAGCAAATAGAAAGCAAGAATAAGCGAATTTACAAGAAAAAGCAGTTGACAGGAAGGCTCAGCCTGCATACAATGCTCCGAACTCCGAACTCCGAACTCCGAACTCCGAACTCCGAACTCCGAACTCCGAACTCCGAACTCCGAACTCCGAACTCCGAACTCCGAACTCCGAACTCCGAACTCCGAACTCCGAACTTTATTCCCACTTCTCCCAAACCTCCGGCCGGTACCCCACTGTGGCGGCGCGGCCATTGCGTACAATGGGTTGGCGCAAAAGCTGCTGGTTTTCAAACAGTTTGTCAGCCTGCTGGCTATCGTCCAGCCAGCGCAGCAGGGCAAGGGTATCCTGGTCTTTGGCGGTTTCGTCCACCAGGGCCTGCCAGCCGCCCACGGCCTGGCACACGCGGTCAAACTCACCGCGGCTCAGGCCCTTTTCTTTCAGGTCCACCATCTGGAACTTGATGCGCCGCTCTTTGAACCAGCGCTGCGCCTTTTTGGTGTCAAAGCTTTTGTTGGTGCCAAAAATCTGGATGTTCATGCGTTTTCCTCCCGCCATCAGTCTGCCTGCGGGACATCCTGGCTGGATGCCACAATGTTATTGACCCACACGCCCTTTTTGACCAGAATAAACCCGATGATGCACTTGAGCAGATCCACCCCGTTCACAAACAGGTAAACGATGGGCAGCGGCAGTGCCGTATAGCGGCTGAGAACAAAGGCAATGGGAAAGTTGATCAGCCAGGTATAGCAGCTGTCAAAAAAGAAGGTGATCAGCGTTTTGCCGCCGGAACGCAGCGTAAAGTAGGCAGCGTTGGCAAAGGCGAACAACGGCATGCACAGCGCCGCCGTGCGGATCACGCTGGAAGCAAGCTCCCGGATGGCGGGTTCGGTGTTGTAAATGTGGGGGATCAGCGGGCTGAACAGGGCCAGCAGCGTGCCCATCACCGCGCAGCTGGAAACACTCAGGGTGATCATCCGCCATGCGGTGCGGCGTGCACCGGTCATGCGGCTGGCACCAAGCTCCTGCCCAACCAGAATGGCCGTGGCATTGCCCAGCGAAAGGAAAACTTCGTTAAAAATCTGGGTGATGGTGTTGGTAATGTTCATGGCGGCAATGGCCTGGATGCCGCGCACGGAATAGCATTGTAGCAGCATGGCCTGGCTCATGCTCCACAGGCATTCGTTCAGCAGAAGGGGGAAACCCTTGATCGCCACCTGGCGGGCCAGATTGCCGTCAATGTGGAAATTGCGGAACACGCCTTCCATGAAGCGGTAGCGCTCGGCACTGCGGTGCGCCCCGCTGACCACGATGACAAACTCCACAAAGCGGCTGAGCGAAGTGGCAATACCGGCACCCACTACGCCCAAAGCAGGAAAGCCGAACAGGCCAAAGATCAACAGGCCGTTGAACACAAAGTTGATGCCCATGGCAATCATGCTGGCGCGCATGGGAAGCGTTGTCTGGCCGGATTCCCGCAGGGTGCTGGCGTAAGCCTGAGTCAGCGCAAAGGGAATCAGCCCCGCCAGCATCACACGCAGGTAGCCCAGGGCATACTCCATCGTGGCGGCGGCATCGGCGGCGGTGGTGTCGGCTGAAATATACAGTTCGATCAGCGGCCGCCCGGCCCCCAGCAGCACTCCGAACGCGATGACCAGCAGGCCGACCGCAATCAGCAGTTTCATGCGCAGGGTCTGGCGCACGCCCTCCATGTTGCCCTGGCCGTAATACTGGGCACCAAAAATGCCCGCCCCGGCCAGCGCACCCCAGATGCACAGGTTGAACACAAACAGCAGCTGATTGATGATGGCAACGGCGCTCATGGGCAGGGTGCCCACCTGGCCAACCATCACATTATCCAGCAGGCTGACCACGTTGGACAGGGTGTTCTGCACAATAATAGGCAGAACCACCACCGCAACATGGCGGTAAAAGGTGCGGTCACCGATCAGGCACTCCCGCAGGGTTAAACTTTTTTGCTCCATACATCCTCCGTTTTACAAGTCTTACACCATAACAAAAATGCTCTTCCCGCACACAGCAGCAGGAAGAGCAGTAAAAAAGCAACCCCCTTTTTACGGCAGCGGCACCGCGTAATCCACAAGGCGGCGGGGCTTGCCTTCAAATACAATGGCAATACCATCCGGGCCGGTGTTGGCGCTCACAACGCCACCCAGCTGGAACACCAGCAGCGGCGCATGACCAAACTCTTTTTGCACAGCTTTGACAAGTTCGTCACGCTTGGCGGTGGAGCTGGTGTAAGCAACCATGTAAGGCATTTTCTTCACATTCGTCCACGCGGCTCTTGACCCACTTGACCATGGCAGGCGGCACGTTGTTGTCACCGCGCACCTTGGCTTCCACCTTGCTGATGCCATCGTTCAGGCTGATGATGGGGCGGATGCCCATCAAATCGCCCACAACGGCAGCGGCGGCGGAAACACGGCCAGATTTTTTCATCTGCTTTAAAGCTGTATGCGGCAAGGCAGATTTCCACCCGGGCCAGCTTGTCCTGCATTTCGCGCAGGCAGGCATCCAGCGGCTCACCGGCACGCACCTTGCGGGCGCACTCGCACAGATACCAGCCATACGGCATGGAGTAGGTGTGCGAATCGATCAGATGAATCTTCATCTTGTGGCCGGGGCGTTCGTCTTCCAGCAGTTCGGCAGCCTTTACGGCGTTATTGTATGTGCTGGAACCACCGGCGTTGATGCACAGGTGCACAAGGTCCTGTATACCGGCGTCTACATATTTGGCATAGATATCCACCCATTCCAGCTGGGTGATGGCGGCGGTGGTGGGTACGCTTTTGGACTGGCGCATCATCTCATAGAACTGGTCGTTGGTCATGTCTTTGCGTTCCAGGTATTCCTTGCCGTCCAGCATAATGTGGAACCCAATCACATCAATGCCGTATTTATCGGTCAGTTCCTGCGGAATGTCGGAGCAGGAATCCGTTAAAAAAGCAACTTTCACATCACTCATCTTTGGCCTCACTTCCATTCAAATCGGGTCAGCTGGCCGTGTGTTTCCAGGTCGGCAAAGTCCCACTGGCGCAGAACTTCGTCATACCCCCACAGCTACAGCATTGGATAAGTCAGGCAGCGCTCGCCTTTGCGCATGGGCATGCGCACGCACTGCTGCTGGTTAGCGGCCAGCAGCTCTTCCGGCAGGCCAGCGTCCTCGCGGCCAAACACCAGATAGGAACCATCCGGATAATGGGCGTCGGTATGGCGCTGCGGCCCCTTGGAGGTAAAGTAGAAGAACGGGCCGTGATTTGCCGCAAAAAACGCATCCAGATCCTGATAATATGTTATATCAAGCTGGGCCCCAATAGTCAAGACCGGCGCGCTTTAATTTTTTATCATCGATCGTGAAACCCATCGGCCCAACCAGGTGCAGGCGGGCACCGGTCACGGCGCAGGTGCGCGCAACATTGCCGGTATTCTGGGGAATCTGCGGTTCAACCAGTACAATATTTACAGTTGGCAAAATTTACACATCCTTATTGTTTCTTATTCCGGGTTCTGCATCAGCCGGGGCAGCACGCTTTCCAGCCACACGCCAAGGCGCTCATCCGCTTCATCAGGGGTGGCTTTCAGGCAGTCGGCTACAAACACGGCGGCAGCCTGTGCGGCGGCGGGCAGCACATTGCCCTGCAGCAGCCGCCCCACCAGCACCGCGCCGAAAATATCCCCCGTGCCATGGAAGCTCTTGGGTACCATGGGGGTGCGCACCAGACTTTCGCCGGTGGCACGGTCTGCCCCAACGCAGGCAATGCCGCGCCCGGCGGCCACACCGGTGATGAGCACCCGCGGGCAGATGCGCGTTAAACGCTGCGCCTGGGCCTGCGCGGTATGCAATTCCGCTTCGCCGGTCACACCGGGCATCGGATCGCCCAGCAGCAGGGCGGCTTCGGTGGTGTTGGGCAGAATCAGGCTGGCACGGGAACACAGGGTATACATGGCGGGCACCATTTCCGGCGCAAGGCCGCGGTACATCCGGCCGTGGTCGCCCATCACGGGGTCAACCACCGTGTGCTCAAAGTGAGCAGCAAGGCCGCCATCACAGGTCTTGACCGTCCATCCATCTTTCAAGGTCTTTACCGCGCATTTATATTGGCAGATCATCGGTTCAATTGCGATGCACATGCCCGGCATCAGGCGCTGCCCACGGCCCGCGTGCCCATAATTGGGAATTTCGGGGTCTTCGTGCAGCTCCTTGCCAACGCCGTGGCCAACATATTCACGCACAACGGAGAAACCGTTCTCCTCCACGTAGCTTTGCACTGCGTGGCCGATATCCCCCACTCTTGCGCCTGCCTGCGCGGCAGCAATGCCAAGGTGCAGACTCTCTTTGGTCACATCCAGCAGGCGCTGGGCTTCCAAGTCGAGCTTGCCGCAGGCAAAGGTACAGGCGTTATCACCGTTAAAACCATCAATCTTGCAGCCGGTGTCAATCGAAACGATATCGCCGGGGCGGATCTTCTGGTCGCGGGAGGGGATGCCGTGGATGACGGTGTCATTCACGCTGATACATGCCGTGGCGGGAAAACCGTACAGATGAAGGAAGTTCGGTCTTGCACCATGGCGCACGATAAAGTCGTAAATAATTTTGTCAATCTCTGCCGTGGTTATACCCGGTTCGATTGCTTCGCCGCCTGCTTTCAATGCAGCTGCGCTGATTGCAGCAGCTTTGCGCATTTTTTCGAGTTCGGCAGCATTTTTAATCTGAATCATGGAACGCTTACGCCTCCAACTGCTTCAGGATGTAGGCGTTGGTTGCTTCAATCGAGCCCTGGTCCGGAATATCAACCAGCTTGCCGCGCTTACGGTAAAAATCTACCAGCGGCTCGGTTTGCTGATGATACGTTACCAGACGGTCACGCACGGTTTCAGGGCGGTCATCCTTGCGGATCACCAGCTCGCCGCCGCAGCGGTCGCACACGCCTTCCACCTTGCTGGGTTTATTCTTGATGTGGTAGCTGGCACCGCACTTGGCGCACACACGGCGGCCTGCCATGCGTGCTTCGATCGTGGAATCCTCAACCAGCAGGTTGACGACCTTATCGATCTCGATACCAAGCTGCTCAAGCGCTTCGGCCTGAGCGATGGTGCGCGGCACACCATCCAGAATAAAACCGTTCGCACAGTCGGAAGCGGTCAGGCGTTCCTTGATGATGCCAAGGATGACTTCATCAGGAACGAGCGCACCCGCGTCCATAAAACTCTTTGCTTTCAGCCCCATCGGGGTACCGTCCTTAACGGCGGCACGCAGGATGTTGCCGGTGGAAATGGTGGGGATGTTCAGCTTATCGCACAGATCGTCTGGCATTGGTTGCCTTGCCGCGCCGAGGGCGCCCAACAGGATCAGTTTCATAGGTGTTCCCCTTTCCATTTAAGCTCCACCAGTGACCAGTCGCCTCTGGCGGAGCTGGTCAATTACTCCAAAAAGCCTTTGTGATGGCGCGCCGTCATGTAGCCTTCCAGAGAACGGGCCGTATCCAGTGCCACGCCGACGATAATGAGCAGGCTGGTACCACCCAGCTGGATGGAAACGCCGGTCAGATCGCCGATGATCATCGGCACAGCCGCAACGATTGCCAGGAACACAGCGCCGATCAAAGTGATCTTGCTCAGGGTCTTGGTGATGAAATCGCTGGTCGGCTTGCCCGGACGAATGCCGGGGATGGTGCCGTTGTTCTTGCGCAGCTGGTTGCTGATGTCTACCGGATTGTACTGGATTGCAACATAGAAGTAGTTGAAAGCCACAATCAGCAGAACATAAACAACGAGATATAGAACACTGTTGTAGTTAAAAACGCGGAAGAATGCTGTCCAGTACGGATGCTTGGTAGCGTCCAGATTCAGGAAGCTGCCAATCATATTGGGCAGACCGCACAGGGTAGAAGCGAAGATGATGGGCATAACGCCGCTCATGTTCACTTTGATGGGAATATAGCTGGCCTGACCGCCGTACATTTTGCGGCCAACCACGCGCTTTGCGTACTGCACCGGAATGCGGCGCTCAGCGTTGGTCAGGATCACTACAAAGACCACAGCAACAAGGGCCAGAATGACCATGGCGGGGATCATAATGTAGTAACCGGAAGCACCAGCCTGTGCACGGGTGAGCATGTCCTGGAAGGAAGAGCCCACGCGGGACCAGTCAGCCACGATACCGGCAAAGATCATCAGGGACAGGCCGTTGCCAATACCCTTTGCGTCGATCTGATTGCCCATCCATGTGACAAACTGAGCACCGGCGGTGAAGCAGGCCACGATAACGATACCGGAGAAGATACCGGCAAAGCCATCGGTGTACTTCAGCGCGCCCATGCGGCGGATGATAAAGTAGTAAGCGATGCTCAACAGCAGCGCGATTGCCGCACCGGTGTAGTTGCTGATCTTGGTGAGCTTTTGACGGCCCTCCTCACCTTCTTTGGAGAGATTCTCCAGATAAGGGATTGCAACACAGAGCAGCTGAATAATGATCGTTGCGTTGATATAGGGCTGAACACCCAGCGCAAAGATCGTGCAGCGGCTCATGGCACCGCCGGACATCATGTTGAGGTAAGTCAGCATGCTGCCGGTGGTGAACATGGATTCCAGTGCACTGCTGGTGATATAAGGTACCGGAATTGCGCAGCCAAGACGGAAAAGAATCAGGATCAAAAGCGTGTACAGAAGGCGCTTACGCAGATCTTCGGTCTTCCAGGCGTTGCGAAACGTTTCGAACACCTTAGATCACCTCAGCCTTCCCGCCTGCTTTCTCAATCTTTTCCTTGGCCGAAGCAGTGTAAGCTGCAACCTTGACATTAACTGCCTTGGTCAGCTCACCATTGCCCAGGACCTTGACGCCATCCAGCGTCTTGGAGATGATGCCGGCATCCAGAAGAGCCTGCGCATCGACGGTTGCACCAGCCTCGAACTTTTCGAGGTCAGACACCTTAATGGTGACATACTTGGTGGCGAAAATGTTATTGAAACCGCGCTTGGGCAGGCGACGCTGCAGGGGCATCTGGCCGCCTTCAAAGCCTGCCTTCTTGACGCCGCTGCGAGCCTTCTGGCCCTTGTGGCCGTAACCGGCGGTCTTGCCGTTGCCGGAGCCAGCGCCGCGG
>ENA-OQCL01001075-OQCL01001075.1-human-gut-metagenome-genome-assembly--contig:-NODE-1075-length-10764-cov-4.299427_pt1 | contig 10764 bp, 11 predicted proteins | sample MGYA00242502_ERZ504586 | MGnify/ENA primary metagenome ERZ504586 (study PRJEB26092, sample SAMD00036316) | human gut metagenome | host: Homo sapiens | study: EMG produced TPA metagenomics assembly of... | reverse complement strand
GCGTTATGACAGGCTGGAGTCTGCAGCGCGCGACGTCCGATGCCATGCGTGTGGTGGCTGAGCTTATCGAGCGCAATGCCGACCAAGAGGACAAGTCGGCTGGCCTTCCCATCGAGGCCTGCCTGGACGTGATCGACCATGAGTAACATTGGCGAGGGCGGCGTCAAGCCTGCGGGCGAGAACAGGCCGCTCGGCGCGCCGCGTGGCAAGCGTCCGCGTATCCGCGTGAGCTGCGTGGACCAGCTGGGGACGTGCCGCTGCCACCACGGTCACAAGCCGGGCGACGTTTTTGACTTTGACCGCGATCGCGGCAAGATGTGCGCCATGGCCTGCCATGTGGGCTTTCCCTATATCGATATCCTGCGCTATGGCGGAACCGTGCCTGGCAACGAGCCCGGCACGGCAAAGTTCTGCTGCCCCGAGGTCGACACCCTCAACGTCTGGCTCGCCGAGATCGTCGACGAATAGGTGAGCGTGGATTTTCTCCCGTTTAGAGCGCACTTGAATGCTCAAAGTGGGAGAAAATCCACGCTCATTTTTCATGCGGGAGATTATCCACGCTCGTTTCGCGCCGAAGGCGTTGGAATAAATTAGAAATTACCGAGTAATTTTTAAAAACGAGGGATCAAAATTGAGTTCTTTTAACATCCAGAAAGCCAACAACATGCCGGTCCAGTCGCCGCTTGTGCCGGAGCCTATGGTGCCGTACAGCTGCAAGAACAGCAGAACGGTCTACGCTATGTGCGAGGTGAACGAGGAGACTGTGCGCAGACACTTGGCTCCGACGCCTTTTCGAGTATGTGAGCAATCTCTGCATGATTTATGTGAACAACTTCCTTGAGAGCCCCGAGCTCCCTTATATGGATTCAGGCATTATCTTCACTGTCAAGTACAAGGATATGTACGGCGGCTACTATATGTACGAGTGGGAAGACAACGACGTAGCGATAGCCACCGGACGCTATTGGGGCTATCCTAAGAAATACGCCTGCATGGAGCTTGAGAAGAACGGCGATTATGTCCACGGTACTACGACAAGAAAAGGCGTGCGCCTCATAGACATCGAGGTGGACCTCTCGAAGCCTGTCGAGAACGTCCCGTCGCTTCAAAAGACCTTCCCGCATCTCAACCTTTTGACGATACCGAACCCGGACGGACCTGGAATTTTCTCTCAGCGCGTTACGGCAAGGGACAACTCCTCTACCTGCAAGACGCTTTCCAATCAGTACGGAGAAGCGAAGGTCACGCTCCAGTGCTCGCCGAACGATCCGATCGGAGACTTCATGCCGGTCAAGGTCCTTGGCGGCGGTTACTCAGTCACTGACTTCCTTGCCACAATGGAGAACGGCTGGGCGAAGGTCATTGATGTAATCATTTAGACAGATTTGTCTTTGATACGCAATAAAAAGGCAGGGAGAGAATGTCCCCCTGCCTTTTTATTGCGTTTTAATAATGTCCCTTACCCCTTCTCCACAATCACCCCGCGGTTTTTTTCGCCGTCCATGTAGGCGGCGAAGTTGCCTTTGTAGACTCGGATGATGTCGCTGCCCCAGGGTTCCCATTTGGAGCGTTCGAACCAGTCGATGTTGAAGATGTTGCGGTCTTCGCCGGCGAAGACGGGCATGTAGAGAACGCCGTCTACTTCGAGGTCGGAGAAGAAGTGCGTGCCGTAGGATAGCTCGGGCATGTAGCCGAGGCGCGGGATGCCGAGTTCGACCATGCCGAGGCAGTTGGTGAGTTCGCCGTACTGGACGGGGACGCCGAGCTCGGGGCTGCTGGAGCCGATGCGGCCGGGCGCGACGAGGATGTATGGCTCGCCGCGCGAGGCTTCGTTCAAGTCGCCGATGAGGCGCGCTGTGCCGTAGAAGTCGCGGCGTTCGAAATAGAGGTTGTAGTCCACGTAGACTATTTTGTGTATTTCGGGTATCGCTCCGTGCGTGACCATGCGGTCGGCTTGGAGGATTATGTTTTTTTCGTCTATTTCGGGCCAGTCGTCTATTTCCGCTGCGTTGGTCCAGAACGGGCGCGACTGGATGAGGCAGAAGGAATCTTCGGCAGGCTCGTAGGCGAATTCGATGTCCGCTGGGACGCCCATCTGCTCTTCAAGGTATTTGAGCACTTTTTTTGCGCGGCGGTAGAAGATCGGGTATTTGCGCGGGAAGCCGTCGAATGTGAAGCAGATTTTGCTTCTGGGCGCGAGCTGCGTCATGTTCTTCATTATCGCGGAGAAGGCCCCCTCGCCCTCCTCGCGGCTGAAAACCTGCGCGTAGGCGGCGAAGTCGGGATGATATTCCAGCAGCTGTTTCCATTCGTTGTTTATGTCGAGCGTCGTCAGGCGGTTCGGGTGGCTGGCGTCGATGACGTGGAAATGCTCCTGCGCTATGCCGGATAATTTTTTCTGGCGCGAAGCCTTCGGGGCGCAGTATCGGATTGGTCAGCGAGACTGTGCGCGCGTAGCCGCGTTTTGTGCTCATCGTGCCGAGGCCGAATACTATGCGCACGAGGCCGTCTTCCTGCCTGATCCTCGTCGTCCAGCGGCGGAAGTTCTGCGAGTAGCCGACGCCGCCCATCGTGGGATAGTAGTAGCGTCCGCGCCAGCGTCCCGCCATGCGGATTATTATTATCCCCATGTCGTCGTCGCCGAGCTTGTGGCGTTTTCTGTAATCTTCCGCGGCGGGGAAGAATGTGCGCGAGTATATGCGGCGCACTTCGTCCTCGACGGCGCGCGCGCGTTCCTCCAGCGTGCCTTTGTTGTTGCCGAGGAATGTGCTGAGGTATTTTCCCGCGAAGGAGTGCTTCACGTCGTCTTCGAGGCGGCTGGAGCTGCGGATGACGACTGGGTCGTGCATGTCCGACAGAAATGCGCGTATGTGCAGCGACGCTTCGTCGGGCAGAGGCGTCAACAGGAAGACGCGCTCCATACCCTCTGGGTCGCCGCAGGCGAGCAGCGTGTCGAGCGAGGGCACGCGCTCTAAAAATTTATGGAAGATCTCTATGCTGAGGTATATGGAACGCGGCACCTTGACGCGGCTCATGTCCGTGTCGCCGCTGTCCCGCAGGCGGCGCAGCGCGAAGAGCAGCGAACGGCCTTTTCCCCCGATGGTCCCCTTGCCGCATATCAGCGGCGCAAATTCGGGGTCGTCGTGCGGCTGCCATTCAAAGTACTGTTCCTTTGCCTTTTCGGCAGAGGTCATGTTATTCACCTTCCCCGTCGGTTTTGTCTATCACTATTCCAGTTTCGGTGTCTCCGTCGAGGAGCACGTCGAAAAGTCCCTCGTAGTGCCTTACGGCGGGGTGGGACGTTTTTTTCCATTTATGGCTCTCGAACCATTCTCTGTTATACACGTTATTCTTCGCGCCGTCAAATACCGGCAGATAGAGGATGTTGTCGCAGTCGAGGTCGAGGAAGAAATGCGTCCCGTAGGACAGCTCGGGGGCCATGCCTTTCTGCGGGATGCCGAGTTCTACAAGGCAGCCGGAGTTCGACAGTTCGTCATAGCGCACCGGTACGCCGAGCATCGGGTTCGAGCTTCCCCAGCGGCCGGGGCCGACGAGGATGTAGCGTTCGCCGTCGAGCTTGTCGTTCTCTTCGCCGACGGCGCGCGCGACTTCTGAGAAGTCGGCCTTCTTGCCGTAGATTTCCGGGTCTACATATATTATGTGCTTCGTGCCTTCGAGCCTGCCGTTCGCAACCATGCGGTCGCCGCGCAGTATTGTGCGCTCAAGCGGCACGTCCGGTATCTGCACTCTTCCTTTGTCGTCGTAGACGGAGAGCGGCCGCATCTGCACGAGCGTGAAGCGGTCGTCGGATGCTTCGTAGGCGAACTCCATGTCTACTGGCAGCTGAAGCTCCTTTTCAAAAAGCGGCAGAAGTTTGCGGATGCGCGCAAAGAGCTTCGGGCAGCGGCTCGGCAGCTCCGAGAAGGTGAAGACTGGGCGCGGCGCGTTCATGTTGCTCGTGTCCGTGTGAATCCAGTGGAAGGAGTTGTCGTCGAACCACTGGAGATAGGTCTGCGCCATGCGGTGCTTTTTGATGATGTCGCGTACTGTGTAGGCGACGTGTTCGGAGGCGAAGGCCTGTTTTTCAAGGTCTACGTAGTCGTAGTGTTCCTGAGAGTGCGTAACTATTTCGTGCGGCTTCGTCCCTTCGGGGCGCAGGTTCGGATTCGTCAGGTAGAAGGTGCGCGCATAGGCCCTGTCCACCGTGCGCGTGCCGAGGCCGAAGCAGATGCGCGCGACGCCGTCCTCCTTCTTTATGCGCGGCGACGGGCGGCGGAAGACTTTCGAGAAGGCGGCTCCCGCAAGCTCGGGATAGAACATATTGCCGTACTTGCGTCCCGCGATGGGCTGAATCAGCACCGCCATGCGCTCGCCGCCCCATTTATGCCGTGCTTGCGTTTGTATTCGCGCGCGGCGGGGTTGTAGGTCGATGCGTAGACTTCTTTTATTGCGGCTTCGAGCTGCGCGCGGCGCTCTTCGCGCGTGCCGGAGTTGGAGGAGAAGCAGGTCGCGTATTTGCCCGCGAACGAAAGTTTTACGTCGTCTTCAAGCGTGGACGACGAACGCACGCAGAGCGGCGTCTGGATAAGGTCGAGGATTTTTTCCAGCGGCTCGTCAAGCGAGTAGGGCAGGCGCGCCTCGGCGCAGGCCTTGCTGATGATCGGGCCGTCCGTGTGCGCGCGCAGAAATTCGAGCTTCTGCCAGAAATTGTTTATCTCCATGAACTCGTTGAATATCGAAGTGGTTATGACGAAGGAGTAGTCCGGCAGATGCACGTCGCCGCTCAATCCGTTTTTTTCAAGCACGAAGTGGGCGAACGAAAGCCCCTTCGCCTTGCCGCCGATGCGTCCGTCGCCGATGAGCCAGCCGCGTTCCTCGTAATAAGGGTAAGGGTCAAAACTTTTGTAGTATTCGCCGTAGTCCATAAAATGAAATTCCTCCTGACTTTCCCGAGCCTTCTTCCACGCCGGGCGGATTTGAAAACATGACTTTTTCGTATTGTATATTATATAACGTTTGGAGCGGACGCGGCGTGCGAAAAACGGCGCGGCGAAAGAGCCGCCTCGCGTGTGCGGAGCGGCTCTCGTCAGGCGTTTATATATTTTCCGCGCGCATCAGGCGGCGGCGCAGCTTTCGCCGCGCGGCGCGGCTTCTTCGTTAAGCAGCTCGCGCGCGAGGCGCAGGCTGTTTTGCAGATTTTTCAGCTTTTCGTCAAGCGCTTCGCACGTTTCGAGCAGCAGCCTCGTTCTTTCGCCGCGCGCCGGTTCGCCCGCCGCGTCGAGCGCTATATAGCGCTTCACAGTTTTTAGCGGCATCCCGGCGGCTTTGAGCCGGAGCGCGAGATTTATCCGACGCATCGCCTCTGCGTCGTAGTCGCGCCGTCCGTTTGGCAGGCGCGGGACGCGCGGAATTATCCCAATTCTTTCGTAATACCTCAGCGTGTCGGCGCTGAGGCCGGTCAGCGCCGCGGCCTCGTTGATTGTCATTTTCTTTCGCCTGCGCCGTTCGCGAGCCATTCGTTGTATTCGCGGAAGAACGGCGCGCCGTCTATATATGCGATTTCCGGTATGTCGGGGCGCAGCTCCGTCAGCCGCTCGTAGGCTCCCGGCACGATCATGCCGAGACGGCAGTGCAGCAGCACGGGGCGGCCTTTCGGCAGCGCGGCGTAAAGTTCGTCTTCTTCCTCGCGGTCGAGTTCTTCTATCGGTATGTTGACCGCGCCTGTGAAATGTTCCCTGTCGAAGTATCTCTTTGCCGCCACGTCCACGATGACGAGATTTTCCGCCGTCTTCATGTATTCGAGCGCAGCCTCGGGCGTGAGCGCGCCGAGTCTGCGCACTGCGGCTTCCTCCGCATACGTGGGTATGGTCGGCGCGGCCAACGCCGCAAACGCCGCTATAAGAACGGCCGCAAACAGTTTCATTTTCATTATGCTCTTCCTCCTGTCTATGTTTGCCGCGCCGGATGCGCGGCTCATTTTCTACCGCATCCAGTATGCCCTATGGCGCGCCGCTTTTCAGCGCCGAATATTAATATAAACTACGGCGAATTATAATTTTTTGCCGCGCCGATGATATTATGGAGCTGTGAGAGAGGAGGCGGGAGTGTTGGAGGACGAACCGCGTATCGCGCGTTTGCTGGAGCTGCTTGCGGAACGGTCGGCGAAACTTGAATGGAAATCTACGAGCGTCAGCGCCGGAGGCTGCGTGGAAAAATCCTTCGCATGGCCCGGGCCGCCGGAGGACAACATTATGATATGCGTCCACAGAGGCGCGGAGGTGCGCGGAGAGCGTTTCCACCGTCAGGATTTTTTCTTCCTTGATTTCGCATACTCCGGCGATTACAGCGCGCTGAGCGACAAGAGCGACAACGTCGTCACGGTGCGCGAGAACGAGTGCTATATAGGGCAGCCGTTCTCCGGCTACGCGCTCGTGCCGCACGACGGCGGCGTCGTAGTCGGCGTCCTTATACAGAAAGAGGCCTTTTTCAAGACGTTCCTGCCGTCTCTCGCCGCGGATACGAGTCTCTTTCGTTTCTTCCTAGGCCCGCAGACGAACGAATACTCAGATGAGTTCATGCACCTGCGCTTCGGCGACCCGCGCCGTGTGCGGACGCTGATCGAAATGATGGTCGAAGAATATGCCGAGCCGCACGAGGACACGCAGGCCGTCCTCCAGCCTCTGGCGCTCGCGTTGCTGATGCTGGCCGCCCGCTGCCGCCGCAGTTCCGCGCCCGCGCCTGCGGACGAGACTCCAGCCGGTAAGATAATCCGCTACATGAGCGAGCATGCCGGCGCGGCGACGCTGAAGGGGATAGCCGCGCATTTCTCCTATCATCCGAATTATGTCTCCGGCCTGCTGCGGCGCGCGACGGGACGGACGTTTTCCGAGATGCTGCTGGAGCAGAGGATGCGGCGCGCCGCGAGCCTGCTCAAGAGTACGCGGCTGCCCGTCGAAGACGTGGCGCTGATGCTCGGCTACGCCAACAGCAGCAATTTTTATAAAGCTTTCCGCGAATATTACGGCAAATCCCCGCGCGAGTATATGAAAGACGCGTGAGCGGCGCTTCGCCGTTTTTCTTTACAAAACTGTAACATTATCCGCGCGCGAAATCCGGCGTGCTTTCGCGTTTTCGCGGTAGTATGTACTTGGGGTACGATACTCTGACGAACCTATTTACGGGGGACAACGATATGATAATGAACAATAGAGAACTAAGCTGGCTGGTTTTCAACGACCGCGTGCTTCAGGAGGCGCAGGACAAGAGCGTGCCGCTGATGCAGAGGCTGCGCTTCCTCGGCATTTTTTCAAACAATCAGGATGAATTTATAAAAGTGCGCGTCGCGAAGCTGGTGCGTCTGAGCCAGCTGAAGGGGCTGAAGCCGGCGCAGCAGGCGAAGCGCCGCGAGGCGGTGGAGGTCCTGCCGCAGCTTTATGCGCGCATGGCGGAGTCGCAGGAAAAGTTCGACGCGGCATACGAGTCGATTCTGAAGGAGATGGCGGAAATCGGCGTCAACGTCGTGAAGGAGACGCAGCTGACGGAGGAGCAGACGAAGTTCTGCCTAGACTATTATTCTTCGGTCGTCAGCGAGCGCATGGTGCCCTTCCTCGTGCGCAAGACGATGAAGATGCCCTTCCTGAACGACGGCGCCATCTATCTCGGCATAAAAATGACCGGCGAGACGCAGAACAGCGTTCGCTACGCAATCGTGCAGATACCGGTCAGCAGCGCCTGCCCGCGCTTTGTGGAGCTGCCGCCCTCCGCTCCGGGACGGCGCGACATTATTTACCTCGACGATATAATACGCCTCTGCCTGCACGAGATATTCTTCATGTTCAAATACGAGAGTATCAGCGCGCATACGCTGCGCGTGGTGCGCGACGCGCAGATAGATATGGACGACGACATCTCAAAGAGCCTCATGGAAAAGATGGAAGAGGGCATCGTAAACCGCAATTACGGCGACCCCGTGCGCATAATCTACGACAAAGATATGCCGGCCGACCTGCTCCAGCTCATCGTCAGCAAGCTCACGACGAAAAAGGGGCACGGCCCTTCGCTGGACCCGGGCCGCCGCTACCATCTGAAACGCGACTTGATGAAGTTCCCGCGTGTCGCGCCGCAGTACGAAGAGAAGCTGCCGGCGCAGCTGCGCCACCCTCTCATAAAGCCGTTTGCAAGTATCCTCGAAGTCGTCGCGCGGCGCGACGTTATGCTGCATTTCCCATATCACACCTTCAACCACGTAATAGACTTCCTGCGCGAAGCGGCGATAGACCCGAAGGTTGAGAGCATCTTCATCACGCTCTACCGCACCGCGGAACACTCGAAGGTCATCAACGCGCTCATAGGCGCCGCGAAAAACGGCAAGCAGGTCACGGTCGTCATGGAGCTGCTGGCGCGCTTCGACGAGGGGCGGAACATAGAATATGCCGACATCCTCCAGCGCGCCGGCGTGCGCGTCATAGACGGCGTGGCGGGGCTGAAAATCCACTGCAAGCTGATACTCGTCGAGCGGCGCGAGCGCGGCGGCACGCGCGGCTACGCCTACGTCGGCACGGGCAACTTCAACGAATCGACGGCGAAGATATACTCCGACTTCGGCCTGCTCACCTGCCGCCGCGAGATAGTCGCAGACGCGCGCGGCGTCTTCGACTTCATAGCGGCGCACAGGCCGCTCGAATGCCGCGAGCTGCTCGTCGCGCCCTACAACATGCGGCACACCTTCGAGAAGCTCGTCGAAGACGAGATAAAGAACGCGAAGAAAGGCAAAGAGGCCTACATCAAGGCGAAATTCAACAGCCTCACCGACGAGGATATGATAAACTTGCTCTACAAGGCGAGCCGCGCCGGCGTGAAGATAAGCCTCATCGTGCGCGGGGCCTGCTGCCTCCAGCCCGGAGTGCCGGGGCAGAGCGAGAACATCCGCGTGATAAGCATCATCGACATCTACCTCGAGCACGCGCGCATGGCGATATTCTGCAACGGAGGCCGCGAGAAAATATTCATAATGAGCGCGGACTGGATGACGAGAAACCTCAGCCGCCGCATAGAGGTAGGCACGCCCGTCTACGACGAGGCGATACGCGAGCAGCTCCGCAGAGTCTTCGAGCTCCAGTGGAACGACAACGTCAAGGCGCGCGACATGGCCGTCTTCGGCGAGAACCGGTATTCCGCGGGGAACGGCGGAAGCGAAAAATGCCGCTCGCAGCTCGCGCTCCACGAATTCTACAAAAAAGCGGCGGAGGAAGAGAGCGAACAGCAATGAAGAACATGAACACCATCGCGGCGATAGACATCGGAAGCAACGCCGTGAGGTTCCTGATAAGCAACATCGAAGAAGACTCCGACAAAAAATGCCGCAAGGTCGCCTTCCTGCGCGTCCCCGTGCGTCTCGGCGAGGACGCCTTCACGAGCGGCACGATAAGCCCGGAGCGCCGCGCGCGGCTCTGCGAGGCGATGCAGTCGTTCGAGCACCTGATGAAGGCCTTCGGCGTGCGCGCATACCGCGCCTGCGCGACCAGCGCAATGCGCGACGCTAAAAACGGAGAAGAAGTGCTCGCCGAAATAAAAGAAAAAAGCGGCATCGACGTCGAAATAATCTCCGGCGAGAAAGAGGCCGAGATAATCTACGCCGCGGCGCAGCCGTTCATAGCTTCGGCGGGCGGCGGCGGAGAAAAGAACTCGCTTCACGTCGACGTCGGCGGCGGCAGCACCGAGGTCGTAGTCTACGCCGAGGGTCGCGTCGCGGAGTCCTACTCCTTCCCGCTCGGCACAGTCCGCCTGCTCAACAAGGCCGTCTCGAGCGAGGAAAAAGACGACTTCAAAGCCGCGCTGCGCGAAATCGGCGGCAAATACTCGATACAGCGCATAATAGCCTCCGGCGGCAACATCAACAAGGCGCAGAAGCTCCTCAACAAACGCGAGGGCGAGCCCGTCAGCTACATCGAGCTAAAAATGCTCTACGACATGCTCAAAAAAATGACCTTCGAGGAGCGCATCAAGAACTTCAAGCTCAACCCCTACCGCGCCGACGTAATCATCCCCGCGCTGAAAATCTTCCTCACCATCAGCAAGCTCTGCGGCGCGCCGAACCTCATAGTCCCGCAGGTAGGCTTAGTCGACGGCATAATAGCGAAGCTCTTCGCGGAAAGACGCTGCGGGTAGGCAGAACCAAACGACGCAGCCACAAAACATACGCCGCGCCGCGCAATTTGCGCCGGCGCGGCGTTTTGTGTCTATCGCATTGAGACATAATAAATCATTATATCTTGCATAAAATTCCATTGTTTTACTTATGTCTGCCCGCGTTGTATGCTCTTCCCGTAACGTCAAAGACATTCACAAATTCACAGCGCGGAGGGGATTAGCATGAAAATCTTCAAAGAAGGCGGGCACAGGCTCTTTGAGAGCGACTCGCAGACTGCGGCGGCCGTCGGCGAAATGCTGCTCGACCTTGAGAAAAACGGAATGGACGCGGTGCGCAAATACAGCGAGCGCTTCGACGGCTGGAATCCGAAGTCCTCGAGCTTCGGAGGCGGAGATAGCCGAGGCCGCCGCGAAGGTGCCGGAGCAGATACGCCGCGACACGGAGTACAGCCAGGCGAACGTCCGTAAATTCGCGCAGGCGCAGATGGAGATGTTCCGCGACATAGAGATAGAGGTGCGCCCCGGCGCTGTGCTCGGGCACAAAAAAGCATCCCCCGTGCGCTCCGTCTGCTCCGTACATTCCGGGCGGGCGCTATCCGCTCTTCGGCTCCGCGC
>ENA-OQCL01001074-OQCL01001074.1-human-gut-metagenome-genome-assembly--contig:-NODE-1074-length-10768-cov-4.650973_pt1 | contig 10768 bp, 9 predicted proteins | sample MGYA00242502_ERZ504586 | MGnify/ENA primary metagenome ERZ504586 (study PRJEB26092, sample SAMD00036316) | human gut metagenome | host: Homo sapiens | study: EMG produced TPA metagenomics assembly of... | reverse complement strand
AGTTGTTTCTTCGAATCAGTTTCGATCGATTGTCTGCGACCGCTTAATTTTACTCGATTGTCCGTGACTGCCTGCGGGACCGCAAGCATCTGTTTCGGCGAGTTAATCTCACTCGATTGTCTGTGACTGCTTGCGGGACCGCAAGCAGTTGTTTCTTCGAATCAGTTTCGGTCGATTGTCTGTGACCGCTTAATTTCACTCGGTTGTCTGTGACTGCTTGCGGTTAAATTCCTTTATCCGCTGGTCCTTCGTCAAAAGGCGTTTACGCATACGGATATTCTTCGGCGTTACCTCAACCAGCTCATCGTCACGAATGAACTCCATGCACTGTTCAAGGCTTAAATCAACCGGCGGTGTAAGACGCAGAGCTTCATCCGAACCGGAAGCGCGCATATTCGTGACATGTTTACGCTTGCAAACGTTAACAACAATATCTTCGTTGCGGGAACATTCACCCACAATTTGTCCCTCGTAAATCGGATCTCCGGGACGAACAAACAGTCTTCCGCGTTCCTGAGTGTTAAACAGACCGTATGAGTTCGCCTCGCCGGATTCGGAAGCGATAAGCGAACCGCGTGTACGCTCCGCAATTTCGCCCGTGTAAGGTTCATAATCCTTAAATATATGGCTCATTACGCCGTTGCCCCTTGTGTCGGTCAGAAGCTCACTGCGATAGCCCATCAGTCCGCGCGCAGGTATATCGAAAATTAAGCGAACACTTCCCTCGTTTTCGTTAATCATGTTGTTCAGAACAGCGCGCCGCGTTCCGAGTTTTTCCATAACCGTGCCCATGTATTCCTGCGGGACGTCGATTGTCAGCTCCTCAATGGGCTCAAGCAGATGCCCCTGCTCGTCGCGCTTCATTATTACTTTCGGACGGGAAACTGCAAATTCAAAGTCCTGCCTGCGCATGGTTTCGATAAGAATCGACAAATGCAGCTCACCCCTGCCGCTGACTTTGAAAGCATCGGTTGAAGAAGTGGGTTCAACCCGCATTGAAACATTCGTTTCCACCTCTTTAAACAGGCGGTCGCGCAGATTGCGTGAAGTTACGTATTTTCCCTCTCTGCCCGCAAAAGGACTTGTATTGACTATGAAATCCATGCTTACAGTCGGTTCGTCGATATGAACAAAGGGCAGCGGTTCAACACATGCGGGGTCACATACCGTTTCACCGATTGAAATCCCGGGAATGCCCGCAACGGCAACGATATCACCCGCGCCGACGGACTCTGCCTCAACGCGTTTCAATCCCTCGAACCGATACAGGCGGGAAAGCTTTGCCTCACGGGGAACACCGCCGAGGGCGCAGACCGTCACGGCACGGTTGCGGTTTGCAACACCGCGTTCGATCCTGCCGACACCTATCCTGCCGACATAGTCATCGTAATCAATCGTTGAAATAAGCAGCTGAAGAGGTGCGTCTTCATCACCTCCCGGAGCGGGAACATGGTTGATAATCGTGTCAAACACAGGCTGCATGTTCTCGGTCATTTCATCAGGTTCAAAGCCTGAAACTCCGTTGCGTGCCGAAGCATATACTATCGGGAAATCCAGCTGTTCTTCGCTTGCGCCGAGTTCGATGAAAAGATCCAGTGTTTCGTCCACGACCTCGTACGGGCGCGCACCGGGACGATCAACCTTGTTGATGACAACAACAGGCACCTTGCCCAATTCCAATGCTTTGCGCAAAACGAACCTTGTCTGCGGCATACAGCCCTCAAATGCATCAACAAGCAGCAGCACGCCGTCAACCATTTTCAGAATGCGTTCAACCTCACCGCCGAAATCGGCATGGCCCGGAGTGTCAACAATGTTTATGCGATAGCCTTTGTAGTTTACCGCCGTGTTTTTGGAAAGAATTGTGATGCCTCGCTCACGCTCAAGGTCATTGGAGTCCATTACCCTGTCCTGCACCTGTTCATTGGTGCGAAAAACACCGCTCTGCCGCAGAAGCTGATCAACAAGGGTCGTTTTACCGTGGTCAACATGCGCAATGATCGCAACGTTGCGAATCTTTTCGTTCATAATATTACAGTTACCGCTTCCGCCGCTGCGAAAGCGTCCTTTCAGCTATTTTTAATATTCAAATGCTTCACTTTCACCGAAAATATCGGCTCAGCAATCGGTGTTTTTGTTCGTCTTCCCGATTTTTCACAACTTATTATTTTACAACCTCTTTTGCGGCATTGCAAGAGGTTTGAACATTATATCATTTCGATTACCCTGCCGGAGCATTCGTATGGTTCAATATATTGCTATTTGCATTGATATATGGTAGAATTCTTTTTGCTGAAGCAGCAGCTGTTTCAAAGATGTGTTATTAAATTATGAAAAAGATAAGTTTCGTTTTGCGCAAGCAAGCGGCAGGGAGGAAACAATGAGTACGATTCGTGACATATCACTTGCTCCTTTGGGGCATAAACGTATTGAATGGGTTAAGGACTTTATGCCCGTTTTGAGTGCACTGCGGGAACGTTTTGTCCGCGAGCAGCCTTTCCGCGGGCTGCGGATTTCGGTATGCGTTCACCTTGAAGCAAAGACCGCATATCTTGCGCTCGTGCTGCGTGACGGCGGTGCAACAGTTTCCGTGACCGGGAGCAACCCGCTTTCAACAAAGGACGACATTTGTGCCGCACTTGTCGAGGACGGGATGGATGTTCATGCATTTTTCGGCGCAACCGAAGAAGAGTATTATGAACATATTCGCCGCGTCCTTGAGTTCAAACCGCATATCATTATTGATGACGGCGGTGAATTTGTGACGATGCTTACCGAACAGCATCCCGAATATGCAGAATGCCTTATCGGCGGCTGTGAAGAAACGACCACCGGCATTCATAAGCTCCGTGCACGGGCAAAGGACGGCTCACTGCCCTTCCCCATGCTTGCGGTCAATGATGCCGACTGCAAACACCTTTTTGATAACCGCCACGGCACGGGGCAAAGCGTTTGGGACGGAATCATGTACACGACAAACAACATGGTGACCGGGCGCACCGTTGTCGTTGCAGGGTACGGTTTTTGTTCAAACGGCATTGCAATGCGCGCAAAAGGACTGGGCGCAAATGTTATTGTTACGGAAGTAAATCCTTTCCGCGCACTTGAAGCGGTAATGGACGGATTCCGCGTTATGACTATGGATGAGGCAGCACCTATCGGCGATATTTTTGTTACCGCTACCGGCTGCCGCGACGTCATTACCGCAAGGCATTTCGAAAAGATGAAGCATAATGCCATTCTTGCCAACGCCGGGCATTTTGATGTTGAAGTCAGCAAAGAAGATCTTGAGAAAATTGCTGTTGAAAAAATCGAGCGCAAACCCTTTATAACCGGATACAGAACGGCAGACGGACGCATACTGAACCTGCTTGCGGACGGAAGACTCGTTAATATCGTTGCAGGCAACGGACACCCTGCGGAGATAATGGATCTCAGCTTTGCAATTCAGGCTCTTTCCGCATGTTGGCTTGCAGAACACGGAAGAGAAACGGCACCCGGGCTTTACGATGTTCCGAAGCAGATAGACAATGAAGTTATTCGCATGAAGCTTGATGCAATGGGGCTGCATATCGATTCGCTGACACCGGAGCAGGAAGCCTACCTTAACGGGAAATAATCTTATTGAATATTCGAATCAACGGATTAATTCTTTCAGAAATTCCATATGTCAATCATACCGGACTGCCCTTGCGGTTTGTCCGGATTTTTTTGCGTCAAAAACGCCTGACTTTCCGTTCTGTGCCTACGATTAAGAAATCGCCGCACACAAATCCGCATCGCAATCATCGTCACGCCGAGCATTTTGTTTTTATTGAAAATATGTATATTGCCCGCAATTTTTTGCAGATGCTTTTCATATCATTTGACAAGCACAGGGAGGTATTGTAAAATATGGATAAGCACAGCAAAAAAGCATTCAGCGACGAACCCGCCGCAGCACTGCGCAAATGGAAAGCTGCAATGGCAAGGTTTGATGCAGCTGCACCGGATGAAGCAAAGATCGTTGCGCTTGAAGTCGAAGCGGCGCGAAGGCGATATATTTTTTTGCTGGAGCAAAGGCGTGCAGAGCAATAGGCGTGTGCATGCTCAATGCCGGCAGCCGACTCGGGTTAAGATTTTTCTGTCTGTTCCCGCCGGTTACCGATGCAGCGATTGTTCGAACGCCAAGATTAAAATCAACCGGAAAGGATATTCTTTTTATGGCTCCTCAGATTCTGACGTTCATCATCGTGCTTGCGGTTATATTTATCATTTTCAAAATTTTCAACCTGAGCATCAAGATTTTTTTCAAACTGCTTATCAATGCACTTATCGGTGCAGCGCTGCTGTTTGTTTTTAACTTTGTTTTTGCAGGTTTGCTGAATCTAAGCTTCTTTTATATTAACATAACATGGCTGACGGCACTTATAACCGGCATATTCGGAGTTCCCGGCGTTGTTGTTTTGCTCATCATCGGATTGCTCTGATGCAAGCCTTTGAAGTTTTCGGTAATTCGGCCTTTTGGAGGAAAATATGTTTACCTACAGTGATTATGTTGAAAGCGCGGCAGTTCTGCGCGAAAAACTGAGCGGATTTGAACCCGATGTGCTTATTATACTCGGTTCCGGACTGGGTTCGCTCGGTGAAAATGTTCAAAATCCGATTTTCATTGACTACGGGGAGATTCCGCGCATGCGGACAAGCACTGCAATCGGTCATAAAGGGCGCTTCATTGCGGGTTTGCTCGGCGGCAAGCGTGTGCTTTTAATGCAGGGTCGACTTCATATTTACGAAGGATGGTCGGCAGAGGAAGTTGTCTTCCCCGTCAGGCTCGCAAAGCTTATCGGCATTGACAAAATGATCATAACCAATGCGGCAGGCGGAATAAACCGTGATTTTAAAGTCGGTGAGCTGATGCTCATTTCTGATTTTATCAAATTCAACTGTGTCAACCCGCTGGCAGGTCGGAATATAGACGAGTTCGGCCCGCGGTTCCCGGATATGAGCCGCGTTTTTGACAGGGACTACATGGAACTTTTCCGTTCAGTATGTGCGGATGCTCGGGAAAACGTGCGCGAAGGCGTGTATTTCTACTGCCTGGGTCCGAATTACGAAACACCCGCCGAAATACGCGCAATGCGTACACTCGGTGCGGATGCAGTCGGAATGAGCACCGTCCCTGAGTGCATTGCAGCGCGGCATTGCGGAATGCGGATTTTGGGCATAACGCTTATTACAAACATGGCTGCGGGGATTTTGGACAAACCGTTGTCCGGTGAAGAGGTCATTGAAGCCGGAAACGCCGCAAGCAAACGCTTCGTTTCGCACGTTGCGGAGTTTTTAAGGCGCATGCCGCTTGATTAACCGAACATCTGCTCCATGCCGGCTCTGCCGAAGCATTTACGGCTGTGAGTCGGCTTTGTTGGTTTAAATTGAATTATGTTGGATATTTTAATTAAAAACGCAAACATCATCACAATGAACGATGCACTGCCTGTTATTTCGGGCGGCTGCATCGGCATAGAAAACGGGAAAATCAGCTTTGTTTCCGACAAGAATTCGCCCGAAATGCAAATTGCGGCCGAACGCATCATCGACGCTGACGGCAATATTGTCATGCCCGGGCTTATCAATACCCATGCGCACACAGCGATGTGCATAATGCGCGGTTATGCGGATGATTACGCGCTTAATGACTGGCTTTTCAAGAAAATATTCCCCGTTGAAGGCAGGCTCACGCGCGAAGCAGTGCTTGCAGGCGTTCGTTTGGGAATTGCGGAAATGCTCGCAAGCGGAACAACTTCTTTTTCCGACATGTATTTTTTGAACCTGATTCAGCCGCTGTTGCAGCCGAAATCGGCATTCGCGCTTCGCTCTGCAATTCCGTGCTCGCTCTCGGCGATGATTATGATTTTGAACAGGACAGAGCCGTTATTGAAACGCGTGCATTGATTCGGGACTGGCATCTTGCCGCAAACGGGCGCATTCGTGCCGACGTCGGCATACATGCCGAATACACATCCCGACCCGAGCATTGGCGCAAGGTTTCGGAGCTTGCCGAAAAGCATAATCTTGTGACGCAAATTCACCTTTCCGAAACAAAACGCGAAACCGATGAATGTATCGCACGCTATGGCAAAACCCCAACCGAAATTCTTAACGAAAACGGTGTTTTCAACACACGCACACTTGCGGCGCACGGAGTTTATTTGACGAATCGGGATATGAGTATTCTTGCTCGGCGCGGCGTCTCCGTTGCACACAATCCCGTATCAAACCTTAAGCTCGCAAGCGGTATTGCGAATATCACCGCAATGCTCAAAAGCGGAGTCAACGTTTCCCTCGGCACGGACGGCTGCGCCTCAAACAATTCGCACGATTTGTTCGAAGAGTTGAAGCTCGCCGCACTGCTTGCAAAAGGCACAAGCCTTGACCCAACGGCCGTTCCCGCATATTCTGCGCTGAAACTCGCAACCGTGAACGGAGCGTATGCACAGGGAAGAGAGAACGAGATCGGGCGGCTGATTCCCGGATTTGATGCCGATATAATCATGGTTAACACACATTCTCCCCGTCTGCGTCCCGTTTATGATCCATGCGGAACTGTCGTCTATTCCGCCTGCGGTTCTGACGTTTGCCTTACGATCGTTCAGGGAAAAATTCTGTATGAAAACGGACGGTGGTTCACTGTTGATGTTTCAAAAGCAATTGAGGATGCCGAACGTTTCGGTGTTCCGCAGGTTCTCGGCAAGTGAAACACAGTTAAATAAGCAACAAGGCTCAATGCCTGCAAGTCATTAATTTGACCGCCGACATTGAGCCCTTTATTATTTTCAAATCGTTTTCGGTTTTAAATCAAAACCCGCTCCGTAAATATCGCAAACGCTTACAGCTCCATGCTGCCGGTCGTTCTGGGATACGGGGTTACGTCGCGGATATTGGAAATACCCGTGAGGTACATCAGGATGCGCTCGAAGCCGAGGCCGAAACCGGCGTGTTTTAACTCCGCCGTATTTACGAAGGTCAAGATACCACTCGTAATAGCTCATGTCCATGCCGAGATCTTCAATTTTCTTCCTGAGAACATCATAACGTTCCTCGCGCTGGCTGCCGCCGATGATCTCTCCGACACCGGGAACAAGCAAATCCGCTGCCGCAACGGTTTTTCCGTCATCATTTAGGCGCATATAGAAGCTCTTGATTTCTGCGGGGTAGTCCGTGAGGAACACAGGACAATGGTAAACCTCTTCGCAGATATAGCGTTCGTGCTCGGTTTGCAGATCGCAGCCCCAGAAAACGGGATACTGGAACTGCTTGCCGGATGCCTGAAGCAGCTCAACAGCTTTTGTGTATGAACAGCGAACAAAATCGGAATTCACAACATGGTTAAGCCTTTCAAGAAGGGTGCTGTCCATGAATCGATTGAAGAATTCCATTTCATCCGGGCAACGCTCAAGAACAGTTTTGATGATGTATTTAATCATCGCCTCTGCGGTATCCATGTAGCCGTTGAGATCGCAGAAAGCCATTTCGGGCTCTATCTGCCAGAACTCCGCGGCATGACGTGCGGTGTTGCTGTTTTCTGCACGGAATGTGGGTCCGAACGTGTAAATATCGCGGAACGCAAGTGCAAATGCCTCGCCGTGAAGCTGGCCGCTGACGGTAAGGTTGCAGGGCTTTCCGAAAAAGTCTTTTGAAAAATCCACCTTGCCGTCCTCGGTGCGGGGAGGATTATCCATATCAAGGGTCGTGACGCGGAACATCTCGCCCGCTCCCTCGCAGTCACTGCCGGTGAAAATCGGGGTGTGTACGTAAACGAACCCGCGTTCATCGAAAAAGCGATGGATTGCCTGTGCAACAACGCTGCGAACACGGAAAACAGCCTGGAAAGTGTTCGTGCGGGGGCGCAGGTGCAGAATCGTGCGCAAATACTCCATTGAGTGACGCTTTTTCTGAAGCGGATAATCGTTGGGGCATTCGCCCTCGATGATAACCTCGTTGGCCTTGATTTCAAACGCCTGTTTTGCCTCCGGAGTGAGCTCAAGCACACCCTTTACCGTTATTGCAGTGCCGGTTGCAAAAAACTTTGAAACGGACTCGGGAATTTCGCCGTGCTCATAAACAACCTGAACGCTGCGGAAAGCCGAACCGTCGCCAAGCTCGATGAAGCCGACGTTCTTGCTCTCGCGTGCGGTTTTTATCCAGCCGGAAACCTCAATATCGCCCACATACTTTTCGGGGCATTTATGCAATTCGTACAACCTTATCATATTGCACCTCGTATACTGTAATTATCCAAGAATTCTATCATAATTCTTCCTTTTTTGCAAGATAAATGATTATATATTTTTATCCCCGTTCGCTGTGCAAACCGCCGCAGACACGGCTGCGGCATTGCTGTCGGTTCCGGCTGCGGCGTATAAGCTCATAATATTAAGGATTGGCCTTATTTGAAAATTCTATCCCATTGTGCGTTATAGATATCGATCTTGTCGCTGAGATCGCGATAAATAACGCTCTTCTTAACGGCCTCTTCGGGAACATTGTATGCAGTGTTGTTTGCCCACTCATCCCCGAGAATGTCGAGAACCTTTGTGTTTGCGGAAGAGTATCCGATGAATTCGATGTTCTTCGCCGCAACTTCGGGTTCAAGCAGGAAATCGATGAACTGTTCCGCCATTTCCTTTTTGCTGCTTGTTGCGGTTATAACAATGCTGTCGAAATAGATGTTGCTGCCTTCTTCCGGCACGAAAAATCCGAGATCCTCGTTTTCCTGCATGCACCATACGGCATCACCGGAATAAACAAGCGCAAGTGCACCGCTGCCCTGAATCATGCTGTCCTTAACATCATCCGTGAGATACGCCTTAACAAGGGGTTTCTGCTCGATAAGAGCATCGGCAGCCTGCTTTATTTCGTCCGCGTTGTCGGTGTTGATATCGTAGCCGCAGTAAATAAGTGCTGCTGCCATTGCATCGCGAACGCTGTCGTACATGTATATTTCATCCTTATACTTTTCATTCCAAAGAACATTCCAGTGCCCGAGATCCGCTTCATCAACCATCGTTTTGTTATACAGAATGCCGAGAACTCCCCATGTGTACGGAACTGAATACTCATTCGTCGGGTCATATGCAAGGTTGCGGTATGCCTCACCGATGTTCTCGTAGTTTTTAAGGCTGCTGCAATCAATCTTTGCAAGGCGGCCTTCACCGATCATGCGCTCAATTGCATAATCGGACGGAATGCAAAGGTCATACGGACAATCATCGGCCTGAAGCTGAATCATCATTTCCTCGTTGCTGGTGACGACTTTTTCTTTTATCGTTATCCCGGTGCGGCGTTTGAACTCATCCTTCAGAGAAGGCTCAAGATAGTCGCCCCAGTTGAGAAGGTTGAGAGTTTTGTCCGAGCTGCAGCCGGTAAAAACCGGAACGACCAGCGCGAGCATTGCTGCCGCAAGAAGCAGTGAAACAAGTTTTTTCATTATTTTTCCTCCGTTTTTATGTTTTATGCTTTTCAGCAAAATAACCAATAGATTTAACCGGCTGCTGCCGTTGTCCGCAAAAGACGGGCTGTGCGGCGCCGGGATTCAGTTTTTCTGTGCAACTTTCCGCCGCTGCTGTTCGGCTTCCTTCTCCTGTCGAATGCTGCGCAGATTTACAATCAGAAGCAGCGTGCCGACAACAACGAACATCAATGCCGAAAGCGCGCAGAACTTTGTGTGAACGCCTCCCTTTGCCGTTTTTGAATAAATCAGCATTGCAAGGTTCGTGCTCGTTCCGCCGGTGAAAAGGCTTATTGCAAAATCATCTATGCTGAGCGTGAACGCAAGCAGAAGACCGGAAACGATTCCGGGCATTATATCGGGAATAACGACCTTTGCAAGAGCTTTTACCGGGCTGCATCCCAAATCCATCGCCGCTTCATACAGCGAGTCGCTGCTTTGACGCAGTTTCGGCAGAACAGAAAAGATTACGTACGGTATATTAAACGTTATGTGTGCAATCACCATTCGAGTTATGCCCACGTTTTGTTTTATGCCAATAAATGCAAACAGAAGCATCATTGAAATACCGGTCACAAGGTCCGGATTGACCATCGGGAGCTGAGTTATCGACTCAACAACGGCACGGGGACGCTTTTTCATGGAATGCAGACCAATTGCTGTTGCCGTGCCGATAACGGTTGCAAGAATGCTTGAAATCACTGCAACGAGCAGCGTTGTCAGCAATGCATCCATAACATCGCCGTCGGAGAAAAGCGCAGTGTATGCACCGAACGAGAATCCGTTCCATATTGCAGCCGAACGCGAATCGGTGAACGACATAACGAGCATTACCGCAATGGGAAGATACATAAACAGCACGACAATGCCGAGGTATGCTCCCTTTAAGAATTTGCCGAACTTTTTCACCAGAGGGTTCCTCCTTCCCTGCCTTCGTCTCTGTCCGCTCTGCGCATTATGACCATTGAAATTATAACAAGAATAATCAGCACGAGCGACAATGTTGAACCGACACCGAACGATTTGTTAATGAGGAAATTTTTCCTCGATCAGCTGACCGAACAACACGACTTTTTTTGCCGCCGAGCATTGTTGAAACAGCAAAAGTCGACATTGCGGGAACAAACACCATGGTTATTCCGGAAATGATTCCCGGAACGGACTGCGGGAGCACAACTCTAAGGAATGTGTTCAGTCCGTTCGCGCCGAGATCATGCGCCGCTTCGATATGGGATCTGTCGAATTTTTATGAGCGTTGTATAAATCGGCAGAATCATA